>Ga0163144_10003535_pt1 | contig 35555 bp, 43 predicted proteins | sample OliLak19BULKMAT1_FD_123175 | JGI IMG/M metagenome (GOLD analysis project Ga0163144, IMG submission 123175) | Freshwater microbial mat bacterial communities from Lake Vanda, McMurdo Dry Valleys, Antarctica - Oligotrophic Lake LV.19.BULKMAT1 | ecosystem: Environmental > Aquatic > Freshwater >...
AACGTCGCACTACTCGCGACTTGAACTTTGGTACTCTCTTTGATCTTGCTGTAACTGATGTTTTTGCCATATTTTGGTCTATTTTTTGGCCTGAGGCCGTTTTTTGCAAATAAAATGGTGATTGGTTAGCTTTTCCTGCTTTTGCCCTGAGGCTTGGCCGATATGCTTCCAATAGCTATTTTTGTGTATTTGATAACCTATTTGTTATGTACTGTGCATACTAAAGGATAATGAAAATAAAGTAAAGGGGGGTTGACAGAAGTAGTTAAAATAGAACTAATCTGCTAGTTGAGGTGGGTTTTGTGTTTTTATATTTACAAATCAATGAATCTATTTCACAACTACAAACTTTATCGAAACTTTATTATTTCTTAATTAAAACTTTATCTCGCTGTGCTAAAGTCGACAAATGGAAAAAGAATATACGAAAGATTTTGATGGTTGGAATGAAAGACAAAAGACTATTAACGAACGTCTAATATCAGATGATTTCTTTTTCCTTGAGGGAGAAATTTGGTGGACTTCAATTGGAGTAAATATTGGTAGAGAAATTGATGGAAAAAATGATTACTTTGAACGACCTATTCTTGTACTAAAAAAATTCACTGAGGATACTTTTTTGGGGTTACCACTTTCTACCAAAGAAAAAAGTGCCGGTGATTTTCATATTATTTTATACAAGGAAAAAAAGAAAACTATTTATTTACAACAAATGAGGTTTTTAAGCTCGAACAGATTATTACAATTAATCACCAGAATAGACGAGGATACACTAGGTGTTATTAGAAATAAAGTACTAAAAATTCTTGGTAAAGAAGAAATCTCCTAGTACTAGGAGATTTCTTCGATGGCCGTAACGGTGATATATTAAAAGTATAGCTGAGTAAAATAAAAAGTCAATCCCCCCCTACTTCTTCTTTACCTCCTCTTTCTTAAACGGGAAACCTAGATATTCTAGAAAAGCGATGGTTTCATCTTTTTTACTTGAAGTGACGATAGTGATTCCCATTCCAAAAACATCTTTTAGATCTTCATCGGCAGTTTCTGCAAAGATAGTATGTTCTTTTATACCTAGAGTGTAGTTACCCATTTCATCTACAGCTTTTTTGGAAATACCACGAAAGTCTTTTGTACGAGGTAAAGCGATATGGATAAGTCGATCAACAAAGTCATAAGCACGCTTCCCTCTCATAGTTATCTGATATCCTACAGGATCACCAGTTCTCACTTTGAAAGATGCTATGGACTTCTTTGCACCACGAAGAGCTGGCTTTTGACCAGTGATCTTTCCTAGACGATCAGCGATGAGCTCGATCTTCTTCTTATCCTTTAGAGATCCAATACCTGTAGAGACAACTATCTTTAAAAGTCTTGGAGATTGCATTCTATTTTTCCAACCAAATTGCTCTTTCATAGATGTAAATGAATCCTTATTAAGTTCGTATGTAGTTTTTGGAATATTTGCTTTCATATTTATTTCTTTTTCTTAGTAGTAGCATCCTGAAGCTTCACATTTGAAATATCTATAGGCATAGGCTTTTCTACCAATTGACCTTTTTGTCCCTTCTGGCGAGGCTTCTGGTGCTTCTTTGCCATGTTTATACCAGCGACTACGAGCTGGTGAGTCTTTGGCATTGATTTTGTTACTTTTCCGGTCTTTCCTTTATCTTTTCCTGCAATAACTATAATTGTGTCGTCTTTTTTTATCATGATAATTTTTATACTATTTCTATACTATTTCTGGGGCACGAGATGCTATAGTCTGGAATCCTTTCTCCGCAAGTTCACGAGGAATAGGACCAAAAACTCTACCTGCGATAGGTTCTTTCTTTCCCTTTTCGAGAATTATCACTGCATTTTCATCAAAACGAATATATGATCCATCTTTTCTATGATACGCCTTACACTGACGCACAACCACAGCTTCTAGAACATCTTTCTTCTTTATTGCCTTTCGTGGTTCAGCTTTTTGAACCGATAGAATGACTAGATCACCAATCTCTGCATAACGCTTCTTTGAACTTCCAAGTACTTTAAAAACTCGGCCTACTTTGGCTCCGCAATTGTCAGTTATTTTTACTATTGAACGTGGTTGAATCATAAAATTATTTTTTATTTACTACTACAAAAGACTTGTGTCTTGAGATAGGTCTACATGACTCTATAGTAACCTTCTCCCCTATTTTCTTTGTGTTACCAACATCATGAACCTTGTAACGCTTTCGCAGTGTCACAAACTTCTGATACTTGTCATTTTTTACATATCTCTCAACAACAACTACGATAGTATCCTTCATCTTATCAGAGACTACTGTGCCATTGAGTATTTGCTTCTTTGTTACTTTATTTTTTTCCATATTATTTGTTTTTTGATGCTTTAGCTCTAAGTGTGAGTTCAGTCATGACACGTGCAACATCTTTCTTTAGAGTTCTTCCAAGTTTTACATTTTTTATCTTGCTTCCAGTAGAACCAAATCGAAAATCTCGCATAGAGTTGCGCTTGTCAGCAATTATCTTTCTGAGCTCTTCTATTGATTTTTCTTTGTATTCTTTCATTTGATTTATATAAATTACATCATTTCACGGTTCACTATCCTTGTCTTTACGGATATCTTGGTTCCAGCCTTTCTCAAGGCCTCAGTAGCTACCTTATCAGAAACTCCGTCAATTTCAAAGAGGATGCGACCAGCCTTGACTGGAGCAACAAATCCTACTGGATCTCCCTTTCCTTTTCCAAGCTTAACTTCTGGAGGTTTCTGTGTATAAGGTCTGTCAGGAAAAATGCGTACCCAAACTTTTCCTGACTTTGTAGCATATCGGGTCATAACCTTTCTAGCTGCTTCTATCTCATTTGAAGTTAGACGACCATATTTTAAAGCTTTAAGCCCGTATGAACCAAATGCGAGACTGATACCGCGTGTTTCAACACCTATAGCAAGTTTCTTTGCATTCTTTCGGCCGGTGTGCCACTTTCTAAATTTTACTTTTTTAGGGAATAACATGATATTTAAAATTATGAACGATTGCCTATAACAGTATTTTGGGCAATTTTTAGATCTTTTTCGAAAATCTGACCTTTATAAATCCAAACCTTTATACCTATATCTCCATAGGTCATATGAGCCTTTTCACGAGCAAAGTCTATATCAGCCCTCAGGGTCTGAAGAGGAATCTGTCCTTTCTTGAGATCTTCTTGGCGTGCCATATCAGCACCTCCTAGACGTCCTCCTAGTTTTATCTTTGCTCCTTTAACCTCTCGGTTTGCTAGAACTTTTTCTAGAGTCTGCTTCAAAACTCTTCGAAAAGGAAGACGTTTCTCCAGTGCCTCAGCTACCATCATGGCTACTATAGCAGCGTTTGATTCTGGATTTCTCACTTCTTCTATATCGAGTTTGAGCTCTTGTCCAGTAAACTCAATCTTGTTCTTCTTTAGAAGTTTGAGAATTTTTTCTCTTAGTTTTACTACTCCATCCCCACTTCTTCCTATGATCATACCTGGGCGAGATGTCTTGATGATTATTCTGATAGATTTTTGATTTCGCTCAATATTTACCTCAGCAAGATAAAAAGTTCTAAGTTCCTTTACTAGATATTCACGGATGAGTATGTCTGCCTTGAGAGCTGTTCGATAACTTTTGTTAACACCAAACCAGCGACTCTTCCAATCGCGTATGATACCTAGTCTATGTGAATATGGGTGTACTGAATGTGACATAAAATTATTTTGTTTCTTTTTTATTTTTTATTTTCATTTTCTTCTCTGGTGATGGTGCTAGAACTAGCAAAACATGGCTTGTTCGCTTGTTGATAGGGTAAGCCGTACCTCGTGCTCTAGGCATACGACGTTTCAAAATGTATCCTGAGTCTACACGGATTTCTTTTATCATAAGTCCTTCTTTTTCTAGACTATGATTGTTCTTTGCACTTGCAAGAGCAGATTCCAAAAGTCCAAAAAGAGGATTCGAAGCTTTTTTATTTAAAAAGTTTAAAGTATTCAAAGCGTTCACTGCAGTCTTTCCACGAATAAGGTTTGCTACGGAGCGAACCTTGCGTGGAGACTGTCTGAAATTTTTAAGTGAAGCTTGTATCATAAAAATATATTATTTCTTTGCTGGTGCAGCTACGGCTTCTTTTGCAGACTTAGCAGCATTAACCTCGGCTTCCTTTGCTTTGAGTTCTATCTCCTTCTGCATCTTTCCTCCGTGTCTTATGAACTTTCGCGTAGGCGAGAATTCACCGAGGCGGTGACCAACCATTTCCTCGGTGACAAGAACATCAATATGCATTCTCCCATTGTAAACGCCAAAGATAAATCCCACCATTTCAGGCGAAATCTGGCTTCTACGGTACCACGTCTTTATAACCCCAGTTTCTACTGGTTTCTTGCCGGCGATCTTCTTTAGAAGTCGCTCTTCGACATATGGACCTTTTTTGAGTGATCTTGACATTTTTTATTTTTTATAAAGCTTTCAAATACTAACAAACTAGGGCTAAAAGTCAAACTAGTAGGTTTGTGCTGGGCACAATCTCTTATGGACATATCATTTCTAGAAACTTCACAATGAGAGTATCTATGAATTTCTTTATCCTTTTGATCGACTTTGTAACCATGCTTATTTATTTGAATTCTTATTCTTGCCCACTCGACGACGTGATACTATGAAGACATTTGAATACTTCTTTGGAGTTCTTGTCTTCTGGCCTTTTCCTGCCGGTTTACCCCAACGTGTCTTCAGTCTTCGGAGACCTCGACCTGTTCTCTGCTCTCCTCCTCCGTATGGGTGATCCACCGGATTCTGTGCAGAACCTCGAACTGTAGGACGGATACCCATGTGTCTAGCACGTCCTGCTTTTCCTATATTTACAAGACGCGACTCTTCATTTGATACTGTACCTATAGTTGCCCATGCATTGTCATGGACTTTTCGAACTTCTGTAGAAGGTAGTTTTATGTGGGTATACGGAGCATCGTTTGCGATCACTTGTGCAAATGAACCAGCTGAACGCACTAGCTTTGATCCACCATTTGGTCTGATCTCTATATTGTAAACAAAAGTACCAACAGGAATTTTTGAAAGAGGTAGACGATTTCCCACTTCTACTAGAGCATTTTCTGAAACTATAAACTTGTGTCCTACTTTTACATCCTTTGGTACGAGAACGTAGCGTCTTTCTCCATCAAGATACTGAACCAAAGCCACAAATCCAGTTCTATATGGATCATATTCTATAGTTTTTACCACAGCTTCCATATTTTTCTTGTTGTAGACAAAATCTATATCTCGATAGAGTTTTTTGTTTCCTCCTCCCTTGTGTCTTACAGTGATACGTCCAAAGGCATTGCGTCCCATGTCTCTTTTCATACCCTTTGTTAGAGGTTTATAAGGATTTTTTGTAGTCAAATACTTCCCGTAAGGAAGGGTTGTCATATTTCGTCTTGATGGTGTTGTTGGTGCGTATGTTTTCATGAATTTTATATTTTATACAAATTCTATCTTATCTCCTTTCTTGAGATATACAAGAGCTTTCTTTACTGCACTTTTTGTACCGTGTTTCCCTTTAACAAAAACTTTCTTTGCAGGAAGATTTATGGTTCTCACTTGTAATGGCGTAACCTTGTAAAGAGTTTTTATAGCCTTTGCAATAGAATGCTTTGTAGATTTTCTTGTAACTTCAAAGGTATAGATATTGAACTTTTCGTTCATTAGTCCTGACTTTTCGGTAATTCGTGGTTTGAGAATAATATCCATGTTAGTTATTGAAAATTTTAAGGGCTTCTTCAGGATTGGCTATGACTATGTACTTGTGATTTAGAATAGACACAGGATTTATTGTTCTTAGTTCTTCTATATCAACGTTTCCAAAGTTACCAAAACTCTTTGTGATTTCAGGAGACTTTTTGTCGATAGCGATAATAGCTGCATTTTTTGGTTTTGTTCCAAGTTTTTCAAAGCCCTTTATTTTTGCTAAAGACATAAGTGTTATCTTTGCATCTTTTGCTTTTGGAGAAGCAAAAGATAGAGAATCTATGAGAAGGATTTCACCATCACGGTATTTCTGAGAAAGGATAGTGTAGAGAGCTTTGGTCTTAGCTTTCTTATTGACCTTTCTATCATATATCTTTTCATTTCTTGGTCCATGAGCCACACCTCCACCTACCCAGATAGGAGATCTAGATGAACCGTGTCGAGCGCGACCAGTACCCTTCTGTTGCCATGGCTTCTTTCCTCCACCACGAACCTCACCACGAGTCTTTGTATGAGCGATGGGATGTCTCATAGTAGAAGTCATAGATACAACAACCTGATGCACCAAGTCTGCATTCCAAGGAATACCAAATACTGATTCTGGAAGAGTGAACTTTCCCGCTTCTTTGCCTTTTTGATTGTATACGATTGATTCCATAATGATTTTATTAGCCAACTATTTCGACAAGTGTTCCTCTTCGACCTGGTATAGCTCCTGAAATATAGAGAGTATTTGTTGGTCCATCTATATGAAGAACCTTGAGGTTCTTTATGGTGATTCTATCTCCTCCCATTCTTCCGGCCATTCGCATCAGCTTTGGCACCTTGTTTCTGAGACCTCCTCCAATAGATCCAGGTTCACGTTCAGAATGCTTTTGACCATGAGTTCGAGGTCCTCCGTGGAAACCATGACGCTTAACCACACCTTGGAAACCCTTACCTTTAGATATTGCACTAACTTCTATAGCATCTCCTTCTTTGAACTGAGTAATGTCTATCTTATCACCAACTTTACTAGTGATATCATCCATTCTCATCTCACGAATATGAGCAAAAGCGCCTAGGTCTTTTACATGACCCTTCATAGCTTTGTTGAGATTTTTTACATTTCTAGATCCAGTACCTAGTTGCAAAGCAGTGTAACCATCCTTTTCTTTTGTTTTAACTTGAGTAACGACAATAGGAGATGCTTCTACAAGAGTAGCAGGATGAACTACACCCTCTTTGTCGAAGATTTGGGTCATATAAAGTTTTCGTCCAAGAATAAATTTCATACAGTTTTTCTGTGTTACAATCGTACAGATTTACATCATCTTCACGTCGATATTTACGCCGGAAGGTAGACTAAGGTTGGTAAGGGCTTCTATGATTTTCTGGTTTGGATTCAAAATATCTATGAGACGCTTGTGCACTCTCATTTCAAACTGTTCACGAGCATTTTTGAAAACGAATGCTGAACGATTGACTGTATATTTTTTTATCTCTGTTGGAAGAGGTATCGGACCATAGAACTGCACATCGTATCGGATAGCAGTATCCATGATTTGCTTCAAAGATGCATCGAGGATCTTGTGTTCATATGCTCGTACACGAATGCGAAGCTTTGGAACTTCACCCTCTTTAGCTACCGCCCTACTTCGCGGTTTAGTCACTTTTTTCTCTGTATTTTTCTCTGGGTTTTTTGAAGCGGTAGCCATAGTATTTTTTATGCAACGATCTTTGTTACAACTCCTGCACCTACAGTCTTTCCTCCTTCACGGATAGCAAATCTCTGTTGTGCATCTATAGCAACTGGTGCTACGAGCTTTACTTTAAAGGTAACTGTATCTCCTGGCATAACCATCTCAACTCCAGTGGCAAGTGTTACTTCTCCTGTTACGTCTGTAGTTCGTATATAGAACTGAGGCTTGTATCCTGTAAAGAATGGTGTGTGTCGTCCTCCCTCTTCTTTCTTTAGAATATAAACTTCTGATTCAAACTCTGTATGTGGCTTTGATGTTCCAGTTTTTGCAAGAACCATACCTCGAGTAACGTCATCTTTTCCAGTACCTCGTAGTAGAAGTCCAGCATTGTCTCCAGCAATTCCCTCTTTTAGAGATTTGTTGAACATTTCAATACCGGTAATAGTTGTTTTTGTTGTATCCTTGAAACCAATGATCTCAACTTCTTCTCCAACTTTAACCATTCCTCTTTCTATACGTCCTGTAACTACAGTTCCTCGTCCTTCGATAGAGAAGATATCTTCGATAGGCATAAGGAATGGCTTGTCGACTTCTCGAACTGGCATAGGTATATATGTATCTAGCGCAGTCATAAGATCTTTGATGTTTTTGATACCTGAGGCATCACCTTCGAGAGCCTTGGTAGCGGAACCTCTGATAACAGGCGCATTTTTTCCATCAAAACCATTTTTTGTAAGAAGTTCTCTAACTTCTTCTTCGACTAGATCTAGGAGATCTGTTTCTGGAACCAAATCGCATTTGTTGAGAAATACAACGATCTGAGGTACTCCAACCTGCTTTGCAAGGAGAATATGCTCTCGTGTCTGTGGCATCACACCATCTGTTGCAGATACAACTAGAATAGCACCGTCCATCTGGGCGGCACCTGTGATCATGTTCTTTATATAGTCTGCGTGACCTGGAGCGTCAATGTGAGCATAATGTCTAATATCTGACTCGTATTCTACGTGTGCAAGTGAAATAGTCACGATCTTTGATGCATCGCGAACTGTACCTCCTTTTGCGATATCGGAATACGCCTTGAGAGTAGCTAGGCCATCTTTTGCCTGAACGGCTAGGATAGCTGTAGTAAGTGTAGTTTTTCCATGGTCAACGTGACCAATAGTACCGACGTTAACATGCGGTTTTGAACGATTAAATTCTGCTGCCATATGATTTTAGTGCTTTGACCGAGCAATCGTTGGTGATTGCCAATCAAAGATAAATTATTGATTAATACTATTAAAATAAAACACCAACGCAAAGAAAACTGCGTAATGCCTATACTAGCAAGTACGCAGTTTTCTGTCAAATTTTTGGAGTTTTTATCTTGAAAGCAAGACTTTTATAGCGTTCCAAACAGCACTCGTAGCACCTCCATCCAATTCTATTTCTATGTTTTGAGATCTTGTACCCCCTGCACCATTACAAGTGATAGTAGCTCTTGCATTACTTTCGATAGAAAGATTTGTGAAACTTCCAGATATTCCTATCGAACCATTTTTTGAGTCTAAACCTTTTGAAACTGAAGATAGGTAACAAGATGTAGAGTTTGTAGATGACCAGCTCAAGGTAAATGGAGAGTCTTCAGCTATCTTACTTGGGTTTGTGGAGATGAAGATGGTTGGAGGTGGAGTAACTGTCGACGAGATGATGGTGAAATAATTATCACTTTCATCCTGAATATTACCGCTACTTATTAAAAGTTTCCAATATGAATCCGAGGTTGTATTACCTCTTGGTACTGTCCAATTATAACTTCCTACATTATCAATATCAGTAATATTACTACCTCCATATCTTTCTCCATTTAATCCTACATTAAACATTGCAATATTTATTGCTGATGTTATCGTCCCTCTCGTTGACCAACGAATTGGATAGATAGATCCAGGAATAAGTCTCTCTCCCCCATTTGGTGAAGTAACAGTGATAGATGAAGTAGATGTCGCGTCAGCGGCGACTACCACCAATCTCGCTGTCTGTGTAACTGTCTTTTCTATCGAACTACCAGTTGTACATGTTATAGAGAAATCTAATGTCGCTGGATTATAGAAGATAACCTTCTGTGATCCTGATGTTAGATTGTTTGTTCTAAATCCTTTTCCTACACATGAAGAAGCGTTACTACTTGCACTCCAAGAGATTGTGGCTGGTTCACCTACTTTTACAGTATTTGGATAAACTGAGAAGTTTACTGTTGGGAAGAGGTTGGGTGAAGGAGTAGTGATGGTGAAAACTCCACTTTTTCCTCTTGCGACTTCACTACTAAAACCATTACCCATATCTTTATTTGCTGTTACAAATACATAATAACTATCTTTGATCTGCTCTCTAGTTTTTCCTGGACTATTCGCAACAACACCATTGATAATTTGATCGGTTGGCTGGAAAGTTGCACCATTTGATAGCATTGATACTTTATCAGCACCAATAGAAATTCCAGTAGATCCCGGTGTGGTGTAGGTATTTGAAAGGTTTACTGAATAATAATCTGCGACAACATTTTGGGAATTCCACTGAATATTTATATTTTGTGTTGGTCCATTATCGAAGACTGAGCCTATGCTTGGTTGAGCAATAGTGATAGTAGAATTTGTTGAGGTACCATACTCTGAAACTGTAAAACCCGCTCGATCATCATTTACTTTAATCTTAAACACTCCTTCACTGGTAAGTACACCCCCGTCTTTCCTTTCAAAAACTTTCATCAAATAGTTTCCAGGATTACTATTCAAATATGGCCCAATACCAACCTCAGGAAGCGGTAGAATATTAGCCTCATTTTGTTCAGTGACAAATTCTGTTAAATACGTGCCAATATGACCATCAGTTGTTTCTTCTGTGGTTTTTACATACTTTCCTTCAATTGAAATAGTGTATTTATCATTAACTGCTACTCCATTTTCTTTTACATCTGTAATGGTATACCCAGTACTTGATACAGTAAGACGAACAGTCATATTTCTATTTTCTAATTTATTTTTCAGTACAGCAGAATATGTACCTATAGCCAATTTAGGAAAATTAAATGTATCAAGAGGAACAATGGTACCTGATTGATTACGGATAGTAAGTTCCAAATAATTTTGCGCTTGTCCTGTAGATGAAATTGTCTTTAAGTATGTTCCTACAATAGTATTACAACTATTTTCAAACTTAGCAATACTCAAAGGACCAACGAAACCAGTGTTTGGTAGATCAACACTTGCTTGCCAAAGTTTTACAGATGCTTCTGTTTGAGCATCAAAAACACTTGTAACAGGAGTTCGAAAACCTTTACTATTTAAGAAAATTTGCAAATTTTTTACATCAATACCTGTACTAGCTTTACGCACATTATTTTCAGCACTCATATAGTTACTAAAGTTGAAACAAGCATTTGTTCCTGAACTTCCACCACCACTCGCTCCACCTCCACCCGTTGAAGGATTAGTTACATTACAAATATATCCAACCGGACAACTTACAGGTTGTGGTTGAACTGGAGTACAAGTGTAACCTGCAGGACAAACAACCACAGGCACGACCTGCGCGAAAGTATCCTTTGCTTGTGGTATAAAGGCAAAGATTGCTAGAACTATAACCGCTAGAACATGTTTTGATTCTTGAGACATTTTTTTAATTTAATTTGATAATAAGATAATAATAACAATCTTCACAAACAACAGCTACAAACGTAGCGTACAAAAAAAAGAAACTGAGGATATAATTATCCCCTTTAAAAAAATAGGTAGTAGCTCTTACGGATAAGAATAACATCACTGCAAAGTATTGCAAGAGTAGTTATCCACATGTCTCTTTTGAACTATTTCTTCTTCTCCGCAATCTCCTTTTCAATATTTGGTGGAACGACTTCGTAGTGGTCAAATTCCATAGTGGCACTTCCTTGTCCTGAAGTCATACTTCGTAGCTGAGTAGTGTAACCGAACATTTCTGAAAGAGGGACCTTGGCATGGAGAACCTTGGCCTGACCTCGCTCGGTCATCTCTTCTATAGTTCCTCGTTTTGATGAGATACTTCCAGTAACATCTCCCATGAACTTGTCTGGAAAAAGGACTTCGAGTTTCATGATAGGTTCGAGGATCACAGGTCTTGCACGTTTTGCCGCTTCTTGGAATGCCTGCGATGCAGCGATTTTGTAAGCGATTTCAGATGAGTCAACATCGTGATAACTACCATATGTAAGTTCACAAGAAACATTGACCATTCTAAATCCTGCCACAATACCTCGATCCATTGCTTCATGAACTCCCTTTTCAACCGCAGGGATAAATTCTATTGGAATAACTCCTCCTTTGATAGAGTTGATAAATTCGAAATCATCGTATCGACTAACATTTTTTGAAATTTTCTTTCCAGGATCTAGCGGTTCTAGAGGTTTGATATTGATCTTCACGTGACCATACTGTCCTTTTCCTCCAGATTGCTTTATGTACTTGTGTTCTGCTTCTGCAGTACCGAGAATAGTTTCTCTGTAAGCCACTTGAGGTTTACCGACATTGGCTTCAACGCTGAACTCTCTTTTCATACGGTCGATCATGATTTCAAGATGAAGCTCTCCCATACCAGCGATGAGTGTTTCTCCAGTTTCTGGGTTTGAAGAAATTTTGAAAGTTGGATCTTCATTTGCAAGTTTTCGTAGAGCCATACCCATTTTTTCCTGATCAGCTTTTGTCTTTGGTTCGATACGTAGAGAAACCACAGGATCGAGGAATTTTATAACTTCTAGAATTATCGGATTTTCCTCATCACAAAAAGTATGAGATGTGAGGGCGTCCTTTATACCCACAGCGGCTGCGATCTCTCCGGCAAAAACTTTTTTCACTTCTTCTCGGTCATTTGCCTGAAGACGGACGATACGTCCAAGTCTTTCTTTTTTGCCAGTTGTAGCATTGTAAAGATAAGAACCAGCTTCTATAGATCCAGAATATACTCTAAAGAATGTCAGCTGACCTACAAATGGATCGTTTTGGAGTTTGAAAGCAAGAGCTGCAAAAGGTTCCTCATCTGATGCATGTCGAAGCACTTCTTCTCCTGTTTCTGGATTTATACCTTTCACTGCTGGAATATCGAGAGGAGATGGGAGATAATCTATAACAGCATCTAGGACGAGCTGGACTCCTACATTTTTCAAAGCAGATCCAGTAAAAACTGGAAATATTTTATTTTCAATAACTGCTTTTCTTATAACTTTTTTTAGATCGTCAACTGAAATTTCTTTTCCATCGAGATATGACTGCATGAGAGTATCATCGTGTTCAACAGCTTTTTCTACTAGCTCAGCTCTGTACTTCTTTGCATCAGATACTAACTCTTCGGGAATTTCTTTTTCTATAACATTGATTCCTTTTTCTCCATCAAAATAGTAAGCCTTCATCTTTAAAAGATCGACAACTCCTACATGATCTCCTTCTAGACCTACAGGAATCTGAAATCTCACCGCCCTCTTATTTAATCTTTCTAGAATAGATGCGTATGATCTTTCAAAAGATGCACCCATTCGATCCATTTTGTTTATAAAACAAAGACGTGGAACATTGCTCTCATCTGCATATCTCCAGTTTGTCTCTGACTGAGGTTCTACTCCAGCAACTCCATCAAAAACCACCACAGCACCGTCGAGTACTCGTAGAGATCTCTTTACTTCTACCGTAAAGTCGATATGTCCTGGTGTGTCGATGACATTGAACCGGCATTTTTTGGATGTATCCCCTTTTGGCAGATATGTAGGGCTCCAAAAGCAAGTGATGGCTGCCGCGGTGATGGTGATACCTCTTTCTCTCTCCTGTTCCATCCAGTCGGTAGTAGTCTCGCCTTCATGAACCTCACCGATCTTGTGAATCTCTCCTGTATAGTAAAGGATACGCTCGGAAGTAGTAGTTTTCCCAGCGTCAATATGGGCAATAATTCCGAAGTTACGAACTTTATCTAATGGATAGTCGCGTTGCATAAATATATGGTTAATTAATTAAGAAAGTAAAATACAGCTTACCTTAAATGACTAGAAAAAGCAAAAAAACTATCCGTAGAGTTGTGAGTGCGTCCCGACACTAATCAAATAATACGTAGTGTTATTGATCTTTCGATAAATCAGTCTGACATTCCCTGTTATGTTTATACTTCTATCTTCAGAATACTTTCCTTGTAGTTTATGATTATCGAGAATGATATCAAATTCATTGATGAGAAAAATATCAAGTCTTTCGATTACTTTATCCTTAATTTTATTAGGTAGCTTTCTAAAGCATTTTTTGAATTCAGAAGAATGGATAAACATGACAGGTCTAAGGTTAGGATTCCAATGCTTTTCGGAGTTCTTTTGTATTTTTATACACAGGAAGTTTGCAGGAAGCTAGTTCTTTTTCTGCTTCATCTATAACCGACATTAGATAGTCTGAAGGTTTGTAAGATGTGGAGAAAGAAATTTCCTTTGTACGCACAAACTGTCTAAGGAAACCGTTGACTAAGGTACCCAAAGAAAAACCTAGTTCTTCAGCCGTTTCTTGGGCTGCTTTTTTTAGATCCTTATCTGTTTTTATAGATATAAGTGTTTTTGTATTCATATACCAAAGTATATACTATAGTATATAGGAGTCAATAGCCACAAACCAAAATTCTATTACCAAGCAAAGTGAGCAAAAGCTTTGTTTGCATCTGCCATCTTGTGAGTATTTTCTCGTTTTTTGACTGCTTCTCCTTCATTTTTTGAAGCTGAAATAATCTCGTCTGCAAGTTTTTCATGCATTGGCTTTCCTTTCTTTCCACGAGCCGCTTCCACTATCCACTTCATAGATAGAGATCTCTGTCTTTCTGGGCGCACTTCTCTAGGAACTTGGTAGTTTGCACCTCCTACTCTTCGAGATCGTACTTCCATAGCTGGAGTTGTATTTTTCAAAGCTAGTTCAAAAACTTCCATAGGTTCTGCTTTTGCTTTCTCTTTGATCAAAGTAAAACAATTGTAGACAATCTTTCGAGCTGCATTCTTTTTTCCTGAATCCATGATGTAATTTATAAGTTTTGTAACCTTTATAGATTCATAAATAGGTTCTGGTTTTAATGGGTGTTTATTTTTTATTCTTCTTCGCATAGTAGTATTTTGAGATTAATGATTAGAGGATTTATTCTGCTAGCTATTTTGCCGCCTTTGGTCTTTTGTTTCCGTACTGGCTTCGACCCTTTCGACGTTTTTCTACTCCTCCTGCATCGAGAACTCCTCGAACAACTGTGTAGCGCAGACCAACGTCCTTTACACGTCCACCTCGTAGCAATACCACTGAATGCTCCTGTAGTGAGTGTCCTTCTCCTGGAATATAGGCAGTTACTTCCATACCGTTTGAAAGTCTTACTCTAGCAATCTTTCGAATAGCTGAGTTTGGCTTCTTTGGAGTTTTTGTTGTCACCTTTATACACACACCTCTTTTAAATGGAGATGGGAAATAGTTTGGGCGATTTTTAATAGTATTGAAACTTTTTGTAAGCGCTATAGATTTTGATTTTCTAGTAAAGCGCGTACGGCTCTTCCTTATAAGCTGATTGATTGTGGGCATTCTTAATATTTCTTAACCTACTAATAATTACTTTGTAATCGCAAAGGTCTGATTTTTTCACCGAGTGGTTACTCATCCCTTTGTTCACTTTACAACGTGGGGATACTGTAGCATATGGAGATAGAAAAGCAAGAATTATCACTTATCCCACTATCAACCTAAAAATAAAAGGAATGACTGGCTCTATATATCTCCATAGAAAAAATATAAAAATCAAAATAAGAAAAATAGAATACCTTTCAAAATTCTCACGGAACTGTGCGTAACGCGCAGGAATAATGGAAAAAAGAATTTTTGACCCATCTAGTGGAGGAACCGGAACGAGATTGAAAACTGCAAGAACTATATTTATTATGACAACATAGGTGGCGATAGTAAGAAAAGACTGGGGTAGCAAGTCAAAGCCAAAACGTATAGCCATACCAAAAACCAAAGCTAGGACGATATTTGACGCAGGACCAGCAATAGAAATAAGGAATTCCCCCATCCTTTTATTCTTTATATTATAAGGATTCCATTGCACAGGTTTCGCCCAACCAAATGTAAAACCCACCAGAGATGTTATAAGAGGTACTACAAGAGATCCGAAAAATTCAAGATGTTTGAAAGGATTGAGGGTTAAACGTCCTTGTAAGCGAGGTGTTGGATCCCCCAAAAGGTCAGCTACATAGCCATGAGAAAGCTCATGTAATACTATAGACATGACGAGAATGATGATTGAAAAAATGATAGTGACTCCTTCCATATTTGCGTTATTTCTTTTCTATGATAACATGTGCAACAATATGGCAAAAGTTTGTGCAATATCAAAAAGAGGTTCAATGATGGCTGGAGGATATTCCAACCGTACTCGTGCTACCCAGTTTAACCCTACTGGAATGGTTCGCAAGTACCCAAATCTTCAAAAAAAGAAGATCTACGTTCCTGAACTAAAAAAGACTTTTAACCTTACTATCTCTACTCGGTCACTAAAGACTATCCAGAAGCACGGCGCTTTCGCCACTCTCAAAAAAGCAGGGATTATATAATTGGTTTTATTTAACCACGAACCCCTCCCCATCTGAGACAAACCGGACTGTTCCTATTTCATCCAGATTTATCTTCTGATTTTTTATATTTTCTATATCAAATTTCTTTTTTGTTTTTGAAGGAGCTCTGCCTGTAGCTTTTTTATTTATCACCACAAAATCCGGATCGATTTTATCAAACAAATCTGGAGAAACTCTAGAATCTGAAGCACTATGTGCATACTCGACTAAGTTTATATGTTCAACCAAAGATACAAAAGATTTCTGAATAGTTTTTGAAACATCACCCAGAAAAAGTGCTGAGGTTGAAGCAAAAGATAAATGTATGACCATTTCTGGTTTGCTAGTTTTATTGAATCTAAATATTGAATCAGGAAATAGAATGTTAAATTTTATTCCATCAATTTCAAATTGATCACCTTTTTCTACTTGTTCTATCTTTATTCTTTTTTTGCGAACCTCTTTTTCAAAAGCAAGAAGTGCACTGCTAGTACCCATAGTAGTTGGTTCAATTACCCTACCGATATCATAACGGGACATAACTTCAGAAAGACCTCCAGCATTTTTTGCTTCTGGACTAGTGACGATCACAGTATCGATACGTCTTCTATAAAATGGAAATGCCTTTGTGATCTCCCTTAAGATCTGAGAGTTTTGTCCACCATCTATAAGTATTGTTTGATTATTGGGAGTTTTTATAAAAATAGATCTTCCTCTATCTAAATGGAAAAAATACACTTCCAAAACATGAGGTCTCAGTTCAAAGTGAGCAATGTATATAAAGAGGACGGACACACCTAAAACAAGGCATGCAAGTGCCAATTTCCACTTTATCTTTTTAAAATATGTTATGATAGATAGCATGAAGAAATTTGAAGAAAATAAATTTAATATTCCAGAGCTCAAAGGTATTTCTAAAAAAACAATTGAGGAACACTTGAAGCTTTACTCTGGCTATGTGAACAATCTGAACCTTACTCTAGAGGGAAAACAGGATATACGACGACTCGGGTTTGAATACAACGGTATGAGAAATCATGAAGTATATTTTGCAGGTTTTGAAGGTGGGTCAAAAAATCTCAATGAATCTAGCTCTTTGAAAAAAAAGATTGCTGAAGATTTTGGATCATTTGAAAACTGGTTAACAGAATTTAAAACTATCGGACTAACACGGGGTATCGGCTGGGCAATGCTCTACTATGACAGATCGGCAGATAGACTTTTGAATGCTTGGGTAGAAGAACAACACCTAGGACAACTTCAGAACTGTACACTCATACTAGGACTAGATATGTGGGAGCATTCATTTGTTGCAGATTATGCTCCATCTGGAAAGAAAAACTACATAGAAGACTTTTTTGCAAATATAAACTGGCAGGTCATTGAGAGCAATTTTTTGGTTTCGAAATAGCATAATAGTAGAAAGCTATATAGAGCAAATATACGCCAATCAAAATTCTAGTGGAAAAAACAGAGAGAGAAATAACAGCATATGGTATATGTGACGCATTTCTTACTACAAACAATTCATAGGATAAAAGTATATGGGCTCCCCAACCTATGATTTCTGAAATTAAAAGTGATACAAAACCAAAAACTCCAGCGAGAAAGACCAAAAGCATGGTCAATGGAATAAATGGTAAGACAACAATATTTACAAGAATCCCAACGATAGAGAGTTGACCCATCATATAAAAAATAAGAGGGGAAACAAAAATCTGTGTTGCTAATGTCGAAGCAACCATAGGTCTTATCCCAAATCTTTCTGTAATGAATCCGATGCGTTTTTCTATAGGAGAAGACAGGACGATAAGTCCTAGAGTTGCAAGAAATGACAGTTGGAATGATGGATCGTAAAACAAAATAAGAGGGTTTTGGATAAGCATAAGAAGAGCAGCGATAAAAAGGGCTCTCAAGGCTTTGTAATCTTTTCGCAAAAGTTCTCCGAGTAATGCAATGATCGCCATGATACAAGATCGCACCACAGTCGCACCTCCTCCAACCAATATACCAAAGAGGATTATCCCTATTCCTCCTAGAAGAATTCCTAATGTTCGTGGAAGAAATGAGAGAACCCTTCTGATCATAGCCGCAATGATCGTGATATTGTATCCAGAAAGAACTACGATATGTATGAGTCCAGCTCTTCGAAAATCGTCTATGAGCTCCTTACCTAGAGCTGCCTTCTCTCCCACCACTAGTCCTCCAGCCAGAGCAGCATGTGGCTCACCTAAAACTTTTTTTAGATTATTCAGAAAACCTATCTTGATTTCAAAAAGTTTTTTAGAAATATTGTAAACACCAAAAAACTTTACCATTTTCTGATCCTGATCTTTTTCTAAAACTTCAATCTTGGCTTTTTTAAATTCAAAGAAAATATCATCTTTTCCAAGATAATTTATATAATCAAAAACTCGACCACCATTACTTGCAAAATTCCTCGGGCTAGAAAGTTTACCAGTTACCTTTACTAGATCTCCATAGTTATATTCTCCATATCGATCAGCTCCAACTCTCACAAAATCTCCATCTTTTGTCTCCAATGTAAAAGTTTTTAGAAAATCTTTTGTGAGGGGTTCATCAGCTATAGAACCCTCGAGTGTTACAATCTTTCCAACACTATCTCGTAATGAATATTTCAAAGGATTCTGGGAAATGGAGTGCCAACGCATGGCGATAATCACTACGCAGATTATTATAAATAAAATATATATTTTGTTTTTTTGCATAAGATGCATGAATTCATGCACCTCCACCATACCAAACCGAGATAAAGTTTTAATTAAGAAAGAATAAAGTTTTGATAAAGTTTATCTATAGAACATTTTTTAGAATACTTGTAAATGGATATTTTTCTCTAGAACCGCTAAAAAGCTTCACTTTTTCTCCATCTGCAAACTCTGTTGCAATCTCATCACACCTTATATTTCCATGATTGTCAGCATGACCTTTTACATATTTCCAGTCTATTTTTTTACCTTCTGTTACTTCTAGCAATCTTTCCCACAAGTCTCTATTTAAAACAGCTTTTTTCTGAGAATTTCTCCAACCATTTCTCTGCCAACCCTCTATCCATTCTGTTATTCCTTTTATAACGTATTGAGAATCCGAATAAATAACAATTGATTTTGTAGATTTTGTGATTTCTTGATCAATATGAACAGCACTCAAAGCCTTTATTGCCCCCGTAAGTTCCATCCTATTGTTTGTAGTCATTTCTTCTCTGTCTCCGAGCTCTATTACCTTGTCTTTTGAGATAACCAAAGCTCCCCACCCTCCTCTTCCAGGGTTTCCTCGTGACGATCCATCGGTATAAATAATTGTTTTATTCATAAATGTCATGTGTTCCTATAATATGAAACTTAATATCTTTTTTGTTATCAGTATAACTAAATATAATTCTATATTTATAATTTATGGAGAATGCAAAATAATCCTCAAACTTTCCATGTAATTTGTGAGTTTTTAATCTAGAATCGAAAGGATTTATTCTAAAAATCTTCTCCTTTTCAACAACTAACAATCTAATTTCCTTATTTAATTTATTCAGTTGTTTTTCAAATTTATAATAATAAAATATATCCACTCGCACATTCTACATCAAATCCTCAATAGAGTTAAGTTTTTTCCAATTTCGGCCAGTTTCAAAATCTTTCTCAGATTTTTGTAAGTCTTTATACAACTTCTCTGTATTCCATAGGCGAAGCATATGTCGAAAAAATTCGCTTGTTGAGGCAAATTTCCCTTCTTTTACCTCTCTTTTGACATCATCCGCCATCGCTTGGGGTAATGAAATATTGATTATTGTTCTCATAAATATTGTTTATTTACTGTAATATATTGTATTACAGCTATAATATACCCTCATTTAAATAATGTCAACAATCCTCAACCTAAGCTCCACCCTTCCCCCAAACAAAGACTTTTCCATAGTAGCAACAAGAGAAATAGTCTCTCCTTTTGAAATCTTTTTTTCGAACATAGATGTATCTATAAAAAACCCTATGGCAGAAAGACTCTCTTCTGTTGTCTTTTTAAATATCAGTTTCAAATGATTGTTTTCTTTTCCAAATGTTTTTACTTCAAATATAGAAATGTTTTTAAAAATGAAAAGTGGTTTTGGATTGCCTGTTCCAAAAGGTCCCATTTTTTCTATCTGTCTGTATGTATCATAGTTCACGTCATCCAGAGAAAGTTCGATATCGACATAATCGATCACTTCCCTTTTTTCTCCTTTTATCTTGAGAAAAACTGTATTTAGTTTTTCTTCTAAGAAATGAATCTCTTGATTATTCACAGCAAATCCCCCAGATTCTGCATGACCTCCAAATTGAAGGAGAGTTCCCTCGGGTATCTCTCGCATAAGCTCTACAAGATTGACCGTTCCTGCAGCTCGACATGAACCTTTGATGATATTGTCTCCATCACGTCCCCAGAGAAAAACCGGCACAGCAAACTCTTCGGCACAGGTATTTGCAGCTAGTCCAAGGAGAGATGGTTTCCAATCCGGATTCCCTATAACTATAACTCTCTCTGATTTTTCTCCGTATCTTTCGTGAATATGTTTTTTTACTTCTTTGACCAAAGAAGCTACAGTTCCTTTTCTTTCATTATTTATATGATCGAGATGATCGGCAAGACGTCTTGCATCATCTTCGTTATCAGTTGATAAAAGTAAGAAAGCATCCATCGGTACTCCCATGCGAGAAGCGGCATTTATCCTAGGACCGATAGTAAAACCAATATCTTCTTCGGTGAGATATTTTTGATTTACTTTTAGTTTATACAAAAGTCGAGTCAATCCCTTTCGAGGACTCTTCCGCAAAACAGCCAGACCATAATATGCAAAGACTCTATTTTCTCCAGTGAGTGGCACCATGTCAGAAAGTGTAGCGATCCCTACCATATCGAGAAGCCATTTTTCCCAACCCTCTTTTATTCCAAATCTATCTTTTAAAAGAATAGCTTGAATGACTTTATAAACCACCCCAGCACCACAAAGCATTTTTTCTGGATACTGACATCCATATTGTTTTGGATTGACTATAGCAAAAGCTGGGGGTAAAACTGGTCCTGGAAGGTGGTGGTCTGTGATCACCATATCTATTCCATTTTCTTGTGCCAGTTTTACATGCTCTATGTCGTTTATTCCACAATCTATAGTAATGAGAAGATTTACTTTTTCTTTTATAAATTGTTTTATAGCATCTTCGTTCAATCCAAAACCTTCATCATGACGATGTGGGATATAATTTGTGAAATTCTTGAAACCAGTTTTTTTGAAGAAATCATGGAGCGCAACTCCAGCAGGAATGCCATCTGTATCATAGTCACTATAGATGACTACTTTTTCATTTTCTTTTATAGCTTTGATTATTCTCTCTGCAGTTTTTTCTACATCCTTTAGTAAAAATGGATCGTGAGTTTGCGTATCATAGTTGGGATTCAAAAAACTCTCAGCCGATTCCCTATCCTTTATTCCTCTATAGAAAAGAAGATGTGTAAGGAGATTGGGATAAACCCCAAGAGAGTTTTTCTCTAGGTCTGTCATAAGCGGACGGGTTTGGTAAATCTTCATAGGTTTAAGTATACCAAAGCAAATGATATAATATTTACATGACCACAGAAAAAGAAAATTGTGTGTTTTGCAAAATAATCAAAAAAGAAATCCCCGCCCAGATCGTCTATGAAGATAGCGACTTTTTGGCCTTTCTAGATATCAACCCTCAGTCTCCTGGACACACACAGGTTATTCCCAAGGAACATGTCCGATGGGTTTGGGATCATAAAAATGTCGGTGCCTATTTTGAAATTGTAAAAAAGATTGCCCTAGCGGAAAGGGAAGCTTTTGATACTGACTTCATTTTGAGTAAGATAGTAGGTGATGAAGTCCCCCACGCCCACATCTGGGTCTTTCCAAATTCGCAAGTCAAAGGAAATAAAAAAGATTTTGAAGGAAATGCGGAGAGGATAAGGGAATCTTTAGAATAATTCAAATCTTCTATTTTTCCTCACTAGTGAGCGCCTCTATTCCAGGCAATGTCCCCTTTGCTAGATAGTCGAGCATGGCTCCTCCACCAGTAGAAACAAAGGTAAATTTATCTTCTATCTCTAGCTCTGCAACAGCTGCCAAGGTATCCCCTCCACCAATGATCGATTTTACCCCTAGAGATGTAGCTCTAGCTACAATCTGGGCAATATCTAAAGTTGATTGTTTATAACCATGCTCATAAGCACCGAGAGGACCATTCCAGAGAATGTATTTTGCTTTTTTTACAATCTCTTCCAACATCTTTATAGTTTCTGGACCAGCGTCAAACATGATTTCATCTGATTTTATAGTTCCAACCTTTTTTATAGATGTTATACCATCAACAACTACAGTATCTATTGGCAAAAGTAATTTTGGATTATCAAAAAAACTAGAGAGATTGAAATTCTCTGGAGAAACTAGAGATTGCCCTATTTCCTTACCCTGTTCTTTGAAAAAGTTGTTGGCCAATGCTCCACCAACAAATACATTGTCAGCAATATTTATAAATTTTTCTATAAGTGGGAGCTTGGTTTCAAACTTTGCCCCAGCAAGAATAAAAAGAAATGGGTGATCAGGATTGAAAGCGGTACTTAGGTGTTTTATTTCCTCTTCAAACAGTAGCCCAGCATAACTTGGGATAAATCCTGTGATAGCCGAAACAGACGCATGGGCTCGATGAGAAACAGCAAAAGCATCATTTACATATATATCACCGAGAGATGCTAGCTCTTTTGCAAAAGTTTTGTCATTCTCCTTTTCACCTTCATATTTACGAAGATTTTCTAAAAGAATAACTGATCCCGAAGAAAGATTCTCTAGAGAAGAAGTCGCATTCTTATAATTTTTTATAAATATACACCCGATCCCCAAACTTTTAAAATGTTCAGCAACAGGTGCCAATGTCGGTTTGTCTGAAGGTGTCTCTAAATGACTCATCAAAATAATCTTGGCATTTTGGTTTTGCAAAAAATAAATGGTTGGAAGAATTTTTCTTATACGAAAATCATCTACAATCTTTCCATTTTCTATAGGGACATTGAGATCCAAACGTACAAGAACCTTCACTCCATCCAAATTTTTTAGATCTCTGAGATATTTCATAATTTATCAAATTAATTCTATAGCCTTTAGAAGCTCAACAAATCCTAGTACATTGACGCTTTCTCTTCCAACCAACAATCCATCTACTCCCCCTTTAACGATGATGTCTCCTGCATTTCTAAAGTTTACAGATCCACCATAAAGCACTGGTGTAGCTATAGCATTGTCACGACCATAAATATCGGATATAACTTTTCTCACAAAAATACTCATCTCTTCTATGATTACCGGATCCATAGGTTCTTTTGCTCCTATAGCCCAGACTGGTTCATAAGCAATAATGATCTGGTTTATGAGTCTTTTTGGAACTTTTGATAGAGAATTTTTGATCTGATTTTTTAGAATTTCAAGATATAGAGAATTGTGATCACGCTCTTTTTCACCAACACAGAGAATGGGATGGATTCCGGCTTCTAGAACAGTTTCTACTTTTTTTGAAATGACTTCATCAGTCTCTCCACCAGCACGACGTTCAGAATGACCGACAATGATATGTGTCACTCCTAAATCTTTGAGCATAAGTGCACTTATTTCCCCAGTAAAAGAGCCTTGTTCTTCAAAATGGGCATTCTGGGCCCCTATCCCAAGGCATGGTGTAGCTTTCCTAGATCGTAATGAAGAGATATAGACCGATGGTGGACATAGCACTATATGCAAGGACGAAGATTTCTTTGCTATCTTTTTTGTAAAATTAAATATCCTTTTTGCCTCTTCTAGAGTCGTAGGGTTCATTTTCCAATTGCCAACAATGATTTTTCTTTTCATATATTTATGTGGCAAGTATATCATTTACTTTACTTCATCCCAAGAAATGGTTGTGTATTGGCTAGAAGTAAGGGGAAAGCTTGGCGGTGGAGAATATAGAAGATTTGAGTCATAAATGATACTTCTTGAAGCATATCCAGTATTGTCAGTATAGGCAAAACCGTAACGTTTGTTACTAGCAATCATTCCGTAGAGAGTGATGGAGTTTCTCTGATATCCAGTTCCACATCTACTAGAATAATAATACCTTCCAGCGCGACCATTTTGAGCTATCAAAGCTGCATCAATCCTTAGATTATTTGCACTAGATAGACCTGTATTTATATCCCCTTGAGAAATTAGAGCGAGAGTATCTTGACTATCATAGTTTGTATAAAGAAGATCATTATTTATAGTTATGCTTTTTCTGGTGGTTGGACTATCTGGAAATTTACCTGCGGCAATCGTTACTCTAGCTGTATTTATTTTACCTTCAACCCAGACATTATCTTCTAGAAATATTACACCGTTTGCTGGAAATGGATAGTTTGCCATAAATGATTTTGTTTTTATACTCCATGTATCCCAATTGGCTTGACCTTGATTATCATTTTTACAATTATTTGATGCTGCATTTAAAGCTGTTACTTTGTAGAGATCGAAGGTGTCATTTGTTTTCAACAGAATATAGTAACCTTGAGATCCAGACGCTGCAAAATATTTTCCATTGGCCTGTGCATCACTTTTCATTTGCGAAAGATTTGTCGTTAGTCCTACAAAATCTATAGTTGGTAGAGGAAATTGTCTTCCCGCTTTAAATACATCTGGTCTATCTGGTACAGCTGAAGGAGGATTTGGATCTGCAGGACTCAGATTTGTATACACACCAAATTTTTGTTGAGAAAATCCATCATCTGGATCATCGTAAGAAAGTTTTGAACTTGTAATAACATTGTGTGCTATTCCATCAAATCTTATTCCATCATTTGAATGAATTGGTCCAAAAACTTCTGTTCCAGCTCCAAAACGCATAACATCGTTTGCTACCACAGCATATTTTGCAAGAGACGGTATAGCTAGAGTTACTTGGATTGACCTTGAAACACTTGGATCGGCGATCACAGTACCCTTAGATTTTATCTTTACGACGGTTGAACCTATTGGCGGTGGTATAATGGTAAGAGAATACTGACCTACAACATTTCCGCTTTTATCTTTAAAAGAATGGACATATGGACCAGTAGACCCTACTCCATTGCCATCATTATAATCACTCTGAGCATGCGCTAGATGCCATCTGTAATAGTCTATTCCTGCTTCAGCGATTTGAAATGCCTGTTCTCTGTGAGAGAGCTGTCTGGTACTCTTTAGTGTTGCAGCTGCCCAATTTATAAGAGCAGAAGTAACAATCACTGCTATAACTGCAAAAACTAGTACATTTATCAAAATGAATCCTTTTTTTTCAATCTTTTTATTAGAAATGTGATTTTGATTTTTCATAAATTATCTTTGAAATTACGTAGGGTTGCATCGGATCTGTATAGTCTAGGTATTGGAGACCTATTTGGATCGGCATCTATAAGAAGATTTGTCCTTACCATACGAACACTGCTTACCTGAACTGGTTGCACAAGGGAATTTGTTGTACCGCTATAAGTATTGTCGAAATATTCAAAAAGTGCTGTTGATGTAGCATTTTTTAAATTGTAAGCCAAAGTGGATATAGTTTCTTGGGCTGGATTGTATCCTATAGGAGATCCGGTAGGAATTATTACGCCTTTTTGCAATGTTGTTCCAATCATAAAGTATCTAACCTGATCTTGAAGACCATCAGCATCTATATCAGAATAAAATATAATAGTACTAGTGGAGGCTTGGACGATAGGATATGCACCATTGCTACCAGTTTTGACTGACCTAAGTTCAGCCACCATAGTTCTCAAAATTATTCTAGCATCTTGGGCACTAGATATAACATCACTAGCATATTTGTTGTAAGAAAAAATATTTACCTGAAATGAACTGACAGCTATCATGATCATGGAGAGTATCGTTATAGCCAAAAGTATTTCTATGAGTGTAAAAGCTTTTTTATAATAAGTATTCATATTATGGTGCAAGAATTATAGATTGTTCAGTCCAATTCACAGATATCGGTACATCTACCTCTGTTGCGGTATAGCCAGTCTTTGAAACAATCACATGATATGTTCCGTCAGATAAGCCAGAAAATATTGTCTGACCAGGAGGAGTACATTCTGAAGTAAATGTAAATGCAATATCTGATACATTTGGAGTAGATGCTGGAGATAAAGTGGAGAGGGAAGCTTTGTATCGGACAAAACGATCTCCATTGTGAACGGAGCTTATGACAGAATTGGCAACAGTATAATATGTAGAACTGGTACCATCCGGTCCTTTGAAATCCCAAGTTGTAGTAGCGGTAATTTCTTTGTTTGTTGCAAATTGAAATTTCAAACTATCAGCTCCAGTAGGAATCGGCTGATCTGTAGGTGACCAGACTAGATCATAAAAGTTACTAGGAGAACCTGTATCTATAGTGGAAGATTCTAGATACCCACTCGTAGAATAGTTACCGAAAACATCTTTTAGCTTTATTTCACCATTTGGAGAACTGACAGAAACACCACCGTCATCAGCAAAATATCGCAAAATGTCTGTATAACTCACTTGACCTGAACCACCAGACCAGTCAGTCTGGTTTATATATCCCCTATCTGTAGTTTTTGTTGATAAATATGATGATGGACCAGTAACCTTTACTGTAGCACCAGTGACTGGAAGTTTTGTAGCACTATCTTTTACAGTAATGAGTAGACTTTTAGGATTTCTGGCTTCGACGATAAGTTTTACATCCTGAGTACTATTTGGATTTAATTGAATAGGATTTAAAGGATTTATGCCTATTATATCGTAGTCTGTATCATTATTTATAACATCATATGAATCCCATTCTACAATAGAACTCGAGTACTTTCCTATACTATTTGTCACAAGATTTTTGAGATATTTTGGAATCCCTACTCCAGCAGTCTTTGAGCTTGAAAGAGTAAAGTCCATATCTGGTATAACAGAACAAGTCGGCGTAACACTAGAAAAATTTAACGTACTGACTTTATCTATGGCAAAACTTACTTGTGTCACCTGTTGTATCACAACAGTAGCATCTGGTTGTGTCGGAGTAGGATTTGGATATCCGTTTATCACTCCACCCGGAGGATATGTCTGAGAGGATGAGTAGCCAGACTTGGAAACTATAATAGAATATTTTTGAACCGCTGGAGGAACATCGACTATCTGGAGCATTCCATTTATATCTGTGACATCCTCTATAATGATAGTCGGACTTGTCGTACTATTTACTATGCGTACATCTGCTTTATCTACAGGTAGACCGTTTGCATCAAAAACTTTTATAAATAAGGCACCATTTGTAGAAGCAGTTTCTAGATTTTTTGGAGCAATGGATGTAGTCAAAATAATGGGAGTATAATTTTTACACGTCGGACAATCAACCTGAACTTCTACTAGTTTATTGTCCGCAGGAGATGAGTCGTTTTGAGTACCACCTAGTGTCCCATCAAAAGGAAGATCTATATTTCTTATTGTTGTAGTAACGATAAAAGTTATACCTCCTCTTATTAGATTTTGTGTTCTAGGTACTTTACCAGCTGGAATTCCACTTATTTCTCCTACATCTGCATACGAAAGATTGCGAACTATCTCAAACTGCTCGTTTGCAAGATTTAAAGCCAAGATCTTGTACTGACTAAGGCCTATTAGAAGAAATAGACTCACATACACCTGATAAACCGCGACAGCCACTATAAGAAAAACTGCAGTACCAACAAGTATTTCTATGAGTGTAAAAGCTTTTTTGTATGTTTTTTGTATAATCGACATGACATGTTTTTAAATAACATTTACCAGAGAATACATAGGTGAGATCATGGCAACTGCAAAGAATCCTACAGCAACAGCGATGATGATCATGAGGAATGGTTCTATGATAGTCGACATATCTTTTGTCTTTTGGTCCACATCTTCTTCATAATAGACAGCAACTCCCATGAGCATCTCCCCTATTTTTCCTGTCTCCTCCCCCACACTCATCATTTCTCCCAAAAATAGTGGGTAGAGTTTTGTATTTTCTACAAAAACTTTTGAAATGGGTTCACCTTTTTCAACAGTTTTCACAGCATCAGATAGAACTTTTTTGTAATGAACGTTTTGAACAATGTCCGTAGTGATACGCAATGCTTCCAAAACATCGACTCCAGAATTCACCAGTGATGACAGAGCTCTAGCGGTACGAGCGGTATTGACCTCTTTTATAAGTGAACCAATAATAGGAATTTTCAAAATCATGTAATGAATAATTTTTTTACCATTTGGCTGTTTTGACCATATATAAATACTTCCTATAACCACAACTATCGTTAGAAAGAGTATTATTCCGTGATTAAGAATAGTATCACTGATAAAAAGAACAAATCTTGTAGAGGCCGGAAGAGCCAGATTTAGATCACTAAAAGTCTTCATGAGTGTCGGCACAATGTAGGTAAGCAAGATGATAGCAATGACAACCATGGCAAAAAGAATGACTGCTGGATACATAAGAGCTCCTTTAATCCTCTTTTGGAGAGTATAGTTTTTGTCCATTTGCAATGCCACCACCCTCAGAGATTCAGCCAAAGTTCCACTCTGCTCTCCAGAATGCACCATAGAAACTACCAGTGGAGAAAACATTTTCTTAAACATTTCCATAGCATTACTTAGTGTTTTTCCTTTGCTGATTTCTTCATTTAAAGTGTTTATTATCTTTCTTAATTGTTTATTTTTACCTTGTCTTTCCATAACAGAAAGAGCCCGAGACATAGACAGTCCAGCTTTGATCATCGAACCTAGATTCCTGACAAAGGTTATCTTTTCATGAGTCTTTACTCCACCAAAAATATTCATAGAAAAAGATAGATTTTTTGTAAAAGAAATAGGATTTTTTTCATTAACAGAAATAATCTCATCTCCTGATTCTTTTATAATCTTGTAGAGTTCGTACCGATCACGTGCATCGCGTTCACCTTTGTAGATTTTTCCGCTAGCTTTTTTTGCCTTAAAAATAAAATGTGACATTTTTTTATACTCCTACTATTATACTACCTACTCAGATACAACACGAAGGACTTCTTCGATAGTTGTATGTCCTTGCACAGCTTTAAAAATACCATCTTCTATCATCGTAAGCATTCCTTCTTTTTTGGCTTGTTTTTCTATCTCTTCAGTTGTAGCACCTTTGATAATGAGCTCTCGTATACTTTGAGTTACTTTCAAAACTTCATGAATACCTATACGACCCTTGTAACCATCATCTTCTTTTCCTACAACAGCTTTATAAAAAGCTATTTTTTCCCAACTTATATCTTTGGCATCACTACCTTTTATAACTTTTTCAGTTTTGAGAAAATTGAGAACGCGATCCAAATCTACAGTCTTACCGAGAGTTTCGACTTCATCTTTTGTTAAAAAGTATTTTTCTTTCGATTCGGAAAGTCTACGAACTAGACGTTGAGCAATGATGACGTTTATAGTAGAAACCAAAAGAAATGGTTCTATCTTCATATCTAGAAGTCTAGGAATGGCTCCAGCTGCACTGTTGGTGTGTAGAGTAGAGAGTACAAGGTGACCGGTAAGAGAAGCATTGACCGCCAAAGCGGCAGTTTCGTTGTCTCTGATCTCTCCAACCATGATGATATCTGGATCTTGACGCACTAGAGTTCTCAAACCAGATGAGAAAGTAAAACCGATATCGGGATTTACCTGAGTTTGATTTACCCTTTTCATCTGATACTCTACTGGATCTTCAATGGTTGAGATATTTACATCGGGCTGATTTAAAATATCGAGAATAGTATATAAAGTTGTAGTTTTCCCAGAACCAGTAGGACCAGTTGTAAGGATCATACCCGTTGTCTGTTTTACTGCATGGTGTATAGACTCGAGCCCTTCTCCATGAAAGGCTAGATATTCTAGAGTAAATCCAGAAACATTTTCACGAAGAAGTCTCATGACAGTCTTTTCTCCATAATGTGTAGGTAAAATGGATACACGGAATGATACTTTTTCATTGTTCATATCTACTTTGAAACGACCGTCTTGTGGTAGACGTTTTTCATCTAGTTTTAAATTTGAAAGAACTTTGATACGAGCTGTTATAGCTGATTCAGCATTTTTTGGTAAAACCATGGCATCATGGAGGAGACCATCGATACGATACCTGACAAGAAGCTCTGCTTCCATGGGCTCTATATGTATATCGGAAGCATTTTGCAAAATCGCATGTTTCAAAAGTGTATCTACGATACGAATCACTGGCAGATCTTCTGCAATTTTCTTCAAATCCTCTTCCGAAGCTGGATTTCCATCTTCTTCGGCTATAGTTTTCAAAGTTGCAGATTCTTTTTGGATAATATCTCCAAACTCGGCCTTGAGACTTTTTTGGTATTGGATAATTACATTTTTTATTGAGTCTGTATCTGTAAGACGAGGGAGGATTTTTAGATTTACTTTCTTTTTTACAAAGTCTATAGCAGAAAGATCATCGACATCGAGCATGGCTACTTCGAGTGTCTCCTCTGTTTTTTTGAAAGCTACGATATTGTTAGTACGAGCCACTGGCTCGGGAATCATCGTCAGTGTTTCAAAAGGTATTTTTCTATCTTTGAGATCGACAAAGGGGATACCTAGAACATAGGCCTGCATACGTCGCAGATTGTCCTCTGTTATTTTTCCAGTATTTACTAGGATTTCTCCTATTCGAACACCTTTTTTATCTGCCTCCTTTTTTGCCACATCTATATCAGCAGATGAAACAAGATTTGAATCAAGAATAAATTTAATTAGTTGAGAATCAAGAACGAACATGGGTATATTCTAGCATATTTTGCTTTAACTCATATATATGCTATACTCTCTTCATCTGAAGTTCGCGCAGTTAAGTCTGCATGGCGAACTCTTTTTATTAAAAAATTATCAATACAAGATAAATAAACCGCAAAAAAACATGTTTGATTTAAAAGTTATACATTCTGTGCTCACACAACTAGAAGAAGAGAGAGGAATTCCAAAAGAGAAAATGCTCGAGGCTATTGAGCTAGCTTTGGCTACTGCTTACAAGAAGGAGTATGGAAAAAAGGGCCAGATAGTAAGAGCTATTTTTGATCAGAACTCAGGAAAAGTAGAGTTTTACCAAGTCAAAATCGTCGTAGATGAAACAAAGGTCATCATGGAAGACGAAAAGGATGAAGAGGATTTGAGCAAGATAGCTGAGGAAAATATCCGTGTCCGATTTAACCCTGAACACCACATACTCATTGCCGATGCAAAAAAGATCAAGAAAGATGCAAAAGTAGATGATGAGATTGTCTTCCCTTTAGAAGGAAAAGATAACTACGGACGTATCGCTGCTCAGACAGCAAAACAGGTTATCATCCAAAAGATCCGTGAAGCAGAAAAAACATCTGTGTTAAACGAATACGGTCAAAAAGATGGAGAGATCGTTTCTGGAACAGTCCAGCGTATGGAGAGAGGAGCACTATACATAGATATGGGACGTGCTGTAGGTGTTATCCCTTATGAAGACCAGATCCCTAGTGAGCACTACAAGCAAGGTGAGAGAGTCAGAGCATACCTATATGCAGTAGAAGAAACTCCAAAAGGGATCCTTCTCAAACTTTCACGTTCTCATCCAAAGTTTCTTGCAAAACTTTTTGAAATAGAAGCCCCAGAAATAGCCCAGGGTGTAGTACAGGTAAAAGCTATCGCGCGTGAAGCTGGAGCTCGTTCAAAGATCGCCGTACATTCTACAGACTCACATATAGATCCTATAGGTTCCCTAGTAGGACAGCGAGGTGTGCGTGTCTCTACAGTTATGAGTGAACTAGGTGGAGAAAAGATAGACATCATAGAATGGAATGAAGATCCAGCAAAGTTTATAGAAGAAGCTCTTTCTCCAGCAAAAATAGTTAGCATGGATCTAAAAAAGGAAGAAATGCGAGCCATTGTAAAGGTTTCTCTAGATCAACAAAGTCTAGCCATAGGAAAAGGTGGACAAAATGTCCGTCTAGCAGCAAAACTCACTGGTTGGAAAATAGATATTCAGTCTTCAAATGTAGTGGAAGATGACTCTAGTAGTGTATAATAAAGGGTGATTATTTAATAATAAATATCTATAAACAAAAGTACATATGAAATCAATTTACAAAATTATTACAATCGCATTTATCATTACTCTAGGAGTAGCAGTATCTGTAAATGCTCAGACAGATGAGTCTGCAGAATCCAGTAATATAAATACAAATACTCAAACAGAAGATTCTGCAGAAGCTAGTGCTGATGTGGATATTCGAACATCTACAAAACCACAGAGACCACCACAAAGACCAGCTCTTAAAGATAGAGCAGAAAACATGCTCGATAAAAATCGAGAAATCAGAAATGTAACTCTAGAAGAGAGACAAGCAAACAGACTTGCTTCTTCAACAAAGAGAATGGTGGATGATCGAGAAAATAACAGATATGGAGAAAACAATAGGAAAAGAAATGATGACAGACTTGGCCTACGAGCTTCTACCACTCTGATGATGAGAGCGGAACGAGAAAGAATGGGAGGATCAACTACAACAGAAATGTTCAAGAGAAATAAGGAAGAGAAAAAAGACAAAATTGAGATAAAAGCAAAAAAGATGAAGGCCAAGAATTTTGAAATAAGAAAAAATGCTCTTGTGAGAGAATTGACAGTTACTCTAGGGAATCTAGACAATATTTCACTTAGAATAGACTCACGTATTACAAAATCAGAAACTGCTGGATATGATCTATCAGAAGCAAAATCTCTCTTTGTTATTGCAAAAGAAAAGTTAGAAAAAGCTAAAGCTGACGTTGCAACTTTCAAAGCTCTGACAGCAACTTCTACTGTAACTACATCTTCTGGAGAAGTTGAAATGGATCTTATCAAACCTCGTCTTCTTGGTGATACTGCTATAAAAAGTGTAAAGGAAGCTCGTGACGCTATGAAAAAAGTAATCGTAGCTATCACTCATTCTCAAGGAGAAAGGACAGCAACATCGACCATTGAAACAAGAGCAGAGGTAGGAGCAGAAAATAATTAATATTAAATAAAATATCAACATGGATTTAAACACACAAAACTCAAGCGGAATGATGAATGGTATGCCTCCAGTTCCAAAACCTGAAAAGAAGGTTGGACCTATCATAGGAGTTCTAGTTATTGTCATTATAATTATAGCTGTTTCTCTATACATATTTGGAAAAGGATTGAATACAAATAGCTCTCCAGAACTAGAAAATTCTGCTCAGACAAGCCAATCCGTCATAGAACAAGACTCTTTAACAGCGACAGCGACGAACTCTGACAATATTGAAGCATTGAGAGCAGATCTTGACATTCAGCTCGAAAACGTAGATTATAGCTTCTAATATGAATATATATATAATTTTTGCTTTGCTTAGTGCCGTTTTAGCATTGGTTTATGGAGCTTTCTTGATCGTATCGATCATGAAGAAGCCTACAGGGAACGATAAGATGAGAGAAATAGCCCTAGCTATACAGCAAGGTGCAAAGGCTTATCTCAATCGTCAATACAAGACTATTGCAGTTATAGCTGTCATTCTCTTTGTGATTCTATGGTGGGGTCTAGACTTACGGATAGCCTTAGGCTTTATAGTTGGAGCAGTACTTTCTGCCCTTGCAGGATACATAGGAATGAACGTTTCTGTAAGAAGCAACATCCGTACAACAGAAGCTGCAAAAGACGGCCTTGGAGCTGCTCTATCTCTAGCTTTCAAAGGTGGAGCGGTTACAGGATTCTTTGTAGTGGGTCTTGCCCTTCTTGGGGTTGCAGGATTTTATGCTATTACAGGTAATGTAGCATCTCTTATAGGTCTTGCTTTTGGTGCTAGTCTTATCTCTATCTTTGCTCGACTTGGTGGAGGAATATTTACAAAAGCAGCAGATGTTGGAACAGATCTAGTAGGAAAACTAGAAGCAAATATTCCAGAAGATGATCCTAGAAACCCTGGAGTTATAGCTGACAACGTAGGAGACAACGTAGGAGATTGTGCAGGTATGGCAGCTGACCTTTTTGAAACATACGCTGTTACAACTATTGCTGTTATGATTCTTGGTGCTACTATTTTTAAAGGATTTGATGGAGCTGTTATATATCCCCTTGCTATAGGTGGTGTAGCTATCATTGCTTCTATTATTGGAACTTGGTTTGTAAAGCTTGGAAAAAAAGGAGATATCATGGGAGCAATGTATAGAGGACTCATAGTTGCTGGAGTTCTTTCGGCGGCTGCCTTTTATCCTTTAACAACAAAGATTATGGGTACAAACGGTCTCTATCCTGCACTAGATCTATTTCTTTGTTCAGTCATAGGACTTGTTGTTACAGGACTTCTAGTATTTATCACTGAATACTATACATCTACAAAGTATCGCCCTGTGCAATCTATCGCCGAAGCTAGTCTTTCTGGTCACGGAACAAACATTATCCAAGGTCTAGCTATATCTATGAAATCTACAGCTTGGCCACTCATAGTTATCGTTTTTGGAATCCTATTCACCTATAACCTTGGAGGACTATACGGTATAGCTATTGCAGCTATGAGTATGCTCTCTATGGCAGGTATTATCGTAGCAATCGACGCTTATGGACCTATCACAGATAACGCTGGAGGTATCGCAGAGATGGCTCACCTTCCTCAAGCTATACGAGACATCACTGATCCTCTAGATGCTGTTGGAAACACTACAAAGGCTGTGACAAAGGGTTACGCTATCGGTTCTGCTGGTTTTGCATCTCTTGTACTCTTTGCTTCATACACTGAAGCTGTTGGTACTGGATTTAGCTTTGATCTCTCGGATCCAAAGGTGATCATTGGTCTCTTTATCGGAGGTCTTCTACCATACTACTTTGCTGCTCTATGTATGGAATCTGTAGGACGTGCTGCTGGAAAGGTTGTGGAGGAAGTGCGACGCCAGTTTAGAGAAATAAAGGGAATTATGGATGGCACAGGCAAGCCTGACTATGCAAAGTGCGTAGATATCGTAACTACAGAAGCTATAAAGCAGATGATCGTCCCTGCTTTGATCCCAGTTCTTGCTCCTATCCTCGTAGGATTCATTCTGGGTCCAGTGGCTCTCGGAGGTCTACTCGTAGGATCTATAGTTACTGGTCTGTTTGTGGCTATCTCTATGACTTCTGGTGGAGGTGCTTGGGACAATGCAAAGAAGCATATCGAACAAGGCAATCATGGTGGAAAAGGTTCAGACGCTCACAAGGCAGCGGTTACTGGAGATACTGTCGGTGATCCTTACAAAGATACTGCAGGTCCAGCTATCAACCCGATGATCAAAATTCTCAACATCGTGGCGTTGCTCATAGTGGCGTTTATTATCTAATCGATTGCATAAGTTCAGATACATATGACACTCTTTAATTAAGAGTACACATGCGCATTTTCAACAAATTTAAGGGAACAAAGGGATTCATCACAATGTGGGAAAGAGTGATACGCTTTCGATATAT
>Ga0163144_10003539_pt1 | contig 35536 bp, 30 predicted proteins | sample OliLak19BULKMAT1_FD_123175 | JGI IMG/M metagenome (GOLD analysis project Ga0163144, IMG submission 123175) | Freshwater microbial mat bacterial communities from Lake Vanda, McMurdo Dry Valleys, Antarctica - Oligotrophic Lake LV.19.BULKMAT1 | ecosystem: Environmental > Aquatic > Freshwater >...
GCAGACGTCGCGCTCGTCGGCGCAGGGGGCGCTTGCGCGACGCTGTCGTCCATCGCCGCGCCCTGCATCGCTTGCGGCGCGCTCGCCGCCGTGCCCGTAGCGGTCGGTGCGCTCGCGTCGCTCGAGAGCTGCGGCAGCACGAGCACAGCGACCAGCACGACCGCGGCCGCCGCGAGCGCCGAGCCGCCATAGAGCAGCCACGGCGTGCGCTTCGCCTTCACTTCCACTGCGGGCGCCGGCAACGATGGCGCGCGGAGCGGCGCGAGCGGCGTCGCGAATGTCGGGATCGAGAAGCGCTCCTCGCCCTGCGGACGGGCCGCAGGCTTCGGCAGCGGCGCTGGGCTCGCCGGACTCGCAGGCACCGCGGGCACGACAGCGAGCTTCGGGTTGCCCGCGCGCGGCGGCGGTGGCGGCACTGCGGGCGCCTTCGGCGCGTCCAGGTTGCTCAGCTTCGATAACGAGAACTCGGCGCGCTTCGCCTCGAGCTCACGCTGCGCATCGCTCGTCTTCACGCGCCCAGAGGACGCATCGGGACGCGACATCCGCGCGTCCTCGTCGTCGAAGAATGGCGATGTAGTGAAGTCGAGTCCGGCCGGCAGCGCCTCGCTCAAGCGCTGCTCGATCCGCGCCGCGAGGCCCTCCCACGCAGCCTCCGAGCGCGCCTCTTCAGGCCAGTCGCCCAGCAGCGCATCGAGCTTCTGCACGTCCGCGGCCCACTGCGCCGACTCCGGATCCTGCGCGAGCTCTTCGCGCAGCTTCGCGTGTAGCGGCGCCTCGAGGCCGCCCGGCATGTCGATCGCCGCGGAGACGCGTCGCCGTGTGTCCTCGCCGCTCACTGTGCTTTCCTCCGACTCGCCGCGGCGACAGTGGCGATCTCCGACGCGAGTTCGTCGCCGAGCAGCGCCCGCAAGCGATTGCGCGCCTCGTGAATGCGCCACGCAATCGTCCCCTCCGGGCAGCCGAGCGTCTCCGCCGCTTCCTTCTGCGGCACACCTTGAATGCACACCAGGATGACCGTCGATCGCAGCGACGGCGACAGCGAATCGAGCGCCGCCGCGAGCTTTCCGTAGAGCTGCGCGGACTCGACCGAGCGCCGCGGATCCGTCTCGCCCTGCGTCGGATCGGCGACCGGCTCCGGGATGCGCGGATCGGCGATGTCGGTCGTCGCTGCGCGGCGTCGCTTACGCAAGATGTTGAGCGAGACGTTCATGCAGATCCGATAGAGCCAGGTGGACAGCTCGGAGCGCCCGTCGAACTTCGCGATGGCGCGGTAAGCACGGAGGAAAGTCTCTTGCGCCGCGTCCTCTGCCTCGCCCGAATCGGCGAGCAGCTGCAGCGCGCAAGCGTACACACGCCGCTGGTGCATGCGCACGAGGCGGCCGAAGGCGGGTTGGTCACCGGCCTGCGCGCGCGCAAGCAGGTCCGCCTCTTCTTTGCGGTCGGGCCTGGGGTCGGCGGCCATGGGTTGGGCGGCGGAGGGTACGGCGGCACGGGCCCTTGGACAACCCAAGACGCCACGTCTTTGACGTCACCTGCTCGCCGTGACCATCATGGCGCCCGTGAGCGATGAAGCGTCCGACCGACGCCGTGAGAACCGTGCCCCGATCGAGCTGAAGGTCGAGTACAAACGCCTCAACTCGTTTTTCGCCGACTACACCAAGAACATCAGCCGCGGCGGCACGTTCATCCGCACCTCGAAGCCGCTCGACATCGGCACGGGCTTCGTCTTCAAGCTCGTCGTGCCGAAGTTGCCCGAGCCGCTCGCGCTCAAGGGCCGCGTCCAGTGGGTCATCAAGCCCGACGATCCCGACGGCCGCGATCCCGGCATGGGCATCGGCTTCGTCTACGAGACCGAGGCCGAGAGCGATTTGATCGCGTCGATCGTCGAGCGCCTGATGGTCGACTCGCTCGGCCAGGTCATCTTCGGCAAGCTCGTCGGCAACCGTAAAAAAGACGAGTAGCGCGCCGCTCGACGCGACGACGCGCGGGTCTATAGACTCGCGCATGACCACCGCGTCTGCGATCGATCCTTCGCTCGACCTCGAAGACGAGATCCGCCGCCTGAAGAAGGAGCGGAACGCCGTCATCCTCGCGCACTACTACCAAGACTCCGAGATTCAGGACCTCGCCGACTTCATCGGCGACTCGCTCCAGCTCGCCCAGGTCGCGAAGAAGAGCGACGCCGACGTCATCGCGTTCTGTGGCGTGCACTTCATGGCCGAGACCGCGAAGATCCTGAACCCCTCGCGCATCGTCGTGTTGCCTGATCTCGAGGCCGGCTGCTCGCTCGCGTCCGGCTGCCCCGGTGATCGCTTCGCCCGCTGGCGCGCCAAATATCCCGACGCCATCGCCATCAGCTACATCAACTGCACCGCCGAAGTGAAGGCCGCGAGCGACATCATCTGCACCTCGTCGAACGCGGTGAAGATCGTCGCGTCGATCCCGAAGGATCAGCAGATCTTGTTCGCGCCCGACAAGAACCTCGGCCGCTACGTGATGAAGCAGACGGGCCGCGAGATGACGCTCTGGCCAGGCAGCTGCATCGTCCACGAGACCTTCAGCGAGCGGCGCCTGATTGAGCTCGAGACGCGTCATCCCGAAGCCGAAGTCATCGCCCACCCCGAGTGCGAAGAGCCCCTGCTGCGCCGCGCCGCGTTCATCGGCTCGACCAGCGCGCTCCTCAAGCACAGCGCCGAGAGCCCGAAGCGCGAGTTCATCGTGCTCACCGAGGCCGGCATCCTCCACCAGATGCAGAAGACCTCGCCCGACAAGACCTTCCACGCCGCCCCGCCCAACGACGAGAGCTGCAGCTGCAACGAGTGCCCGTTCATGCGCCTCAATACGCTCGAGAAGCTCTACCTCGCGCTGCGCGATCTCCAGCCGCGCATCGAGATGCCCGAAGAGCTGCGCCTGAAGGCGCTCGCGCCGATCGAGCGGATGCTCGCGCTCAGCTGACGACGCGGCTTTCGTGTCTCGTGCTCACGCCGCCGTCATCGCTGTGGAAAGCACCGAGCCTGAGCTCGGCAGCCGCGCGCGCGGCTCACCTCTGGCCACGGCGAGCTCGCTCGTTGCCAGTGTGGAAACGGCCCGGCGCGCTACCGCGCAGCGTAGCCGTTGGGTCTTCGCAGGGACGGTCGCTGCGAGATGTGCGTCGCGGACGCGCTCAGCGAACGCGCACGGTGCCGCCGCCACGTTGCGGGCGACCACGACCACCGACGACAACGACGCCGCCGCGACCGCGATTGCCGTTGTTGTAGCCGCGGTTGTTGTTGTGGTAGCCGCCGCCACGGTTGTAGCCGCGGCCGCGGTAACCTGGGCCGGCGCCGACGTAGCAGCCCGACGCCAAGATCAGGCCGCCGAAGAGCGTCATGGCGGACAGGGCGAGGACGAACAGGCGCGCGAGCCGGACCGGGTAGCGTTCGAGGTTCATCATGGCGTGTACGAAGCACGAACCAGCGCGATACGCCAGTGCGCCCGGGCCGGAGCGCAGCGGCGCTGACGCTCCGCACTACGCGCGAAGGCGTTCGGCAAACATCTCGCGCCGCGTCGGGCGGTGATTCGCCGCTCTACCCGACCAGCGCCGCCGCAATCTCATGCCCGTCGACGGTGATCGCGCACTTCCCATCGAGCGCCGAGAGGCCGCCCCAGCGCAGCGCGACGTGGACGTCGACGGGCTTGCCATCGAGCTCAGCCGTGCCGTGCAGCTCGCCGAGGCCGATCCACGACCAGGTGCGCCGAGCGAGTTCCTGCCCATCGCACGACAGGCTGAAGCCCCTGGTGATCTCGCTCCGCACGACCGCGAACGTGTGGCCCTGATGCGTCGCTTCCCACCGTGTGCCGAGCAGTCCCATCGTCCCCTCCGTGACCGCGCCCCGTTGCGCGTCACCGGATGCTATCGGCCGCGCGGCGGACCGTCAATTGCGCGCTGCCCTCCTGCCGCGCTGCCAAATGTGCTCGGCCGGAACCGTACGGATCCGCGTTTCCCGTGCGCACCTCGCGTGTCATCTTCGCCGGTCATGACCTGCTTCGCGCCACGCTCGATCGCCTCGTTCCTCGCGCTTGCGGCGCTGCTGGTCGTGTCCGGCTGCGCAGCGGGCGACGATGACGCGCCCGGCGTCGATCTCGGTCCGCGCGATCTCGGGCCAGGCGACGCCAGCACGGTCGACATGCGCGTGGGCTGCGGCAGTGGCGAGCACATGTGCCCCGAGGGATGCGTCGACGATCGCGAAGACTTGCCAGCGAATGGCTGCCAACTCGCGTGCGCGAGCGGCGCGTGTACGGCGCCCGCAGGGGGAACGTCGATCTGCGCAGCGGGCCTCTGCGACTTCACCTGCGCGCCGCCGTTCGTCCGCACCAGCGAGAGCTGCGCGTGTACGCCGCGCACCTGCGCCGATCTCGACGCGATGTGCGGCACGCCAGACGACGGCTGCGGCACGCCGCTCAGCTGCGGCACCTGCGGCGGCGCGTCCGAGTGCACGGCCGGCGCGTGCCTCTGCACGCCGGATGTCGGCGAGCCGAACGACGTCGAGCGCGACGCGATCTCGCTCGGCGCCACCAACGACGCCGACGATGGCCCGACGCTCACCAACGTGATCTACAACTCCGACGACGCGCTCGACGTCGACTTCTACGAGGTCGACGTGACCGACGGCACCGACCTCGGCAACCCCGCGCTGACCGTGACGCTCGACGGAATGCCGGTCGGCACGAACCTCGACTTGGTCACGTGGTATCGCTGCACCGCAGGCGGCGACAGTCACTCGTGCACGAGCGGAACAGCCTACAGCGGCGCCGGCGGCGCTGGCTGCGCCTCGAGCAACGCCGGCACCTCCACCGAGACCATCGGCATCGACACCGAGTGCAGCACGACCAACGACAGCGGCCGCCTGCTGATTCGCGTAGCCACGACCGGCTTCGGCGCCTGCGGCAACTACCGCCTAGTCGTGCAAACGAGATAAATTCCCCCCCTCCGCCTCGCAGCCCTCCCTCCGAAAGCCCCCTTTCCAAGGGGGTTGGGGGTGCCTCGCAGTGCCGCCCTTCGAGTGCACGAGACTCGGATCGCCGCCATCGGAAAGCCCCCCTCGAACGAGGGGCTGGGGGAGGTTCCCTGCGCGGGAGCGCAACGATTGAGGCTCAAAAAGAAGTGATGGATCTTGAGGGGGGAGGTTCCCCGCGCGGGAGCGCAATAACAAGGTGTTCCGATTGACACAGCGCGGCGCGCACGGTAGTTCCGCGTCCCTATGTCGATGACCGTCAGCGAGTGCCGCGATTCTCTCGCGAACTTCGCTCAGCGCCTGGATGCGCTGGGGAGGTATCTTTGACGTCGATGACCTGCGCCGGCAGCTCCGCGAGCTGAACGACCGCACGACGGCGGAAGGCTTCTGGGACGATCCAGAGCACGCCCAGTCGATGCTCCGTGAGCGCGCCGGAGTCGAAGATCAGATCACCACGTTCGACAAGCTGCGCTCGTCCGTCACGGACTCGGGCGAGCTGCTCGAGATGGCCGTCGCCGAGGGCGACGAGTCGATGATCGAAGACGTCGGCGCGCAGATCCCCGATCTCGAGCGCGGAATCCGCACGATGGAGGTCGCGCGGATGTTGTCCGGCGCCGAAGATCGCTCGGATGCGATCGTCACGATCCATCCGGGCACCGGCGGCCTCGACGCGCAGGACTGGGCCGCGATGTTGATGCGCATGTACCTGCGCTGGTGCGAGCGCAAAGGCTTCAAGACCGAGATCATCGATCAGCAGAACGACGAGGCCGGCATCAAAGAGGTCTCGTTCATGGTGCGCGGCCCGTACGCATACGGCTTTTTGCGCGCCGAGGGCGGCGTGCATCGTTTGATCCGCATCTCGCCGTTCGACGCCAACGCGCGCCGGCAGACCGCGTTCGCGGCCGTGTTCGTCGTGCCCGATCTCGACGAGGGCAAGACCGACATCGTGATCAAGCCAGAAGATCTCGAGGTCGACACCTTCCGCTCCGGCGGCAAAGGCGGCCAGCACGTCAACAAGACGGAATCGGCGATCCGCATCACGCACATCCCCACCGGCATCATCGTGAAGTGCCAAGCGGAGCGCTCGCAGCACAAGAACCGCGCGAGCGCGATGAAGATGATGCTCGGCCTGCTCTACGAGCGCCGCCGTCAGGAGCGCGAGGCCGACTTCGAGAAGACGTACGCCTCCGACAAGATGGAGAACGGCTTCGGCTCGCAGATCCGCACGTATACGATGGCGCCGTACCGCCTCGTGAAGGACGAGCGAACCGAGCTCAAGGTGAGCAACATCGACGGCGTGCTCGACGGCGACCTCGACGATTTCATCGAATCGTACCTGCTCTGGTCGGCGAATCGAAAAGCGCAGCGCCAAGCAGGCGGCGCTGGAACGAACGCGACCCCTTAGTGGTTCGGTGCAGGCGCGCAGCGCCGCAGAGCGGGGACTCAAGTGGCGAGTGAAGACGAGCTGAGAGCGGCGCGCCAGGCGCACGCGGCGGGCATCGAGGCAGCGGGAACGAAGGCTTTCCCCAACGACTTTCGCGCGGACCAGGCGACGGAGCAGCGCCGCCGTGCGCTCGTCGCGCTCGCCGAAGGGCCAACCGAGGCGCGCGAGTCGCTGCCCGGCGAAGATGGTATCGCCGCCGATGCCGAGCACTTCCCGCTCTACGGCCGTGTGATGGCGAAGCGAGGCCCGTTCGTCGTCTTTCAGACGCCGTACGGCAAGGCGCAAGCGCTGGTCCGCGCCGACGCGCTCCCGCCAGAAGACGCGCGGCTGTTCGCGGAGGTCGACCTCGCCGACCACGCGTACGTATCGGGCCCGATACTGCGCACCAAGACCGGCGCTCTCGCCGTTAAAGCAGTGCGCTGGCGCCACCTGGGCAAGGCGATGTTGCCGCCGCCAGACAAGTGGCACGGCCTCACCGACATCGAGAAGCGGTATCGCGAGCGATACGTCGACCTCTTCGCGAACCCGGACGTCGCCGCGGTGTTCCGCGCGCGCTCGCTGATTGTGCGCGAGCTGCGTGCCTTCCTCGATACGCGCGACTTCCTCGAAGTGGAGACCCCGCTGCTCCACCAGCTGCGAGGCGGCGCGACGGCCAAGCCGTTTCACACCCACCACAACGCGCTCGATCTGCCGCTCTATCTGCGCATCGCGCCGGAGCTCTACCTGAAGCGGCTGGTCGTCGGCGGCTTCGATCGCGTCTACGAGATCGGCCGCAGCTTCCGCAACGAGGGCGTCAGCGCGCGGCACAACCCCGAGTTCACGATGCTCGAGGCCTACCTCGCGTACGCCACGGTCGAGGACTGGCTCGACCTGCTCGAGGCGATGCTCAAGCACGCCGATGCGCGCGTGCGCGAGTCGTTCCCGCAGCTCACGCAAGAGCGCACGTTCTCGTTCACGGCGCCGTGGGTGCGCGTGAAGATGCGCGACGCGATCGTCGATCGCGCGGCGCGCCCGGGTGATGAGGCGCTGCCCGCGTCGCCGTTCGCCGGGCACCTGACGCGCGACGTCGTCTACGACGAAGCGAAGCTCCACGCCGCGTGCGAGACGGTCGCGCCGAAGCTCGACGAGCACGCGCGCAAGCTCTTGAAGAGGGCGACGACGCACGGCGAGCGCTTGTTCTTGCTCTACGAGCTCGTCGTCGAGCCCGATCTGACCAAGCTCTATCGCACCGAAGACGACGCGCACTCGCTGCCGGTGTTCATCACCGACTACCCCTTCGAGGTCTCGCCGCTCGCGCGCCGCAACGACGCCGAGCCCGCCTTCACCGATCGCTTCGAGCTGTTCGTCGACGGCCGCGAGATCGCCAACGCCTTCAGCGAGCTCAACGATCCCGACGACCAAGCCGATCGCTTCCGCCGTCAGCTCGACAACCGCGCGAGCGGCGACGAAGAGGCGATGGACTACGACGCCGACTACATCCGCGCGCTCTCGCACGGCATGCCGCCAGCAGCCGGCATGGGCCTCGGCGTCGATCGCCTGACGATGCTGCTGTGCGGCCAAGCCTCGATCCGCGACGTGCTGCTCTTCCCGCTCCTGCGCGGGCCGGCGTGACGTGAGCCGCGAGGCCGCCAGCATTCAGGGGATCGCGCTCGTTGTCTTCGGCGTGGCCTTCATCATCACCGGATTTACGCTCACTGCGCTGACTCCTGGTGTGTTTTGGTACGGCGCGATCGTCGTCGGCGTGCTCCTCGGTGCGCGCGGCGCGTTTGTGCTTACGGCGACGGCTCCGCGGTCCTCCGGGCAACTGCGCGTTGGGATCGTCCCGACGGTCTACGCGCTGTGGGTGCCGGTGTACCTAGGCGGACTCGCCACCATCGTCGCGCTGCCCCTCCTGCACGTGAACGACCACCCGCTCGGCGGGACAGCAGACCTCGCGGCATTCAGCGTGCTGTATCGGATCGCACTGCCTATCGCGCTCGTAGCCCAGTTCGTGCTCGCCCTGGCGGCGTTGATTCGCATACGTAAGATCGGGCGCGGCACGGCGGGTCGTGCGCGACTGATGATCCTCGGCTGGGCGGGTATCGCGAACGCGCCCTTGCTCGCAGGGGTGGCCGCACTGCTGGCGGCAGCGCGGGTTGACGTGCTCCTCGCGCACGGCGCGGGATGGCGTGTGCTCGGAGAAGTCCCGTTCGAGCTGCCTCCTCCTGTCGCAATCGTCTACTGGGTTGTCCTCGCGTTGACGACCCTCTCGCTGCTGGGGCTCATCGGCGGCGCGCTCGCGAGCTGGTTCCTTCTGCCGAAGACGGGCCTGCGCCTCTGGACCTGGATCGCCGTCGATGTGCTGCTCGTGGTCGCGTTCGTGCTGGTCACGCTGTTCTTCCCACTGCGCCCGAGCGAGCTCTCGCCCGGCCTCGTGCAGCCGGCGATTCGGCTCGCGGTGACGACGTTCTTCGTGATTCGCGCGATCGCGCGGCTGCTCGCGCCGCTGCTCGACCTGGTCGAGCGCGTCAGCTTTCAGTCGCTCATCGCCGCGCGGATGTTGCGCGCCGGCAAGAGCGGCTTTCTCACCGCGATCGGCACGCTGTCGATCCTCGCGGTGACCGTCTCGTCGTGCGCGCTCACCACCACGCTCAGCGTGATGGGCGGCTTTCGCCAGGACCTGAAGCGCAAGATCCTCGGCAACAGCGCCCACGTGATCGTCGACCGTGAGCACGGCACTTTCGAGGGCTGGCTGCCGATTCTCCAGCGCGTCCGCGCCGTGCCGAACGTCACCGGCGCGTCGCCCTACGCGAGCGGCGAGGTGATGGTGTCGAGCGCCTCGAACCTGTCGGGCGCGGTGCTGCGCGGTATCGATCCCGATACGGTCTCGCAGGTGACCGATCTCGAGCGCAACCTGACGCGCGGGCGGATGGCGTATCTTCGCCACCCGGAGCAGCTGGTCGATCTGCCCCCTGATCAGATCGATGGCGCGCTGCTGCCGCCGGAGAATCCGCTGTTCATGCAGCGCCGCGATGGCGGCGTCGTCGACAGCACCGACGAACTGCACGGCGGCAGCGGCCTGGTCCACGACCTCGACGACATCCTCGCGGACCCGCGCGACGGTGGTATCGGATACGATACGGACCCGCCAGACGCACACGCACCGAATCGCCACGCGCTCCTCCCGGGGCTCGGCGACCCGCGTGACCGCACGCCGCACGACCCGCGTGACGACGGCCTGCGCGGCGGCGGAATGCGCCTCGACGACTACCTCCTGCCGGACGATGACCTCGGACCACGGCGTGAGGTGCTGCCGGGGATGATCGTCGGGCAAGAGCTCGCGCGCACGCTGCGGCTGTTCGTCGGCGACGAGGTCAGCGTCGTCTCGCCGCTCGGCGGGCTCGGACCTTCCGGGCCGGTGCCGAAGTCGCGCGCGTTCCGCGTCGCCGGGATCTTTTACAGCGGCATGTACGAGTACGACATGAAGTACGTGTACGTGACGCTGCCGGTCGCGCAGGATTTTCTGTCGACGGGCGAGGGGATCAACGGCATCGAGATCAAGGTGCGCGAGGTCGAGCGCGCGCCGGACGCAGCGCTGGCGATCCGCGCCCGGATCGCGCGCGGCGATCTGCGGGTGCGCGACTGGCAGGAGACGAACCGCAACTTGTTCGGCGCGCTGGCGCTCGAGAAGCTCGCGATGTTCATCGCGCTCGGCATCGCGATCATCGTCGCGGGCTTCTGCGTCTTCGGCACGCTGACGCTGATGGTGCAGGAGAAGGCGCGCGAGGTCGGCGTGCTCAAGGCGATGGGCACGAAGCCGAGCGGCATCGTCGGCGCATTTCTGTTCGAGGGCGTGCTGATCGGGCTGTTCGGCTCGAGTATCGGGCTCGGCGCGGGCTACGTCGCGTGCTTCGCGGCAGAGCACTTCGGCGTTCAGATGAACCCCGAGGTCTATTACATCGACAAATTGCCGGTCGCGATCGACGGCACCGAATTCCTCTTGGTGTTCGTCGCCTCGGTCGCCGTCTGTATGCTCGCGACCGTGTTCCCCGCAGTGCTCGCCAGCCGCCTCAAGCCGGTCGACGCGCTGCGCTTTGACTGAAGAGCCCCCTCCGAAGCCGTACTCAAGGACGCCGTGGCCAAATCCCTCGTCATCGTCGACAAGCTGCAGAAAAAGTTCCTTCACGAGGGGCGCGAGGTCGCCGTGCTCAACGGCATCGACATGCGCATTGACGAGGGCGAGATGTTGTGTGTCGTCGGTCAGTCGGGCGCCGGCAAGAGCACGCTGCTGCACCTGCTCGGGACGCTCGATCTGCCGACCGCTGGGCGCATCGTCTACGACGGCGTCGACGTCACCAAGATGTCGAGCTCGCGCCTCGCCGAGTTCCGCAACGAGAAGCTCGGCTTCGTCTTCCAGTTCCATCATCTGCTGCCGGAGTTCACGGCGCTCGAGAACGTGATGATGCCGGGCCTGATCCGCGGCGAGGGGCGCAGCGCGATCACCAAGCGCGCGCAGGCGCTGCTCGAAGAGGTCGGCCTCGCGCATCGCCTCACGCATCGGCCAGGGGAGCTCTCGGGCGGCGAGCAGCAGCGCGTGGCGCTCGCGCGCGCGCTGGTGATGAACCCACGGCTGGTGCTCGCCGACGAGCCGACCGGCAACCTCGACAGCAAGACCAGCGAGGCGATCCACACGCTGTTCTTTCAGCTGAACCGCACGAAGGGGATCACCTTCCTGATCGTCACGCACTCGCGCGAGCTCGCCGACATGATGCCGCGCAAGGTCACGATGCGCGACGGCATGATCGAGAAGGACGAGCAGCAGGCCGGCTTCACGCTGCCGAGCGAGAGCATCGCCGCAGAGGTCGACGAGCCGAGCAGCGCACCGGACGACAGCCTCGCACCTCCCCTCGCTTGAATCCTCGCGCGACCTTGACCCCCCTACCCCCCACGGCTAAACACGGCCCGCTCGTGCGTACACGCACCCACGCCCTGTTCGCACTCGCCGTGCTGGCGCTCGCCTCCGCGCCGCTCCCGAGCGTTCGCGCGCAGGACGGAGGCGCACGCGCGCGTGACTCCGGCGTGCGCGATGCGGGCGTCGATGCGGGCGCAGATGCGGGCGCGCCGCTGGTCGAGAACGCGGACGAAGACGAGGTCGAGTCGGAGGGCGAGGAGTACGTCGAGGGCGAGCCGCAGGTCGCGGTGCCGGAGACGATCTGCCAGGGCCGAATGATCCGGCGCATCCGCGTCGAGGGCACGCAGCGCGTCGCCGAAGAAGACGTGCTCGGCTCGATGCGCCTGCGCCGCGGCGTACCGTGCACCGACGCGGAAGTGACGCGCGACGCGCGCGCGATCTGGGACCTCGGCTACTTCGACGACATCGTGGTCGAGGCGTCGCCGGTCGGCAGCACCATCGATCTGCTGATGAAGGTGCATGAGCGTCCGGCGATCGGGCGCATTCGCTACGCCGGCAACGACGCGATCGACGACTCCGATCTCGACGAGAAGGTCACGCTGCGCGAGGGCGCGATCCTCTCGGTGCCTGACGTGCGCGACAACGTCACGAAGATCCGCGACCTCTACGCAGAGAAGGGCTACTTTCTCGCGCGCGTCGACTTCCGCATGCGGCGCCTGCCCTCGAACGAGGTCGAGGTCATCTTCGACATCCGCGAGGGCGCGCAGGTCACCGTCCGCAACATCCGCTTCGTCGGCAATCGCAGCATCAGCGACACCGAGATCAGCGGCGCGATGCAGACGAGCGAGAGCGGCTTCTTCTCGTTCATGTCGTCGTCGAACACCTTCCGTAAGGAGTTCTTCGAAGAGGACGTGAACCGGCTGCAGGCGCTCTACTACGATCGCGGCTTTCTCTCGGTGCAGGTCGGCACGCCGCGCATCGAGCTGACGCCGGATCGCGAGCACATCGACATCACCGTGCCGATCGACGAGGGCCCGCGCTTTCACGTCGGGCGCGTGCGGATCGTGGAGCTCGACGACGAGGGCACCGAGATCGAGCCGCTCGGCGGTCGACGCCAGCTGCGCGAGCAGATCAGCGTGCAGCCGGGCGAGTGGTTCAGCCGCACGACCATCGCGCGGGATCTGCTCGCGGTGACGCGCACCTATCGCGATCGCGGCTACGCGAAGGTCGAGATTCAGCCGCAGACCGATCTCGACATGACGCGCCGAACGGTCGCAGTCGTCATCCAGATCGTGCGCGGGCCGCTGGTGCGCATCGAGCGCATTCAGATCCGCGGCAACGCGAAGACGCGCGACCTGGTCCTCCGCCGCGAGATCGTGATCATCGAGGGCGACCTCTACGATCAGACGCTGGTAGAGACGAGCAAGGCGCGCGTTCAAGCGCTCGGCTTCTTCGAGACCGTCGACGTGAGCGAAGAAGAAGGCGCGACGCCGAACACGCTGGTGCTGAACTTCGAGGTCGCGGAGAAAGCCACCGGCACTTTCCAAGTGGGCGCGGGCTTCTCGTCGATCGAGTCGTTCATCTTCACGGCGCAGGTCCAGCAGAATAATTTGTTCGGCCTCGGCCAGTCGCTGACGCTGCAGCTGCAGCTCTCCGGCATCCGCCAGCTCATCCAGGTGCGCCTCGTCGAGCCGTATCTGTGGGGCACGGACTGGAGCGCCGCGGTCGAGGCGTTCCGCACGATTCGGCAGTTTCAGAGCTTCAATCGCGACTCGACCGGCGGCTCGCTGACGCTCGGACACACGGTGTTCAGCGACTATCTGCGCCTGTTCGCGCAGTACACGGCGGAGTACGTCGACATCAGCGAGCGCACTGGCGGCGGCATCGGCACCGGCAACCAGAACATCAACGCCGGTCTGCGTCTGCCGATCGCCAACCTGTTCCGCTCCGGCCTGACCAGCTCCGTGCGGCTCTCGCTCGCATGGGACTCGCGCGACAATCGCCTGTTCCCGACGCGCGGCATCTTCGCGTCGCTCTCGAGCGAGCTCGCGGACTCGGTCATCGGCTCGCAGAACACGTTCCTGCGGCATCGTCTGTTCGTCCGCTGGTACTACCCGCTGCTCGGCGGCGTCGTGCTGAAGATGAACACCGAGGCGGGCCTCATCACCTCGCGCGCGCCGGCTGGCGTGCCGGTGTTCGAGCGCTTCTTTTTGGGCGGCATCCTCGATGTGCGCGGCTTCCCGCTGCGTACGCTCGGCCCGCGCACCGGGCTTCCGCTGTCAGTCGATCCGAACGCCTCGGGCGCGACCTACGGCGAACCGTTCGGCGGCAACGTGCAGTTCTTCTACAACCTCGAGCTCGAGTTCCCGATCCTCGAGTCGGTGGGCGTGCGCGGCGTCGTCTTCACCGATGCTGGCAACGCGTGGAACCTCGAGCAGAACCTGTGTCAGGCGCCGGCCGCGACGTTCCAAGACGACAAAGCGGATCCGTGCAGCTTCGATCCGCTCGGGCTGCGCTTCAGCGCCGGCTTCGGCGTCCGCTGGTTTTCGCCGCTCGGCCCGCTGCGCTTCGAGTGGGGCATGCCGCTGTCGCCGCGCACTCCATTCGAGGAGGGCTCGTTCCCCGGCCGCTTCGAGTTCACCATCGGCAACTTCTTCTGACCGCAGTGTTCGACAGCTGGATCGCGCACGCGCGTTGGCTGCCCTCGCATGAATCGCTCCGGCACGCCGAACGTCTGTTCCGCGCCTAACGCTTGACGCCTCTTCTCCGCGCGTGTAGCAACGCTCGGCCCGTCTCCGAAAGGTCTGCGCCTCGATGAAGATCTCCCGCCACGCCTTCACGCTCACCGCCGCTCTGCTCCTCGCGACCATGGCGCCGAAGCTTCACGCCCAGGTGCGCGTCGCCGTGGTGGATCTGCAGCGCGCGCTCAACGAGACCGAGGACGGCCGCCGCGCCAAGACCCAGCTCAAGCGCCTGTTCAAGTCGCGCCAGAAGGGCCTCGACGACAAGCAGAACGAGCTGAAGAAGATGAAGGAGGACATCGAGAAGCAGAAGAACGTGCTCTCGCAGCCCGCCCTTCAGAAGAAGCTCGAGGTCTATCAGCAGGCGTTCGTCGAGCTGCAGACGGTCTACGTCGACTACCAGCGCGAGCTCGCGTCGAAGGAAGCCGAGCTCACCAAGGTCATCATCGTGCGCATGGAGAACATCCTGCGCCGGCTCGGCCAGGCCGAGGGCTACACGCTCATCCTCGAGCGTGGCGAGGCCGGCGTGATGTGGGTCCCGAGCAACCTCGACGTCACCGACGCGGTCATTCAGCGCTACAACGCCGGCGAAGGCCGCGATGGCGAGGGTGGCGCTGCTGGCGGTGCTGGGGCGGCGACACCGCGTCCGCCGGCGGGCGGAACCAAGCGGCCTCCGACCAAGCGTCGCTGATCTCCGTGGATCTCGACATCGCGCGGATTCTCCGGATTCTTCCGCACCGCGCGCCCTTCGTGTTGATCGACCGCGTCACCGAGCTGGTGCCGCGGCAGAGCGCGAAGGCGATCAAGTGCGTCACGTACAACGAGCCGTTTTTTCCGGGGCACTTCCCTGGGCAGCCGGTATTTCCGGGCGTGTTGATCATCGAGTCGATGTCGCAGCTGATGGCCGTGCTCGCGTACGCGTCGGAGCCGTTCGACAGCTCGCAGAAGCTGATGCATTTCCTCGGCGTCGACCGCGCGAAGTTCCGCAAGCCGGTGATCCCAGGCGATCGAATGGAGATCGAGATCGAGGTCGTGCGCCGGCGCTCCAACATCTGGAAGTGCGCGGGCCGCGCGACGGTGGACGGCGTGCTCGTCGCCGAGGGCGACATTCTCGCCGCGATCACCGATCGAGACGGCGCGTGATCGATCCGCGCACGCACGCGCGGTACCTGATCTATCGCGAGACGCATCAATATTTTCGCCGCGCTGACCGGCCGATGCTCGACTGGTTGGCGTGGAAAGCGCTCGACGACGAGCTCATCGAGCTCACCCCGAAGCAGAAGACCGGCACGCCCGAAGAGCGCGGGCGGCTGAAGTTGCTGCGCTCCCTGCTGCTGCGCGACTGACGGTGCGCTACAACCGCGCGGTGCGCCGCCCCCTCGCCGCTCTCCTCGCTGCATCCACGCTGCTGTCGGGCGCAGCGATCGCACTGGCGCAGGATCCGCCCGCGGGCGCTGCGCCGACCGCCGCGACCACCGCTGCTGCAGCCGACGACGACGCGCCGTCACCTGCGCGACGCCGCGTGCGCAACCTCGCAGCGCTGCTGAGCCAGGCCGAGCGCCACTGGCCGGGCGTCTCCGCGGCGCAGCACAAGATCGCGGCGGCCGAGGCGCGACTGCAGGAGGCGTGGGTCTCGCCGTTCTTTCAGCTCAGCGCGACGGGCTCTTTCGCGATGACGCCGGGCGCGAGCGGCACGCCGATCTTCTCTCCGGACTCGCAGCTGCCGCTCGACAATCCGTGGGGCCCTTCGCTCGGAATCCGCGTCGAGGGCGCGATCCCGCTCTACACCTTCGGCAAGCTCGGCGCGGCGCGTGACGCGGCGCGCGCTGGCATACACGCGGCCGAAGAAGAGCGCGAGCGGACGCGCGCGCAGGTGCGGCTCGACGTGCGGCGTGCGTACTTCGCGCTCGGCCTCGCACTCGACGCTCAGCAGATGATGAACGAGGGGCGCAGCAAGATCGATCGCGCCGTGCGACGGCTCGATGAGCGCATCGCCGCGGACGACCCCGAGGTCAACACGATGGATCGCTGGCGCCTCGCCGCGACGCTCGCGGAGATCGAGGGGCGCGCGTCCGAGGCGGAGCGTCTCGGCAACGTCTCGCGCGAGGCGCTCGAGGTCATCAGCGGCGAAGAAGACTTCGACGTGCCCGACTGCCCGATGGGCCCGGTAGAGCTGCCGCTGCGGCCGCTCGGCTGGTACCAGCAGGCGGCGCGCCTGCATCGCCCGGAGCTCGGCATGTTGCGCGCAGGCATCGGCGCGCGCGACGCCGCGGCGGACGCAGCGCACGCCCAATATTTCCCCGATCTCGCGCTCGCCCTGACCGCCGGCTACACCTGGACGCCCGGCATCACCAACCAGAGCAACCCGTTCATCCCGGATCCGGCCAACGCACCGTCGCTCGGCGCAGGCATCGTCGCGCGCTGGTCGCTCGACCTCTACGGCGCGAACCGACGCGTCGCGCGCGCCGACGAAGAGCTGCTCGAGGTGCGCGATCGCCTCGATGAAGCGAGCGCCGGCGTCGACATCGAGATCGCGAATGTGTTCGAGGAGCTGCGCGACGCGCGCCGACGCGAGCAGGCGTGGGGACGCGGCGATCGCGAGACGCGCGCTTGGTTCGTCGCCGCAGCCCAGGCGTATCAGGTCGGCACCGTCGAGCCGCGCGACCTCGTCGACGCCGTGCGCGCGTATTTCGGCGCGCGCTTCGCCCACGTGCAGTCGATCCACGACGTCAACGTCGCGACGGCGAAGCTCGAGCGCGTCACTGGCACCGACGTCGTGCCCGCCGATCGCTGGGAGCGCGCTTGCGGCGAGGCAGCCGCGTCACCATGAACCGCGCCGCGCCGCCGCCCCGACGAGAATCGAGCCCCGCCGAGCGCCCACATGCACAGTGAATCGCCATCCGCGTGCGGCCGTCTCACCCCGCGATGCGACAGGAAAACGTGATGTCCCGCCTGCTCTTGCCGACCTTGCTCGCGCTCGCCGTCACGCTCGGTGGCGCGCTCACCGCGCACACCGCCGCGGCCCAAGACGCGGCCGCGGCCCAGACCTTCCTGCGCGGGCGGCACGACGCCGTGAAGCAGATCATGCAGCGCCCTGCCCGCACGCCAGCGGCCATCGGGCAGCGCAAGACGCAGCTCACCGCAGCGCTCGGCGAACTGCTCGACTATGCGGAGCTCGCCCGCCGCGCGCTCGGCCCCGACGAGGCGCGCGCGACGCCCGCGCAGCGCACCGAGTTCAGCGCCCTGCTGCGCCAGCTGGTCGAGCGCAGCTACCAGAAGAACCTCGAGAGCACCGTCGACTACGAGATCCGCTACATCGGCGCTGCAGGTCAGCCGACCAACGTCACCGTCCGCACGATGGCCAGGTCGCGCAGCAACGGCCGCGAGCCGGAGGTCAGCATCGACTACTCGATGCATCAGGTCGGCGGCGCCTGGCGCGTCTTCGACGTCGCGACCGACGGCGTCAGCCTGGTGCGCAGCTACCGCGATTCGTTCCGCCGCATCATCGCGCGCGACGGCTTCGACGCCCTCCTCGTCAAGCTGCGCGAGCGCATCGCCAACGAAGGCGAGCTGTAGAGCGCTGAGGCGAGCGGTACGCCGGGCAGCTCTTCAGAGCGTCAGCTTCTTCAGGCTGTCCGAATCGGTGAGCACGATGCGGCGGTGGTCGAAGAGCAGCATGTTGCGCCGCTTCAGATCGCCGAGCGTCAGCGTCACGGTCTCCCGCGTCGAGCCGACATAGCTCGCGATCTCCTGATGGGTGAACTTCACGCCCACCAACGTCCCGCGCGACTCAGGAATGCCGTAGTTCTCGGCGGCGTCGAGCAGGAACGCGATGACGCGCGACTCAACGGTGCGCGACAGCAGCGCCTCGACGCGCCCCTCGGCGAGGCATCGGCGCGCGTTGGCGATCGCCAAGATCCGCAGCCCGAAGCTCGCGTGCGTCTCGAGCAGCTTGGCGACGACGCGGTACGGGATCTTCACCGCCTCGACCTGCTCGTGCGCGAGCGCGGTGTCGTGGTGCAGGCCGCCATCGCCAAAGCACGACTCGCCGACCAGCTCTCCGGGGCCGCGATAGGCGAGCGTGAGCATTCGCTCCTCGGGGCCGCGGAGCACGACGCGCGTACGCCCCGCCGCGATGACGTACACCGCCTGCGCTTGTTCCGCGGCCTCGTACAGCGCGCGACGTCGAGCGAAGCGGACCAGGGAGCTCTTGCGCACGACCTCCGTCAAGACCTCCGCAGCGAGCGAGCCGAACGCCGAGTTGCGCGCGAGGACCAGCCGCTTGCGCACTTCCTGCTCCGAGCTCGCCTTCACCGCGACGCCGTCGGTGACGCGCGCGGGCGGACTTCCACCTGCCTTCGCTGAGGCCGGAGTCCCCCCGGCTCGCGCTGTGGGTGGATTTCCCCCCGCTCTCGCCGCCGCTGGGCCGCCTGCTTTCGTCGCGACCGGATTCCCCGCACCGACCGACTTGGAAGTAAGCTGTCTCTCCATCCGAGCCTCCTCGCCTGTTTACAGCTGCAGTGCGATTATTGCGCCGGCACGGGACTCTCGTCAAGCTGGAACTGTGTTCCTGAATGCAGTCCGGCCGCGCGACCGTGACGCGCTCGCGACCGTTGACGCGATACGGGTGCGCCGAATAGAGTGCGCCACCGCTCGGAGAAGCGGTCCCTCATGCGCCTCTACATCGGCAAAGTTCCTCTGATTTCGGACGAGGTCATCCGCTCTCTGATGGCGGACGGTGACCTCGAGGTGGACAGCGCCGAGGAGGCTCGGCTCGACGTCGAGTCGGTGCTCAAGGAGTACGTGCGGCGCGACCGCGACGTCGGCGAGGAAGCGAAGAACCGCATGGAGGCGCGCGGCCTCGGTTATTCGCAGCTCGGCAAGGTGAAGGCGCAAGTCGCGAAGGAAAAAGGCATTCAGACGGGCGACGACACGCTGCCCTATCTGATCGAGCAGATCCTCGAGATCCTCTTTCATTCGCAGCACGTCATCGAGATCTTCGCCGAGGACACCGAGCTGCGGAAGAAGATCACGCCGATCCTACGCAAGCACATGGACGTCGACACCGAGCTCGACGTCGAGGTGCGCGGCCGCATCAAGAACCTCGAAGAAGGCACCGCCGCGTTCGACATCGAATACGCAAAGGTGATGGACCAGATGAAGCGCAAGAAGGGCCTCACCTGATCGGCGAAGGGCCCGCAGGAGCCAATCAATGCACAGCATGACGGGCTTTGGTGAGGCGCAGATCGCGCTCGGGGAATCGCGGCTGTGGGTCGAGACGCGGGCAGTGAACCATCGCTATCTCGAGGTCCGGGTGCGCATGCCGCGCGAGCTCGCCGACCACGCGACGTTCGTCGAGCAGCTGGCGCGTAAGACGACGGGTCGCGGCCGCGTCGAGGTGATCGTGCGGCTGGACGGTGCAGCCGCGGGCGCGCCGGTGCTCGATGTGGCGCGTGCGCGCGCGGCGTTCGCGCAGCTCGTCGCGCTGCGCGACACGCTGCAGCCGGGCGAGCCGGTGCCGCTGTCGCTGCTGTCCTGTGTGCCGGACCTGTTCGCGCCGAGCGACGTCCTGCACGGCGAGGGCGCGCGCGCGGCGCTGACGACGGCGGTCGAGCACGCGTGCCAGGCGCTCGCGCGGATGCGTCTGGTCGAGGGCCACGCGCTCGCCGCGGATCTGCGCACGCGCCTCGCCGACGTGCGCACGCACCTCGCGGCGCTACGCGTGCGACTGCCGCAGGTGGTCGCGGCGTATCGCGAGCGACTGCGCGAGCGACTCGCGGTGCTGCTGCGCGGCGCCGAGGTCACGGTGGACCCGGCGCGCCTCGAGCAAGAGCTCGCGCTGTTCGCCGATCGCGCCGACGTCGCAGAAGAGCTGACGCGCCTCGACAGCCACACCGCGCAGCTCGACACCCTGTTCGACGACGACGGCGAGACCGTCGGTCGGCGCCTCGATTTTCTGTTGCAAGAGATGATGCGCGAGGCCAACACCATCGGCAGCAAGAGCGCCGACGCCGAGGTGACGAGACACGTCGTCGCGCTGAAGGCCGACCTCGAGCGCATGCGCGAGCAAGCGCAGAACGTGTTGTGACGCATGGAGCGAGCGCCTAAGCTCGCGCGCCATGGATGATCTGCTGCTGCTCATCGTCTGTTCGCCGTCGGGCGCTGGAAAGACGACGCTCACCCGGCGGCTCCTCTCGGAGATGCCTGAGCTCACGTTCTCGGTGTCGCACACGACGCGTAGCGCGCGCGCGAATGAGGTGCACGGCAAGGACTACCACTTCGTCTCGCGCGACAGCTTCGAAGGGATGGTCGCCAGCGGCGACTTCGCCGAGTGGGCCGAGGTGCACGGCAACCTCTACGGCACCAGCAGCGCCGAGATCGCGCGCGCGCGCCACGAAGGAAAGCGCGGCGTCGTGTTCGACATCGACTACCAGGGCGCGCGGCAGATCAAGACGCGCTTCAAAGAGACCGTCGGCGTCTTCATCTTGCCGCCGTCGCTCGACGAGCTCGAGCGCCGTCTGCGCGGCCGCGCCTCCGAGGACGAAGAGTCGATTCGGCGTCGCTTCGCCAAAGCGCTCGTCGAGATCGAGCACTACCCGCTGCTCGACTATCTAATCGTCAACGACGACATCCACCGCGCCGGCGGCGATCTGCTCAGCATCGTGAAGGCCGAGTTTTGCCGGCGCTGGCGGGTGGCGCCTGCGGCGGAGCTTCTGCTGCGATCGAAATAGTGCGCTCCCGCGCGGGATCTTCCGCCTTGGCGTTGATCACCTCGCGGCGCGAAGCGCGTGTTTGGAGTGAGCCTCGTTCGTTGCGCTCCCGCGCCGGGAACCTCCCCCAGCCCCTCGTTCGAGGGGGGCTTTTCCGATGGCGTCGGTGGGCGTCGCGTGCACTCGAGGCAAGGCGATGTGAGGCACCCCCAACCCCCTTGGAAAGGGGGCTTTCCGGAAGGTTGCACTAGGCGGAACCAGGCGAAAACGTCGGGCGGCGGCGGCGTCCGAAAACCCCAACCTCTTACGCGACCCAGACAGTCCGCAGCCCTTCGCCACCGCCACTTGCGATGTGCAGTCAGCTACACAAGGACGCTCGATCATCCTCCCCCGAGATGACTTACTTACGCAGAAACCCCTCCCCCTTTGAGGGGGAGGTCAGGGAGGGGGTGAAGGCGCCCGCCCCTGCCAAGGGGCAATTTCGCACAACGACGCTTTCGCCTCGCTAGACGTGATGAATATCGAGAGAGATATGATGAATCACGCCGGGCGCGCGCCTAGATCGTCGATGACGGAGCGGGCGACTTTTAGCGCGAGCGTGTAGATGCCGATTTGCGGCGGCCCGCCGATTGACGTCGGGAACAGCGAGCCGTCGACGACGTAGAGCGAGCGCATCGTGTGATGGCGGCCGCGCTCGTCGACGACGCTCGTCGCCGGATCGCTGCCCATGCGCAGCGTACCCATCGGGTGCACGGCGGTGAGCTTCGCGTCGTGCGGCGCGAAGCGCGATGGCAGCAGCTGATCGAGATCGCGCTCGCTGCGAATCGTGATGGCGGGCATCGCGGGGACCATCACCTCGCGCGCGCCCGCCGCCATCAAGATGCGCGCCGCGCCGCGTGCGCCGAGCGCGAGCTGCGCGCGGTCCGCCTCGTTCGGCTCGTAGGCGATGCGCACGCGACCATCGTCGAGCGTGACGCGACCCTCCGTCTCGTCGTGCACCATCGCGGCGAGCGCGACGAGGTGCGAGTAGCGGCGCATCTCGCGAAACAGCGACGGGCCAAAGCCTGGCACCAGCGCGGCCGCGCCGACGGGATGAGCGAACGAAGGGACGATCCACACGCGCTTGTCCGAGCCGGGGCGCAGATCGAGGAGCTCGGTGCAGTCGACGCTCTGCGGGATGCCGCGCCATGCGTCGACGCGCTCGTCGAACACGCCGACGACCGCCGCGCCCGGGTGAATGCGCAGGCCGCGTCCAAGCTGTGCATGCGGATCGTGCAGCTCGCTGCGCAGCGCGAGCGCCGCGGAGCCTATCGCGCTGCCGGCGAGGCAGATGGCCTTCGCGCGTACCGAGAGCGTGCCGCGCGCGTTGCCGCGTCCATCGGTGAGCGTGGCGCGCACGTCGCGCAGCTGGCCGCGCTCGACGCGGAAGCGATCGACGCGCGCATCGGTGTAGACGGTCGCGCCGGCGGCGACGGCTTGCGGGATGAGGAGGCGGCGCGCGTTGAGCTTGCCGTCGTACGCGCAGCCGAGCTCGCAGAAGCCGCTGCCGATACATCGCTCGTCGCGATTGTGCGAGAGGCGCCCGCCGCGGAAGCCGAGGCGCTCAATGCCGCGCTGCATGATCGCGTTCGCCGCGTTGACGCGCGCCTGCGGGATCTGCGTGACCGAGAGCAGCTGCTCGACCTCGGCGAACAGCGGCGCGAGCGCAGCGTCGGTGAGCCCGCGAAGGCCGTGCTCGTCACGCCAGCGCGCGAGGATCTCCGGCGCGATGCGCTTGCACAGGTTGGTGTTGTGGATCGTCGAGCCGCCGAGTCCGCGGCCCGAGAGCACGAGGATCGCGAGGTCTTCGGTGCGACGGCCGCCGAGCTCTTGGAACAGCTCGGGGATCATCTCGTCCTCGCGCTGCGTGAAGCCTGCCGGCTCGTGGTCGCCGCCCTCCTCGAGCAGCACCACCTCGAGGCCGGCGCGCGCGAGCTCGCGGGCCGCCATCGAGCCGCCCGCGCCACCGCCGCACACGACGACGTCGCAGCTCTCCGAGCGATCGCCGCGCGCGAGCTCACGTCCGTGCAAAATGCGCGCGCTCATCGTGCGCGCTCGCGGCGGGCGCCGAGCGTCGCGAGATCGGTCCAGCCCTCGCGCGGGCGACCGACGAGCGGCCCGTCGTAGCCGATCGCCCCCCACGTCCGCGCGTCGCGAAAATACGCCATCACGCACAAGCTCTTCAGCGCCTCGAACGCGCCGCGCACGAGGCCGACCGGGCTCGTCATCATCGCGGTGAGCACGGCGTCCTGACCTGCGCCATCGAGCCGCGTGAAGCGCCCCGCGCGCCCGCTCTGCAGCGGAATCACGTGCTCGAGCAGGTGTAAGAGCCGCAACAAATCCGTTCGATTTGCCGGATCGACGCGCGCGACCATCTTGTCGATGAACAGCGCGGCGTCGACTTCGTCCGCGCTCGGAAAATCGGCGCCGTCGCTGCGCAGGATGCGCGCGGCGACCGCGGCGACGACCAGATATTCTTTGGCCGAGAGCGCGATGAGTGTGCGCGCAGTCGCGTCAGGCACTTCGTAGCCGCTGGTCTGCCACGCGAGCACAGCACCCGCAGCGAGCGCCGCCGTACCGGCGAGCCCGAGGCGCAGAAAGCGGCGGCGGCCGCGCTGCTGCGCGCTCGGTGGCGGCCGCACGACGCGCGGGGCTGATTTCGGATCGCTCATCGCGCTAGCCGTATCGCGCCGCCCGAGAATGCGCCAGGTGCTAGCCTCGCGCGATGTGGCGCACGACCCTCGCTGCGGCGTTGTTGGCGAGCGCGCTCGCACTCACGAGCGGCGGGCGTGCGCACGCACAGGCGCCGGTGATGCGCTTCCTCGACGCGTCCAACGCCGTGCTCGACGCTGAGCGCGATGTGCTCGCCATCTCGCGCAACGTGACCAACGACGCGACGCTGCCGCGGAGCACCGCGTGGGCGACGACGAGCCCGGCGGATCCGGACAACCTGCGCATCGAGCTGCTCGAACCGAGCAGCCGCGCGTTGACGATCACCGCGAGCCTCGAGTCCATCGATCACGCGACCGGCGCGGTTCGGGCGCGGCTCGCCGGCATCACGCTCACGCGGCCGAGCGCGGACGTCGCGTTCCGCTCGGCGTTCGTGCGTCTCGTCGGCGACGCGATGGACGCCGAGGCGCCGGGCGTCTCCGATCGCGTCTTGCGCGTCGCGCTCGGTGATGACGTACGCGCGGTCTACACCGGCGAGGCGGGCCGCGCGGCGGTCGCGACCGTGCGCGTCGGAGTGCGGCTCGAGGCCGGCGCACCGAGCGCGATTCTGTACGGGCGACTGCGCGTCCGCGTCCTGCGGCGAACGCCGCGCGGCGTGCCCGTCGTCGGCACCAGCGACGTCAACGCGCTCGAGATCGCGCGGGCGCAGGTCGCGATCGCGAACGAGGCGTGGGCGCAGTGCGGCATCACGTTCGGCGATCCGCGCGTCGCCGACGTCGCGGTGGTGGATGTGCCGACGACCGCGCTGCTCGCCGTCGCGGACCTCGACGGGCTGCCGGCTGCAGGCGGCGGAACGATTCGCCTGACGGTCGCTGGGCGCGCGATACGGCCGCTCACGACGCGCGCACACGAGCGGCCGCTCGGCACTGCGCTGCGCATCGCCGACGCGATACGCGCGCTCGGCTTCCGCGCGGAGGTGTTCGAGAACGTGCAAACCGAGCTCGCCTCGGGCCGCAGCGCCGACGTCGTCGCCCGCGCACGCGATGGAACGCCGCTCAGCATCGCCGCCGATGCGACGGCGCCGCTCAGCACCGACGCGCGCCAGACGCTGACGCTCGGGCGCGTCGATCTCGACGACGGCCTGCAAGAGTTCGAGAACATGACGGCCGTCGCCGGGACGCTCGAGGAGCGCGCGCTGATTCGCCTGCTCGCCGACGACGATCCGCGCACCGTCGACATCTTCTTGATCGATCGCTTCACCGGCAACACGCGGCAGGGCGAGGCGTTCATCGAGGGCGACGGCGGCTCGATCGCCAACGTGTTGTTCCTCGATCGCAACGGCGTGCGCCAAGAGCGCGAGGCGTGGACGCAGTCGCACGAGCTCGGTCATGTGCTGCTCGACCAGCCGTTTCACCCGGACAACGTCGGCCCAGATCGCCCGTGGCTGCTGATGGACGCGGACTCGAGCCTCGGCCTCGTGACGGGCCCGAAGCGACTCACGCTCGACGAGTGCCTGCGCGCGCGCGTCGAGAGCGGGCCCGGCGCCGTGCCCGAGCTGCTCAGCGTGCAGCCTCGCGACTGACCGCTACGGATCGAGCGCGGCGCGCAGCGCATCTGCGAGCGAGCCGACCTCGACGACCTCCATGCCGCTGCGCTCTTCCGCGGTGAGTCGTTGCGCGTTGCCGCGCGGGATGATCGCGCGCACGAAGCCCATCTTGCGCGACTCCGCGAGGCGCGGTGCGGCGCGCGGCACGGCGCGCACCTCACCGGCGAGCCCGACCTCGCCGAACACGACGAGATCGGGCGCGACGGCGCGCTCGCGCAAGCTCGACACGACGGCGATGGCCAACGCGAGATCGAGCGCTGGCTCCTCCACGCGCGCGCCGCCGGCGACGCTCGCGAACACATCGCGGTCGAGGACGTGAACGTCGGCCTTGCGCTCGAGCACCGCGAGCAAGATCGCGAGACGATTGCCGTCGAGCCCAGTCGCGACGCGTCGGGCCGCCCCGTACACGGCCGGCGCGACCAGCGCTTGCACCTCGACGAGCAGCGGCCGTGAGCCCTCCGCGGTCGGCACAACCAGCGAGCCGGCAGCGGCGCGCGGCCGCTCGGCGAGAAACAGCGCGCTTGGATCCGGGACCTCGCGCAGCCCCTCGCGCACCATCTCGAACACCGCGACCTCTTGCGCAGGACCGAAGCGATTCTTCGTCGTGCGCACGAGCCGAAACGCATGCGTGCGATCGCCCTCGAAGCTGAGCACCGTGTCGACCAAGTGCTCGAGCAGCTTTGGCCCAGCGATCGCGCCGTCCTTCGTGACGTGGCCGATCAGGAACATCGCGACGCCGGTGCGCTTGGCGAGATTGACGAGCCGCGCCGTCACCTCGCGCAGCTGGCCGACGCTGCCCGCCGCGGACTCGAGGTCGCCCGATCGGATCGTCTGGATCGAGTCGACGACCGCGACGTCGGGACGGTCGCGCGCGATCGCCGCTTCGACGTCTTCGAGATCCGTCGTCGCCTGCACGATGACGTCGTTGACGCCCGGCGAGTCGAGGCGACGCGCGCGCAGCGCGATCTGCGCAGCAGACTCTTCGCCAGTGACGTAGAGCGTCTTGGCGCCGCGCTCGGCGAGGCCGGCGAGCGCTTGCATCAGCAGCGTCGACTTGCCGATGCCGGGATCGCCGCCGACGAGCACGACGCTGCCGCCGACGACCCCGCCGCCGAGCACGCGATCGAGCTCGCCGAGGCCGGTCGGAAGGCGGCGCGCATCATCCGCGCGTACCTCGGAGAGCTTCGTTGGCGCGCGGTGGCCATCGCCGCCGACACCACCGCTGCCCGCCCCCGCCCCTGCGCGGCCGCCGCCCGAGGCCGCCGCGCGCGCGCGTTCTTCGGCCAACGTGCCCCAGCCCTGACATTGCGGGCAGCGTCCCAGCCAACGCGGAGAGGATGCGCCGCAGGCCGTGCACACGTAGATGGTCTGCGCTTTTTTGCTCACGCGCCGCTGCTCGGTCCGACCGCTGTGCGAGTTGTCAGAACTGCACGCCGAGGATCAGGCGGAGCATCTGCGCGTTCTTCAGCTCGGGATTGCCGCCGAGGATCTCGGTGCTGGTCGGCGTCGAGAGATAGCCGAGGCCCTGCATCGGAAACAGCAGGCCGAACTGCGCCATCGCGTAGAAGCCGTCGAGCAGCTCGGGGCCGTCCTCGCTGCGGTAATAGATCGACGCGTCGATCTCGACGCCGAGGTCCGCGCTGTTGCCCCAGGTCTGCACGGGCGAAGATGCGCGGCTGTAGACGAGGTCGACGCGGCCGCCGAGCAGCTGGCCGAACTCGCCGCGGATGAAGTCGTAGCTCACGCCTGGGCGGAAGTAATACGCGCCGCTGATCTGGCGCATGATCGAGCGCCACAAGATCAGGTCGACGCGGTAATTCGGGTGGAAGCGGAATGTCGAGATCGCCCCATCACGGCCGGGCGCACGCGCGCTCGAGTCGACGAGCGCACCGAGTCCGTCGTTGCCCGCCTCGGAGTCGCCACTGGCGAAGCCGGTGTTGAAGTGGAACGCGAGCTTGTCGTCGAGCAGGCGATATTCTGCGTCGAGCGTCGCGCCCCACTGCGCGATGTTCAGGTTGGGTCCGCCGAACGCGCCGGTCGTGCCCGCGCCCTCGCCGTTGCTGACGTTGCCGATACTGCCGAGCACGGCCGCGCCCTCGAATTCGATGCGCAGCTTGCCGACCAACAGCTGCGCCCAGACGTCGGGCACCCACTGCTCCGAGCGGCGGCGCACCAAGTACGGATCGAGCGTCGTGCTGCGCGTACCAGTCGAGCCCTCGGTCGTATCGCCGACGCTGCGATCGCTCGACAGCAGCTGAGAGCGATAGAGGAGGAACGCGCCGGCGTTGAGCACGACGTCGCCGCGCGCGAGCGCTGCGGCTTGCTCTTCGGCGGTCGAGCGACGGGCGACCGAGAACATGTACTGCGTCGCGTCGTCCCGCTGCGCGGGATCGAATGGCAGCGCGTAGTCGGAGACGGTGCCGTCGGCGTTCGCGCGGAGGCGACCGATGACGCCCGAGTTGGAGAAGTCGTAGGCCGCCATCAGGTAGAGGCCCGCGAGCTTGGTGACCGCCATCAAGCGATCGACGTCGGTCGAGTAGTCGCCGTCGAAGTTGTCGCCGGCGTTGGCGACCATGCCGAGGCCCCAGTGCCAGCCCATGCGACCGAAGCGCAGCTCCCCGAGCGTGCGGTTGCGGACCTCTGCCCAGGCGCGGCGCGCGACGATGCTGTCGGTGAGCCCACTCGACGACGACGACGACGGCAGCGCCGTTCCGCCGAACGAGCCGAACGTCGAGAACGGCGAGCGGCTGCCGTCACCGCCGATGATCGCGTCCGGCGTCGAGCCGAGGATCATGTTGTCGAAGACGTCGATCCACATCTTGATGCGGACGTCGTCGCTGAGGTTGAGCTGCGGCTGCAAGCGCAGGCGCATGTTCGCGTTGGCGAGCGCGTCCGTGTCGCATTCGCTTTCCGAGCATCCGCCAGCCACTGCCGTGCGGCGCTCGACCGGGATCCAGTTGTCGAAGGGCGTCATCGCGCCCGCCGCGCCGTTCGACCACGGCCTGCCGAGGCTGAACGTGTCCTGCAGCTCACCGCGCCCGCGGAAGTAGCCGTGCAGCGTCAGCACCGCTTGCGGCGCGGCCCAGCCGTCGGGCGTCGTCGGGTCGCTCTGCGTCTCTGCACCACTCCGCGCGAGGCGGCTCTCGTCTTGCTCCGGCGTCAGCAGCGGCTCGTCACCGGGCTCCGAAGTCGGCTCCGCTCCTTCCGCGGCCTCTTCTTCGGCTTCTTCCTCTTCCGCCGCGCCCACGCCAGTTCCGCTCAGATCGGGCGCCTCGAGCGTCGGCGGACGAAGCTGGACGGGCTCGTCGCCCTCCTCCTCGATCTCTTCCTCCTCGACTGGCTCCTCGACAGGTGCGCGCACCCCCGCGTCGGGTGCCGGGCGTGGACGGGGCTGAGCGGCAGCAGGCACGGCCAAGAAGGCCAGCCCGATCACGCAATTCGCGAGGAGAAATCGGCGCATCGCGGGGCGGTCTTACACGCGGCTCTCGCGTGGGTCAACGTGAGTATTCGCGTGAGCGACAGCGCCACTCTGCGGGAATCGCGCGCTGTCTCCTTGACGCACACCGCTCCGGGCGACTACCAGTGCGGGAAATCGTGTCCTCCGCCCTACGCCTCGTGCCCCTCGGCGGCCTCGGCGAGATCGGGATGAACTGTATGGCGGTCGAGACCGACGACTCGATCGTCGTGCTCGACTGCGGCGTGATGTTCCCGGACCGGGAGCTCGGCGTCGACGTCATCCACCCTGACTTCTCGTACCTCCTCGAGCGCCGCCATCTCGTCCGCGCCATCGTCCTCACCCACGGCCACGAGGACCACATCGGCGCGGTCCCTTACCTGCTGCGCCACCTCGACGTGCCGGTCTATGGCCCGCCCTACGCGCTCGCCCTCGTGCGTGAGCGGCTGCGCGAGCACGAGCTGCTCGAGGGCGCGCAGCTCATCGCGACCAGGCCGCGCGCGCGCTACGTCGCCGGCTCGATCGACTTCGAGCCGGTGCGCGTCACCCACTCGATCGCCGACGCGACGGCCCTCGCCTTCCGCACGCCGGCGGGCCTGTTCGTACACACCGGCGACTTCAAGATCGATCTGAGCATGGAGGGCAGCGACGCGTTCGACGCCGAGCGCTTCGCGGAGCTCGGCGACGAAGGCGTGCGCGCGCTGCTGAGCGACTCGACCAACGTCGACGTCGCCGGCAGCACTGGCACTGAGGCCGGCGTCGCCGACGCGCTCGCGACGATCATCGAGCAAGCGCACAGCCGCGTAATCATCGCGATGTTCGCCTCGAACGCGCACCGCATGCGCGCCGTGATCGCCGCGACCCGCGCCGCCGGCAAGCAGCTGTGCTTTCTCGGCCGCTCGGTGCAGCTGCACGCGCGCGTCGCGGTCGAAGAAGGCTTTCTCGACGATCCGTCGGCGCTCGTCGTACCGCAAGATCGCGTGCAGTCGGTGCCGCGCGATCGGCTCGTCGCGATCGCGACAGGCACACAGGGCGAGCCGGCGGCAGCGCTCGCGCGGCTCGCGATGGACACCCATCCGACGCTCCGCCTCGAGCCCGGCGACGAGGTCGTGCTGTCCTCGCGCGTCATCCCGGGGCACGAGCGCACGGTTTTCGGCATCATCAGCGATCTCGAGCGCCGCGGCGTCGTCGTGCGCTCGCCGCTCACGGATCCCGGCATCCACGTCAGCGGCCACGCGCAGCGCGACGAGCAGCGCCGCATGATCGAGCTGACGCGCCCCGACGGATTTCTCCCCGTCCACGGCAGCTATCATCACCTGCGCCGCCACGCCGATCTCGCGCACGAGATGGGAGTCGGCGAGCACCTCGTCGTCGAGAACGGCGCCATCGTCGAGGTCGACCGCACCACGATGCGCGTCGTCGGCCGCGCTCCGGTCGGCCGCATCAGCGTCGACGCGGGCGAAGAGATCCCCGATATCGTGCTGCGCGATCGGGCGATGCTGGCGCAGAACGGCGTCGTCATGGCGGTGCTCGTGGTCGACGCGTCTGGCAAGCGCCTCGTGCAAGAGCCCGATGTGATCACCCGCGGCGTGGTGCACGAAGAGGCCTCGCCCGGGCTCATCGCGGACGCGCGTCGCGAGGTCGCCGACGCGCTCTACGGCCTGCGCACGCCGCTCGATCGCATCGACGACGCGGAGCTGCGCGAGATCGCGCGGCGCACGCTCAAGCGCTTCTTCTGGCGCGAGCTCGGCCGCAAGCCGCTTACTTACGGGGTCGTGGTGAGGGTGCCGCGTTGAGCCGGTCTGCCGTGCCGCGATCGCCGTCGCTCGGCATGGCGGCTCGCCTCACCGCGCGCGCAACAGCGCTCGCTTGCGCGTCGTTCGTCTTCGTTGGGTGCGGCGCTGCCAGCGGCAATACCGTCCGCGATGACGCGCGCGCCGAGTCCTCGGGCGAAGCGCTCGCCGAGTCGTCGCGCGGCGAAGCGTCCGACGACGGCCGTGCGCCAAGCGGAACGGAAGCGCGCGCGATGAGCGAGCTCGTCACCGTCGCCGAAGAGATCCGCGGCCTGCGCTTCGTGCGCCCGGTGCGCATCCGCGTGCAGAACAGCGCCGCGATCCGCGCGAGCCTGTCGCGCGAGATGGAGGACGAAGATCTGCTCGAGAGCCGCGACCTCTACGTCGCGCTCGGCCTGCTGCCGGTGGACGTCGACGTGCGCGAGCTGCTGCTGCGCGTCCTCGGCGAGCAAGTGGTCGGCTACTACGACACCGATCGCGCGCGCCTCGTCGTGCGCGACGACGTGCTCGCGGCGCTGGTGCGCACGCGGCAGCGCGACCGAAACGCTATCGACGAAGGCGGCATGGTGCTGGTGCACGAGCTCGTACACGCGCTGCAAGATCAGGTGCTCGGCCTCGGCGTCAGCTACGAGCAGGAGCGCACCATCGACGAGGGCAACGCGTTTCACGCGCTGGTGGAAGGCGATGCGACGCTCGCGATGATCGGCTACCTCGCAGAGCGCGCTGGCGGCGATCTCGCGCGCCTCACCAGCCGGCCCGATGTATTGCGCACTGCGCTGCAGGCGGGCCCCGCGCCGGGCGAGTCGAGCGAGCTGATGAGCGCGCCGCTGATCGTGCGCGTGCCGCTGCTCTCTGCCTACTTCGATGGGCTGCTCTTTTGCGCGAGCCTGCACGCCCAGCACGCGTGGCCCGGCGTCGATCGCGCGTACCGCAACATGCCGGCGTCGAGCGAACAAGTGCTGCACCCCGATCGCTTCGCCCGCGGTGAGCGCCCCGAGAACGTCACGTTGCCCGCGATGCCGGAACTCGTCGCGGCTGGCGTCACGACGCTGACCGACGACACGATCGGCGAGCTCGAGATGAGCGTCTATTTCCGGCTCGCGCTGAGCGAAGCCGACGCGCGGCGCGCTGCCGACGGCTGGGGCGGCGATCGCCTGCGTGTCGTGCGCGACGCAGGCGGCGCGCTCGGCGTCCTCTGGCAGACGCGCTGGGACAGCGAGCCCGACGCCGTCGAGGCCGAGGCCGCTGCGCGCGCCGTCATGAACGCTTCGCCGAGCGAGGAGCGCTCACGCAGCACAGTGGTGCGCGACGGTCGCTCCGTGCTGATTCTCCGCGGCATTGCGCCGGCGCTGCACGCCACCGTGCGCGGCGCGCTGAGCTACCCCTTCCCGCGCCCGTGACGGCGTGATAGCGGTGCCGCATGAGCGAGCGCACGCGGGTCAGCTGGGACGAGTACTTCATGAACATCGCGCGCGAGGTCGCGACGCGATCGACCTGCTCGCGTAAGCACGTCGGCGCTGTGATCGTGCGCGATCGGACGATCCTCTCGACTGGCTACAACGGCTCGGTGCGCGGCCTGCCCCACTGCGACGACGTCGGCCACATGATGGAAGAAGGTCACTGCGTGCGGACGCTGCACGCCGAGGCGAACGCCATCATCCAGGCGGCGAAGAACGGCACGCGCATCGACGGCGCTGCGATCTACGTGACCGCCTCACCGTGCTGGAGCTGCTTCAAGACGATCGCCAACGCCGGTCTGCAGAAGATCGTGTTCGGCGAGTTCTATCGCGATCAGCGCATCTTCGAGACGTCGAACCTGCTCGGCATGGAGCTCGTCGACCTGAGCGTTCCGGCCGTCGGCGCGACTCCCCCAGCGACCGCGACGTAGCATCTTCGATACCACTGCGGAGCGCGCCAACGGCCCATCGACGGGCGCTCACTCCCGCGAAATCGCGGCGAATTCCCCGGTTGCATTCCTTGACGCCTACATCTGCGGGCGTTAGACCACCGCCCCCCGCGCGCCCTTCTCCCCGCCCGCCCCCGGAGGCACGTCCATGCAGTCCGAAGTCAGCGAAATCAGCCCGGTTCTGGTCGAGGTCAAGGTCGAGGTTCCGTGGGACGAAGTGCGCAAGGACATGGAGGACGGCTACGCGCGCATGCAGAAGACCGCGCGTATCAAGGGCTTCCGGCCGGGCAAAGTGCCGCGCACCGTAGTGAAGCAGCTGTTCGCGTCGCAGGTCCGCCACGAGGTGCTCACCGGCCTGGTCGAGAAGGGCCTGCTCGCCGCGATGAAGGAGCACAAGCTCGAGCCGGTCGCGACGCCCGAGGTGCTGCCTTCGCCCATCGTCGAGGGGCAGCCGATGACGTTCACGGCGAAGCTCGAGGTGCGGCCGAAGCTCGACAACGTCGACACCGACGGCCTCGAGATCGCGCGCCCATCCGTCGAGGTCTCGAACGAGGACGTCGATCGCGAAGTCGAGGGCCTGCGCCTCGAGAACGCGACGGTCGCAGCCCCAGAGCCCGCGCGCGCGGCAAAGAAGGCCGACCTCCTGATCATCGACTACAGCGTCTCGATCGGTGGCGAGCTGAACAGCGACATGGGCGCGACGGATCGCCCCGTGGAGCTCGACGGCGAGCGCTTGCTGCCGGAGTTCGAGGCGGGCCTGGTCGGCGCGAGCGTCGGCGACGAGCGGACGATCGAGGTGAAGTTCGCCGACGATCACGGCAACGCCGATCTGCGCGGCAAGGCCGCCGAGTTCCGCGTCACCGTGAAGGAGATCAAGGAGCGCATCCTGCCCGAGATCGACGACGAGTTCGCCAAGGACTGCGGCGACTTCAAGACGCTGCTCGAGCTGCGCCTCGACATCCGCAAGCGCCTCGAAGAGAGCGCGAAGCGTCGCTCCGAAGGCGCGCTGCGTGATCTCGTCGTCGAGCGGCTGGTCGACAAGAATCCAGTGCCGGTGCCGCCCTCGCTGATCGAGCAAGAGGAGCAGCGGATGGTGCACGAGTTCGCGCAGTTCCTCTCGATGACCGGGCAGACCACGACTCCGCTCAGCGAGGAGATGCACAAGACGATGCACTCGCGCGCCGAGCGCAAAGTGCGCGCCGCGATCTTGCTCGGCGAGATCGCGCGGCGCGAGAAGATGAACGTGGGCAACGAGGAGCTCGAGAAGCGCCTCGCCGAGATCGCCGAGCGCACCGGCAAGCACGTCGCAAAAGTGCGCGTCGACTACGCGGGCGAGCGCCGCGAGCAGCTCGTCTCGCAGATTCTGCAGGAGAAGCTCCTCGACTATCTGCTCGCCAGGGCTACGATCGTCGACGCGCCGGCCGCTGGTGCCGCAGCGATGGCCGCGACTCCCGAGGGGCCTCCATGACGACGCAAGACAACGTTCCGCGCGCGTACATCCCGTTTCCGACGGTCGTCGAGACCACGCACCGCGGTGAGCGCAGCTGGGACATCTACAGCCGGCTGCTCAAGGACCGTATCGTGTTCCTCGGCACCGAGGTGAATGACGATGTGGCCAACATCATCATCGCCCAGATGCTGTTCCTCGAGAGCGAGGATCCCGATAAGGAGATCACGCTCTACATCAACAGCCCGGGCGGCGTGATCACCAGCGGTCTCGCCATCTACGACACCATGCAATACGTCCGCTGCCCCGTGTCGACCGTGTGCATCGGGCAAGCGGCGTCGATGGCCGCGGTCATCCTCGCAGCGGGCCAGAAGGGTCGGCGCAAGTGCCTGCCGAACTCTCGCGTGATGATCCACCAGCCGCACGGTGGAGCCCGGGGTCAGGCCTCGGACATCGAGATTCAGGCCAAGGAGATCCTCTATCTCCGGCAGAAGATCAACGAGATCCTGGCCAAGCACACCGGCCAGCCGGAGACGAAGATCAAAGAGGACACGGAGCGTGATCGCTTCCTCGCCGCTCCCGACGCCAAGGAATACGGCATCGTCGACGACGTGATCGTGCCGCGTAAGTAGAGGGGCTGGCCACGGAAACCTCGTGGCCTTGGGCACGTCGGTGTGGCTCAGGTATCGAACGGCTCTGTCGCTCGCTTGCCCCCTCTGATCAGGGGGACTAGACTCGTTTTCGTTCGTTTTTTCGAGAGGCACACTAGTGGATCGACGGCGCGACGACGGTCACGGCAACCTCCAATGCTCCTTCTGCGGGAAATCGCAGAAGGAAGTGAAGAAGCTCATCGCGGGCCCCACGGTCTACATCTGCGATGAGTGCATTGGCCTATGCAACGACATCATCGCGGAAGAGGTCGACCGCGAGGACAACTTCTCGACCGGCACGCCGCTGCCGAAGCCGTCGGAGATCAAGGCCGTCCTCGACGAGTACGTCATCGGCCAAGACCGCGCGAAGAAGACGCTCGCGGTCGCCGTACACAACCACTACAAGCGCATCGACTCGCGCATCGGCCAAGAAGACGTCGAGCTGCAGAAGTCGAACATCTTGCTGCTCGGGCCGACCGGCTCCGGCAAGACGCTGCTCGCGCAGACGCTCGCGCGCATCCTCAACGTGCCCTTCGCGATCGCCGATGCGACGACGCTGACCGAGGCCGGCTACGTCGGCGAGGACGTCGAGAACATCATCGTCCAGCTGCTGCAGAACGCCGACCACGACGTCGAGCGCGCGCAGCGCGGCATCGTCTACATCGACGAGATCGACAAGATCGCGCGCAAGAGCGACAACCCATCGATCACCCGCGACGTCAGCGGCGAGGGCGTGCAGCAGGCGCTCCTGAAGATCATCGAGGGCACCGTCGCGAACGTCCCGCCGAAGGGCGGTCGCAAGCACCCGCAGCAGGACTTCCTGCAGGTCGACACGACCAACATCTTGTTCATCTGCGGCGGGGCGTTCGTCGGCCTCGAGCAGATCATCGAGCGCCGGCTCGGCGACAAGACGCTCGGCTTTGGCGCGGAGATCCCGAGCAAGCGCGACAAGCGCGTCGGCGAGCTCCTCGAGCAGGTGCAGCCGGAAGATCTGCTGCGCGCGGGCTTGATCCCGGAATTCATCGGCCGCCTGCCGATCGTCGCGACGCTGCACGAGCTGAACGAAGAGGCGCTCGTCGACATCCTCACCAAGCCGAAGAACGCGCTGGTGAAGCAATACGCGAAGCTGCTCGAGATGGACGGCGTGAAGCTGAAGTTCACCAAGGGCGCGCTCAGCGGCATCGCGCGCGA
>Ga0163144_10003540_pt1 | contig 35524 bp, 32 predicted proteins | sample OliLak19BULKMAT1_FD_123175 | JGI IMG/M metagenome (GOLD analysis project Ga0163144, IMG submission 123175) | Freshwater microbial mat bacterial communities from Lake Vanda, McMurdo Dry Valleys, Antarctica - Oligotrophic Lake LV.19.BULKMAT1 | ecosystem: Environmental > Aquatic > Freshwater >...
GACCCCGAGCGAGCCGAGCCCTCGGCGTCGCTGTAGCGCACGACGGCCGTGACTTGGCGCGTCCCGGCGCGCGCAGGCGAGCAGTACGACAAGTGGTAGTGCCGGCCCCAGGCTTTGCGCACGCGCATGCCGAGGTCCTGTAGCCGCATCGGCAGATCGTCCCCGGCCTCGTAGATGAAGCTGCCGTCCTCGCCCAACTGTCCCAGAGCCGGGATCTCGGCGCCCTCGGGCGTGATCGCGTAGTGCTCGGCCGGGGAAGCTTCGAGCGCAGTAAACAGCTCACGATCGGTCTTGCGCCCTGCCAGATCGGGCCCCTGGGTGTGGACGACCAACGTGCCGAGCTTCACTCGCTTTTTGGATTTGCCGAGCTTGGTGGAAAGAATGTCGAGTGCCTGCAGGGTCGCGCCGTTCAGATCGCGCGAGGCGTCCCCGCCGGCGAACGAACCGAGGTCGGGCAACTCGGGTTCGGTCGCTTCGCTGACGCGTGGATAGCTCGCCACCCGCTTCACCTGGGCCGAGCCGTCGAACGCCAACACGGTCACGGCTTGAGTGACCGTTACCTTCTCGACGAAATGCTGTGCGCCGCGCGTCAATTGCTTGAGGAACTTGGCGTCCGGCTTGCCGCTCAAATCGAGCAAGAGCACCGTGTCACCGATGGCGATCTCGTCGCGCGGCAAGAGGCGCAGCCCGACGTCGGCCGAAATCAAGCGAACGTCATTTTCGTAGACGGTGAAATTGCCGTCGTCCAAGAAATCGACTGGCTCGCCGTTCTGTTCGACCGACAGGTAGAGTTGCACGTTGCTCGGGGGAGCCGTGATGGTTTGGGCCGTCTCGACGCGTACGGTCGAAAACAAGCCGCAGCCGCCAAGCAGCATGGTCGAAAGGAGCAAGAGCAACGTCGAGCAAAAGCGATTCATGTCATTCCCAAACGACGCGCCCAGCGAGCGCATTCTGCAGCATGTCCAACGTGCCGTGCGACATCTCCGTCGGTAACTCGTCCGGGGCGAACAATCGAGCCTCGCGGATCTCGACAGGATTGGTCGGGCCCAGAATTGGCTCCTCGATGGTGGCGCTCACGACCACGGTGACGGCGTGAAATCGCGGGTCACGCTTCGAGTCGGAGTAGACGCCCAGAAGCCAGCCGGGAGTGACGTTGCGAACGCCAGCCTCTTCCCAGAGTTCGCGTGGCAACGTACTGGTCAACGTCTCGCCCCACTCGACGGTACCGCCGGGCAAGGCCCACAGGCCGGAATCGCCGCGGCGAATGAGCAGGACGCGGCCGTCGGTGGTGCGCGCTACGCCACAGACTCCTACGACCGGCCGCCTGAGGAGATGGCGGAGCATCTCCTTCCCTAACGTCCATACCCCGGCTGGAATCTGCATGTGGCCCGAGGATGCCCCACGTCCCGCCGGCGTGCTACCAGGCTCGCATCGTGGGGGTCCTCCGCTCGACTTTGTGGGTCTTGGCCGTCTTCCCGGGCTGCGCGGCCTGTGCGCGCGAACAGCCGCCCGGCGCCGAAGTGGCGGCGCCTCTCCACCTCAGCGTCGCCGCCTTGGGCGGCGGCGAGACGGGGAGCGATCCGGGAGCGGGCCAGCTGGTCGGGTTCGGTAGCGCTGACGATCACCTGCCCTTCGAGCCGGCCGGAGACCGCTTGGCCAGCATCGCTTGGCGGACATGGATCTACACCGACACGGGCCCCAATCGTACGCGACTTGGCTACTTGCGTGCCGGCGGGATCGTCGACGCGCGCGGTCCCAGCATCGTCAATCCAGGCTGCGAAGGCGGTTGGTATCGCATCAACCCGCGCGGCTTCGTGTGTATCGGCAAGGGCGCCACGTTGAATCTGGAGCACGCGATCGTGACGCAATCGGTGCGGCGGCCGACTCGCGGCGAGGCCTATCCTTACGTCTACGCAATGAGTGACGAGCCGCCGCCCGATCGCTACTTTCGCCTGCCAACTGCCGCGCAGATGCGCCACGTCGAAGGACCACAGATTGCCGACCGCGCGCTCGCCTGGTTGCTCCGTGCCGAGGAGTCGGGTTTGGCCCAGCGCATGGGCGGGCTCGGCACGCTGCCTCCATTTTTGACCCCCGTTACCGTGCTCGAGAAGCCTTACGGGACGAAGAGCCACCTGCGTACGCAGATCACGGCGGGTCGGGTGGGGGCAGGAAGTGGATTTGCGCTGGCCCACGTTCTTGCCTGGGAAGGGCGCGGCTTCGGTTTGACGACCGAGATGGATCTCTTGCCGCTCGATCGGTTGAAGATCGCCGAACCCCAGGCGCTGTTCGGCGTGCAAATCCCCGCCGGCCATTCACCTGCGGTGGCGTTTCACGTCAAAGGCAGCCTGACGCTTTGGAAGGAAAGTCCGTATGGCTTCGTGCCCGCCGGTGAGCAGCGCCAGAAGCGGGGCTTTCTGCTGACTGGCAAGAAGGGCAAGGGCGGCATGCTCGAAACGCAGGACGGCGTCTGGGTGGCCAGAGACAGCGTGCGTCTGCTCGAACCGCGCGAAGGCTTCCCGAGCGTTGCTCACGGTTCGCGCAAATGGATCGACGTGTCGATTCAGAATCAGACGTTGGTCGCCTACGTCGGGCGTCAGGCGGTTTTCGCGACGTTGGTGAGCACGGGACGAGGCGAGATGGGTGACCCCGAAACCTCTCTAGCGACCGTGCGCGGCACCTTCATGATCAACGAAAAGTCCGTATCCAGCACGATGGACGGCGACCAGGATCGCGCCGATTCGTACGAGCTGCTCGACGTGCCGTTCGTCCAATACTTTCACAAGGGCTTCGCGTTGCACGGAGCCTACTGGCACGACGAGTTCGGCAAGGCGCGCAGCCACGGTTGTATCAATCTTTCGGCGCGAGACAGCGCGTTCTTGTTCGAATGGACTGATCCACCGGTACCGCCCGGCTGGCACGCCGTGCTCAACAAAGAGCGCGGCACCGTGGTCTACGTCAGGCGTTGAAAAGCCGAGCTACATGGCCGCCCGCACACCGCGCGCCGGCCCGGCGCGTGTTCTTGGCGCTCCCCGGGCGCTCCTTGACACAAAGCGGCCACGATTGCCTTGATCGGGTCACGAAAATGCTGAAGCTCAGCCTCAAAGATTTGCTCAAGCGCGCTCTGATGGTCGATGCGCAGCAAGTTCGCTTGGTCCCCGGACGCCGCACCATCGTCATCACGCCCGTCGGCGAGAACGAGGTCCGAGGCGACACGCAGACGCCCGAGCGCATCAACGCCATGCTGGAACCGGTGCTGACGAACGACGCTCGTCGTTCGCTCTCCACCGGCTGGGCAGAGTGGCTATTCGATCTCCCCGGTCACGGCATGGTGCGCGCCACCGCCGAGCTGAAGATGGGGCTCGTTCATGCCTCTTTCGATCTGACGGTCTCGGGCGAAGAGTTCGAATCGCCGCCGACGCCGCCGCGCGCACCTGCACCCCACGCCAGCCCGACCGTCACTTCACTCGAGGCCGCGCCCGTGACGACCTTGGATACCGCGGCTGCCTTTCCGCTCGGCAAGCCGCTGTTCAACCCCACTCAGCCGTCGATGCGCAAACTCGACACGGTACCCCCTGCCCCGCATCGCGCCGAAATTGCTGGAGGTTCAGGCTCGACCGAGCAGATCGACCGCTTTTTGCGGCTCATGGTCGAGCGCAAGGCATCCGATTTGCACATCTCGACGACCGCGCCGCCCATGTTCCGGCTCGACGGCGACATGATCCCGGTCGAAGGCTTCCCTCTGTTCACGGCCGAGGCCGTGCAGACCATGCTTTGGCCGATCGTGCCGGCGCGCAATCGGGAAGAGTTCGAGAAAGACAACGACACCGATTTTGCCTACGAGATCGCCGGTCTGGCTCGTTTTCGCTGCAATTTGTTCGTCGATCTCCGCGGTATGGGGGGCGTGTTTCGCCAGATCCCGACCAAGATCCTGACGGTCGAGCAATTGGGACTGCCCACGGAGCTGCTTTCCTTGTGCAACTTGTCCAAGGGCTTGGTCGTGGTCACCGGACCGACGGGTTCGGGCAAGTCGACCACGCTGGCCGCTTTGGTCGACTACATCAACCGCACGCGCAAGGCGCACATCATCACCATCGAAGATCCGGTGGAGTTCGTGCACCAGAACCAAAATTCGCTCATCAACCAGCGCCAGGTCGGTGAGCACACCGAGAGCTTCAAACGCGCCCTCCGCGCAGCGTTGCGCGAAGATCCCGATATCGTGTTGCTGGGCGAAATGCGCGATCTGGAGACGATCGCCATCGCCATGGAAACGGCAGAAACAGGGCACTTGGTCTTCGGCACGCTCCACACCTCGTCGGCCCCCAGCACCATCGACCGCATCATCGACCAGTTCCCGACCGATCAGCAGAACCAGATCCGAACCATGCTTTCGACCAGCCTCAAGGGCGTGATTGCCCAGATGCTATGCAAGAAAAAGGGCGGTGGACGAGTCGCCGCGCTCGAAGTGATGATGGGCGTGCCTTCGATCGGCAACCTGATCCGCGAAGGCAAGATCTTCCAAATCCCTTCGGTCATTCAGACGTCGCGTAACATCGGCATGCGCATGATGAACGACAGCCTTTTCGATTTGGTCAAAAAGGGCATCGTCGACCCGGACGAAGCGCTATCCAAGTCGAACGAAAAAGCGGGACTGCAGCAACAGTTTCGTACCGCCAACATCGCGTTCTCCGCGACCGCCTGACCGTCATGCAGTACCGCAGGTTCGGCAAGACGGACAAAGCCCTCAGCGTCATCACGCTCGGTGGCATGCGGTTCGACGACGGTTGGAGCAAGCCAAGGAACGCCCCGCACACGGCCTAGGGCATCAACATTGCGTAGGTACTGCGCTTCCGCTGCATGTGGAAGTGTTACGACATGACCGCCTTCGGCAGCTACCGTTACAACATGCTCGAAGGCGACGGCAATTGGGAGCCTGGCCATTTCGCAACGCCCGACCGGGTCGCGCGAGTCGACATGTCGCGCGTGCCCGAGAGCATCCTCGTGAAAGAGATGCTCAGCGAAGTGCACGACCGCTTCTATTCGAGCAAGCGGCACGCCGGCTAGCCGGACTCGAGCAATGCTCACTCGAGCAAGCGGCACGCCGGCTAGCCGGACTCGAGCAATGCTCACTCCAGAAGAGTGTAGCGATCGCCGAGCACTTCGAGCGCATTCTCGGCTCGAGGCAGGAAGCCGACCGGAACGGGGAGGCGCACGTACACGCCTGCCTGAGCGGCGATTTCGCCAGGGACATGCCACTTTTTCTCGTTCAAGCGTTCGGGTGGATTGGCCAACGGTTGGTTCACGTCGAGACTCTGACTCAGAGCTTGGAGCTGGACCCCGACGTCGGCGCGAGCCTGGTCTCCAGCGTTGAACACGCACACGCCGACGCTCGCGGCTTTGCGGTCGATGTCGCAAGTCCGTACTTCTCCGAGCGCCGCCAAGACGCGGCGCAAATAGGGCCCTTCTTGCGAACGCATCGCGTCCTTGAGACCGAGAGCCGCCTCGCGCGCGCGCGGATCGCCCAGGTACCCCAGCATGCGCGCAGCGTGCAGGCGCACCGGCCTGTGGTTGGCCGAACCGAGCAGCGCGAAGAAAGAGTCCGCAGGTGCGGCACCTTCACCGCTCGGACCGAGCAAGCCGATGTCGGGCGAGCTGATCTCGAAATCGGTGCCGCGGGCTTCGGCCGACCACTTGATGGCTTGGCCGGGCCGCAGCGGCCCCTCGAAGTAGAGCGGGCGGCTCTTGGTCGGTACGAGCTTACCGCCTTCCTTCTCCGAGAATTGCACCAGCAGAGTGATCTCGTCGACCGGAGCGTCGCCGTTGTTGATCACGGCTACTTCGATCTCGGTGCGCACGTGGGTGCGGGTCTGCATCATCCGGCGATCCAAGAGCAGCGCGGTCAAGCGCGGAATGGAGCTCGGCCAGAGCGGCGAATCGGCGCGATCGCAGGCGCAGCGCCGCTCGATGGCCACGGTTTCGCCATCCGTCGTCGCAGGTGCATCGTCATCGCTGGGAGCAGCCTCTTCCTGGATTGGTGCGTGATCGGGCAATCCGGGCGGCGGCACGAACACCGGTCGCGGCTCGGTCGGGCTCGAAGGCAAGAGTGCGTCGTCGGGTTCCACTCGCATTGCGGTTGGGCCGCGGTCTTCGCGGTGGAGCAATCGTTGTCCCGTGACCAGCGCCGTCAGGATGGCCGCAGCCAGCGTGACGCCGACAACGCTCACGGTGCGCGGCAACAGCCCAGCGAAATTCGGCAGCTCGCGGGGCTTGGTGGGCTCGGCTAGGCCCTGACCGCGACTGAGTTCCGGATAGAAGCGTTCGAGTTCGTTCAGGAAGGCGGCGCGCGTCGCTTCCTCGCCTGGAGGGCTGAGGAACAGTCGTTGATCGACCGAGTAGCCGAAAGCGAGCACGATCAGCGCGGCCACGATGCCGTAGCCGAGAGCGCCCCAAGCGAGGTCGCCGTTGCCGAGAAATGGCGCGAGCGCCGCTGTGGTCAAGCTTGTGGCGACAGCCATGGACAAAGCCCCGAAATGCAGGATCAGCCGGCGTCGGCGCAGCTCGGCGTGGGGCACACCGGGCCCGTGAACGAAGCGGGTCAGCGTGAGCCTATCGTGGGGGAAGCCGGGTTCTTCGAACTCGATGTAGAGTTCTTCCGGCGTAGCGCGCGCCACGCGCACACTCGACCAGGGCACGATACGCCGCGTGCCGCTGGCCAGGGCGCCCGGAGCGTAGCCTTCGCTGTAAGCGGCAACACCGAACAAGCCGACGGAGAGGCCTACTAGGGTGCACTCCAGTTCGACTTGGCCGACCGCATTGCTCTGTGCGGCGGCTCGGGCTGTTGCATAGATGCGCATGGTCGGTTCGGGGGCGCCTAGTGTAAGGTTAGTCTCGGCCATGCCCAAGCGAGAACCAGATGGCGAATCGGGCTGTGTGCTCGAGGCCGAACCGAAGGACGAAGATCAGCGTTTCGATCGGATTTTTCGGCCGCAAACGCTGAATGACTTCATCGGCCAGGACAAGCACAAGCAGAACCTCGAGGTCTACATCGAGGCCGCCAAGCGCCGCCGTGAGCCGCTCGATCATATCTTGCTCTCTGGCCCCCCCGGTCTTGGCAAGACGACGCTGGCTCACATCATGGCCAGCGAGATGGGCGTGAACCTGCACGTGTCGAGCGGCCCCGCGCTCGAGCACAAGGGTGTGCTGACCGGGCTGTTGACGCGTCTAGAGAAGAACGACGTGCTGTTCATCGACGAGATCCATCGCATGAACGCCACGGTCGAGGAGTCGCTCTACCCGGCAATGGAGGACTTTCGCATCGACATCCTGATGGGCGAGGGCGCCTTCGCCGAGAGCATCCCACTCGATCTCAAGCCTTTCACCCTGGTCGGTGCGACGACGCGTACGGGGCTTCTGACCAAACCCCTGCAAGAGCGCTTTGGCGTCAGCCTCCGTCTGGAATTCTACGACACAGACGATCTGACTCGTATCATCCAGCGCAGCGCCAGCCTGCTCGGGACGCCCTGCGACACCGCGGGAGCGCGCAGCTTGGCCGAACGTTCTCGGGGTACGCCGCGGGTCGCCAACCGCTTGATTCGACGCGTGCGCGATTTTGCCGAAGTGCACGGGGGCGGCAAGATCACTCGCGACATCGTCGAACTGACTTGCTCACGCCTCGAGATCGACGAAGTTGGACTCGACGTCATGGACCGCCGGCTGTTGCTCGTATTGATTGAGCACTACGAGGGAGGTCCAGTTGGCGTCGAGACCTTGGCCGCTGCCCTGGCCGAGCCGCGCGACACGATCGAGGACGTTTACGAACCGTATCTACTCCAGCAGGGTTTCTTGGGACGAACGCCACGCGGCCGCATCGCGACGCGCAAGGCCTACGAGCATTTGAAGCAGAAATTGCCTGGTGTCGGTCGAGGCCCGACCAATCAAGGCAGCTTGTTTTGAGCTGAGCGAATCGCGGGAAACAGCGGTTCGGCCGGGCCGAGATCACGCTCCCGGAGCTGCTTGGAAGTCGAGGTCCGCGTACTTTTCGATGATTGCGTGCACGCCGCCGTAGACGGCGCGATCCATCTGCGGATCGATGAGCGCGATCACGCGCGCGCCACTGGCGAGAGCGGCTTGCACCCCGGCCGGAGAGTCTTCGAAAATAACGCACTCGGTCGCGGCAACGCCAAGCCGCTCTGCGGCAGCCAAGAAGATGTCCGGCGCGGGCTTGGGCTTTTTCACCAATGGGTCGTCTCCACAGACGATCTCATCGAACAGCGAGAACCACGGATGCTTCTGGGTCTTGAGTTCGAACAGCTGGCGGAAGCTACTCGTGGCGACAGCCAGCGTTGCGCCACGCGCCTTGAGGCCGTTCACGAAAGCTTCGGCTCCGGCCATGGCGGGAGCGTTCTCGAGCAAGCGTTCGAGCACGGGCTTGCGTCGCGTCAACAGCTCTTCGGGCGTCAGTGGCAAGCCGAATTTTTCGATGACCAAGCGAGCGCTCTCGGGGGCGGTACGACCCATCATCGTCGACTTCGTCGCCCAATCGAGGATGGCGCCGAAGGGCGCGAGGACCTCGTCGTAGGCGACCGTGTAGAGCGGCTCGGTGTCGAGCAGGACGCCATCCATGTCGAACAAAACATGGCTCGAATCACCTAGAAAATTCATGGGCGCTCGACGATCAGGGGTTCGCGCATGCCGCGCAAAAGTGGGGGGAAGGGCGCAAAAGGCGGTTCGATCGGGATGCGGATCGTGAACTTGGAGCCGCGCGACAGCTCGCTCTCCACCTTGACCTCGCCACCATGCAGATGGACCAGGCGTTTGGTGATCGACAAGCCGAGACCAGTGCCCGTCCGCTGAGCCGCGCCGGCCGCCGATTGCTCGAACTCGTCGAAGATGCGCACCAGCGCCGTCTGGGCGATGCCTGGGCCCGTGTCCTCGACGGTGGTGACGATGCTTCCGCCCTCGCGCCGGACCTCGACTCGTACTCGGCCCGACGACGTGAACTTCACGGCGTTGTTGACCACATTGCCGAGCACCTGACGGATGCGTCGCCGGTCGGCTTGAGCCACCGTGTCACCAGCGGACGCATCGCGTGCGAGCTCCATGGTCAGTCCCTTCTGTTCGGCCGTGACACGAGCTTCGGTGACGACGTCCGTCGCCACCTGGAAGATGTCGAGAGCTTCCGGACTGAGCCGAAACTCGCCTGATTCCAGGGCGCTCAGCGTCAGGATGTCGTCGATCAGCGCCCGCAAGTGCTCGCCGCTCGTTCGCACGATCGTGAGATTTTCGCGCGATTCGTCCGACAACGGGCCGTCGATTTCGCTGAGCAGGACGTCGGCGAAGCCCAGGATGGCGTTGAGCGGCGTGCGCAGCTCGTGGCTGAGCGCAGACAGAAAAGCGGTGCGGTCGCGATCGAAGGCGTTGGCCTCACCGAGATCCTGGCGGTAAGCGCGCTCCGCTGCGTGAAACCGATCGAGCAACATGTTGAAGCTGGCGGTCAGTTGGCCCACCTGATCGATCGTGCGCACGGGAATCAAATGGCCTTCGGGCTCCTTGTCTTCGGCCGCCATGTTGACGATCAATCGACGGACGTAGAGCACGTCGGAGTGAACGTCGCGCGCAAGCGCCCAGGCTACGAAACCTGCAGCGGCGAGGAGCAGCGTGGCGAAGGTGAGGAGCGAGGTGACGAGTGAACTCTGCGCTAGCGCCGTCGAGGCGACGGGCGTCAGGGCGATGAGCCGGCGCCCCGGACCGGCGGCCGCGACGTACACGCTCTCGCCCGGGCGAATGGAAGGCCGCGGGCCTTCAGGGCCACGCAACAGAGGCGCGAGGTCATTGTCCGAAAGCGGCTGGCTCGGGCTTGCCTCGCGTACGCCGCTGGCGTTGGCCCAGATCAACGTCGTTTTGGTGGTGTGCGCAGCGTGATTCAGGAGTGCAGGAACCTCGGCATCGACCACCGAACCCAGGCGAGCGCCGAGCGCGGCAGTGAGCACATGCCCTTTGAACTCCGCGGCCTCCTCGGCCTGGCTGCTCAACTCGTGCAGGCCCAGGAAGGTCATGCTGAGCACCACGATGCTGCCGAGCAGAACCACGGCTGAAGGCGCGACGACGACGAAAGGAATGGCCTTGCGTCCGGGACGCTTGCCTCCGTGAGCCTTGAGCGCACCGAGCTGGATGGACGAGGTCGCGGGCGGCGCGCTCACCGCGTCTCGAGCCCCGTGCATTGCGCGCGGGCTACGAACACTTCCAGATGTCCTGCCTCGAAATCGCGCCAAGCGATCAGCCATTCGCCAGCAGCCTGGCCGGCTATCAAGTGGGGCGCGGGTTGAAAGCCACTGACGCGGCTGATCACGCTGGGCTTACCGACGCCTTCAGCATCGATGGGCGCCAAAAACAGGCGGTCTCCGGCGAAATAGGCCACTGCCGTCGCGCCGTCGGGCGCGCGCGCAATCACCGGGCGCCGACCCGACGACGAGAAATCCCGATACCAGAGGGCGGCCTTCTGGCTGTGGGGCACCCAAGCCGCGTTGGCCCCGGCCGCCTCGTCGTCCCAGACGACCAAGCAACCATCGCGACTGCACGAGACCGAGGGCTCTGCCTGTCGCGGCACGCTACGAATCGTCACACTGTCGCCAGCCATCTGATCGCCCGCGCCAGGCGTCACGCCGTTCTGCAAACTGGAGTCGCCGAGCGGAATGCGAAGCAGGCGGATCTCGGTGAGGCCCGAGACCTGCTTGTAGCGGTAGGTGACGTAGAGGGTGTCGTCGAACACGTCGGCGGCGGGTTGCGAAGCTTCGCCGGTCTTGAGAGCCGTGAGCGGCAACACACGTTCACCCGGTCCGAGATCGCGACTCAGACGGCGGAGCACCAAGTCGGACTCGGTTCCGCCGTGCAGTTCGCTCCACAGAGCCAAGAATTGCCCTCCCGGAAGCGCGACGAACGACGGGAAATATTGCTCTTTGCGGTCCTTGGACACCAAACGGGCCGGCGAGCGAATGCGCCCGTCGGCTTCGAGGGCGCGCACGTAGACGCCGGGTTCCCGGTTTCCGGATTCCCAATAGAGCGTGGCGAACCCGTCGGGCAGTGCCGTCAAGAGCGGGTAGATCGCGGACGTCGCTTCGGGTGTGACGTTGCGGAGCGCGCCGACCCGGCGCAGGGAGTCGTCGAGTAGCGTGACGTAGACGTTGCGACGCTTTGGATCTTGGTGCGCGTCGGTCCAGGCCATGAGCAGACCTTCGGTCCCGATGGCGATGCGTGCGTGCGATGCGGGAGTCGAAATGTCGAAAGGCCTCGGGCGCCCCATGCCTGCCATCTGACACGGTCCCGATGCCGTCAGCGCCACCTCGGCGTGCGCCAGCAAGGAGCCGGCGACGTTCGGATTTTCTCCGCGCGCGGCCTTGAGCGCCGTCATGGCCGCCTGGTGCTGATCGCTGCGAAACAGCGCCTGGGCCCTGGAGATCACCTCGGCGCCCGGTCCCTTCTCGGATAGCGCGCGCTTCTCGGGTTCTTTGCCCGAGGGTCGAGCTGGGCCTGTTGCAGCGCTGGGGCCTCCGCGCCCGAGCGCGCTCGGGTGCATGACGAACAACCAGAAGACGTAGCCGCTGAGCGCCGTGGTCGCGGCCACGAGCAACCAGGAAATGGCTCGCGCGCTGCCCTTGTCATTGCGGACGCTTGGTGGCTGGTTGCGGACGCTTGGCGGGTTGCCTTGGAGGTCGGGAGAAGGAATGGCGATCGAGCTGATGCTGCCGGGAACGGAGCCGTCTTTGGGGAACATCAGCGGATCGGGGCCTGAGTTCGGGTCGCCGACCTCGGCCAGCGATTGCTCGAGCGACTCGAGAAAGGCGCGACCAGTTTGGTAGCGTTTCGTGAGATCGGGGTGCAGCGCCCGCACGAACCATTCACTGAAACTGGCCGGTAAGTCGGGTCGAAATTCGCGCACGTCGGGCAACTGGCCGCGCGCGATTTGGGCCAAAATCATGGCGACGCCCTGCTGCACGTCCCAGACGGTGCGGCCAGTGAGACACTCGTAGACGATGCAGCCGAGAGCCCACAAATCGGCGCGATGATCGACTTCGCCTTGGCCACGCGCCTGCTCGGGGCTCATGTAGGCAGGCGTCCCGAACAGTGCTCCCTCGCGCGTGAGGCGTACGTTGCGCTCTTCCTCGCCGCTGCGCCCTTCGTAGAACTTCGCCAGACCAAAATCGACGAGTTTGGCCAGCATCTTTCCTTCGGTGTCGCGCGTCAGGAAGATGTTCTCGGGCTTCAGGTCGCGGTGCACGACACCCGCCTCGTGCGCTTTGCCCAGGCCTTTGACGACATGGCGCATGATCTTCAAGGTCGTCGAAACCTTGAGTTGGCGTACGCGCGTCATGCGGTCGTAGAGGCTTTCGCCTTCGAGCAGCTCCATGACCAGGAAGGGCCGGTCATGAAACATACCCGAGTCGTAGACTTCACAGATGTAAGGGCTGTGAATCGCAGCGGCGGCTCGCGCCTCGCGAATGAAGCGCTCGCGGACGACGCGCGACGTGATCAGCTCGGCGGAGAGGATCTTCACCGCAACGCGCTTGCCGATGTCGACATTCTCCGCCTCGTAGACGGCCGCCATGCCTCCGCGCCCAATCTCTTGAGTGACTCGGAACTTGCCCTCCAGAACGGTTCCAATGGGCACCTGGGAACTGTCGGAATGAGGCATGACGCGGAGCCCCTGCACCCTAGACGGCGGCGGGGGGGCAGCCAACCCGGCATGACCTGGCGAGTCTCAAGAATTCACTAATCGCAGTGAATTCAGCTTCGACCCGAGTGCGAAACAATTCCGAAACGCGGCCTCCGGTACCTCATGGGCAGACGCCGCTGCGGCGGCTTCGGTCACTGTGCGGTCATTCCCTACCCCCCTGTTGGGAGCGGGGAGGCCGCAGCAACCAGGTCCGAGGAGTCCGCGCGGCTCTGGGGGCAATCAACCCTCCCTACGGGGAGCACTGTTTCGGGAGAAGACCAATGAAGAAGGTCGAAGCGATCATCAAGCCGTTCAAGCTCGACGAAGTGAAGGACGCACTGTCGGAAGTAGGCGTCCAAGGCATGACCGTAACCGAGGTGAAGGGCTTCGGTCGCACCGGCGGCAAGAAGGAAGTGTACCGGGGCTCGGCCTACGTGGTGGACTTCGTTCCGAAGGTGAAGCTGGAGATTGTGGTGGCCGACGACCTCACCCACTCGGTGATCGACGCAATCGAGAAGAGCGCCAAGACCGGACGCATTGGCGACGGTAAGATTTTCGTGACGCCCGTGGACGAGGCCGTGCGCATTCGTACGGGCGAGCGCGGTGAAGAAGCGATCTGAAAGGATTCTTTTTTCGACCCAGGCGAGAGGAGGGACGTTCGGTGAAGCCGAGAGTCCCTCCTTTCATTTCGGGCCATTCCGGGCTTCAGTCCAGGACCACGGGGACGCATGGTCGACGAATTTCCGGACTCTACGCTCGAAATCACGCTCACCACGCAGCGAGAACAACTGCGATTGATCATGACGCCGGGACAGGCGTTGTTGATCGTTCTGGCCGGGGCACGCGTGGGGCACCGCCTGGTGCTCACCGATCAAACCTGTACGATTGGGCGGGGATCGGCAGCGACGCTCCAGCTCGAAGGCGACGCGGTCAGTCGCATCCACGCGCGCATCGAATCGCGGGCTGGGGTGCATTATTTAGTCGATTGCGAGTCGACCAACGGGTCGTTCGTCAACTACACGCGGGTGAAGGACACAGCGCTCCGTGACGGCGATCAGATCCAGATCGGCCATGTGCTTTGCAAGTACCTGGCAGGCGACAACATCGAGACCACCTACCACGAGGAATTTCGACGTCTCGTGCGGCGCGACGCGCTTACGGGCGCGTTGAACCGCGCGACTTTCGACGACGAGCTGCGCATCGCGCTCACAGCAGCTCCGCGGAAGGGCACTCGCCTCTGTCTGATCTTGTTCGACCTCGACCACTTCAAACGCATCAACGACGCGCACGGCCACACGGCCGGTGACTTGGCGCTCTCCGCCGTCGCCCGTGAAGTGAACGAACACATCCCGCTGCCACACCAGTTCGCGCGTGTGGGTGGAGAGGAGTTCGCCATCCTGTACGTCGGGGGCATCGACGCGGCGCGCGCCTATGCCGAAGAGGTGCGGCGACTCATCCAGAGGACCCCGGTGTCGTTCGAAGGCACTCACATTTGCGTCACGGCCAGCCTGGGCGTAGCCGAATGGACGGGGGGCGCCTCGGCGAGCGTCTACGAAGCTGCCGACAAACAGCTGTATCGAGCCAAAGACGGTGGCCGCAACCGTGTGGGTTGAAGCGAACGCGCTATCGCTGGCTTGTCTGCAGTGCTACGGACGAGCGTGACCGACGTACAAACCCCTGCGAATATCCTCCGGCTTGCTTGGAATGATTTTAGGCTCGACGCCATTCGCGGAGTAGTGACTCAGACGATCGGACGTCTCGAACAGTTGGCGCCGCGCGACGTGCTAGGCCGTGAACTGTCGTCGCTGGAGAACGAAGCGGCGCCAAGTCCGGTGCGCGAGGCGCTGCTGGCTTGCTGCCAAGAGTTACGCGAAGAGGGGGGTCTCACCGAGCCGCCGGCCGGCTCGGGGCGCACCAGCTTCACGACCGAGCCCGCAGCAGAGTGGGTGGAAAGCTACGGCAACGCGGTCGAGCGGTATCGTAAGGCTGCGGGTATCGATTTGACGGCTTCGCTCGCTCGACTCTGAAAGCCTGCTTCCAAGCGGTGCCTTTGACGGATTCGGTAGCCCGCCCGCAAGCTCGCGTCGATGCAACTGCTCATGCGGGCTCTGGTCCTGCCGTTTGCCACTACGGTGCTGGTCGCGTGTTCCAATACTCCAGCTGCCGACGGCGCTGCAGGCGGTAGCTCGTCGGGAGGAGCTGCCGACGGTGGGGCCGGTGGCAGCTCCTCGGGAGGCAGCAGTGCCGCCGGCGGGTCCACCTCAGACGGCGGCAGTGCGAGCGGCGGTAGTGCTGGCGGCTTCTTCGGTGCTTCGCGTTGTGAGCTAGGGCAGTTTGCTCTGTGCGACGGCTTCGAAGCCTCGACCATCGACAGCGAGCGTTGGACCATCGGCAAGTCGGAAGGCAACACGGTCGAGCGAGTGTCCGATCAGGCGGCGCGTGGCTCTGGCAGCGTGCACGTACGCACACAGAACGGTTTCGGCTATCTGAGTACGAGTTCGATTTTTCCGGCAGAAGGCAATGGCTATTTCGGTCGGGTGTTCCTGCGCGTGGCGCGCTACTCGACGGTCGATTGGGCGCACTGGACGGTGGCCGAGGCCGCCGGTACGGGCGACGGCTCGAAGATCCGCGTCGGGGGGCAGTTCGTGACCAGCCAAGCCAAGAATCGCTGGGGCGTGGGCTCCGATGGTGGACCGACCGGCGACTGGACCAACCACGATACGGATCCGGGCGGCGCGCCGCTGGAGCCCCCGCTGGGCAGCTGGACTTGCCTCGAGTGGCAGCACGACGGAGCGACCAACACGACCCGCTTCTACGTGGACTCGATCGAGCATCCTTCACTCCTGACCACGGCCAGCGAGCACGGCGGCACGAACGTGCCCTACGAATTGCCGCAGATGAATTCGCTGTGGGTCGGCTGGTGGCAGTACCAGGCTGATCCGACTGCGTTCGACGTGTGGATCGACGAGGTCGCGCTCGACGACGAACGCATCGGCTGCGAGCGCTGAACGGAAAAAGCCCCGGCCGGAGCCGAGGCTTTTTCGAAGGCCGCCGACGGCGGACGCCCGGTGAGGCGCCCCGCTGCGGCGGTCGGGGCTGATCAGCCCTTCTTGCTCTTCTTGGCGGGAGCCTTGGCTGCGGCCTTTGCAGCGGGGGCCTTGGCAGCAGCGGGTTTGCCGGCTGCCTTGGGAGCGGCCTTGGCTGCGGACGGCCTCGAGGCAGAGAGCTTCTTGCCGAGCAGATCGGCAGCGATCTGGTTGGCGCGCGACGTGTCCTCCCAAGAGAACTCCTTGCGGCCGAAGTGACCGTAGGCCGCGGTGTCGCGGTACGTGTGCTTGAGCAGCTCGAGCTCGTCGATCAGTGCGGCCGGACGGAAGTCGAAATGCTCCTCCACGTAGGCGGCCAGACGCTGGTCGTCGACCTTGCCGGTGCCGAAGCTGTCGACGAACACGCCCATCGGCTTGGCAACGCCGATGGCGTAAGCCACCTGGACCTCGACCTTGTCGGCGACGCCGGCCGCCACCAGGTTCTTGGCTACGTAGCGTGCGTAGTAGCACGCCGAACGATCGACCTTTGAAGGATCCTTGCCGCTGAAGGCGCCGCCGCCGTGGCGACCCATGCCGCCGTAGGTGTCGACGATGATCTTGCGACCGGTCAAGCCGGCGTCACCGCAGGGACCGCCGACGACGAAGCGCCCCGTAGGGTTGATGAAGTACTTGGTCTTCTTGTCGAGCAGGTGAGCGGGCAGCGCCTTTTTCACCACGAGCTCCATCAGGGCCTCGGTCAGGGTCTTGTGCTTCACGCTCTCGGAATGCTGTGTGGAGAGAACGACAGCGTCGATGCGGCTCGGCTTGCCGTCCACATACTCGACGGTGACTTGGCTCTTGCCGTCGGGGCGGAGGAAGTCGACTTCCTTCTTCTTGCGAACGGCAGCCAAAATCTGCGTCAGTTTGTGCGCGTACATAATCGGTGCGGGCATCAGCTCGGGCGTCTCATTGACGGCGAAACCGAACATCAAACCCTGGTCGCCAGCGCCCTGCTCCTTGTACAGACCTTCGCCGGCGGTCACGCCCTGCGAGATGTCCGGAGACTGCTGCTCGACGGCCGTCAGGATCGCGCAGGTGTCTGCGTCGAAGCCCATGGCTGAGTCGGTGTAACCGATCTCCTTGATTGTCCTGCGCACGATTGCGGGGTAGTCGATCACGGTCTTGGACGTGATCTCACCAGCCAAGAGCACGAAGCCCGTCTTCACGGCAGTCTCGCAAGCTACGCGGCTGGTGCGGTCGCCCTTGAGTGCAGCGTCGAGCACGGCGTCGGAGATGGCGTCGCAGATCTTGTCGGGATGGCCTTCGGTGACGGACTCGGACGAGAAGACGTAGTTTTTCATGAATCTCCGTGGCGCGGGGTTCGGCGCTCAGCTGGCTGGGCACGAGTACGGCCCTGAAAGGGGAGGGGAATGCGCAATGGGACGCCCACTGCAGGCGGCCTCATAGGGCATTCCCGGACGAGGGGGAAGCCCTGCTCGGTCGGGTCGCCGCGCCAATTCATCGGCATTTCTGCCCTATCGGATGCGGTAGGCCTCGGGCATCGAACGTTTGAAGCTGAGCCGGAGCACTTCCTCGCCCCGAATCACCGTCAGCTTGATCTCGTCGCCCACCGGGCCCCCGAGCGCGCTCGACAGTTCGCGGTCCGACAGACTGCGGACGTCGCGCCCATCGACGAGCAAGATCTCGTCGCCAGGAACCAACCCAGCCCGACCCGCTGCCAAGTGAGCCGGCACGTCACGCAAGAACACGCGCCCGTCGCCGCGCCGACCGATCACGGCGCCGATGGTGCCGGTAGGCGATGCGCCGCAGGCCGTGCAAGCCAGAAGAAGAGTGAGGAGCAAGCCGCGGTGTCGCATGTCGAGATCCCTGGGGCCTGCTCCACTTCACTTCAGTCCGGAGCTCAGCTCCGGTAGCCGGCGTTCACGTCGATGTAGCCGTGACCAAGATCGCACGTGGTGTACGTGAACCTGCCCGGTCCCGTGCCGAGCACGACTTCGATCACGTACTCGTCCTTCTTCATGCGCAAAGATGCCTCGGCATCCGCGGATGCTTCGGCCGGCAGACCATTCTTGCAAATGCAGACGCCGTCGATGAAGACACTGGCCACGGTGGGCTGAAACGAAACACCAGCGCGGCCGGCTGTCGCCAACAAACGGCCCCAATTCGCGTCTTTTCCGGCAATGGTCGTCTTGACCAGGGGCGAGGTGGCAATGGCTTTCGCCACCTGTCGCGCGTCTTTGTCACTCGCGAGGCCCCGCACTGTAATGTCGACGGCGTGCTCGGCGCCTTCGCCGTCGCGCACCATCGAACGCGCCAAAGGGCGACAGACTTCGGTCAGTGCCTGGGTGAGTTCGGCAGCAGTCGGCGTCACGCCGGACTTTCCAGACGCGATGACGATCACCGTGTCGTTGGTACTAGTGTCGCCGTCGACGCTGACTGCATTGAAGGTGACGTCGGTCGCGGCTTCGAGGCACTGCGCCAGCAGCGCCGCGTCGGCAACCACGTCGGTGACGACGAAGCAAAGCATCGTGGCGTGGGGCGGACCGGGCGGCTGTGGCAACTTGCCTGCGCCACCGACGTCCGGGTGGATCATACCGGCGCCTTTGCAGATGCCGAGGAAAGTCGCACGCAGACCCGACTGATCGAGCGTGGTCGTCGCCATTTTGCGCCAGCGATCGGTGGTGAGGATGGCGTCGGCGAAGGCCTCTGCACCGTTCTCGTCGAGCGCGGCCACGAGTTCGGCGGCCTTCGCTTGGATTTTCTCAGCCGGCAGCACCTGACCGATCACGCCCGTCGATGCGGGCAAGACCTGCACCTCGGGACAGCCCAGTGCTTCGGCGATGGCGCGCGTCGAAGCCAGAGCCGCGATGGTGCCCAGGTCTCCGGTACAGGCGTTGGCGTTGCCGGCGTTGACCAGAATGGCGCGCGCAGGACTCGACAGCACGCGCTCCTCGGCGATGACTACCGGTGCGGCACGGACGAGGTTGCGGGTGAAGACGGCAGCGGCAGGCGAAGCTTGGTCGCAGACGAGCAGTGCGAGGTCGAGGCCACCCCGCTTTTTGATACCGGCCTCGACGGCGGCGAACCGAAATCCCGGAACCTTCATGGCCGCGTCTTAGCAGAGCGGGCCGCCAGGGTCAGGGGCTTGGGGCACGCGGCCGCCCGCGCTACAGGCAGGCTGTGGCAATTGGGCATTTTCAAGGCAACCCAACGAAAGCCGCGCGCGCTTGAAACGCTCGCTCCGACGCTTCGACATCGTCTGCCTCGGTCTAAACGCCATCGTCGGCTCCGGCATCTTCTTGCTGCCCGACGACCTGTTCCGCGAAATGGGTGGGCTCTCGCCGCTGGCTTTCTTGCTTTGCGGTCTCGGGCTCTTGCCCGTGGCCTGGTGTTACGCGGTCGCGGCCAGCAACCACGACGCGACCGGCGGGCCTTATCTCTACGCTCGTGAAGCGTTCGGTCCTGGTCCGGGGTTCTTGGTCGGCTTCATGGCCTACGCCAACGGCCTCTTCTCGTTTGCCGCCGTCTCGGCTGCTGCCGCGTCCTCCCTCGCCCGCCTCGTCCCGGCGCTCGCGACGCCGAGCGGCCTCTGGGCGTCGGCGGCGCTCGGCGTAGTCGTCTTCTCGGCGCTCAACTACAGGGGCGCGCGACCGGGGGCGCTCACCGTCGACGTCTTCACGATTGCCAAGTTCGGCGTGCTCGCCGTGCTCGTGGCGACGCTCCTGCCCAGCGTCGGTAGCGTTCCCGTCACGTCCGAACTGCCGCACGGCCCCGCTGGCATCGGAACGGCGGTTTTCATGGCGCTCTTCGCGGCCCAAGGCTTCGAGGTCGTTGGAGTGCCGGCGGGTGAGGCGAAGAACCCCACGCGCGACGTCCCGTGGGCGGTGCTCGGTTCGCTCGGTCTCGCGACGGCCGTCTACGTAATCGTTCAAGCATGTCTCGTCGGTTCCTACGGGGACCTGGCGTTGGTCAGCGACACGCCACTCGCCGATGCAGCTCTGAGACGGACACAGACGCTCGGCACCGTCATCGCCATCGGCGGGCTGGTTTCGACCTGGGGTTTCGTCTCCGGCACGGCATTCGGCACGCCGCGCTACCTGTTTGCAGTCGCGCGCGACCGTCATTTTCCGTTAGCTCTCGCCGCCGTTCATCCGCGGTTCGGTTCGCCGTATCGAGCCGTTGCGCTCACGGCTGCGCTCGCTCTCGTCTTGGTGAGCTTCTTCGACTACCGAGCGCTGATCGGCATGTCGAACGTGACCATTGCCGTACAGTATCTGACGACCAGTCTAGCCGTTGCCCGACTCCAGCGGCGTCCAGACGTCGCCTCGGCTTATCGCATGCCCGGCGGCCCACTCGTGCCGGCGCTGGGCGCGCTGACCAGCCTCTGGATCTTCACGGAAGCGTCCCTGAGCGAGTTGGGCTGGGTCATCGGCACGTTGCTCGTCGGGCTTCTGGGCGTGCTTGGCACGCGCTACGCAGAGACGCGAGCATGAAGGCTTTCGCGGTGGCGACACCCCACGGTCCGGTCAGCGCCGAATTCGATGCGGCCGAATCACCCAGTGGAACGCTGTTCGTCTGTGCGCCTGGCGCAGGCGGTCACAAGAGCGACAAATCGATGTTGGCGCTGGCGGCCGAGTCGAACCATCGGGGCATCGACGTAGTCCGCTTCAACTTCGTCTATCGCGAGCGCGGATCGGGCCGACCCGATGCCATGCCGCTCTTGCTCGAGACCTGGCGCGCCGTCGTGGCCGAGGTGCAACGCCGTCACGCACCCGCGCGTCTCGTGCTGGGCGGACGCTCGCTGGGTGGACGCGCCGCGTCGATGCTGCTTGCCGAAGGTTTCGCGGCCGATGCGCTGTTGCTCGTCGCCTACCCGCTGCATCCACCCGGGCAGCCCGACAAGTTGCGCACGGCGCACCTCGGCTCGATCGCCGTTCCGGTCCTGTGCCTCAATGGCACGCGCGACGAATTTTGCACGCCTGGACTGATGCGTGAGGAGCTGGCGAAGCTCGGCCCGAACTGGACGATGCACTGGCTCGAGGCTGCCGACCACAGCTTGCACGTCCTCAAGCGCTCCGGCCGAACGGACGCCGAAGTGCTCGCGGAAATGGGCGAGGCCACGGCGCGCTGGCTCGCGACCTGACGCGTTCAGTTTCCGACCGGACCAAAGCCGCCGGAACCTGGATTGATGATGAGGCCGCCGACGCCGGTCGAACCACCGGTACTCGTCGAGCCACCCGTGCTGGTCGAGCCGCCCGTGCTGGTCGAGCCGCCCGATGAGGAACAGACAGAGTCGTCGGTGTGGAGCACGCATTGCCCATCCAAACACGTCGACGTCGGGCACTCGGGCTGCAGCGCGCAGATAGCCGGGCAGGTAGCGCCGGGTTCGGGCGCGCAGTTGGAGCTGGGTCCTTCACTCCGCCGATCCCAGGTGCGAATACAGCCTTGAGCGAGGGCGCTCCGCTTGGACGCTGCCGAAGGGCTCGCGCAACCCTCCGAGTAGCATTCGTCGCAGACGTCGACCGCGACGACGCAATCGTCGGCCACTTCGCAGTCGGTCTTGATGTTGTTGCCGCAATTGTCAGCGATGCCGCCGCCCGTTCCGCTCAAGCCGCCGCCCGTTCCACTGACGTCGCCGCCCGTTCCACTGACGTCGCCGTTGCCATCGATGCTGCCTCCTGCCCCGTCGCTCCCATCGGCGCTATCCGGCGTGGTGAACACATCACCGCCGCAGGCGGCAGCGAAGCAGAGTGGACCCAGAACGAGCAACAAGGGGCGAAGCGAAGCGCGCAGCATGCATCGAGTGTAGCTCGACTTTCACTGAAAAGCCGATGTGGGCATTCGCCCCCAAGGCGCCTCCATTGGGCTGCCCCTTAGCGCAGCCGCACGATCCAGACCAAGCCTTCGTGATCGGCCAGGTAATTGATCTCGCCGTTCGCTTTGAGCAGCGGCAACAGCCGATCGACCATCGAGAGTTGCAGTTCCAGCCGACCCGACAGCGTCTGCTTCGAGGTCATCCAGGGCGGCCCGTCGACGCGCACGTTCTCGCGCACGAGCAGCAGCAACTCCTGCAGGTAGTCGTCAACGCTCTTACCCATGCCGTTAAGGGGGACACGGCCTCGGGACGTCGGCAAGCAACAATCGGATGCCAGCGAGAAAATTCGCGGGCGCTGCGCGCATCGGTTGTTCGCGACTGAGCCGAATACGGGAGCAATCTCCGCGGCTACCTGGTCCTTACGGCAGGTGGTACCCCGTGGGCCATGAATTCGCGACTTCTCGGTTCACTCCTGCTGGTCCTTCCTCTAGCCTGCGGTTCGCCGCCTCCCCCTGCGGAGCCGCCGCCCCCTCCGCCCGCTCCCGAGCCAGCTGCTGCCCCCGCTCCCGAGCCGACTCCCGAAGAGAAGGCGCGAGCCGCCGAAGCCGAAGCTCTCGAGCAGGATCGCCAGAAGATGCGGGCCGACGCGCAGGCCGAATTTCGCCGCTTCACGCCCGAACTTCACGAATCCAGCAAGGCGCTGGCCGGGCAGAAGTTCGCAAGCCTCAAGACGGGGGTGACGGCGATTCTCAAGAGCGCCCACCGCGAGCCGGGAAACGCCGAGCGCGACGCCGCTCGTCATCCGCTCGAGACGCTCACCTTCTTTGGCGTCAAGCCCAAGAGCACGGTGCTCGAGTACGGCCCGGGCGAAGGCTGGTTCACGGAAATTTTGGCCCCGCTGTTCGCCAGCGAAGGCCAGTTGCTCGCCACGACGGCCGATCCGGCAGGACCTGCGGACCAACGCGCCACGTTGTACGCGGAGCGTTTCAAACTGTTCCTGGACAAGGCCCCCGAACTCTACGGTAAGGTGAAGCCGGTGATTGTCGATTCGAAGGCGCCCGAGCTCGGCCTCGAGGGCACGGTCGATACCGTAGTGTTGATGCGCGGCGTTCACGGCATGGTGAACAGCGGCACGTTGGGAGCTTGGCTCGGCACCTTCCACAAGAGTCTGAAGAAGGACGGCGTGCTCGGCATCGAGCAGCACCGCGCGCCCGTCGGTGCCGATCCGATTGCCAGCGCCAAGACCGGATACGTGCCGGAAGCGTGGGTCATCAGTCAGGTCGAAGCTGCCGGCTTCAAACTAGCCGGCAAGAGCGAGCTGAACGCCAACCCCAAGGACACGAAGGACTATCCCGGTGGCGTCTGGACGCTGCCGCCCAACCTCAAGGTGGCAGAGGTCGATCGCGCCAAGATGGTGGCCATCGGCGAGAGCGACCGCATGACCCTCAAATTCACGCGCGTCGAGCCGAAAAAGACAAAGTGAAATCGCGCAGCGCGGCGTCCTCCGTCACGGAGGGCGCTGCCGCTCACTCGTGCTTGTCGGAACCGGGCGGCACAGTGTCGACGGATTCTGGGTGCAGGATCGTCAAAAAGCACTCTTTGACGCCGCGGCCACGGATGGCGCGCACCTCGAACTCGACGTTCTTGTAGCGCACGACGTCGCCGATTTCTGCCGGCCGACCGAGTAGGGCCAGCACCAGGCCCGAAACGGTATCTACCTCGGCGTGCGACAAGTCGAAGTCCAAGTGTTCGCTCAGCTGGTCGAGGCGCGCCATGCCCGAAGCCCGCAAGCGGCCATCGGGGGCTTGCTGCACGGGCGGCGCGGCGACCTTGCCATCCGAGAATTCGCCCACCACTTCTTCGAACAAGTCCTCGATGGTGACGATGCCTTCGGTTCCGCCGTGCTCGTCCATGACCACGACGAACTGGGTCTTTTCGCGGCGCATACGCACCAAGACGGCGTCGAGCTTGGTTGTAGCGGGTACGAACGGCACGGGCCGAATCGACTCGGGTGACAGCGACGTCTTCTCCAGCAAATGCCGGAGCAAGTCGCGGATGATGACGATGCCGACGATGCGATCGAGCGTGCCCTCGTAGACGGGGTAGCGCACGTGGCGACTGTTGCGCACCGCCGCGCGGATCTCCTCGGGAGACGCATCACGTCGCAAGCCGACGAGCTGCACCCGCGGTGTCATCACCTCGCCAGCCGAGAGTTCACTGAACTCGAACAGTTCTTCGAGCACGTGTCCGGCCTCGGCTTCGAGCTTACCTTGAGCCACGCTCTCTTCGACGATGTAGCGCAACGCCTCCGGGGTCGGCGACTTCTCGTTGGCCTCGCGGCGCACGCCGAAGATGCGCAAAGCGACGCGGCCGAACCAGTTCAGCACGACGACGAAAGGCCAAAGGATCCCCTGCACCCAGCGCATGGGTCCGGCGATGCCGAGCGCGGTCGATTCGGCGTGCTGCAAGGCGAGAGTCTTGGGGATCATCTCGCCCAGCACGATGTGCAGGTAGGTGAGTACGGCCATGGCCGCGCCGCTGGCCACCGCGTGGACCGAGAGCCACCCGAACCAACCCGTGACGCCCAAGCGGCTGATAGGGCCTTCGAGCGCGTGGGCCAGCTCGTGCTCGCCGTACATACCCAGACCGAGGCTGGCGAAGGTGATGCCGAGCTGAGCCGTGGCAATGTAGCCGTCTTGGCGCCTCGGATCGCGTAGGACCTCGAGCACCCGCTGGGCGGCGCGATGACCTCGAGCCGCGCGCCCTTCGAGCGCAGCCTTGGGCGCGCTGATGATCGCAAACTCCGCCGCGACGAACAGGCCGTTCAGCACGATGAGCAACAGAACGATGAAAGCGGGCAGCATCAGTCGCGAGCTCCCGATGTGGGTTCGTCGTCTTGGTCCGGCGCCGGCGGGCGAACCGAGATGGCTCGCACCGTCGTGGGGCCCATCTCGACGATGATGACGCGCGCGCCATTCAGCTCGAGCTCCTCGCCTTGCTGCGGCAAACGCCCCAGTTTTTGCACGATGTGCCCGCCAATCGTCGCCGCGGTGCCCTCCCAAGGCTTGCCGAACCAGCGTTCGGCTTCCTGGAGCGGCGTGCCGCCTGGCAGCTGCACAGAGCCGTCCTTTTCGAGGAACACCTCGGGCTCGACGTCCTTCAGCTCGTCGCCGATGTCGCCCAGCAGCTCACCCAAGACGTCCTCGATGCTGACGATGCCCTGCACACCACCGAACTCGTTGACGACTACGGCCTTCGAGGTGCGTTGCTCCTGCAAGAACTGAATCAAGCGATCGGCGCGCAGCGACTCGGGCACGAACGGAATTGGCCGCAGCAGGCTCTCGAGCGATGGCACGACGCCGCTCTCGGCGTAGAGGCTCACCAGATCCTTGGAGCTGACGGTGCCGACGATCTGATCGAGCGAGCCTTCGTAAACGGGCAACCGGCTGTAGGGGCTGTTGAGTATGCGATCGAGGATCTCGGCCGGTGGAGTACTCGCCTCGATCGCGCTGATCTCGCTGCGTGGCACCATCAACTGGCGCACGGTGCGCGTCGACAGCCGGAGGCCACGGCGCAGGCGCTGATGAGCCTCAGGGCTGATTTCACCGCCCTTGTGCGACGCGGCTAACAAGAGCTCGATTTCGGCCTTCGAATGCACGTGACGATGCCCGCCCGGCTCGACGCCGAAAGGCTTGAGCAGAATGAAGCCGCTGCCGTTCAGCAGCCGAATGAAGCCGCTGTAGCGGTAAATCGTCACCGAGATGCTGGTCGGCAAATAGGTGAGCAGCGCCGTGCGTTCCGGAAACTGCAGTGCGAACGATTTCGGGACCAGCTCGGCCAAGACGACTTGGACTGCCGTCAGCAAGACCAGCACGACGATCGCAGCCGACGACAGCGCGACCGGCGGCGTCAGCTCGAAGCGCTGTCCGAGCAAGGGTGCGAGATCGAGGGCGAGCGTGGCCTGAGCGTACGCGCCGGCTCCCAGGCTCGTGATGGTGATGCCGATCTGACAAGCGGCGATGTAGCGATCGAGCTCTTGTCCGTCGGACAACACTGCCAACAGTTTCTCGGCGCGACGGTTGCCCTTGTTGGCGAGCGCGAGCACCTCGGTTTTGGACGAGGCGACGGCCGCGAACTCGGCGGCGACGTAGAGCGCAGTGACGGCCGTGAGGACGAAGAGTACAAACCAAGGAAAGAGAGTCACCGCTGCTTTCCTGGCTCCGTAGGTCGAGACTCAAGCATTTCGGCGGCCGTTTCACGAGCGTGAGGCCCCGCTCGGACAAACCGCCTCACAAAACGCCAAGTTTCCGGCCTATGCAGGCCCGGCGGCCTTCATTCGCGCCTTCTGGCCGACGCTCTGGGAGGTCTTGCAAGCCGGCGCGGAGTTGCTAGTTTCGGCGCCCTTCGACAAGCACTCCGGTGGTTCTCGACGAAATTCCGATCGATTTTGCCGCTTTAGCTCAGTTGGTAGAGCACCGGTTTCGTAAACCGGGGGCCTGCAGTTCAAGTCTGCAAAGCGGCTCTAGAATTACCCAGGTTTTCCGAAAGGAAGCGCCTGGGTTTTTGCTTTCGGCGCGGCACAGTTCGCGGCGTCCAGCGCGAGCAGTTCGATCTCGCTGGGCGATAGCCCGTACAGGCGAGCCAAAAGTGCTTCGAGCTCGCGTTCCGCCGCCTCGATCTCACGTCGGTCAATGGCGGCTGCATCATCGAGTTTGGACGGCAAACGGTATTCCGCGGTATGATGTTTTTGCAGCCTTCGAGCCAACTCTGCGACCTCGCGCTTCTGTGCGGCAGTCGCCTTTGGGATGGGCAAGGGCGCGATGAATTGCTTGTTGGCTTCGAAGTAGCCGCCGCGTTTGGGCTTGGCGATGCGGCGGAAGACGAAGTCGGCGACCTTGCCGTTCAGCACACCCAGTAGGAACCAGCCGTCGTCCAGCGTCTCCGTCAGGATGCCGTTCACCCGTACGTTGTTGAAGCAGTACGCGGCCTCGGCATCGAAGAAAACGCGCAGGTGCGGGACGGTTTGGGCGACGCCGAGCTTGGGGAGGCGCTGCTTGTCGATGTTCTGATTGCGACCGAAGCGGTACCAGCTGGCGTCGTCGAAGGCGCCGTTTTCGCGGGCGCGCAGCTCGGGCTCGCAGGCGCGCAAGTAGCTCCAGGTTTGAGGGAAGTCGCGGGCCAGGCGTGCGCGGTCGATCAGTCGGACGGGCTCGGCTCCGTCGTCGTAGGGGAACAACAGGCAGCGTGGGCTCGGCTGGATGGCGTAGCGTTTGGCTTCGTCGCCGGAGAGCAGCGGGCGAAGGATTTCATCTTCGAGTTCGACGAGATGGCCTGCTTGAGTGAGGTAGGTTCCGGGGTACTGCTTGCTCAAGTGGTAGACGTGGTCGGCGCTCGTCTGGATGCCGACGACGATGGCGCGGGCCACGTGCTCGAGTGGTTGGCAGCTCTGGTGCAGCCGCTGGAGCAAGAACCGCTCGGCGCTGGATGCGAACACCCAGGGTCGTTCGGGGTCGAGCTGTGCGTAGGGGACGTGGGCATCGATTACCGTCCAATCGATACCGTCTACGGGGGAGGCGGGCGAAAGCACGCATTCGACGATGTGGCTCGGTTTCTTTCGAAAGAATTGCGCCGCCGTGTAGGTCGCGGCCGCGTCGAACAGTTGCGCGTCGCCGAAGTCGACCCACCGCCAGAGCTGCTGCGTTTCGAGCAGGAGCCGGCGCAGGCCCGCGCCATTGCCGCTCTTCAGCCAGGTACTGGGCGCGACGAAGCCCAGCTGGCCGTCGGGACCGAGCAGTTCGAGGCCGCGTTCGATGAACGGTAGGTAGATATCGAAGTTGCCGGTTTGCGTCGTCCGATAGCGGGGACGACCGTCGGGCAGGCGTGCGGCCAAGAGCCAGGAGGCAAAGGCATCGTCTTGTTGGCGGAGGTTCTGTAGCTTCACGTAGGGCGGGTTGCCGACGACGCAATCGAAGCCTTGCTGAGCGAACACCTCGGGAAAGCTCGCCTGAAAGTCGAAGGCCGAGTCGAAGAGCGCATTGCCTGCCAGTACGCGCTTGTCGAAGGCGTCGAGCGGCAGTTCGGGCCGCGCTGCGTCGAGCCAGAGCAAGAATCGGCTCAGTTCGACGGCCTCGGGCTGGATGTCGACGCCGTAGACCAGCAGAGGCGGGGCGGAGTCCGGAGGGCGCGACGCGCCCGTGAGGCTCGCGCGCTCTTCATCGAGCGCGCGCCAAGCAGCGCGCAATTGCCTTTGCGCCTCGAGCAAGAAGGCGCCGCTGCCGCAGGCCGGATCGATCAGCGTGACTCGGGCGAGGCACGCTGCGTAATCGTCGAGGCGTTCGAGCCGCGCGTCGGCGGGGAGTGACTCTTCGAGACCTGCAGCACGGCGCAGTGCCTCGAGGCGGGGGCCGAGTGTGTTGCCGACGACCAGGCGCGCGAGCCAAACGGGCGTGTAGTAGATGCCGCCGGACTTGCGCTCGCCCTGGAGTGAGCGCTCGAAGGCGTGGCCCCAAGTCGCGAGATCGACGCGGCGAGCGTGAACGCCGTCGACGCCAAAGTCGTACTCGAGGGCAAAGTTCGCAAACTCTCCAGCCAGGGGAGTCAGGGATTCGGCATGTTCGGGTGGATCCGCCCCAGTGCTCAGCCCGCGCGCCTCCCGAAAAAGACGGAAGATGGAGCGATTCAAGCGCGAGCGGCCAGAAGCTGCGAGCTCGGCATAGTCGCGATGAAACTCGCGTTCGACCCCACCGCCTGGAGCGCGCCTTCGGACCGATTGCTTCACGCCCGAGCATCGGAGCACGGCGTCGATACGACGGCGAGTGGTGGCCGCGGCGGCTTCTGGGTACAAACGGTTGATGACGGTGCGATCCGAAAGGGGCGGCGAGGGGACGGAGGCGCTGGATCTCGAGCCGCCAGGCGAGCCTTTGCCTGTCCTCTTGCGCGTCATGCAGGAGGACAAAGTCATCCAGAAGGCGCGGCTTGGTCCCGGGATTTGTCGAGTGGGCGCGGCTCGCGAAAACGACGTCGTGGTCGACGACGCAGCCGTTTCGCGGGCACACCTCGAGATCCGGCTCGTGCCGGCTGGCGTGTCGGTGCGCGATCTGGGCAGCCGCAACGGCACGTTCTATCTAGGGCAGCGGCTTGGCGAGATGGTGCTTTCGCTCGGCTGTCGGTTGATGATCGGTGCGACGGAGCTCCGCTTCGACGCCGATGTTGCCGATTTCGAAGGCACCGAAGCGAGCCATTTACGCGAGTACGGGCAGTTGCGCGGCGAGTCACCGAGCATGCGTCGATTGTTCGGGCTGATGAAACGGCTCGAGGGGTCGCTCGTCAACGTGCTGATCGAAGGTGAGTCGGGCACGGGCAAGGAGCTGATTGCTCGCGCCCTGCATCAGAACTCGAGCCTGCGCGACAAGCCGTTCGTGATCGTCAATTGCGGCGCTCTCGATCGCTCGCTCGTGCGCAGCGAGCTGTTCGGTCACAAGAAAGGCGCGTTCACCGGCGCGCACGGCGAAAGCGACGGCGCGGTCGGAGAGGCCGACGGCGGCACGCTCTTCTTGGACGAAATCGGCGAATTGCCGCTCGACGTGCAGCCCATGCTGCTGCGCGTGCTCGAGTCGGGCGCCTACAGCCGGGTCGGCGAGACCCGCGAGCGCCCCGTCTCTTTGCGCGTCATTGCAGCCACCAACCGCGTACTCAGCGACGAGGTCGACGAAGGCCAGTTTCGCCAGGACCTGTTCTACCGTTTGATGGTGGTGAAGCTCATCGTCGAGCCCTTGAGGCAACGCTCCGCCGATGTCGTGATGCTCGCGCGCCACCTGGCGACCGCCATGGGGCTCGGCGAGCTGCCCGTTAAAGTGCTCGACGAACTCGAGAGGCGTCGCTTTCCCGGCAACGTGCGAGAACTCAAGCACGCGCTCTTGGCCTATGGAGCCGTCGGCGAACTGCCCGCCGAGCGACCGACGACCAGCGAAGGCAGTCTGGACGCACTCCTCAAGAGTTCGCTCGATGTCGAGCGACCGTACGCCGAACAGAAAGAAGAACTGGTCGAGCGCATGACGCGCATCTATCTCGAGTTGCTCGTGGTGCGGGCGCAAGGCAATCGCTCGGAAGCGGCACGCTTGGCGGGTCTGCAGCGCGGCTACCTGCGGCGCCTGCTCGAGAAATACGGTCTGGATTGAGTAAAAGTCCGCTCAAAAGCGTCCACTGAAGTCGACGCGGCTTGGGCCTACATGGATCGCGATCGACCCAGGCTCGCCGGCTGTCGGCCAAAACCACAGCGTGAGCCCGATAGCAGCTCCGGCCCCGGCCATGATGAACGAGACCGTCGCCCCATCAGCCAGCGTCCGGGCCTCGCCTGCGCGAGCTTCGTCTTCGGGGCGGCAGCTGCTGCCGTTGCATCGCGATTTGATGTCGGCCGCTTTCTCGAACGCCAGTCCACCAGTCAGCGAACCGGCGAGCAAGCCCAGACCGCCCACGCCGAAGGCCGTGACAGCCGCTTTGTGTCGCGGCGTCCAGCTGGAGCCCGCTGTGGTGGGGTCGGCATCGAGCGCGGCGGGCGGTGCGGGTCGAATGGATCGTTGCGTAGCGACAGGCGGCGCACTCGGTTCGGTCGAGCCGGGGTCCGGTCCGACTGGTGAGAGAGCCGGCACGTCGAGCGGCAACACCAAGCGTTCGAGTTTCTTTTCGACGTCGGCTAGCTCGAGCTCCGCGTTGCGCTGGGCGTCGAGCCAAGCGGGAGGCGCATCGGGGAGCCGCAATTCAGCCAAAATCTGCGAGTACAGGGCGCGCGCCTCGGGTGCATGGCCGAGTGCGTTCTCGGCGCGCGCCGCGTAGAGCAAGAACACGGGGGAGTGCATGTGGCCCTCGGCTTCCACGAATGCGCTCAGCGCCTCCGTCCAGGCCGCTCGTTCGAAGGCGGCCAAACCTGCGAGGCCCGCTGCGCGGGCTCGGTCAGCGCTCTCCGCTGCGGAAGGCACGGCAGAAGGCGCTACAGCCGAAGGTCCTGGTTCTACCGGCCCGGGTGTCAACGGTGGCTCGGGGCGCTCCGTCACCAGCGATTCGGCGCGCACTGTTGGTGCCAACAGTGCGCACAAGCAAGCGTAGCGAACCAGGGCCTTCATGGTTCAACGGGCACGGGCAAGCCGAAAAGCGGATCGGCCGGGGTCGCCGGCGCCTGCGTGCGCTCCGCGGGCGCGCTCCGCGTCGCGTTCTTGGGGGTCGCGTTCTTCGCGGGAGCGGATCGCTCGTCCACGCGCACTGCGGGCTCAGCGTCGTCGGCAGCGTTCGCGGCAGCGGCAGCGGCTGGCGTGTTCGTTTCCGCAGCGGCATGAGCCTGAATCGATGCGATGGCCGCGCTGCGCGGCAGAGTGGTGAGGGCTCGACTGCGCGCGCGCTCGTCTTCGGTCGCGCTCTCGCCTTGGCGCAGCTTGGGGCGAGCCAGCCAAAAGACCAAGGACACCAGCAGCAGCGCGACGCCGAGAGCGAGGGGGCGCGTCCAAAGGCCTGCCTTGTTTGGTGCGGTTTCGGACTGCGCTGCGCTCGACTCGAGCGCGGGACTCGCCAGCGCTTGAGTGATCTCGTCTCGACCGACTTTCGACGAGGCCGCGCTCGAGGAAGGTCGCGCCGGCAGGGCCTGCGGTCCTCGCAGGCCTGCGAGCGCGGCCGAGAAGTCACCCAGCGAAGCGAAGCGCCGCGCCGGATCACGGTGGAGCGCACGCCTGGAGAACTCGTCGACGGCTTGCGCTCGCTCGGGCAGCCAGTCGCTCGGCGCCGGCGCGACTGTCGATGGCGGCGGCACCTCCTCTGTGCAGATTCGTACGAGCAGATCGGCGGAGGTGTCGCCGACGAAGGGCGCACGACCGGTCAGCATGCGGAAAAAAACGGCGCCGAGCGACCACAGGTCACTCTGCTGGTCGATGGCTCTGCCGCGAGCCTGCTCGGGACTCATGTAGGCCGGGGAACCAAAAATCAGGCCCTTAGTCGCCGTTGTCTCGCCGGCGGTGTCGCTCTCGTGCGCTGCGCCTTGGACCAGACCAAAGTCCAGGATTTGAATGCGTCGCTCTTCCCCCGTGCCGCTGGCGAACAGATTGCTCGGCTTGATGTCGCGATGCACCAAGCCCGCGCGGTGAACGACCTCGAGTCCGCGCGCCGCCTGCAGGATCCATGCGACGGCAACCTCCAGGGGCAGCGTCGGTCGCTCGCCGAGCACCGTGCACAGATCGGCGCCGACCAAGAGCTCCATGGCGATGTAGGGCGCGCCCTGATCGATGCCGTAGTCGTGAATGTGGACGACGTGCGGACTCTTGAGGCGGGCCGCGGCCTGGGCCTCGCGCTTGAAGCGCCGCTCGGCGCCCGCGTCGAGCGCGCCACCTGCCAGCATGAACTTCAGCGCGACGTCGACGTCGAGTTCGACGTGACTTGCGGCCCAAACGGTGCCCATGCCGCCGCGCCCGAGCGGACGGATCAGTCGGTACTTGCTCGCAACGAGCTGGCCGGGCTCCTGGGACACCAAGGCCACCCTAGCATGGTCGCTTTCGGGCTCGCTCCGCTGGAACTCACTTGACCACTTGGCTGCCCGTTTCGAGCGGGTCCAGGCCGAAAAGTCCAGCCAAGCCGCTGTCGTCGTCGTACCCGACGACGCCGATGTGGCCGTCGACGACGACCGGAGTCAGCGAGACGTAGTGCTGGGGCCAAACGCCCTCGTCGTCGGTCGTGAACACGAGCTGGGGCACGTCCCCCTCTGGCGCTGCCGTGAACGAGAGCTTGCCCACCTGGACCTTGCCGAAGTCGGCGTCGTAGCGCACGAGGCGCGGAGCGCTCGCGGGACCGACGCAGCTGACGAGTTCCCAGTCGACACCCGATTCGGGACCCCAATCGTCTCGAGCCCGAACTTCCAGGGCGTCGCCGGTCGCGGTGATGCCGAGGAGAGCCAGCGAGTTGGTAGCCGTTGCGTAAGCGACGAAGGTTGGGTCGTCGACACTGGGGCAAGCGACGACCTGGTCGAAGCCTGGCTCCAGCACTCCAACCGTGGTGGTGTCTCCGCCAAAACGGTAGTCGCCCTCGCCCGCGTCGTAGCTGAGCAGCCCTGCCGCGCCCGCGTCGAGGTAGGCCAAAATCGACGTCCAGCCGCTGTTGCCTGGCTGTAGCGCGGCCGCGAGCTCGTCCTGCTCGAGCCAGTCTTCGATCAACTGGAACTGGCCCGACTCGTAGCCCAGCAGAGCCGAGCTGGGGGGCGTCGGCTTCTCGACCACCAGAGTCCAGCCCGCGCGCCAAGAGCGCGTCGTCGCCACGAGCCCAACGTCGGAGGCGAGATAACTCACGAACTGGCCGGAGCTTGCCTGATAGACGTGGAAGGTGGCCTGCTTGCTGACCGAAGCGACGAGTTGCGCATTCGAGCCGAGCTGCACGACCTGGGCTGCCTCGATGGAGACCGTACCTCCGGTCCCGGCGTCGTCGAGCAAACCCGCAGCGTCGTCGTCGACTCCAGCACTGCCACCTGTGCCCTGTTTCACTTCGTCGCTCTTCTTGTCGTAGCTCAGGCTATCGAGGCCGAGCATGTTGCTGCAGCCGATAGCGAACGCCGGGGCCGCCGCGACGGCGAGTCGAAGAAAGGTCGGAAGGGGCACCTCCACGAGTATTGCCAGGATTGTGCCAAGCGCTACCAGCCCGCAATTCGGCCTTTCTGTGGGCCCAGGGGCCCCGCCCTGGGCACTGGAGTGGCCACTTCGGAATGAATGCGGCAGTGTCGACGTCCTTGATGCTCTGCTCGTTCCAAAACCTCGCGCCCGCCCTCGTCGCTCTTGGCGTCATGGCTTGCCAGTCGAAACCCCAGAAGGAGTCCACCATGACCCTCGCACCCGACGTCTACGCATTCGAACTCAAGACCATCGACGGCAAGGCCGAGCCCTTCTCGCAATACAAAGGCAAGGTGCTTCTGCTGGTCAACGTCGCGAGTGAGTGCGGCTTCACGCGCCAATACGCAGGCCTCGAGGAACTCCATCAGAAGTACCAATCCCAAGGCTTGGTCGTCCTCGGCATTCCGGCCAACGAGTTCGGGGGCCAAGAGCCCGGAACCAACGAAGAGATCCACACCTTCTGCGAATCGAAATTCCACGTCACCTTTCCGCTCACCGAGAAGGTGGTCGTGAAGGGGCCAGGCCAGGTGCCGCTCTACGGCTGGCTCACGGCGCAAAAGGGCGAGGTGACGTGGAACTTCAACAAGTTCCTGATCGACCGCGACGGCAAGCTCGTCGAGCACTACGAATCGAAGGTCGAACCGATGAGCCCCGAGCTCAGCTCGGCGATCGAAAAAGCCCTCGCACACTGAGCCGCTCGCATGGAAATCGATCTGCCCGCGCTCGTCGTGTCGTTGATCGTGGGCGCGGTCGGTTTCGTGCTGTTCTCGTACGGCCGCAGCATGAAGCGTCCGCCGCAAACCGGCGTTGGCCTCGTGCTCATGGTTTTTCCGTACTTTGCGCCCAACCTGTGGTGGACGGCCGCCATCGCCCTGGTGCTTTGCGCAGCGCTCTGGGTGGCTGTTCGCTTCGGTTGGTGAGTCAGTCTTCGTAAAAGACGAGGTCGTCGACCCATAGGTCGTAGGGTCCACTTCCGTAGGCGACGATCTGCACGAGCTTGAGCTTGCTGGGGTCGATGCCGCCCGGCCAGGAGACCTTGCGCTGGGTCCACGCCTGGCCCACGACGACCTGCGACGTCTCCACCGACGACGCATCGTCATCGCGGAAAGCGATGCGAAGGGTCTGCGGCATCGCCGTGTTCGTGCGAGCCCAATACATGACTCCGTCGAACGCCGAGGCGTCGATGGTCAGCGCATTCAGGTCGAGAGTCGCGTCGAAGCTGACGCCGTAAGTCTCCTCCGGGGTACCTTGAACGCGCATCTGCTTGTTTGGTGCCGCAAGACACGGATCGCGTTCGTAAAGCCAGCTTACATTGTTCGGCGTGGTCGTCGTTGCGGGCTGATACCAGGAGCCCGTGATGCCGGCAGAGTTGCCCCCAGCGAGGACCGCCGAGCCGCTCAAGTTGAAGTCTTCGATGACTTTGGTTGTCGTCGGCAGCGGCGTGATCGGCATCGACATGTCGCCCGCCTCGGGATCACAAACGCCCGCACTACCCCCGGTCGACGGTGTGCCGCCCGCGGACGTTTCCCCTCCGGTGGACGGGCCGCTACCGCCGGTCGTGGGCAGGGTTCCGCCAACGCCTCCGCTCCGTTAGCGCTTTTAGGTAGTACCCAATCCGACCGTCGCGGACCTTGAAACAATCCAGAAATACCTGGGAGCGCTGCCAGGAGCCCGGGACGCAATGAATTCACGGCGCAATCCAGCTCTGCCGCCATCCTCGCCGGGCCCCGCGGCCGCGTTCGACTCGACGACTGCTCGAGTTGTGATTGAATTATGAGTCACACCCGCGAGAACGTTGCGGCTGCCGGTCGTGCTAGGCGCATCCAGAACTGCGACGCTCAACCCGCAGAACTGAGCGAAGCGCTCGTGCCCACGCGATGCTGGCGACGAAACGCGCCGGGCGGCATACCGTGGTGGCGACGGAAGGCGCGACTGAACGCGAACTCCGAGTCGTAGCCCACCAAGCTAGCGATCTCGGCCAAGCCACCATCGGATACACCCAGTAACTCGGCCGCGAGCACCATGCGCAGACGAGTGAGCGAACGCAGAGGCGAAAGGCCCGTGCTTTCGACGAAGCGTCGCGCCAACACCGGTCGCGACACACCCACCGACTTGGCCAGCAGCTCGACGGTCCAGCGCTTGGCGGGCTCGTTCCTCAGATGCGAGACAGCGCGCCGCACGACCAAGTCGCTGGCGGCTTCGCGTTCCTCGGTCGAAGGGTCGAAATGCTCCATCCCTGGAGGTTGCTCCGGCTGGCCCGTGGCGTCCACGTTTTGAGCGTCTGGGGCAAAACTTTCTGCGCGGCGGTGCGTCTAGCCGAACA
>Ga0163144_10003542_pt1 | contig 35520 bp, 26 predicted proteins | sample OliLak19BULKMAT1_FD_123175 | JGI IMG/M metagenome (GOLD analysis project Ga0163144, IMG submission 123175) | Freshwater microbial mat bacterial communities from Lake Vanda, McMurdo Dry Valleys, Antarctica - Oligotrophic Lake LV.19.BULKMAT1 | ecosystem: Environmental > Aquatic > Freshwater >...
AGCAGATCCCGGCAGTGCTAAAAACCGCGTGCGAATACAACCGGATTCTGTATGAAGTCGCAATGTCCACGGGCCTGAGAGTCGGAGAACTGACGGCACTTGAGGTCCAGCACCTGGATGCCAAGCGGGGCGGGCTGAAGTTGGAAGCGCGATGGACGAAGAATCGCAAGGCCGGCTTTCAACCATTGCCTAAAGAACTCATCATCAAACTTCAGGCATGGGTGAAGGCAGGGAAAGCTGCTGCGTTGTACGCTGCAAACCAAGGTATGCGAGCGAGAAAAATGCCGACCAATCCACTTTTGTTTGTCTCCGCTCATCCAGCCAAGACGATCAAAGCCGATATGGAACGAGCAAACGTCAAGGCTTGGGGCGGGAAAGTTGACTTCCATGCGCTGCGGCACACCTTCGTGACGCTCCTGCATGACTGCGGGGCATCCTTTGCAGAGGCGCAGGTACTGGCGCGGCATTCGGCAAAGGGCCTTACTGATGGCGTGTATATTCACGTGCGCGAAGAGAGGCTGGCCGAGCTGGTGGAAAAAGTCTGGAAGGTGATTGCGGGCGAAAAGTGTGCAATCCGTGTGCAACGGGAAAAAGTTGAGATTTCTGAAAACTCACAACTTATTTCCGAGGCTGGCTTTAAGGCGTTTGAAAACTGGCGGGCTCGACGGGACTCGAACCCGCGACCTTCGGCGTGACAAGCCGACGCTCTAAACCAACTGAGCTACGAGCCCGCGAATATGGAATCTTCGCGAGGAACTAACTGCATCCGCCTGATGAAGCATGGTAGGCGATGAGGGACTCGAACCCCCGACCCCCTGCTTGTAAGGCAGGTGCTCTAACCAACTGAGCTAATCGCCCAGGTACTACTGAAAGCTTGGGAGATTCGCTCCGCACTCTGTCCTTACCGCGCGGTCTTTCGCGCACAGAGGCGGAAAATTAACACGGGCTAGCGTCGCACGCAAGAGCCTTTTCAAATTTCATGGGTCGTAATTCTAGCCTGCGCATTCACCCATTTCGTTAGTTTCAACACGGCCAGTTCCTTGGCCTTCGCTTCCACATCCACTGTCACATCCAATTCCATCCATTCTGTCGGCACATCGCGCGGGTTGATAAAATCCGCGTGAGCCCGCACGTCTTTTTCTTTCCACCCTTTAATCGGGCTCGATAAATGCATCCACGCCCGAGCTTTCCCCCAGCTCTTCACGCACAAGTTCGTCGCCTCCGCGATTGATAATCCATCCGGCATGCAGCGATGATGACTCGAGTTCCTCGAGACCCATGCGCGCCGTCGCCTCCGATGGCGACCCCGGAACCACAAACTGATCCGGATGGAAGCTCAATCGCACCGCATGCGTTTTAGCCAGCCGACCGGCAGTTCTAAGAACTTCCGCGATCTCATTCGCGCGCGGCAAAGCCTCCAGGCGGTATCCCGCGGTGGGATGTGTATAGAGCGGCAATATCGCACTGTTGATACGGAATGCGCCGATATCTTTTTTTGCGCACCATGCCACCGACTTCAGCAGCGCGTCCGCGTTATCCACCGCAATTTGATCGATGTACTTTAGGCGCTCCGCGGTGGGCAGCGATAAAACATACCGCGCCGTCGCTGCGCGAAAGTGAATGTCTTCTTTAATGAATGCGCAACAAAGTCCCAGTTTTAACATGTGATAAATGAGAGCTCGAGCCATGTTGCAATCGGCGTACAGATTGCATTAGGAAAAACATGAGCAGCGAGAACAAGGCCAATGGGCTCACCACTGAGAATGAACTCAAGAATGGGCGCGAATTTATCAGGATCTGCGCCTCGCTGAAAACGGTCAGTGTCGCATGCCACAGCGATGCCGACGGCCTCACCAGCGGTCTGCTCGCCGCGCGAACTCTTGAACGCCTCGGCGTCCCGTCCGTACCGATAATCCCTACTGGAAAAGGTGAAAACGTCCATCAAGATCCCATGCGCGAAAAGATCCGCCGCATTGCGCCGCAAGCTTTAATCGTAACCGATATGGGAAGCCGCGCCGATCCCATTGTGCCCGGTCTTCCCACGTTGATTATCGACCACCATCATCCGCACGGCTTTCCTCCGGGCGCCGTCACGGTTAGCGCATTCGGCCACGAACCCATTGTGTCCAGTAGTCTCTTAGCCTGGCATTTATGCGCGCCGCTTGTTTCGCTGGATGACCTGAAATGGCTCGGCTTACTTGGAGTCGTCGGCGATCTCGGCACTGCCTTTCCCTTTCCGGACTGGACTCCGCTGCTTAAAGTGTATGGTGGTCGCCACGTCACCGAGGCCGTCGCCCTCCTTAATGCCGCTTATCGCCACCCGTTGGGCGCGCACGCTGAAAAAGTTTATCGTGCTCGCCGCAAACGATATGTATCTTCCGAACCGAGTTAACTTTTCGATGCGCTCTGTCACCGGTGCCAACCTCGTGGAATTCTTAAAAGAAGTCCCCCGATTTTTCAGAAGGCGAATACGGTGCCGGCCACGCCCAGGCCTCCGGCGGCAGTCTCGCGCCCGCCGCTTTCGAACGCCTTCTTCAAAACATGGGCTTCAAACTGGCTCCCCCGTAGAGCGCTTCTGTTCTCGGCATCCCACCCTCAATCCACGTCGCACCGCGGCAGATACATCTTGAAGCGCGTTCCTTTGCCCGGCTCGCTCCAAACTGAAATGTCGCCACCGTACCGGCGCGCCATCGCCTGTGCGGAAACAAGGCCCAAGCCCGTGCCGCGCGCCACGCCGCGTGTCGAATAAAACGGCTCGAACAGGCGCGCGCGAACGTCTTCTGTCATCCCCACGCCCGTGTCGGTAACCATCAGCTTCACGTACTTGCCCGGCCGCAAGCCGGTCAGCGCTGTCTCGCGTTCCATGGCCACGTTCAGTGTCTCAATAATCAGCGACCCGCCTTCGGGCATCGCCTGCCGAGCGTTAATGGAAAAATTAATCAAGGCCAATTCCAGCTGGCTGCGATCCGCGAGCACCTTGCCCAAATCCGGCTGCAACAAAATATGAAAGTCAATCAGACTGCCGCCGATCAGCGGCAGGAGCAATGTGTATGTTTCTGAAATGATGGCATTCAAATCCAGCGGCACTGTTTCCGGCCGTTCCAATTGGCCCATGGCCAGAAGCTGCTCTTTCAAATTGGACGACTGCGAAACGGCTCTCTGAATCATTTTGATGTTGTTGCGCTGTTCCTCTTTATTATCGATGCACTTTTCCATCAGCGCGCTGTAGCCCTTGATTACGCTCATCAGGCTGCTCAAGTAGTGCGCCGCTCCGACCGCGAACTGGCTGACCGCCTCCGCCGACTTCACCCGCCGCAGTTCCTCGTCGCGCAAACGCTGCTCATCTTCACCGCGCTTGCGCTCGGTAATATCGACCTGCACGCCGAAAAGATTCCAGATCCCAGGTCCATCAACAACGATGCGAACGTACTCGTTCATGTAACGCGGCGTTCCATCCGCCGCGATCAACATGAATTCCTGCTGGTAGCCCTTCTCGCCCCGCGTCAACGCCTGATGGGAGACCCCGTCCATGCGCGCCAGTTCCTCCGGCGGAATGCGCTGATGGTAGGTTTCGTTATCGTTGTTGTTGGCGGTATCCGGAGCCGTTCGCACGAAACCAAATTCGCGCCGCGTCGATTCCGGGGAGAGAAGTTTAAAATTCCATGCGTACTTTCCGTCCGGGCGCTGCGTCACGCGCGATTCCCACAGCACGCAACGAGCGCCGCCGATAGCCTCGCGCAGCGCAAAATCGCGCCACCGCAGTTGATCGATTTCCCGCTCATTCATGACACTGGTCCCGCCCGCGTGCGTGGACCTTCATGCTACATTGTTTAAAGCGCGACGCCACACATACCGGCTCGCCGTCACAAAGGACAGTTTCCCTCAACAGCCCCCGTGTCTATGTGTCGAGGCCGGGTTACGCCACATGTTGCGTAAAGCACCGCAGCGCCGAGGCCCGGTCGTTGACGACTTGAAATAGTTCCCGAATCCCGAGTATCTCCAGCACGGCTTCGACGGGACTCTGCACATTCATCAGCACCACATTGCCATGATGTTCTTTTGTCCGCGACTGCGCGCTGATCAACACGCCAACTCCCGCCGATGCCAGATAACCCACGTCATTCAAGTCCAACACGATCTCAAACGCGCCCTTGCTCATCAATGCGGCCAGTGTCGTTTCCAACGTCGAGGAGGTGTGCGCATCCACACTTCCCCGCACGCGCACCAACGTCGCTCCTGCTCCAAATGGAACCGTCTCAATCTGTAGGGCTGTAGTGTTCATTTCAAGCTCTCCCACTCTCAGTAGGGATCCATGAGCGAGTCTCTTGCCACAATGTGCAATTTGGTTAATAATTTCACAACATCAACGTAATAAGCGAATTACACTCTCCGTGAAAACATCTTCATACACCTTGTCGCATTCCGTATTTCATTGTACTGGCTGATTTTCGTACACGTTCACCAAGCAGCTAGCCATCAAATGTCAGTCTCCCTCTTGGCTAAAGCTCGCAAGAAGTGATAGGATAAACCGTGTGCTTCTTATCCCGCTAACTCGCTTCGCCGTTGCAGTTGCAGGGCTCTGCCTGAGCTGCTCCGTGCTCGCGTTGGAAGCCACTCCGAAAAAGCCGCGCTCCGGCACCGCTCCGATCGCGGAGATCATCGATTTAAATCCGCAGATCGCTCCAAGTTCCATCGCTGAAATTCTCGAGCCCGATGCCGTTCCGCCCGCTACCGGCGACCCCTCCTTGCCGCGGGCCGCCATTTCCGCCGATGGCCAGATCGCTCAGAATTGCTGGCTGCTTCTGGACGGCAGTGCCTCAACAGACCCGCTCGGCGAAACGCTCGAATACAGCTGGCGGCAGTCGGCCGGGCCCATCATTCCATTCACCGACGCCGAGCTCAAGCAGCCCAAGCTCTGGATTTGCCTCTCGCAGTTCGGTGATTACCGCTTCGCGCTGCGTGTCAAAAACGCCAAAGGAATCAGCCCGCCCAGCGAACGCAAATTTGCCGTCCGCCCCGGTCGCGTCCCCCTTCCCGAACGTGACGCGCGCCGCACCGTCGGCGCAGGCGAGCGCTGCGCGCTGCCGGGCGAAGGCTGGACCCAGGTTGCCGGCGCCAGCGTTGACCTTCAACAGGCCGGCGGCGTGTCGTACTTCCGCCCCGGCCGCGCCGGGCTCTACCTGTTTGAAGCGCCGCGCGCCGGCGATGCTCCCGAGCGCCGTGGATTTACCGTGCCGCCCGGCCTCGATGGCACCTTGGGCAATCGCCGCCCCATCGCGAAAATCGCCCATCAGGCACTGGGACACGTCGGCAAGCCGCTCACCTTGAATGCGTCGCTCTCCTTTGATCCCGACGGCGCCGCCGAAACTCAGCCACTCAAAGCCATCTGGAAAACCGCCGAAAAATACCGTGGCGTCGAGCTGGAGCCCCTTCCGAATTTGCGCGCTAAATTCAAGGCGCCGCGACCCGGTGTCTACAGCGTTCTACTGAGCGTCACCGACGGCAAACTGGAGTCCCAGCCGCCCGAACCCATCTTCATCCAGATCGACATGCCCACCGATGAAGCCATCGCCGAGGGCAGAGAATTCGTCGACGAAGAAGCGCCCGGCACCGCCGGTGACGACGTGCGCTTTCGCAAAGTCACGCTCGGCCTCTGGGGAAATCTCGAACGCGCCGTGCAATTGTTTCCGTCGCGCTGCGGCGTTGCGCTTCGAGTCGATGCTGATTTCGCCCCCGTCGAGAAGTTCGTTGAAATTCCTCTCGCACTGGAAGCCCGCGACGGCGCGCTCATGCACCTCATCGATGGGATCGCTCGCCAGACCGACGCGCGATACCGCCGCGATAAAGACCGCGCATTCTGGCTCACCACGCCACTGGCCTGGGTCAAGGAAGAAAAACTGGCCGCGGTCGCCGTGCTCGTGGACGCCCTCTATACCAAACCCGACGCCAGCGACCTGCTGAGCCTCCTTATGCCGGCTTTCAAACCCGTCATCGACGCCCGCGCCAGCAGTTCTCTTGAATTCGAAAAGTCGCGTCAGGAAATTCACGGCATCCTTCCGGCGTCCGCCGCTGCCCGCCTGAAAGAAATCTTCGCCGCCCTGCGCGTCCCCGATAGCAACGGCCTGCCGCCCACCGACTTGCCATCCGGATACGAATACCGTCTTCAAAAAGCGCTTGGCGAAACACGTGTCACCTTTTCAAAGCAGCGCGAACGCCTCGATTTTATTCTCCGCGATCTCGGCCAGCAAGCCGGCGTCTCGATGGCCTTCGACCCGCGCCAATTCAAAGACATTCCGCGCCTGGACATCGATCTAAAGAATGTCCCCTTGCGCGATGCCGCCCGCACCCTCGTCGAACTCGCCGGCTTCGACGGCTGCTCCGTGGAATCTCCCGGCGGCCTGTGGTTCTACCGCGGAAGCCGTCCGTACCCGACCAGCGAATTGCTCTGGGATCACACGCTCGTTCGCGCCTACGATATGTCGAAGCTTCTGAGCCGTGTTTCACCGGCCAGCGGCCAGCCGCTCAGTGGCGAAACCATCGCTTACATTATCCAGCGCCGCATTTACCCGGCATCCTGGAAAGACCCTGGCGCACTGATTTTCTACCATCCACAAACGCGCAAGCTGCTGGTGATGCACGGCCCGGCCGCGCACAAAAAAATTCTCGAATTCCTCTACGATCTCGGCGAACGCGGCGAATGGGCGCTCGGCCCCGTCGAAGAAGCTACGAAGAAATGAATCGCCATCTCCGCACACTCTCGTTTCCTCTCCCGCCCACAATTCCCTCTTGCTACATCCCTCCTTAAAACGTACTATCGAAGCATGAAAAAAATTCCAGATGCCGCATTTACTGAACTCAAAGAAATCTATGTCCGTCTCGACGCCGAGCTCCAACCGCTGCGTCGTTTTTGCACCAGCCGTGGAATCTGCTGCGACTTCGCCAAAGTCGGCCACATGCTTTATGCCACCGGTTTGGAAGCCGCTTACATGGCCCGCTCCGGCGTTGCGCCCAGCGCCGAAAATTCCGAAAACGGAAAATGTCCCTATTTGAACGGATCGCTTTGCGGCATACGAGACAATCGCGCCATTGGCTGCCGCCTCTATTATTGCGATAAGACCTATGAAGATAACCGCAACGCGCTCTACGAACGCCACCTGAAACAGGTGCGCGACATTGAAGTCAAATACGGCCTCGATCACACGTACGATCCGGTCACGCAGCTCAATTTCGAGGAACTGGTGCAAGCATGAGCCGGACCAAACGCCGCATCGCCTTATCCATGACTGGCGCCAGCGGCGCCATTTACGGCCTTCGCGTACTGGAAGAACTGCTCCGCGATTCGACCCTTGAAGTGCATCTCTCCCTGTCACCGTCCGCGCAGAAAGTCCTCGCCGTCGAACACGGTATCCAGGTCAATCTTCAGGAGTTCAATCCGGCTGCACTTGGGATAAAAAACGCCGAACGCGCCGTCTATCACAGCTACGACAACGTAGCCGCCCCGAGCGCCTCCGGCAGCTTCCGCATTCAAGCCATGGCTATTGTGCCCTGTTCCATGGGCTGCATCGGCGCGATCGCGCATGGCATCAGTGATGATTTAATTCAACGCGGCGCCGACGTCATGATCAAAGAACGCCGCCCGCTCGTGGTCGTGCCGCGCGAAACGCCGCTCTCCCCGATCCATCTCGAAAACCTGCTCACGCTGTCAAAGCTCGGCGTCACGGTGCTCCCCGCCAGCCCCGGTTTTTACGGCAAGCCGCAAAGTGTCAGCGACATGGTCGATTTTATCGTCGCGCGCGTCCTCGACCACCTCTCCGTCGAACACAATCTTGGCCCGCGCTGGGGCGAAAAACCGTAGCCGAATCTGTCCTCTGCGGCGATTGCCCAACACTGCTGCCGAGATTTCAGACCACACGCTCCCTCCCGGGGACAGGAGTGTCCCCGCCACCGGCGCGAGGCGGCGGCTTTTGTCCTTTCTCATCTTTTCCTTTGTGTCTTTGACTCTTTGACTCTTTGAGTCTTTTAGTCTTTGTGTTGAATCCGTAATCTGTAATCCGTTCGAATCTGTCACGCCCCGCTTGAACTCGCGGAAAATCTGATTAACATTTTATCAGCACAACCGGACAAGACGTGAGGTAACAACGAACTGACGATGCTGAAGCAAATCGAAGTGCCGCCCTTGGGCGAACAGAAGCAGACTGAAACACTGTTGAATTTCTGGTATGTCGACGAAGGTCAGGACGTCAAGGCCGGCGACGATCTGGCCGAACTGGTCACGGACAAGGCCGCGTTCAATCTGCCCGCGTCTGTAACAGGACGCGTCGTCAAAATTCTGGTCAAAGAAGGCGCGACGGTCAAGCCGGGAGACAAACTCGTCGAGATCGAAACCGGTGCCTGATTTGAAATCAGCGAAGCCAAAAACGAAAGGACGGTTCATCGTCCTCGATGGGCCCGATGGCGCTGGAAAATCAACGCAGGCCCGCATGCTCGTTGAACGCCTGCAGAGCCTGGGCAAAAAAGTCCTGCTGCTGCGCGAACCCGGCGGCACCGCGACCGGCGAAGCCATCCGCACGATTTTGCTGGAGAACAAAGTGGGCGGCGACGACCGCATGACCGCTCTGGCGGAAACGTTTTTGTTCCAGGCCGCGCGCGCGCAACTGATCGACGAAGTCATCCGGCCGGCGCTCGAAAAGGGCACCTGGGTTATTTGCGACCGCTTTACGTTATCGACGCTGGTCTATCAAGGCTACGCCGGAGGCATCGACAAAAAGTGGGTCGAACAGGTGTCGAAAGCGGCTGTTCAGGGACTCTGGCCCGACCGCTATTTCGTTCTGTGGGTTTCCCCGAACGTCGGCGTGTCGCGGCGGGAACATCGCGCCGCGGACCGCATGGAATCCAAAGGCGACGTTTTCGTTAAAGCCGTCGCCAGCGGATTCAAGGCCGCTGTGAAGCGCGAGCCGAAAAAGTACACGGTGATCGACGCACAAGATTCAATCGATGCCGTTCAGAAAAAAATGTGGAAGTCCCTGGAGCCGCTGTTGAAATGAGCTGGGACGCACTGGTCGGACAGCAACCCGCAAAAAAATACCTGCGCTCTGTTTTAAGCGCAAAGCGGAACGCGCACGCCTACCTGTTTAGCGGCCCTTCGGGCGTCGGCAAACGCACCGCCGCCTTGCTCTTTGCTCAGGTTCTGCTCTGTCATGCGCCGCCCTTCACCGACACCGCGTGCGGCATCTGTAAATCCTGCCATTGGTTTCAAAACCGCCGCGGCCCGCTGCTCGATCATCCCGACGTCATCAGCCTCGTGAAGTTCAGCGGCTCATCGGAGAAGGGCGGGGGGGCGGAAAAAATTGTCGCTGACCAGGACCCCATGATCCGGCTTGAAACCATACAACACGTCTGCGAGCAGCTGCACCGGTCGCCCATGGCAGGCGCGCGCCGCGTCGTCATCATTCCGGAAGTACAACGCCTCTGCCGCGGCCAGGCCGAAGCGGCCAACGCATTCTTGAAAACACTCGAAGAACCGCCTGAAAGTTCACTGATCATTCTCACCACCAGCCAGCCCGAAGCACTCCTTGAAACCATCATCTCCCGCGTCCAATACGTGCAGTTCCGCCGCCTCTCGCTTGATGACATCCGCGCCGGTCTGGCGTTACAATCGAGTTCCCAGCCGCAAGCCGAGCGTGAGGTGGCCGCGCTTCTTTCCGATGGCAGCCTCGGCCGCGCCAAAGAACTTCTCGAAGGCGATCTGAAGACCTGGCGCGCCGCCGTCATCACGGGACTGGGGAAACTCAGCGTAAAAGCCGGCCCGCAATTTGGACTGATGCTCTGGGGCCTGGCCGACACCGAAGGCAAGCGCCTCTTCGCCGCGGAAAAAGACGGACAGAAGTGCGCCACGGCAGAAACAGAAGACGACCCGAGCGATGAACTTTCAGAAGGCGAAGCCAAAACCGAATCCGGCTGGAAGCGTTACGTCTTCCGCCGCCTGCTCGAAGTTCTCGAAGTCTGTTTCCGCGATGCCATGGTCTGCGCCGCGGCCCCCGATGCCGGCGCGCCACTGCTGCTGCAGCCCGACCAGCGCGAGCTATCACATACATTAGCCGCGAAATTCGGCACGGAGGGTTGCCAGCGCATCCTGGCATCCTTAAGAGATTGTTTGTTGGCCGTGCGCCTTTACGTGCGAGGTGATGTGGTCGGACGGGCATTAAGCGGTAAAATTGTGGAAGCAATGCAATCCGCCGCGTAACATAGCGCGGCATTCAAAAGTATGGGGTAACAGTTCTAAGATGGCCATGCCAGACGAACGCGACGACGAACAGAAGATCTCCCAGATTCTGCTGCGGGACGACCGCTACAACCGGGAGGCTTATCGTTTTTTACAGGAAGGCCTCGAGTACACCGTGCAGCGGCGCGGCAAGCGCGGGCACGTGACCGGCCCGGAGTTGCTCGAAGGCGTGCGCGATCTGGCCCGGGAACGGTTCGGCCTGATGGCGCGAACGGTCTTGAATCAGTGGGGCATAACCCAGACCGCCGACTTCGGTGAAATGGTTTTCAACCTGGTCGAAGAACAGATCATGTCGAAACAGGATTCTGATACGCGCGCCGATTTTGCAAACATTTACGATTTTGAAGAAGTGTTCGATCACCAGACCGAAATTGAAATCGAAGAATAAGGAAAACGCCAGCATGTCGGAACCATCTACACTCGTATCCATGCTCGAACACTCCGCGGCGACGTGGCCGGCGAACGCCGCCGTCGTCACGCCCGACCGCACCATGCCCTACACCGAACTGATAGATGGCGCGCGGCGAGTCGCCTCAGCGCTGCTGAAGCAAACGACGAAGCCGGTCATCGCCCTGTTCTTTCCGATGACGCCCGAATTTGTCGTCGCCTATTTCGGCGTGCAATTCGCCGGCAAGCAGGCCTTGCCGCTCAACCTTCTGCTGCCGCCAGAAGAAATGAAATACATCCTTGTGGACTCCGGCGCCGAGGCCATTATCGCCCCCGATGAATTCGCGCCCAAAATCGCTCCGCTGGGATTGCCCGTGCTGAAGTTCAGCGACTTAGTGAAAGCCGAACCGTCGGCGGCGCTGCCCAAGCCCGGCCCCGATGACGTCTGCACGCTCCTCTATACGTCCGGCACGACAGGTAAACCCAAAGGCGTTATTCTTTCTCACCACAATCTGGCATCGAATGCCGCCAATTCCGTTCTGTCCATGCGCCTCGACCAGAGCTGCCGCCTGCTCGCCTGCCTGCCCAGTTTCCATACGTTCGCTATCACCGGAACGATGCTCGCGCCGCTGACCTGCGGCGCCTCCATGGCCACCATGCCCAAATTCGATCCCGAGGGCGTCTTGAAAATCGCGTCCGGCCTGAAGTGCGATACCTTGATGATGGTCCCATCCATGTACCGCCTCGTCACCCGCATGCAGGAACGCAAGCCGCTGGATATGAAACACCTGCGCCTGGCGGTCGCCGGCGGCGAAGCGCTGCCGTCCGAAGTGCGCACGCAATTCGAAAAGGTCTTCGGCGTTCCATTGCTGGAAGGCTACGGCCAGACCGAAAGCGGGCCGGTCGTCTCCTTTAATATGCCATGGGCGAACGTGCCCGGCACCGTCGGCAGGCCCATCCCCGGCGTGAAGGTAAAAATCGTGGATCTCGAAACCCTGCAGGATGTGACGAACAAGCAGACCGGCGAAATCTGGGTGTCCGGTCCGAACGTCATGAAAGGCTATCACAACCAACCCGGCGAAACGGCGAAGGCGCTGACCACGGATGGCTGGCTACGCACCGGCGACATGGGCGAAATGACGCCCGAAGGCCACATCCGCATTACCGGCCGTTTGCGCGAAATGATCAAAGTGGCCGGCGAAATGGTCTTTCCGGCGGAAGTCGAAAACGCACTGCTCGCCTTTCCGGCGGTGCTCGAAGCCGGGGTCGCCGGCGCCAAAGACGAGCGCAAAGGGGAGATCGTCAAGGCTTACGTGGTGCTCAAGCCCGACCAGACGGCGACCGAAGACCAGATTTTACAGCATTGCCGAAGTACGCTGGCGGCATATAAAGTTCCCAAGAGTATTGAATTTAGACCTGAATTACCCAAAGGACCCACAGGCAAGGTGATGCGGCGATTGTTGAAATAGGCCACTCATTTGCGCTTTTGTCGCAAAGGCAAGAATCATTTCTGATTCAGTAGGACCTTTTATGCCGAATAATTTCAGCTTCGTTATCGAAGGCGTTCTGGCGGGTATGGAACGCCCCGGCACGTTCGCGCGCCTGCGTGACGACTTGGAATTTCTGAAGCTTCACAAAATACATTCCATTGTCTCATTGACCGAACACCCTCTGGAACGCGCCTTCATTGATGAATTCGGCTTTCGATACCTCCATTTACCAGTCGCCGATTTCACCCCGCCCAGCATCGAACAAATTGAAAAGTTTCTGAGCTTTCAGCGCAGGTCTGAAGCCGATACGCTGGCCACCGTGGTCCATTGCGGAGCCGGACTCGGTCGCACGGGGACCATGCTGGCTTGCGTCCTGGTCTCGCGCGGCGTGCCGCCTGAAGCGGCGATCGACCATGTTCGAACCCAGCGCCCGTACTCCATTGAGACCGTGGAGCAGGAGGACAGCATCCGGCATTATGCCGAAGTCCTCGCCAAACGAGCCGGACCGATTATCATCAACGACTTGAATGACGATAAACGCGGACGCGACAAGACTAGGAACGACCGGGATCAGGACCGCAAACCGTGAGTCATCCGCAGGATCGCCTGCAATCCTTGCGGTGAGCGGCACATGAGCGGCCTTATGCATTCGGCGCAGCTTTCAATCGAGTGGCGTATGATGGAGGGTTGCTGTACTGTTAAGGTACAGCACGAGTGATAAAAAATGCCCCGTAAGGGTCCAAAAACATTCGAACAACTAGCGGTTGAAAACGGGCTGGTAACGGAAACGCAGGTGCGGGATTGCCTCACCGTTCAAGAGGATTCCCGGAAAGAAGATCGCGATCCGGATCCCGTTGAATCCATCATGATTGCCAAGGGCTTCATGAGCGAGGAAGAGGTCCGTGCGGTGAAAACCGCGCTGGGCCGCATGAGCCGCGATGAAGAGAAGGGCGATCCTCTTCGCATCGGCAATTACGAGATTATCGGCAAGATTGGCGACGGCGGACTGGGCACCGTGTACAAGGCGCGCCAGATTTCCATGTCGCGCGATGTCGCCCTCAAAGTCCTCCATAAAAAATGGCTCACCGACGAAGAATTCAAGAAGCGCTTCCTGCTTGAAGCTCGCCTCGCCGGCCGCCTCAGCCATCAGAATCTGATTCAGGTCTACGACGTCGGCCGGGACCGCGGCATTTATTATTTCTCGATGGAATTTGTCGACGGCGAAACCATCGAAGACATGATCGAACGCGACGGCGCGCTTGAAAACGCCAAGGCCGTGGATTTCATCATGCAGGTGCTGCGCTCGATTTCGTACATCAAGAACTTCGACATCGTCCACCGCGACATCAAGCCCGGCAACATGATGGTGACGCGCAAGGGCGTCGTGAAACTTGGCGACTTCGGCTTCGTTAAATCCAAGCTCGATCCCATGATCGCCACCGAAGGCGAAGTCCTCGGCACGCCCGATTACATCTCCCCTGAACAGGCCATGGGCCTTGAAACCATCGACTGGCGCTCCGATCAGTATTCTCTGGGCTGCTCGCTCTATCACATGGTCACCGGCAAGCCGCCGTATGAGGGCTCCGGCAGTTCGGTGATGCGCCAGCACATCAAGGCCGATCTGCCCGATCCGCGCACGATCAACAGCAAAATTCCCGACGCTGTCGTGCAGATCCTTGAACGCATGATGGCCAAGGATCCCAACGACCGCTACTCGGACACCGATCAGATGTTCGAAGACCTCGAACTGGTTAAGATGGGGCACGACCCCACCGTTGAACGGCTCGACGCCGGTAAGTCGACAATCATCCGCGCCTTTAAAATCGAACAGGTCCGCGCGCAACGCGCCAAGACCGAAGTGGAATTGCTGCGCGAAGAAGTCGAGAGCATGCGCAAATACATGTGGGCCGCATTCCTGGCCGCCGGCCTCATGTTCGTGCTGTTCACACTGATCCTGTTCCTGAAGTTCACCGGACAATAGGGGACAGGGGCGAGGGGTCAGGGGTCATCCCCTGAATTTGGAGTCCTGGACCCCTAACCCCTGCCGTACATGGAGAAATCGATGTCTTTGAAGATTACACGCGCGCTCATTTCCGTCTCCGACAAAACAGGCATTGCCGATTTCGCCGCTGGTCTCGCCGCGCTGGGCGTGGAACTGGTCTCAACCGGAGGCACCGCCAAAGCGCTGCGCGAAGCGGGTTTGAAAGTGAAGGACATCAGCGAAATCACCGGCTTTCCGGAGATCATGGACGGCCGCGTCAAAACGCTGCACCCGAAAGTTCACGGCGGCCTCCTCTACCGCCGCGATCTGGAAAGCCACGTCGCTCAAGCCAAAGAACACGGCATCGGCCCGATCGACCTCGTCGCGGTGAATCTCTATCCTTTTGAAGAAACGATTGCCAAGGCCGGCATCAGCACCGAAGACGCCATCGAACAGATCGACATCGGCGGTCCGTCGATGGTCCGTTCCGCCGCCAAGAATTGGGAATCCGTCACCGTTCTCGTGGACCCCGATGACTACGCGATCGTGCTGCGCGAAATGCAGGAGAATGCCGGCTCCACAAACAAGGCCACGCGCTTGCGCCTGGCCGCCAAAGTATTCGCCGTCACCAGCCGCTACGACGCGGCCATCTGCGGTTTCCTCGAGAGCATCGGCGAAGAAGGTCCGCCGCCCACCTTCACGCTTCACGGCGTGCTGAAACAGCCGCTGCGCTACGGCGAGAATCCACATCAGAAGCAGGCCGCGCTGTACGCGCTCGCGGGTTTCAACGAACCCTGCGTGGCCCAAGGTTCGCAGATTTCAGGCAAAGAGATCGGCTTCAACAATCTGCTCGATATGAACACCGCATTCGAGATCGTCAAAGAATTCGACCGCCCGGCCGCCTGCATTGTGAAACATAACAATCCCTGCGGCGCAGCCTCAGGCGACGACATCCTCAGCGCGTACAAAGAAGCCTACCAGGGAGACCCGCTGTCCGCGTTCGGCGGCGTGCTCGGTTTAAATCGCACGCTCGATCATCGAATCGCCGAAGAAATTCTGGGCGCCAAGGGTTTCAAAGTCGATGCCATCGTGGTGCCAACGATCACCGCTGAAGCGCGCGAATTGCTCACGACAAAAAAGAAATGGGGCTCCAACGTCATCCTTGTTGAAGCCGGCGATCTGGAACACTTCAAACGCAACATGTCGCTCGAACGCGCCAGCGAACACCGCGACATCCGCACCATTCCCGGCGGCATCCTCGTGCAGCGCCGCGACGTCACGACTCTCGAAGACGAATTCGCAAATCTAAAAACAGTGACGAAGCGCGAGCCGACTCCTGAAGAACTCGCCGCGCTGAAGTTCGCCTGGATCGTCTGCAAACACGTCAAGAGCAACGCCATCGTGCTGGGGAGGGGGACCTCTATTGTTGGCGTCGGCGCCGGCCAGATGTCGCGCGTCGATTCCGTCGAGATCTCCATCAAAAAAGCCGGCGATCGCGCCAAAGGCGCCGTGCTCGCCAGCGACGCGTTCTTTCCATTCTCCGACGGTCCCGAGGCCGCCGCCAAGGCAGGCGTCACAGCGATGATTCAACCCGGCGGCAGCGTGAAAGACGCCGAAGTTTTCGCGCTCTGCGATAAGTATGGAATCGCCATGGTCACCACCGGCTACCGCCACTTCCGGCACTAATGTACCGCGGGCTTCCAACCTGCCCGCCGTTGGGTTCGCGTTCTCATGTCGCGACTCACCGCATCTATTTTGTCTTGCCAAAAAAAGCCCTCCGATCATACTGCTTGCACGTGGTGCAAATCTGGCCGGAGGGGCTATGGAATTTACCGCGCCGGTCGTCAGTAATGCCGACATCAGTCTCTTTGCCGATTGGCAATGCCGTCAGCGCCGCCTGCAGGCTTTTTCCGCGACTCAGCCTCACATCTCCGCGCAACTTCGTATTCTCGACTACCTCATCCAGCGTTACACAAACGCGGCCCTAGCACAGCGGCCCGCCCGTTTTCCGCTGCCGCAAGCGCCGCTTCAAAATTCATATTCGAACAACGCCCTATTTTTGAATCATCGCGCCATGTTGGTGCATCATCATTTGCGAAACGTCGGTCGGCCGCAGACCGCAACAGAATGCGCCGGCGATAACCGTGTCGTGCCAGTCATTCATCGGTTGAGCTCCCGCTGTAGTAACGAAGCAGTACCCAGCACTGGACTTGCAAACGACACGTCCGAGCCCGACTGCGGCCTCAATTTTTTCCGCCACGTCCTCACGCTGATGGACTCTGTCGCCGATTACGGCACCTGGGTCGGACGCTGCATGGAAGACTATGCGCGCCTCAAGTTCGCACTGCGGCTCGGCCCCGATCTATCAGACGAAACCGTCGCCTACCTCGGGCGTTGCGCGGAAAATCCGTCGGGCTCAGCCGTTCTCTCGATCGCGCTTATGATCTGCTGCGATAACCCGCGCGTCATCGACCACGCCGTCGCCGCCTGGCGCACGCGCATCAGTGCGAATCTCAAAGACGACGCAGCCCGCATGCTCGAAGAAATGCTCAGCCAGCCGCTGCGCCGAGCCCGCGCTGCGGATCTGTTCCGCTACGAGCTCGCCAGTTCACAGTCTGCCGTTCGCCTGCGCGCTCTTTACATGACGGAAAAACTTGGGACGCTGCACGACATCGGGCTGCTCATGGACTTGATTGCCTTGCCCAAACAATCCGACGAAGCGCCACGCGAACGCGACGCGATTCTTCGCGCCACGTGCGAACTTTCAGGAGCCCGCAGCATCCACATGCACGCGACCACTGAAAAAAGCGCTTTGACGAATTACGAGGACTGGCAGCTCCGCCGCAAGCGTTTGAATTCGTATTCCGGATCTTTCCGCCGACAGTACATCGCCGCTGAAAGCCGCATCTACGATTACCTGCTCGACCATCATCACCACTCCGCGCGCGGCCAGCAGCTGGCGCGATTCGCAATGCCTTCGGAAGTCTTCACCGACCGGGGTTCGGTCGTCGTCTACCATCAGCTCGGCAAGACCGAATTCGCGGGAGTAAAAACCGAACAAGAGGCCAGCAAGCGCGCGTCATCCATTCTGCGGCGCATGGCCAGCATGGACCTGCAGAGTTCCGCGAAAGCCTACGTCGATGCCGGCCGCGTGAAGACGGAGTCCGAAGCGCCGATCTTGATAGACGCAGCCACGCGGCCCACCCCCCAGCAGCTTGAAATCTGGAAGCGCATCGAAAACGAATTGGTCATTCGTGGCACAAAATCGCATTGCAATCTGGTGTTTAAGGAAATTGGCGAGGCTTTATCGCTCGGGCCGATGCTTCCTGAAAAGGCTGTTTACTACCTGAACTGTCAGATCGTCAATAGCGAGGCCATTGAGTATCTCGCGCGCTGTCAGAACCGCAGTGCCATGGATTACATTCTCGGTGAATGGCGCAAGCGCATCCGCAAACGAAAACTCGGGGTTCAACCGAACTCAAATAAAGGGTTGGTTGAACGGCTAGGACCGGCCAGGGCGCATCTGTTCTTCAGCACGCCCGAACGCCGATCCGCCGCGGCGGAGAAGTTTCGCCGCGAGATTCTTTCCGCCGATCACCCCCGCATTCGTCTCGCGGCTATTCGCATATTAGGGCGCGTCGGCGGCCTCGAAGACATCAGCCTGCTCAGCGATATTCTGTCGCTGCCGCGCCTGCGCAACGAAGACCCGCGTGAACGGCCAGCACTATTGCAATCCATGAAAAAGTTGGCGCGGCGCAATAATTCAGATCCCGTTGTGCTTCTGAATGTGGCGCACGCGCGCACGGAGAAGGGTATGTCATTGAGTGAACCCTAACCCTTTCCAAGGTAATGTATGAAACCACATTCACTTTCCATCCTGCTGCTGGTTGCGCTCACGGTCCTGTCCTCGCATGGCGCTGAAAAGCCGAACGTGGTTTATATTCTCGCGGATGATCTCGGCTACGGCGATGTCTCGTGCCTGAATAAGAATTCCAAAATCAAAACGCCGAACATGGATCGCCTCGCGCGGCAAGGCATGATCTTTACTGATGCGCATTCGGGCTCAGCGGTCTGCACGCCCACGCGTTATGGAATTCTCACCGGCCGGTACGCCTGGCGGACGCATCTGCGTTCCGGCGTGTTATGGGGCTGGTCGCCTCCGCTGATCGCCAGCGGACGCCCGACGGTGGCATCCCTTTTGAAAGGCGCCGGTTACGCCACGGCGTGCCTCGGCAAGTGGCACCTGGGAATGGACTGGCCATTCGTAAAACCGGGGGACGCTGCCGCGTGGAAGATGAAGGCGGCCGGCGCTCCCGACGTGGATTACAGCAAGCCGATCCGAAACGGACCGACGACAGTCGGCTTCGATTACTACTTTGGTATCAGCGCGTCGCTCGATATGCCGCCCTATTGTTGGATCGAGAACGACCGGACCGTGGGTCTGCCGTCTGCCACCAAGGTGTTGTGGAAGAATCGAACCGGCGCGGCGCACCCTGATTTCTCGGCTGTCGACGTACTCCCGGGCCTAACGAAAAAAGCGTGTGCTTACATCGATCAACGCGCAAAAGAAGCGGCGCCGTTCTTTATTTACATGCCCTTGAATTCGCCGCACACGCCGATTGCAACGAGTCCCGATTTCGCCGGCAAAAGCGGCCTTGGCGACTACGGCGATTTCGTGCTTCAGACGGATTGGGCTGTCGGAGAAGTGATGGCCGCGTTGGAGCGAAATGGACTGAGCCATAAAACGCTGATCATCCTCACGTCGGATAACGGCTGTTCTCCCGAGGCTAACTTCTCAGCGCTCGCCGGACAGGGGCACAATCCAAATTACGTGTTCCGAGGCCATAAAGCGGATGTCTTCGAAGGCGGGCATCGCGTCCCATTTATCGCGCGCTGGCCTGAAAATATAAAACCGGGATCGCACTGCGACGATCCCATCTGCCTGACAGACTTGACGGCGACCTGCGCCGAAATCGTTGGATTTAAACTCCCCGAATCCGCCGCCGAAGACAGCGTGAGTATTCTTCCGAATCTGCTGGGAGTAGCGCACGGCCCCGTGCGCGAAGCGACGGTGCATCAGTCGATGAACGGGTCGCTCGCGATTCGGCAGGGAAAATGGAAACTCGCGATGTGTGCGGATTCGGGGGGATGGAGCAGTCCCAAGCCCGGAACGGCTGAATCGAGGAAACTCCCGTCGATTCAACTCTTCGATCTGGAAAAAGACGTGGGGGAGACGACCAACCTGGCGAGCGCACAGACTGACGTTGTCGCGCGCCTCCAGAAATTGCTCCAGAAGTACATCGATGAGGGGCGCAGCACGAGTGGCGCCGCACAGTCAAACGACATCGTCGTAAAACTGGTGCAGCCGAAAAACCCGTGACGAGTCGAAGGTTTGAAAAAAAACAGCGGCGGCAATTTAATACCGGCGGAGGGAATTGAACCCCCGACACAGGGATTATGATTCCCTTGCTCTACCAACTGAGCTACGCCGGCAAACTGAAGAAGACGTAAATTAACATTACCGCCGCCGCCGTCAAGCGAAGCCTCGCATGAAACGAGCTTTCGGTGAATATTTCCGGCGCTAAACGGCGCTGGAGAAATTAATAACACGTCTCATCGATTTATTTCAAATCGGGATGGAAATAATTTGCATGCTTGATCCCGGTTCGTATGATCACGGTCGTCAATTGAAACTGTGATGATAAAACGACGCCACTCCAAGAAAACTAAAATTCGTGCAGGCTAATTCCTGGGCAAGGGGGATCGATGCTTTGGTGTGAAAAAAACGACCCGATCAAGTCTGGCTGGAAGAGGACACTCCTTAAGGTATGCCTGCTGCTCGCCGGCGTGGCGACCTCCCTTTCGGCGGAGAGCGAACTGCCGCGCCCCATCGACGCAGACAGCGATTTGCCTCCCTATGATTTTAGATATGCCAACGGACTCTATGCGACCATTGCGGGATTCATGTCGATCAAAGACGTGGAATTGAAAGTTCAGAAAAAGCTCAATCTTAAAGTCGCTTCGTTCAAAAAAAAGATGCCTGTTCGCGCCATCATTCAACCCAATGCCGCACCCCTTGTCGTGGTGTTGCTCGGGATTGACGGTAAGGCCGAAGGCCCGCTCGGGAAATTGTGGCCGTCCTGGTTCAACGACGCCGGCTATCACGTCCTGACATTCGACTCGACCTTTCTGCCCTCCTTCACTGAGATCTCAGGGCACGGCGTGACCGGGAATTTGCAGGTCGAAAGCGAACGCATCGCCGAGGTCATCGCCGCGTTTCTCGAACTGGGAGAGATCAAGGGCAAAGTCACAAAGCTCGGCATCATCGGGATGAGCTACGGCGGAATCCAGGCGCTGGTTCTGGGGAAGATGGCCAAAGACGGAAGCCTTCCGTTCACCGTAGACGCCATTCAAGCCTACTCGCCTCCGATCAGCATCCGCAAGACGGGCGAAGTGATCGATCAGTGGTTCAAGGAAGACCGCTGGCAGTACACACTGGTTGAGCTCGCCAACAAAATGTCCGGCCACAAACCGGTGGGTCCTGAAAGCACGGTACCCTTCACCGATGAAATGATGCGCGCGGGCATTGCCGCGCTGTTCCGCATTGGCCTCGTTGATGTCATCGTCAAAAACGACATCATTTACAAACTCAACGTGCTGCCGAAGGGAAACAATTACGATAGCGACTACGTGAAACGCGACCACGCCGCCATCATGGGCTATACCGATTTCATGACAGAAATGTCGTACCCGTATTGGCGGAAGAAGTCCAACATGCAGCAGCTGTCAGACCTTACCGGCCCCGTCGAATTGCCTTACCTGATCGATAAGCAGCCAGCCTACTCTCAGATCATCATGGCGCTCGATGACCCGCTCAACACGCTGACTGACACGGAGGCACTGCAGCAGCAGGTAACTGGCCGCAATATCATTTTTCTGCCCATCGGCGGACATTTAGGATTCGTCAATGCGGCATGGACCAAGGCCAAGTTGCTGTCCTTGTTCAAACCGGCGACGCAGACGGCAGCGCAAGTTTCAAAATAAAGCGCGACGACTGTTTTTTTTGTCAAGCAACGCCGAACGAACGTTCGGCGTTTTTTTTTAGTGTGTTGCCGCTGGGGCGGGGGAGGGCTTCGCATCTGGTTTTGCGGCAAGCGGATCGGCCAGTTCGCTCGTCCACCGGGTGCTTCTATTGCGTCCGTTCTGTTTGCTGGCGTAGAGCGCCCTATCGGCGCGGCTGATAAGCGCATCACCCGTCAATCCCGCCTGATGCTGGGAGACGCCGAGCGATAAGGTGATCGGCACCACCTGTCCTTTTTCGCCGCGGAACACAGCGGTTTGAACGGCTGTGCGAAGCCGCTCGGCTGTCTGCTCAGCGGAGTCCAGCGATGCATTGGGCAGAAGCAGCGCCATCTCTTCGCCGCCATATCTGAATGCAATGTCGCCGGTTCGCATGCCCTTGCGCAGCACACCGGCGACTCCTTTTAAGATCAGATCGCCCGAAAGATGTCCGTGCGTATCGTTGACTTTCTTGAAATGATCGATGTCGCAAAGCACCAGGCAGAACCCGCTGCCCGCCGCGGCCGCCTCCGCCCGGAGATGCTCCAGCGTGACCAGGAAATGGCGTTTGATATAGAGTGACGTCAGCACATCCGTGATGGCTTTGCGGTCGTCTTCGTCCTTCTTCATCGCCAGAGCAATATGCTTGGCCGACTCGATCAACAACTCTTCCAGCGCTTCCGCCTCAGGACCATTGAAACCTTCCAGCGAGCGCCGAATGCGCAGCACCCCAATCGGTTTTTGATCCGCCAGCAGCGGCACGCAGAGCGTCATGCCATCGCTGGCTCCACTTTGTGTTGGCCCCTGAGGGTCTTCCATGCGCACGGTTCGACGCCGTTCAAGTGATAGCGCCGCAAACGAGGCCGCCGCGTCGCTCAAGTCCAGCTTGGATAAGGCATTTTCCAGAATGTCAGCCGCGTCGGAGTGCGACAAGGCGTCCGGATCCGCCTGCGCGCCTCGGCGCCACTGTGCCTTGGCGACGAGCAGGCCTTGATGTTCGAGCATGCCTTCGACAAACAGGTGACAGCCTTCGCGGACGATGGTCGCGGATTTCGCGGCAACCCGGAAGGGTCGGTGCGTCTTCCGGGCGTCTTCGCTCGGTGGCTGGATGCGGCTGATCGACGGATTGAGCGCGCGAGCCAGTTCGTCGCTGTCAAACGAGATGAAGAGTTCTTCCTTATTTGTCGTGCGGATACACGCTGCGGGAAAGACAGAACTTCGACCGTTCGGCCCGTTCTCCGTGTTCGCCGCGAAAAGCGAGACTTCGCGCGCTTCAAACATTTCGGAGAGCAATGTCAGGATGCGATGCAGCCGTTCATCGCGTGCCGGTATCGCCGTGGAGCGATGGATCTCCCGCATCAGCGCCAACCCTTCGGCCTGCGCCCGCATGCGCCGGGCTTGCAACAGTGCGACATCGCGTTGCGCGTCTGAGCGGCGCAAATCGTTTTTCGAGATTCGAAGCAGGCGCTGCACGCGTACGGATTCACAGGCGCTTAAAAATATTCCGAATCCAGACCCGGCCACGAGCATCGCCGCCGGTAAAGGTGTTCCGCGCATGGGGCCGGGCGGAACCGGCAATCCAAAATGATTGGCAAGCGCACAAAGTCCACTGCCGAACAGCAGCCCGCCCGCGGCAAAAGGCGCGATACTTTCTAGTTTTTTTATCAGGGCTGCTGGCGTGGAGCGGCGGCCCGCACCAGCGGCTCCATGCGCTGTATCAGCGTGCGACTCAGTCCCGGCACGGTGCCCAGATCCCATACGGTGCTAAAGCTCCCGCGTTTGTGCCGTTCTTGAAGAATCCACTTCGCCCGGCGCGGCCCGATGCCCGGCAGCATCTCAAGTTCCGCCGCCGTCGCACTGTTTAAATCAAGCCGCCACGTTGGGGCCGCCTTCGCTTGAATCGAAACCGCCGCGACCTGAACCGCGCTCCCGCCAGACAACCCCTCGGACGCGTGAGGCAGCGCTGCGGCGGTACAAACGACACACGAGATCACGAGCCACGCAACGAGTTCATTGCGTGCCAGCAAACAAATGCGTGGTGTCGATATACCCGTTTTATCCATCGAACTTTCAGGCGGGGAACTGAAGCAAAAACCATCAGTTCTCAAGCATTGAAACGTTCAGGCTCCGACGGGTTCCTGCCGTTTGCTGGGTGTGTGGTTTGCTTTCGCGCGCTTCCCAGTGGTTGGCTCGGCGGACTCGATCCGCTTGGAGGATTCACCGTAGAAACATTTTTCCGCTTCGCCGCTGATGCATTCTCGCGCGAACATGATCATGTGATGCGAGACGACCGCCGTGTGAATGATCTCTTCGATCTTGCCCTTTTTGATATTCGGCCAAGCCATCCGCCAGAAACGCGTGCGGTAATCCGATCGCCACCCGATGTGCCAGACGATGCGAGCCATGATGTTCAGGCCTTTGAAAATATTAGACGCATTGACGCGGGCCTTGGTCACCGGCAGCTGTTTTCGGTGTGGGAAGGTGTGCGCAATCTGATGTTCGAAGCGCGTGTAGATGGCATCAGGGGTATAGGCATCCATGACACATTCCAGCCACATCTCGACAACTTTGTCGTACGGCATCAGGAACTCAACGTTCGATTCTCGGCCGGTGCTTTTGACCAGCCGGCCTGCAGCTTCAAGGCGCCGCCAGAGTGGCGTTTTCGGCAGCGCGTGAAGAATGTTGATTGTGAGCATCGGAATGTTGGATTTTTTAATGAACTCTTTGATGCGTTCGCCAGTGGTCGGGGAATCCGTATCCAGTCCGATGATGATTCCGGAAACCACTTCGATTCCGTAGGAGTTCAGGACCTCGATTTCTTCGAGAATCGGCTTACGAATGTTCTGTTGCTTTTGGATAAACTGCAGCGCGTGCTCTTCGGGCGTCTCGATACCGCAGAAAACCGTGCAAAAAAACGCTTCTTTCATGAGTGCCAGCGCCGCCGGAACCTGCGCCAGATTCAACGTCGCTTCGCACGCGAACTGAACCGGATAGCCACGTTCTTTCTGCCACGCCACCAGTTCGGTCAAGAGTTCGATAGCGGCCGTTTGATTGGCGATAAAATTGTCGTCGACAAAATAGACCGCGCCTGGATTGCCGCGCGCCAGCATCGCATCGAGTTCCGCGGTGACCTGCTTCGGTGACTTTAAGCGCGGATTGCGTCCGTACAGTTCGGGAATGTCGCAGAATTCGCATTTATAAGGGCAGCCGCTGGAGAATTGCACGCTGGCCAGGAAATAGTCGTTGAGATCAACCAGGTGATACGCCGGCAGCGGAAATTTCGTCAGGGGGAGGCGGTCGGTGGTGATGTATATCTCTTGCTTGTCCGGTCGTGAAACGTCGGCATCCAGACGGGCAAGAATTTTGTCGGTCGCGTCACCCATTTCACCACAGTGAAGAATATCCACGTCGGTGTACCATTCGGGACACCCCGAGACTGAAGGTCCGCCGAGGACGGTGATTTTTCCGAAACTGTGCGCTCGCTCGTTGATCGCGCAGAGGAACTCGCGCTGCACGTGCATGCCGCTCATGATGACCACGTCGGCCCAGCGGTAATCCGCGTCGGTCGGTGCCGTAATGTTTTCGTCAACGAAGCGGACGTCCCACGTCTTTGGAAGATATGACGCGATAACCAGAATGCCCTGCGGCGGCATAAACGCTTTGACGCCATGCATCAAAGGATAGGAATGATGCATCGTTCCAAAAGAGCGCGTATAGCGCGGGAAAACACACAGCACATGGCGTTTACTCTTGATGTATGTTGGGTTTGGTTCAACCTGGGCAACAGACGCCCCTGTAGGTAATAGCTGCATCAAAAATCTCCCCATCGCGAATCGATTAGTATATATATCGAAAGATTATTAGCCAAGGTCAAACTCTTTTTTCTCAGCCTCGTGTCTGAATTAAGCATCAGAGCGGCGACCTCTGGCACGAAATATATGTCGATCGCGAAAGCCCTGCCAAAAAGGATAAAGAATTTGAGATGGGATTTTTAAAAAACGCGTCACAATGCCGTGTTGAACTCCATTTAATAGTCAGGAGATTCGTTTGGCCACGCGCCAGGAACTTGAAGACGCCATCGAGCAGGTGCAGCAGGGAAACCGCGAGATGTTCTCGCTGGTCGTAGAGAGCCATCACGTCCAGATTCGCACATATTTAAGCGCCTTGGTTCACGACCGCTTTGATGCCGAAGACCTTGCACAGCAAACCTTTATCTTCGCCTACCAGCACATTACCGAATACGAAACGGGCACTCATTTCATCGCGTGGCTCAAGGCGATTGCCTACAACCATGTCCGCGATTACCGCTCCTCCTTTCAACGCAACCGGAATGCAAAACGCGATCTGCGCGACGAGATTTGCCGCAAAACCGTCGCCTCCGTTGAGCCCGTATCGATGGATCCGCGCTTGGAAATGCTCGAAAATTGCGTTGAACGGCTGCCGGAGAATCAACGCAACTTCCTTAAGGCGGTATGCAGCAGGCGTGCTACCTTAGAGGAGGTAGCCACCGAACTGAACCGTTCGAGCACGGCCGTGCGCAAAAACCTCAGTCGCCTTTATGACACGCTGCGCGTGTGCGTTGAAGAACATGTGGAACGTTCGGGGGTGAGCACTTGAATAACTTCGAACAACACGACGCGCACCTGAACACGCTTATCGAAGCCTATGTTCACGACGAAGCTGACGAGGCCCAATTGCGCGAGTTGGCCGCCTGGGTCGAGGCCGACAGCGAAGTCGCGCGCCGAATCATGCTCATGAGCATGATTCAGGGCCGCTTCCGTGGCGAAGGCGATGAAACATTTGTTTTGGAAACCGTTGCCGCGGCCGCCAAGAAGAATGGCGAATCCGGCTTTGTGCGCAAAATCATGCAACATGTCCGCGAAAACGGCGGACGCGAAGCCACGCGGATGGTCAATCCAATTCGCGTCGGTTCGGCTAGAACGCCGGCTCGCCCGCTGGAACGGCAGCCTGAATCCGTCAAACCCATTCGTGAACTGAAGAAAGACCGCACGTGGATGATCGGTGCTGGTCTTGCCGCCTTGTTCATGCTCAATCTCGTTGCCCGCGTGCTCACTCCCTTCGGCCATTACAAGACCATCGCCAAGGTGACGCTCGTCAGCGCCTCCTCTTCTATTGAACGCAACGGCCAAACGCTGGTGCGGGCCGATGCGATGGAGATCGAGCCCGGCGACATTATTTCCAGCGGCAGCGAACCGATGAAATTTCGCTACCTCAACGAATCGACGGTAATCAACCTGAGTCCCGAATCGCGCGTTCGCGTCGTTTACGTCGGCGATCAGAAACGCCTGCAACTGCTCGCCGGTCGCATGGAAGCGTCCGTGGCGCCGCAGCCCGCCGGCAGCCCCATGATTTTAAATACGACGCATGCCGAAATTCGTGTTGTCGGAACCCGCTTCGCCCTGCACGAGAGCACCGCCGCCACGCAATTGGAAGTGGTCGAAGGCAAAGTCCGGATGATCCGCAAGCAGGATGGCGCCGCCCTTGATGTACCCGCCGGCCACGGTGCGAAGGCCACCGAAAAAGACGCCGCGCCAATGGCGCTCACGAAGTTGGACCGCGTCTCGGAAGGACTTGTCGCCCACTGGCCCTTCGAAGAGGGCCGTGGTTCCTCGACAAAGGATCAGGCGCTCGGCGGGCAGGCCTCGACGCTGCGCGGCGCGCGGTGGGCTGACGGTAAGGAGGGCTCGGGCCTGACATTCGATGGCACCTCTTTCGTCGATGTCAGCAATTGCCCGCAGCTGAATTTCGGTGCCGGCGCTCCCTTTACTATTTGCGGGTGGTTCAAAACGCGCGCGAATTATGGCATTATCCTTTCGATGCGCAACGCCGCCGATGAAAGCTCGGACGTGGACATCGGAATTGGCACCGACGGCATCGGCCATTCGCCCGGTCGCTTGATGGCCATGACCCGCGGAAATGGCGGCCGCCTCGGACCGAGCACCCAAGTCACGGGTGGTCTTGCCAACGACGATGCCTGGCATCATTTTGCCATCACGAGAAATGCTGACGGTCGACTCGAATTGTTTTTGGATGGCCAAAGTCAGGGCATCTCCAAGAATTCCGTCAACGGGCCCATCACCACAACCATGCGAGCGATCGGCAGTGAACGCTACTGGGTCCAGATTTCGCCTGCCGCGCCGAACCCGCGTAACTATTTCGTTGGAAACCTCGACGAGCTTCGGGTTTACAATCGAGTGATCACCAGTGCTGAATTGCAGCTATTGCGGTGACACTAAAATCTCGAATATTCTGTCACAAATTATAACTCTCCCTCCATAACCTCATGTGCACTCGATCATAGGGTGCGTTGCATCAAAGTGTAACATTATAAAACATTGTGCAGGGGAGTTACCAGGCATGGTTCAGACGCCCGAAACAGCTCGATTCAAGCCACGCCGCCCGTCCGGCGTAACCCTTATTATGGTCGCTGGTGTCCTCGCGGTGCTCGCGGCTCTTAGCACCGGTTTTTACACCCTGATGTTGATGCAGACGAAGTCGGCGACACGGTATTCCGACAGCGTTCGCGCGGAAATGATGGCCAAGGCCGGCGTCGAATTCGCCGTCTCCACCCTGCGCGAACAGGTGTTCCGAAAAACCGAAGATCCCACCGACCCTTGGTTCACGACCGACTATATGAAGGGCGCACGGCGCCAGATTTCGTTCGCTGACAGCAAATTACTTCACAACAATATGGATGATGACACCGACGGCATTGTCGATAACGCCTCTGAAGCTCTGATCGACCCCGACCGCCTTGCATTCTCCCGCAATCTGGGAGATTCCGCTGGAATTGATAGCGACCGCTTTACACTCAATATCTCCGATGCCGCCAGCCGCATTAACATCAACGCTTGCGACAACCTGGCCGTGCTGCTCGATAATTTGTGCCGCATCATCGGCCCGCCTCTAGTGGCAGCGGAGCTCGATGCCATTCAGCCGCGGCGCTGGGGCGTCGAAATGGAAGCTGGAGATCCCGCCAAGCCCTTCTACGAAACCACTCTGAATGTCAACGATGTCGCCACCAAAATGGATATTTACTATCAGCTGACGTCGCCAGCCAACGTCGTGGTCACTAACGGCACCGGGCGGCCCCTGCGAAAAGCTGACGGGCGCGCCATCCATGGTGACGGCTACGCCATCGCCGGTTACCGCGGACGCCTCGGTACCTACAAAAATCTGGAGGACGTTAAGCACGCGCTGACGTATGTCGAACGCAGCACGCCGCCGAACGGCCTGCCTGATGATCCGCTCGAGCAACTCGAAATTGAAGTGAAGTACTCAGTGCTGCGCGATCACATCACCATCGCGTCCTGGATCGACACCAATACCGTCTGCGTGGGAAAATTTGAATGGATTCACCAGGACACCAGCGCCGCTAAAACAATCGCCATCGACCGCGACAAGAGCTGGGTCGTTGACGACCTCGTCAATGACCCCTTGAATTTACGCGGCTCGCTGCGCGGCAGCTACGTCTCCATCGTCAACGGTCACGGCGCGGGTCAGCTTCGGCGCATTCGCAGCAACGGTGTGGACTGGATCGAAGTTGAAAACGGTTTCGCGGTTTTCCCCGGCCCCATGAGTTCCTACATCATCATGTCGGGCGAAGACGCACTGCTTCAGGATAAAACCGGCGCAGCCATGAGCAACGCATGGCCCGACAAAGCACCGCCCATCGGCACGCTGTCCTTCCCGCGCACCAATCCCGACGGCACGCTCGTGGACAATCCGAAAATTGATTACGCCCTGCAGCCGCTGTGCATTCATCGCGCGCCAGTCAACATCAACACGGCCACCGATAAAGTTCTTGCTGCGCTGCTGCTGAACGTAAATGTGCAGCACGGCCATTCACAAGCGCTGGGCACCGATGCCGATGTGGCGGAGATCAGCCTGAAATGGTACCGCCCCGATCCACATGCAATCGAACCGGTTCTGCTCACGGCCGAAGGACTGAAGCGCCTGCCCGCAAATTCGGGAAAGCCCGTCTACAACAACAAGCCGCCCGTGCCGCCGGCCGTGTCCAACTACGATATGGCCTATCTTTACAATTTTGGAGCGATGGATCGATCGAATTTCGGATTGGTTGATCCCGTGAATCAAATCAACGCCGTTCAGAAACTTGTTTACCGCATTCTGATCGCGCGGCAGGAAGATAAAATTCTGCCCTACCTGGATTCCGTGACCGGCGATCCAGTCCCGGCGGCCGGTCCGGACGCCTATAAGCGCGGCCCCTTCCGCACCTGGGACGATCTCTATTTCCGCGTAATCAAACCGTTCGACGATGAATACTTCAAAGCCGCCTGGGTGGACACCAACGGCAATGGATTCCCCGACAACGGCGACGAGATTCATCACGCTCACCTGGCCCGGCTGATCATGGCGAATTTCAATTCGAACACGGACATTTTGAAGTTCAATCCCAACATCGAATGGATCGATCGCTTCGGCCGGAATTTCACCGAGCAGGAACCGATCATGGTCTACACGGACAACGCCGAGCCGCACAATTCAAACGTGCCGGTGGCCGACCCCATCAACTCAAAGAGCAGGCCCATCTACACGACCGCCGATTCCAATCTCAAATCCTCCCAGCGCGACGCGGGAGGTGGGTTCATCCAGGGCGCCTACATCACCCGAAACTACCGCTACAAATCCGACGAGCTCATCGACAAGACGGATCTGAACCGCTCAACCACCGAGTTCTCATTCGATTCAAACGGAATTTTCGAAATTGAATCCGTGGGTCAGGTGATTCGAAAATCCGAAGTGCTCTCCGAACGCAAGTTCACGGCTCTCGTAAAGGTGTACGACGTCTGGCGCGAATCCACCCAGCAGCAATTTGTTCAAGGCAAAATTTCGAAAGCCTTCGGTGTTCGCGGTGGATCCGATTCAGGCCAGTTGGCACGCGATGCCGAAAATGTCGATGATCGTCTGGCCTTGACCACATTGCCCGAACCGCTCGTGCCGCTGAAAGCCCGCATTATGGATCACAATAAAAATGTAAATGCCAAGAACCGCGAGGTCGTCACGCCCGGCAATTCCCCCCTGGACGCCTACGGGGAAGTGCGATCCAACCCATATGACTCGGGCTCGGCGCCGATTGATGTCCCGGATGTGATCGCCAATCGCATCCTCCCGGCGCGCTACGACGGCCAGATCACTCTCGCCACCAACACCTCCGCCTTCGATATGGCAAACGACGCCGACACGTTTCTTGCGAGCTACGACGGCGACCTGGATACCGCCACCTGCAAAGGAAATGGGCGCGAACAAGCCAAGAGTCCCACCGATTCAAAAGTGCGTGTCGTCGATTCCATCGGGCTGCTCGGCGTGCTGAATGATACGGCGCGCGACATGGACCCCGGCTTGCCGCTCGCCAACGCCGGCGATCCCGTCAACGGTTTCCGTTGGGTGTACAAATTTTTTGGCGTGAACGCGGGACTAAAGCCGCTGCAGGAAGTCGGCGCCGACCCCGACCGGCCTTATTACTGGAATAATGTGACCGTCCGCATGGGTGATCTGCGCTCCGATGGTGTGTACCTGAACAGTCCTGGCGTGGGTGGAAACGACGCCACCGTCAAATATTTATTCGGCAACAACCGCGAAAATTTCGTGCCCGATTCGACGGAAGGAAACGTGGTGTCGATGTGGGCGAAATCGACCTGGCATCATGACGATTTTCGACATCACGAATTCTTCAACTCCAGCAACGATGGCAACAACACGCACAACGCACGCGGCTGCTACATCGCCAAGTACGGGCAGTACACCTGGTGTCTGGCCGACGACAACCCGTGGATCGGACACAGCGGCAATCGCACCAAGATCAATGACTTGATGTGTTTCTGGGAGTCGTCATTGGGCGCCGACCTCGATTGCGGCAGCATGCTGCATGGAGGATACGCATACGTTCCAAAAGCATTCACCGGCGAATCGCCGAGCTTCCGCATCCAACCGTTCCGCTGGTCTTTTGTCGGTGGACGCCGCAAGTATTACGCACCCCAGGGCGATCCCGAAGGCGACGGCCCTCGCGGTCACTGGGTTCCCACCGGGGGAGGGGACTACCAGAATCAGAAAAACGTGACGGTCGTGAAAAACCACGTGCGCCCATTTATCGATACACAGCTCCATCCCGAAGGCGCCACCACGTGGAAACACGATCAGTTCTGGAGCTTCAGAACGACCGGAGCCGCGCCGGTGGGCCAACCCTCGGATATCGGCGCCAACGGTCCTCAAGACGGCGGCGGCCGCACCGGGCAGGACGTGAAATGGGAATGGGCGGAGCCACTTGGGAAAAACACCGAAAAGTGCTTTGGGATGAACAATCTGAATTACGGCCATATGGGTGCGATTAGCGGGCCCGCCCAAGTTTATATGCATTACCGCTTCATGCCCGACGACGGCACGTATGCGGTGATCGACGAGCTGAAAATTTCCAGTAAAGATTTAGGCCTCGGGTCGCCCGACTGGAACAAGGACCGCGTGGTTCGCGAGTCTCAGACCAGCCGTTACTACCTTCCGCCGGATCCCGGATCCCGTGCGCGCCCCAGTGCTGGCGGTCCTCCGACGTTTTCATCGCAGACCATGCTTCAATCGCTCAAAGGATTCGACAAGAAAAAAGGCGGGGAACAAATCACGGTGGTGCGCGTGAACTGGAACGCTTTCACTCCGCGCTTCATGAGCGAATATAAAGTAGCCACCGACAACCGTTTCATACGCACTGAAAAACTGACGTACGACCGCACCACGCAACAGAGCATCCCGACGCGCTTCAAAGGGCCGTTCGATTACGTCAGATACAACGATCCCACAGACCTCTCCTTTTACGGAGTGGACCGTCCGGCGCCTCCAAAATACCCCGTGGGGCAGATCCAGTCGTACCGCGGCGTGGAAGTGGAACTGCTCAAGGATCCGGACGAGTACAACGATTCGGGCAACGAAGTAGTTATCGGCGCCATCACATTCACCGAGCCTGAAAAGTTGAATCCGGTCGGCACGGCAGCAGCGCCGGAAAAAGTATTCCCGCACGAACTGCGCTACCGCGTTCGCTTCCGATACCCGTCCGATCCGCTGTGCGATCCCATGAATGCCGCACGCGATGCCCAGAACAAACCGTGCGTCGACCGCGACAACCAGTACCTCCTAGATACGCCCGTGTTTGACGACATTTCGATAACCTACTTGTCCAAGCCCAAAATTCTGTCGTACGTGGAAGTTCAGGAGTAAGCGCGAAAGCGTTCTGCCCCAAAATAGCTTCTATCTAAAGGAGGATAAAAAGATGCGACATTTAAATCTCGGAGTTGCGGTGCTAAGCATCCTGTGCGCCACCGGTTTTGCTGGAGAAAAAGTGGGCGCCACGCAAAAGCGCTGGGACACCGAACGCAAAGAAGCCGAACAGGAAGATCAGAGCGAGCTCGGCCTTAGCTTCGAACAAAAAGCCAGGGCGCGCTACAATTACCGTGGCGTTTTTGAACTTCAGGAGGGCTTGGACGAAGGCAACCCTGACGTGATCGGCAGCTTCATCGCCGAAGACGCCAGTGGCAGCCGAATTTTCATGCTGAAACTAGAAAACAAAGACCTGATCCGCCTTTTGAAAAACCATGATCGCAAACGGGTCGCACTGTACGGCAAGCTTCGAAACTCCGGCAAATACTTATTCGTAACCGCCGTCGCCGACCAGTCCGGCGGCCCGACGCGAAGCCGGCGCCGCGCCGCAGGCGGCCTGTAAAAGCCAACGTTCGAAAACGGGTCCGGTCATCGGCAGTCCAACAGTCCAACCAAAAGAGAACTTCCATCGCACCTACATCCGAGCCTAAAAGCCGGATGTTTTCGTTCCTCGGCAACCAAAATAGGCACAGTCATAACGTCCGATAATACACGTTATGTTAGGCTTAAGCATCGGGCTGTATTTCACTTGAGGCCAAGATTGAACCTGGGAATGATTCGGACTATTCGCAATTATTGGCTGCGCCGATTTGCCCCAAAATTTCGCTGAGCACCACCGTGGCGTAGGCTCCCGATGGCAACGCGAATCGCACCACGATAGCGCCCAGTTCGATCTCAACACTCGGCCTTTCGAGAAATGCAATCCGCAGCGGCCGGCGCGCACCCGGCTGGCGTTCTGCTTCGCGTCGACTGAAATCCTCGATTTTTAAACCGGACTCAGAAAGCACGCGTTGCTCGAGCGCTCCCGGCTTACCTTCGGCCAACTTCGATTTTTCACCGAATAACGGGCCTGACGGACTGATCTCAAACGCATCGGCACGCGGCTGCTCTTTCATGGCGTCAGCATCCGAAGTGACCGAAAAAACCGCGCCGTTCCGATGAAGCCACGCCAGGTCTCCGTTTTGAAGCGTGCCGATTTCAGGCATTCTTTCCGCCAGAATCCGGTTGAAAAGATCGGATTGCAACGCGTTCACTAGAAAATTTCGGAGCCTCCGATCGGCCTTGCGACCGCCGTTTTTTTCGGCGTAGATTTTATCGAATCCCGCCACATCACCCTGCACCAGCATTCGGCCAAGCGCCACATTTTCACCGCCCCAGCCAAAGCGCTGCGTGCCAAAATAATTCGCCACACCTTTCTGCTGCAATACGGCAAAAACCTCGCTGCACCGGGCCGCGATTATTCCACAAACGCCGGCGTTCTTCCCAGCTGCGGGGACCAGCCGGATGACAAACCGGTTGCCGCGCAAATGCCCGGATTTCAGTTTGTTTCCGTGCCGCGAAATCTTTAATACACGAAGGCGTTCGTCATGGTAACGCGACGCCGGATCCAGATTTTCTTTGACATGCTCGAAACTGATCCATTGCCGCGACACCGAACGCGCGTCTTTCAGGCCTGCAATTCCCGCATCGGCGGGACGTTTTTTCAAAACGCCCGCGAGCCGCCGCGCCGCGTCCAGTGTGTTGATGCCGTTTTTCTCTATCCAGAAGTAGGTGTGCGTTCCCATGCCGGCGGGCTCGTAGAGCGGCAATTCTTCGACGATAAAATCGGCGGCATCGGCTTTGACCATCACGGCTGGAAAATCAGCCGGCGGTGGCGGACACAGCGAAGGCGTTCCTCCGTGGGCGCGTCCCTCGCTCATCAAGAACGCCGCCATTTGAGGGCGTCGCTTAATTCATCCGCCATCTTGAGCGTGGCTCTGCTCGCGGCTTCTGCATATTTCGATTCCGGCAGTCCCGCGTATCCTTTTTGTTGGTACGCAAAAATGATCAGTCGCGAATTATTCACGATGCCTCCGCGTCCGTCTTTGCGAAAACCCGCGACCGCATCTTTCGCCGTTGCGCCTTGCGCGCCGTAGCCGGGAATCAGGAAAAACGTGTTGGGCATCAGTACGCGCAAATGTTCCGCCTGCTCCGGATACGTGGCGCCAACCACAGCCCCCACGTCCGTCAGCCCGCACGAGCCTTTGCATTTTTCGCCCATGCTGTGAACGATTTCCGCGACTTGCTCGGCGACGGATTTTATCGATACCAGCACCGCATCCTGCAGATCACCCGATCCAGAATTCGACGTTTTCACGAGTACGAAAATGCCCCGCCCCGACGAGGCTCCGACTTCCATATAGGGTTCCATCGTGTCGCGGCCCATGTACGGATTCACCGTCAGCGCGTCAGCCTCAAACCCCGCATCTTTCTCATCGACGCGATCACCCAGATGAGCTCGCGCGTACGCCACGGCGGTGGCTCCGATATCGCCGCGTTTGGCATCCGAAATGACCAGCAAGCCCTTCGACTTGGCGTACCTCACCGTCTCTTCGTAGGCCCGAATTCCCTGCCATCCGTACTCTTCGTAAAACGCGATCTGCGGTTTGCACACCGGAACAATGTCCGCGACCGCATCGACAATGCCCTTATTAAAAACGATAAATGCTTCGGCCACGGCCTGTGTGGTTCTGCCGAATTTTTTTATCGATTCCTCCCGAATGAATTTTGGCAGTTGGTCGAAGCGCGGATCGAGTCCCACGCAGATTGGATTTCCTTTGGCGGTGATGGCGGCGTCCAGACGATCAGAAAAATGCATATTGGGTTCTCAATTCCGTGAACAGCCGAAGCATCGTGGCATTCAGCAACACGCAAAAGTATGTCAAAGACTCGCCGGACCGCAAGCTGACGTAGCACCTTCAATCGGATTGCTTTAAGCTGTCGACTTCCATGGACCATCCCGTCATCCGTTCCGCAGAGGCCGCAACCGGCGTTCGCCTGAGCGCCTCTGGAAATGTCGCATTGCTCAATTTGCCACGGCGCTGCCTGCTGGTTTCACGCGCGGAGAAGGCGCCGCAACCGAGCACCGCCTGGTTGCG
>Ga0163144_10003543_pt1 | contig 35518 bp, 34 predicted proteins | sample OliLak19BULKMAT1_FD_123175 | JGI IMG/M metagenome (GOLD analysis project Ga0163144, IMG submission 123175) | Freshwater microbial mat bacterial communities from Lake Vanda, McMurdo Dry Valleys, Antarctica - Oligotrophic Lake LV.19.BULKMAT1 | ecosystem: Environmental > Aquatic > Freshwater >...
CGGCCAACCCGTATCTGGCATTGGCCGGGCTGCTGGCCGCCGGGACCTCCGGTGTCCAGCGTTCGCTGCCGCTCGGGGACCCGGTCGACGGCGACCCGGCGGCGCTGAGCGACGCCGAGCGCGCCAGGCTCGGCATCAGGCGGCTGCCCACCGACCTGTCGGCCGCCGCTGACGCGTTCGAGGCGTCGCCGGTGCTGCGGCAGGCGCTGGGCGATTTGCTCGCGGGTGCCGTCGTCGCGGTGCGCCGCGGCGAGGTGGCCAGAGTGGCCGAGGAGTCGCCGGAGAACGTCGCCCGAGCGTTCCGGTGGGTCTACTGACGCCCGCGCGCGCCGAGACCGTTCCGGAGCTGATCCGACGCAGCCTGCCGGCGCTGGCGCCCGCCGAGTCGCGGGTGGCGCGCACCCTGCTCGCCCGCTACCCGCTGTCCGGGCTCGAACCGCTGGCCAGCGTCGCCGAGCAGGCGGGCACCAGCAGCCCGACCGTGCTCCGCCTCGTGGTCAAGCTGGGGTTCGCCGGGTACCCCGACTTCCAGCGGCACCTGCGCGAGGAACTCGCTCAGCGCTGGACGTCACCGCTGGACGTGCTGCCCCGCGAACCCGCCGCCGGGACCGTCGAGGCGGTGCGGCGCGCCATCACCGAGGCGGTGGTCGGCGACCTCGACCGGCTGGCGGCCGATGCGGACCTGGCCGCGACGGCGCGCCTGCTGGTCCGCCCGAAGCGGGGGGTGTGGCTCACCGGTGGACGGTTCAGCCGGGTGCTGGCGGAGTCGCTGGCCCTGCACCTGCAGGTGCTGCGCACCGGTGTCCAGCTGATACCGGGCGATCCCGGTGCCCGGCACAGCGCCCTGCTGGACATCGACCGCCGTGGCGTGGTCGTCGTGTTCGACTACCGCCGTTACCAGCGCGACACCATCGAGTTCGGTCGCGCCGCAGCCGAGCAGGGCGCCACTCTCGTGCTGTTCACCGACCATCTGCTGTCGCCGCTGGCGGCGGTGGCCCATCACGTGGTGGCGACCACGATCGAGACCGGCTCGCCGATCGCGATCATGACGCCGGCCTACGCGGTCGTGGAGACGCTGGTGGCGACGGTGGTCGACGTCCTCGGCGGGGCGCCGCGGCGGCGGATGGAGCGCTACGACGCGCTGTCCACCGAGGTCGAGTCCGAGCCGTTCCACGCCGTCCCCGGCACGAAGGAGCCCCGACCATGACCGAGCCGCTGGCCGACGTGATCGACAGCATGCCGCTCATCGACCACCACTGCCACGGCGTGGTGAGCGGCGAGCTGGACGCCGCGGGACTCGAAGCGCTGATCAGCGAGGGGGGCGCGCCGGCGGCGGGGATGACCAACTTCGACGCCCCGGTGGGGCTGGCGATCCGGCGGCACTGCGCGCCGCTGCTCGACCTGGAACCGCACGCCCCTCGCGAGGCGTATCTGGCCCGCCGCGCGGACCTGGGCGGCGCGGAGGCGACCCGACGGCTCCTCGCGGGCGTGGCGACCTCGGACTTCTGCGTCGACACCGGGCACCTGCCGGATGGGCTGAGCACACCGGAGGAGCTGGCGGCGATCGCCGGTGGCCGGGCGCACCACATCGTGCGGCTGGAGGCGGTCGCCGAGTCGGTCGCCGCGGCGGGAGTAGAGCCGTCAGAGTTCGCCGCGACGTACTCGGTCGCGCTGCGGGCCGCGATCGACGAGGTGGGGGCCGTCGGGGTGAAATCGATCGCCGCCTACCGCGTCGGCCTCGACCTCGACCCCACGCCGCCTGAGCCGGCCGCCGTCACTGCTGCCGCCGCCCGCTGGCTGAGCGATTCGCCGTCGCCGGACGGGCGATGGCGGTTGGCGGATCCCGTGCTGACCCGGCTGCTGCTCGAAACCGCCCTGGACGTCGGTTTACCGATCCAGTTCCACGTGGGGTTCGGTGACTCCGACATCCGGATGTTCCGGGTGGACCCGACGCTGCTGACGGACTGGCTGCACCGCCACCGGGTGCCGGTGATGCTGCTGCACTGCTGGCCGTACGCGCGGCAGGCGTCGTTTCTCAGCCTCATCTTCGAGCATGTGTACCTGGACGTCGGGGCCTCGACGCACTATGTCGGTCCCACCCGGGCTGCTGCGTTGCTGGCCGAGGCGCTCGACGTGACCCCGTTCTCGAAGCTGCTGTACTCCTCTGACGCGTTCGGTGCGCCCGAGCTGTACACCCTCGGCGCGCTGTGCTTCCGTGCCGGGCTCACGGAGCTGTTCGCGGCCCGGGTCGATGCGGGCGAGTGGTCGGCGGCCGACGCCGCCCGGGTTGCCACGATGATCGGGCGGCGCAACGCTGCTCGGGTGTACGGGCTCGCCGAGTGACTCTTTCGTCATGAGCGACAGCCTGGAGAAGCTGGCCCGGCAGTGGACGCAGGCCCTGGCGGTCGAACTGCCGGGTGCGGTGGCGCTGCGACACGAGCTGCACGCCTCGCCGTGCGTCTCCGGGCAGGAGGAGCCGACCGCGCTCCGGGTCACCGAGGCGATCGGCGCCGACCTGGTGCGTGAGGTGGTCGCCGGCACCGGACGGATCCTGCGCCTGGGCCCACCAGGACCGGCGATCGGGCTGCGGGCCGAGCTGGACGCGCTGCCCATGGTCGAGCTCACCGGCGCGGCATACGCCTCGACCAATGGTGCGATGCACGCCTGCGGTCATGACGTCCACCTCGCCGCGATCACCGCCCTGGCCCGGGCCGCGCGCGGGCTGGACCTGCCGGTCGGGCTGGCGGTGGTGCTGCAGCCGCGGGAGGAGGTGGGCCCGACGGGGGCGCAGGACATCGTCACTGCGGGCGCGCTGGCCCGGCACGAGGTGGTCGCCTTCGTCGGCGCGCACGTGCAGCCGCAGGTCGCGGCGGGTCACGTCACCTCCGACGCCGGGCCGGTCAATGCTGCGGTCGACGAGGTCGAGATCTCGATCACCGGACGGGGCGGGCACGGCGCCTACCCTCACCTCGCGGTCGACCCGGTGCCCGCGCTGTGCCGGGCGGTGCTGGCGATGCAGGACGCCGCCCGTTCGGCGGTAGACCCGATGCAGCCAGTCGTGGTGACGATGACGCAGCTGTCAGGTGCCGGGGCGCCGAACGTCATCCCGGACCAGGCGAGCGCAGCGGGGACGGTGCGCACGATGCGGGCCGAGGATGCCGACCGGCTTCACGCCGACATCCGGCGCACCGTCGAGGGCATCGCCTCCGCCCACGGCTGCACGGGGACCTATCACATCCGGCGAGGGGAGCCCGCGCTGGTCAACAATCCCGCACTGGCGCTCGCTACCTCGCGGTGGCTGACCGAGCTGGACGTGCCGGTCGCCTCGTTCGCCTCGTGCGGCTCCGACGACTTCGCCACCTACGGGCTGCAGGTGCCGATCCTCATGCTGTTCGTCGGGACGGGTCAGGGTGCGGCGGGCCCGATGCTGCACGACCCGCGCTACCTGCCAGGCGACGAGGTGGTCGCCCTCGTCGCCCGCACCCTGCTGACTGGTTGGCTGGGCGCCGCGCAGGTGCACGCCGCCGCCTCCTGAACCCGCCATTTGTCGACAAAGGGAGCCCGGGAGCACCCCCAACCCCGCCATTTGTCGACAAAGGGAGCCGGGAGGGGGCCCCAACCCCGCCACTTGTCGACAAAGGGAGCCGGGAGGGGGCCCCAACCCCGCCACTTGTCGACAAAGGGAGCCGGGGGCTGTGAACCGGTTGGGGCACTCGCCACGTACCAGAAGCAGAAGCTCGTCCAAGCTCTGGAACGGAGGACCCGTGAAACTCTCAACCCCCCTCGTCACACTCGCCATCGGCGCCGTCCTCGCCGGCGGTCTCGTCGTCGCGAACGTCGTCAACTCAGCCCGTCCCGAGACGGCCGTCGCCGCGACGGTGCCGAACCCGGACCCATCCGACTCGCAGACCTCGATCGCAGGATCGGATCCGGTGAAGGATCCGGCCGCCGAGCGCGCCGCGAACCGTCAGGCCGCGGCCGAGCTCCGCGCGCAGCAGGCGAAGGCCACCCAGGACGCTCCCGCCCCGGCCGCCGCGACCGTCACCTGGACCTACAAGGGGGCGGTAGCCGGAACCGATCTCACGGCCGCGATCAGCGTGACCGGCGAGGAGGCGGTCGCGTACGTCTGCGACGGCGAGTCGGTCGAGATCTGGCTCTACGGGACGGCGACCGACGCCTCCCTGGACCTCGCCGCAGCGAGCGGCGAGACCGTCACGGGCACCTTCACCCCTGATCTCGTCGGCGGGGTCTTCACCAGCAGTGACGGCCAGTGGACCCTGTCGGCGGCGTCGGCACAATGGCCGGACTGGGCTCCGCCCATCGCCGACGGCCCAGGTCAGGCGTGACGGCCGTGAGCGACTCGTACCTCCCCACCGCCGCGCCCACACCGGCTCGCGCAGCCGGCGCCCTCACCCTGCTCGTCCTCTTCGCGGCGGGCGCCGCCGTGGCGATCGGCACCGGCGTCTACGGGAGTCTTCACGAGCCCGCGGGCATCGCGGTCAACATCGCCGGATTCTCGGGCCCGCTGGAGGTCAAGGTCTGGCTCACCTCCCTGGCCTTCGTCCTCGCGATCGTTCAGCTCGTATCGGCGCTGGTGATGTACGGGCGACTGCCCCTCGCCGCCGGAGCGCGCTGGTGGGGACCGCTGCACCGGTGGTCGGGTCGCCTGGCGTTCCTTACCACGGTTCCGGTCGCCATTCATTGCCTGTACGCCCTGGGCTTCCAGTCCTACGACACCCGAGTCCTCGCCCATTCGCTACTCGGGTGTGCGTTCTATGGCGCCTTCACCACCAAGATGCTCGGCCTGAGCAGGAAGGGTATGCCGGGCTGGTTCATGCCCGTCCTCGGCGGAGCCGTCCTCACCGGGCTCGTCGGGCTCTGGCTGACGTCGTCCCTGTGGTTCTTCACGACCTTCGGCATCCGGTTCTGATCCCTTCCTACCCGACTTCCCTGTCTGAAAGGTGACATCCATGTCCGGGACATCCCATCCCTGCGTCGCATGTGTCAGCCGCCGCACCGTCCTGGCGGCCGCCGTCGGCGGCGTGAGCGCAGCCCTGGCGGGGTGCGCCAGTTACGGCGACGCGCCCGCACCCGCGCCGGTCGCCGCCGGCACTGGATCGACACCGCCCGCGGTCCCGTCCGCCGCGACGGCCGGCGGTAGCGCTCCGGCCACACGCCTGGCCGCTTTGGCCGACGTCCCCGTGGGCGGCGGGATCATCCTCGCGGATCAGAACATCGTCCTCACCCAGCCGACCGAGGGCACCATCGCGGCCTTCTCGGCGACGTGCACGCACGCCGGCTGCGCGGTCAATGAGGTCAGTGACGGCCTCATCCGTTGCCCCTGCCACGGCAGCGTCTTCGACATGGCCACAGGAGAGCCCACTGCTGGTCCTGCCAAGAGCTCCCTGCCGGCCGTGGCCGTGGCGGTCGCAGGTGCCGACGTCGTGCTCGGTTAGCTCGTTCCGTAGCGTCTTGATGATGATCGCCGCCACCGCCGTCCGGCACATCGTGCCGATTCGACGCGAAGTCCCGCGGATCCGGCACAATCGGCACGCCTACAGCGAGCCGAAGGGGTGCAGATGCCGACCGACGACCATCGGCCCAAGCGACGGCCAGTCCTTGCCGAGGACACGCTGGCCGCGTTCCGCGCAGGGGACCCCGACGCCCTCGGGGCCGTCTACGCCGCCTATTCACGAGCGGTGTGGTCGGTGGCCATGCGCGTGCTGAGGGACCCGGTGCTCGCGGAGGACGCGACGCAAGAGACGTTCCTGCGGGCCTGGCGCGGGGCGGCGGGGACCGACGCCGCCCGCGATCTCGGGCCGTGGCTGTTGACGATCGCCCACCGCACAGCCGTCGACGCGTGGCGCCGCGAGTCCCGCCCCACACAGGGCGGTCACGCCGATGAGCGGGACGTCATCGTGGATCTGCCTGGGATCGAGGGCGTCTGGGAGGCGTGGCAGATCAGCTGCGCCCTCGACGAACTCGCGGCGGACGAGCGCGAGGTCGTGCGGCTGGCCCACTACGGACAGCTGACGCACAGCGAGATCTCGACGGCCATCGGCGTGCCCGTGGGCACGGTCAAGTCGCGGTCCCACCGGGCACACCGCAAGCTGGCCGGTCTGTTGGGGCACCTGAGGGCGACGAGCGACCAGTCGACTCCGTCCGGATCCGGGCAGGCGTGGAAGGCAGCGCCATGACACAGCCCGACGCGTGGGCCGGCCTCGACCCGAACGACGAACCGGGGGACCGCCACCTTTCGAGCGAGGACCAGGCCGTGGTTCACCGCGTTCGCTCGCTGCTGGCCGATCCCACGACCTGGAGCGGCCCCCCGCCCGCGCTGCGGGAACGGTTGTTGGCCACGGTTCGCGCGGAAGCTGCCGAAGCTTCTGAGCGGAACCCGGTGCCCGCGATGGCCGCGCCCGCCGCCGACCGCGCCTCGACGGAGCAGGCAGTGGTGCTCGCCTTCCGCCGATCGCGTCGCGCCCGTTGGCTGGCTGCAGGCGGTGGCTTCGTCGCCGGTGCGGCAGCCGCGGCAGCGGTCGCCCTGGTCGTCCTGACCGGCCCCTCCGGAGGCGGCGATACGTTCGAGCTCGCGGCGACCTCTCGCAACCCTGAGGCGGTCGTGACGGCGCTTGTCGATCCGCAGCCCGCCGGGGTCGCGATCACGCTCAACATCCAGGGCCTACCCGCCGCGCCGCCGGGGACGTACTACGCGGCCTGGCTGGAGGGCGAGGCGGGGACCGTTCCCGTCGGCACCTTCCACTGGCGTACTGGGGGGGTGCCGATCGAGCTCTGGAGCGGGGTCACGACCGACCGGTACCCCCGGCTCTTCGTCACTGTGCAGGACGAAGGCGGACCCGCAGGCCCATCGGACATCATCGTCCTTGACGGGAACCTCTCCTGACGCTCGGTCACGAACTTGCCCCGATCTTGGCCCCCAGCAGGATGAAGGCGGCCATCGCGCTTCTCGTCGGTGGGGCCCCGGCACCGCTCGCGTGCCGCCTGGGCGCTGGACCCTCCGGCCGCTGGATCGCCGGGCCGCAGAGACTGGGAGCGGGGGGTCCGGCCACCTCACCCTCGCGGGTGGTCGCCCCCCGCCGGGCGCGGGGTGGCTGGCCCGGCTGTGCCGTCCCTCACACCACCGGGCACCTGCCAGGGTGACGCCAAAGGCGTGACGGGCCCCGCGCGACGCCGTCCAGCCGAGACGATGCACGCCTGGGGTCAGGGTGACGTCCGCCCGCTGTCGCTCGTCAACCTGACAGTGCTGCTGCGGTGACCCAGGGCTCCCGCGGTGTGCCCAATGCCCCAGCTGGGCCTCGATCCGCGGACCGGCGCTGAGTCGCTGACCTGCCGGAGGTACGTCCGGCACGCTGAGGCCACTAGTGGTCTGCGCCGAGGAGGGCGTCGAGAACCGGGTTGTCCACCGTCGCGCCGAGGGCATGTGCAGCGTCATGCGCGGCCGGGTCCCCGAGCTGCCACCGGTGCACCTCCGCTCGCGCCGCGAGCTCGGCCATGCCGCACCGCCCGGCCAGGGCGGCGAGCGCGGCCACCCACTCCAGGGTGTGCGGCAGCCGGCGCGCCACCCCGACTGTCGCGAGCGCGTCGAGCACGTACGCGTGGACCCAGACGTAGCCGTCGGGCAACCGCGTGACGCGGCGACGAGCGTCGAGCAGGGCCGCCACCGCGGTGTCGGTCTCCCCGCGGGCGGCGTGCACGAGGCCCACACCGCGCGCGGCCAGGCCCTCCCAGCACGGGTCGCCGATCTGGCAGCCAAGGGCGAATGCGTGCTCGAAACGGGCCGCGGCCGCGTCCAGGTCGCCGCGCTGCAGGTCGACCTCCGCACGCAGCGCACCGGGGGCCAGGGCAGGAACGAGGTCCAGCCCGCGAGCGTGCCGCGATCGATCGACTCGTCGAGCGCCGCGGCCGCAATGCCGTGCTCGCCGCGCAGCAGGTGCACCCGGCCGATCATGGACAGCACGTAGGCTCGACGACGCTCGCCCTGAACGGCATCGAACGCCTCGCGCAGCGCCCCCAGCGCGGGACCGTAGCGGCCGAGGTCACTGAGCGTCCCACCGCGCACGGTCAGCGCGGCCGCCCGCTGCGCCGGGTCGACGGCCATCCCGTCCATCCGGGCGAGCCATACCTCCACGCGGTCGTACCGGCCGCGCAGGAACTCGACGTAGGCGAGCTCGCTCAGCGCGTGCGCCGGGCGGTAGGGCTGGCTTGTGCCGAAGGGTGGCCAGGTGGAGCCACCGGCAGGGGCCGGGTCATCGCAGGCAGGATGAGGCGGACATCATCGTGGGGTGACGACCACGCAGATCTCGTACGTGATCATCGACTACGGATGCGTGATCAGCTATCCACAGCCCCCCGCAGCAGTCGATGCCCTGCTCGTAGCAGCTGGAGGCGATTCGGCGCAGACGCTGGAGAGATTCTGGCGGCACCGGCTGGCCTACGACCGGGGCGACCTGGTCGAGCACGAGTTCTGGTCGCTCGTGACCCAGCGCGAGCTCGTGCCGGACGACCCGCACGTGACCACGCTCGTCGACCTCGACGTGGCGAGCTGGTCCCACGTTCGGCCCGAGACGTTGACAGCCATGAGGGAGTTCCAGGCTCGGGGCCTCCCACTGGCGCTGCTGTCCAACACCCCGGCCCCCCACGCCAACTGGATGCTGTCCCAACCATGGTCGGAAGCGTTCTCGGCTCACGTGTTCAGCTACCGGCTGCGGACCGTCAAGCCCGATCCGGCGATCTTCAGCCACACCCTGGAGCAGTTGGACTGCACCGCCGAGCAGGCGGTCTTCGTCGACGACCGCGCAGAGAACTGCGACGGCGCCCGTGACATCGGGATCGCGGCGGTCCACTTTCGGGGCCCCGACGATTGGGACCGGGTCCGCGCCCTGCTCGGGTGACCCGCACCGCGCCCTCCCCCGCCCCCCTTTCCCGCCATTTGTCCACAAGTGTGGGCCGCTGACGCCCGCCGAGCCGCCGTTTGTGGACTAATGCAGGCAGCGGACGCCCTCAACTCGCCGTTTGTGGACAAAAGGGGGCAGTTAACGCCTCCTCAGGCGCCATTTGTCCACAAATGGGCGACGGGCGGGTCAGGCGCCGAGGAGGGTGAGGACGAGCGGGGTCGTGATGGCGGAGGCGGCGGTCGACATCACGATCGCGCCGGCGACCGGGCCCTGCAGCACCTCGAATCGCCGAGACATCAGGTAGACGTTGGCGCCGGTGGCCAGCGATGCCAGCAGCACCGCGACCTGGGTCTCCAGCCGGTCCAACCCGAGCAGAACGGCCAGCCCCAGCACGACCGCGGGCTGCACCACCAGCTTGACCAGCGTGATCGCCGCGCTCACCCGCCAGCGGTCCCGCACGCCGTACTCGACCAGGGCCATCCCCAGGGCGACCAGCGCCAGCGGTGTCGCAGCCATACCCAGCATCTCCAGCGGCGCATCGACCACCCGCGGCAGCCGGAGCCCGGTCAGCCCGAGCAGGCTGCCCACGACGATGGCGCTGATGATCGGGTTGGCCAGCACCGCCCTCGTGGTCAGGGCGAAGCCGCGCAGCGTGAGGCTGCCGTGCCGCGACCACTCCACCGACACGCTCACCAGCGTCCACAAGATGAGCGAGTTGAACACCAGCACCAGCGCGACGGCGGGCAACGCCGCCGGCCCCAGCGCCGCAGCAGCCAGCGGCAGCCCGAGCATGACGTTGTTGGAGAAGATCCCGCCGAGGGCGAACAGGGACTGCTCCGCGCCGTCGAGCCGGAACACCGCCCACCCCAGCAGCCGACCCAGCACGAACACGATGAGGCAGCCGCCGAAGAACGCCAACAGCAGTCGGGCATCGAACGAGCTCACCGCGGACCGGTCGGCCATCAACCGAAACAGCAGCGCCGGGATGGCCACAGCAAAGGTGAACCTGGTCAGCGCCGCGGACACCTCCACCGGCCAGCCCCGCCATCGCGCGAGCGCATATCCCAGCGCGACGAGAGCGAACAGCGGCACCGACAGCTCGACCTGGCCGAGGAAGCCGCTCACCGCATGGCCGATTCAGCCACCCAGCAGTTTTGCCAGCCAGATGTCGGCGTCGACGAAGGCGGCCTCGTCGGTCCACTCCAGGACGTCGGCGGGCGCCGCGTCCGCCCGGGGGTAGGACCCCAGGAAGCGGGTGTGCGGGCTCAACCGCCGCAGGCCCTTGAGCGCCTCAGCCACCCTCGGCTCGCTGATATGCCCCGCCAGGTCGATCGAGAAGCAGTACTCGCCGAGCGCGGACCCGGTGGGCCGCGACTCGATCCTCGTCAGGTCGACGCCCCGAACCGCGAACTGCTCGAGCAGTTCCAGCAGCGACCCGGACCGGTTCTGCCGCAGGTACGCCACGAGGGTCGTGCGGTCGGCACCGCTGGCGGCCGGCAGGGTGCCGGCACGCGCCACCACGACGAAGCGGGTGTGACCCGGCCGGTCGCCGATCCCGTCGGCGACGACGTCGAGGCCGTACCGGGCCGCCGCCCCCGGCGCGCAGATCGCTGCCTCGTATCCCGGCTCATGACCAGCGTCACCCGGCGCGAGGGCCGCCGCCGCGCTGGCGGTCGACAACGCCGGGATCACCACCGCCGCAGGCAGGTGCTCGGCCAGCCAGCCCCGGCACTGCGCCTCGGCGTGGGCGTGGGTGGCAACCCGGTGCACCGCGGCCAGCGGCACACCGGGCCGAGTGGCGAGCACGAACCTCACCGGCACGATCTCCTCATCGATGATGACGAGTCCGTCGTCGCCAGTCGCCAGCGCGTCCAGCGTGGCCGATACGCCGCCTTCGACCGAGTTCTCGATCGGCACCACGGCGGCAGCGACGTCACCGGCGCGTACCGCGGCCAGCGCGAGGGCGACGGTGGCGATGGGGACCCGTTCGATATCGCCCACGGGCGCTGCGAGGCGCCGCAGCGCCTGTTCCAGCGCGGTCTCGGTGAACGTGCCGGCGGGGCCGAAGTAGCCGTAGCGGACCGGCGGGGACCGATACGCGCTCACCAGCGGGAGCATACGTCCGCAGCATCGCGACGATGCGACACTTCCCCGGTGGACGCGGAGATCATCGACCTCGGGTACGCCAGGCTCGACGCAGATCGGCTGGCTCGCACCGGGGACCCCGAGGTCGTGCTCGGCCAGGGCAAGACGCCCGATCAGATCGTGGGCACCCTGCGAGCCCTGGCCGGCCGGCATCCTGACCGGGCGATCCTCGCCACCCGGCTCGACGCGGACGCCAGGGCGGCGCTCCGGGCCGCGCTACCGCACGCGGAGGTCGACGACGAGGCGCGCACGGCCGTACTGGGCGATCCACCGCCGTCGCGAGGGCGGGTGCTGGTGGTCTCCGCCGGTACCGCCGACGCGCCTGCGGCTGCGGAGGCTGCCGTGACGGCACGAGTGCACGGTGCAGCTGTCGAGCGGATCAGCGACGTCGGGGTCGCCGGCGTCCACCGGCTGCTGGCGGTGCGCGACCGGCTTGCCGCTGCTGACTGCCTGATCGTCGTCGCCGGCATGGAAGGGGCGCTGCCCAGCGTCGTCGCAGGTCTGGTGGGGGTGCCACTGGTGGCCGTACCGACCAGCGTGGGGTACGGCACCGGCGCGGGGGGGTTGTCGGCGGTGCTGACCATGCTCAATTCGTGCGCACCGGGCGTGGTGGTCGTCAACATCGACAACGGCTACGGCGCGGGTGTGCACGCTGCACGCGTCGCCCGGTCGAGCGCGAACGCGCTGGTGGGCGCAGCGGGGGGCGCCACTGTGGGCGCAGCGGCGGACGCCACTGTGGGCGCAGCGGCGGACGCCACTGTGGGCGCAGCGGCGGACGCCACTGTGGGCGCAGCGGCGGACGACGGGTGACACTGGCTTGGATCGACGCCGGCCGTGGGGCCGCGGGCGACATGCTGCTGGGTGCGCTGTGGGATGCGGGCGCCGCGCGCGACGCCATCCGTGCCGCGGTGCGCGCCGTCGTGCCCGCCGACGTGATCTTCGAGCACGAGGTTCGCGACGGCTTCCGGGTCGCCCGCGTGAGGGTCGTAGTGGACGCGACCGACCGCGACACCGACCGAACCTGGTCGGCGATCCGGGACATGCTCGTCCGGTCGCCGCTGGACGCCGCCGTTCGCGAGCGGGCCATCGCCGCCTTCGAACTGCTGGCCCGCGCCGAGGCCGCGATCCACGGCGAGGACATCGGGAACATCCACTTCCACGAGGTGGGCGGACACGACTCCATCGCAGACATCGTCGGCACAGCGGCGGCCGTGGTGAACCTGGGCATCGACCGGGTCGTGACCACACCTGTGGCGCTCGGCTTCGCGGGGTCGGGCGGCATCGCGCCGTCCCACGGCCCGCTGCCGCTGCCGGTGCCTGCCGTACTGGAGATCGCCCGGATCTCGGAGGTGCCGGTGATCAGCGGCGACGCGGTCGGGGAAGCGTGCACCCCGACCGGGATCGCCCTGCTTGCCTCGCTCACCGACTCCTGGGGGGCGCTGCCGCTGCTGCGTATCGGCGCAACCGGCGTGGGGGCGGGCTCGCGGCCAACGCCCGGGCGGTTCGGTGCGCTCCGGGTCGTGATCGGCGCCGCGGTTGCCGCGGTCGGGTCGTCGGCGCCGGAGATCGAGCTCGTGACAAGCAGCAACGTCGACGACCTCGACCCCCGGCTGTGGCCCCGGGTGCTCGCGCAGCTGCTCGCGGCCGGCGCCGACGACGCCTGGCTCACACCGATGCTGATGAAGAAGGGCCGGCCGGCGCACACTCTGTCGGTGCTCAGCACACCCGAGGCGGCCGATGCCATCCGACGGGTGATCCTCACCGAGACGACCGCGATCGGCCTACGGGTCCATGCCGTGGCCAAGCACGCGCTGCCCCGCGACGAGGTGGTCGTCGACGTCGCCGGGCAGCAGGTCCGGGTCAAGCGCGCCTACCTCGACGGTCGGGTCGTCAACGCCCAGCCGGAGTGGGAGGACGTCGCGAGCGCCGCCGCCGCGCTGGGCCTGCCGGCCAAGCAGGTGCTCGCCCGGGCGCTCGGCTCAGACCTGCTCTGACGGCTTGGGTCGGCGTCAGCCGGAGGCTGATGGGCCGGGCGTCAACACGGGATGTTCCCGGGGTCAGCCCCCTCGGCGCGCAGTGATCAGCGCAGGGTGACCTGCCGTGAGACCAGCCCTGCCCGGGCCCGTCGCTCGTCCGGGGTGAGCGGGCTGGTGACCGCCATCGCCTCGTTGATGCGCTCGGCGAACTGGGCCAGCGGCTCCTCGCAGGACTCCGCGGTGCCTGCAGATGACAGATCCCACACCGGCACCAACAGGCCGTGGGCCCGGAACGCACCGGCGAAGCGGGTGCCCTCGCCGAGCGAGGAGCCGGCGGCGCCGGACTCGTCGCCGCCCTGGGCATGCAGCCGGGCCAGTCCGGCCATGAAGGCGTCCTCGTCGAACGGCACCACCCAGCGGACGAAGGTCGTTCCGCCCATCCGCACCCAGAATGCGCTGTCGACGCTGGTGACGTGCTCGGTGGTGATGATCGCCTCGTTGGCCCGCTCCAGGGAGGCCCGGATCCCGGCCAGGGTGCCGCGCGCGCCGAGCTCGTCGTCCTCGGCCAGCCCCTCGACCCAGAACGAGAAGTCCTCATGGACCTTCGCCGGCTCGACGCCTCCCAGCAGGTCCTGCAGCCGGGTGGCGGTGCCACGGCCGTCGACGTGCTCCACGATGTGGCCCGGGTCCGCCGCGATTCCGGCGGTCAGCGCGACGGCGAGGTCACGGCTGATGTCGGCCGACGCGCCGCTGGTCTGCACGCCGACCCACACGGTGCCGTCGGGCCGACGCAGCGCCGGCCAGGCGCCGGGCAGCACGGTGGCGAACACCACGGCGTCGCCGTCCACGGTCGTCGCGGCCATCGTCGCCGCCGGCACGATCTCGCGGAAGGCGACGAAGTCGGTCTCGCGGGGCAGGCCCTCGAACGGGCGGGCGACGAATGCCTCGGCGGTCCGGATGCGACCGTGACACTGCTTGTAGCGCTTGCCCGACCCGCATGGGCACGGCGCCCTCAGGCCGCCACTCGGCGGGGCGATCTGCGTTGAGCTGTCCGCCGCACTCGGCGTGGCACTCGCCTGGTTTCTCGTCCTGGAGCTGGTCTTGGGGCTGGTGGAGGCCGTGGTCACGGCGAGAGCATCCCACGGACCTCTCGCGGTCGGTTGGTGATGATGGCGTCGACCCCGGCCGCGACGCATCGCTCGACGTCCTCGGCCTCGTCGACGGTCCAGACATAGACGCGCCGACCTGCGGCGTGTGCCCGCCGCACCCGGCTCGGGTCGCGCCGCACGGTGGCGATGGCGAGCCCGAGCGCGTCCGGCCTGCCCAACACAGGAGCCGGGTGACGGTCGGCCCGCAACGCGACCCGGGTGACGGCCGGCGCCAGGCGGCGCATTCGCCGGACCGCAGGTGGCCAGAAGGACATGACCGCGACCAGCGGCAGCCGCGCGAGGGCCGGCCGCAGCGCGGCGACCACGGCGGCCTCGACATGCCGGCCGCGGGCGGCGGGATGCTTGGTCTCGACCAGCAGACCGACCGGCGACGCGGCCGCCAGCAGCAGGTCGACCAGGTCCGGCAAGGTCAGCAGCGCCGCCGGGTCCGCGGGCGGGTCGGAGCTCATGGCCGGCATGGCCGGGCGTGCGACGCTCCAGTCGAGCTGCCGCAACTGCGCCAGGGTGTGCCGCGAGACGGGGCCCCAGCCGTTGCCCGTCCGCTCGACCCGAGCGTCGTGGACGCAGACCAGGTGCCCGTCGGCGCTCATCCGGACGTCGCACTCGACAGCATCGGCGCCGGCGGCGATCGCCTCGACGTAGGCGGCCGCAGTGTGCTCGGGCCACGCGGCGCTGGCCCCTCGATGTGCGACGACCAGCGGCCGCGCGCCTGCCGTCGTGCCGGATGGCATGTCGTCGGGTGGCGGTCAGATGACGCGGGGCCCGGCGCCGTCCTCGGAGACCATCCGGCGCCCGGCGTCGGCCCAGGCGCTCATCCCTCCGCCGACGTTGATCGCCTCCACACCGTTCTCCGCAAGCCACGTCGCGGCCCGGGCGGAGCGGGCACCGACGCGGCACACCACGTACACCTCGCCGTCGCTGGCGTCAGTGATCTCGCCGAAGCGGGACGGCACCTCGCCGAGCGGGATGTGGATGGCGCCCGGGGCGTGCCCGGCGGCCCACTCGTCGTCCTCCCGGACGTCGATCAGGATCGCGCCGTCGGGGACGTCGGTTGCGGGCACCTCAGTGATATCGGCCATGGCCCAGATGGTGGCAGAGGGCGCAGCGAACATCCCAACGCGCACCGGTCCTGTCAGCAGCCGTCACTTCAGCGTTCACTTCAACAGCCGTGACAACCGTCGGTCGGCGAGCACCTTGCCCCCCGTCTGGCAGGTGGCGCAGTACTGCAGCGAGGAGTCGGCGAAGGACACCTCGCGCACCGTGTCGCCGCACACCGGGCAGGGCTGGCCGGCGCGGCCGTGCACCCGCATCCCGGCCCGCTTGGCGTCCTTGAGTTCTGACGCCGGTTTGCCGGTCGAGGCGGCCACCGCCTCGGCCAGCGTGTCGCGCAGCGCGGCGTAAAGCCGCCGCACGTCGGCCTCACCCAGCTTGCCGGCGATCGCGAACGGTGACAGCCGGGCCGCATGCAGCACCTCGTCGGAATAGGCGTTGCCGACGCCGGCCAGGATCGACTGGTCGCGCAACAGTCCCTTGATCTGCTGTCGCGAACCGGACAGGATGCCCGCGAACTGCCCGAGATCGAAGTCCACCGCCAGTGGGTCGGGGCCGAGCGTGGCGATGCCCGGCACCTGCGCGGGGTCGGCCACGACGTATGCGGCGAGCTTCTTCTGGGTGCCCTGCTCGGTCAGGTCGAAGCCGGACCCGTCGTCGAGGTGCACACGCAACGCGATGGGCGAGCGGCCGGGTTTCGGGACGGTGGCAGGCAGCGCGTCGGACCAGCGCAGCCAGCCCAGCCGGGCGAGATGGAACACCAGGTGCAGGCCGTCGACGTCGAGGTCGACGAACTTGCCGTGGCGGGCGACACCCGTGACGGCGAGCCCGGCCAGCGCGGTGGGCGGCGGGTCGTAGGTCTTGAGGACGTTGAAGGCGGCGACGTCGATCCGCGCGATGACGCGGCCGACGACGCGTTGGCGCAGGAAGTCGGCGAGCGCGGCGACCTCGGGCAGCTCCGGCATGCGTCATTCTCCCGCGCCAGATTCTCTCGTGCCAGGATCGGTGCGTGACCCACGATCGTGCCGGCCTGCCCGCCCAGCCCGGTGATCTCGTCGACCTGCCACATCTCGTCACCGCCTACTACTCGCTGACGCCCGACCCGGGCCTGGCCGACCAGGCCGTGGCGTTCGGCACGTCCGGTCACCGCGGCTCCAGCCTCAACGCCGCCTTCAACGAGTCGCACGTGCTGGCCATGACCCAGGCCATCTGTGACTACCGGGCCGGGCAAGGCGTCGCCGGGCCGTTGTTCGTCGGCCGTGACACCCACGGGCTCAGCGAGCCGGCGTGGGTCAGCGCGCTTGAGGTACTCGCGGGCAACGGCGTCGCGGTGCATGTCGATGCCGGCGACCGCTACACCCCCACACCGGCGGTCAGCCACGCCATCCTCGCCCACAACCGTGGCCTAGACGGCGGCGACCGCGCCCGCGCCGACGGCATCGTCATCACGCCGTCGCACAACCCGCCCGCCGACGGCGGCTTCAAGTACAACCCGCCGCACGGTGGCCCCGCGGACACCGACGCCACCAAGTGGATCGCCGAGCTCGCCAACTCGATCCTGCGCGAGGGGGGCGGCCGGGCGGCCGGAGTCCGCCGGGTGTCGTTCGCGGCGGCCCGGGCCGGTGCGCAGGAGTACGACTACATGGCCCGCTACGTCGCGGACCTGCCGCACGCGATCGACATCGACGCGATCCGCTCGGCCGGGGTCGTCATCGGCGCGGACCCCCTCGGTGGGGCGAGCGTCGACTACTGGGCCGCGATCGCCGAGGCCCACCGGCTGGACATCCGGGTGGTCAACCCGCTGGTGGACGCGACCTGGCGATTCATGACGCTCGACCACGACGGCGCCATCCGGATGGACTGCTCCAGTCGGTACGCGATGGCCTCGCTGATCGGACTGATGGCAGGCGAGACCGAGTACACCCTCGCCACTGGCAATGACGCCGACGCCGACCGCCACGGCATCGTGACAGCTGACGGCCTGATGAACCCCAACCACTTCCTGGCTGTCGCGATCGACTATCTGGTGCGGCACCGGGACGGCTGGCCGGCGGACGCGGCCGTCGGCAAGACACTGGTGTCCTCGTCGATGATCGATCGGGTGGTCGAGGCACTGGGCCGCCGCCTGCTGGAGACCCCGGTCGGCTTCAAGTGGTTCGTGCCCGGGCTGCTGGACGGCAGCGTGTGCTTCGGCGGCGAGGAGAGTGCGGGCGCCTCGTTCCTGCGCCGTGACGGCAGCGTCTGGACGACCGACAAGGACGGACCGCTGCTGTGCCTGCTGGCGGCCGAGATTACCGCTGTCACCGGCCGTTCGCCCAGCGATGCCTACGCCGAGTTGACCGCCCGGCACGGCGAGCCCGCCTACGCCCGCACCGACGCCCCGGCCGACCGCGAGGCCAAAGCCCGCCTCGGCGCGCTGCAGCCCAACGCGGTCACCGCTACTGAGTTGGCCGGGGAACCAATCCGCGCCGTGCTGACCCGGGCACCGGGCAACGGCGCCCCGATCGGGGGGCTCAAGGTGGTCAGCGACAGCGCCTGGTTCGCAGCCCGTCCTTCCGGTACCGAGGACCTGTACAAGATCTACGCCGAGTCCTTCCGCGGCCCCGAACACCTCACCGAGGTGCAGGCCGCCGCCCGCGACCTCGTCACCGCCGCCCTCCGGTAGCCGACCGAGCTCGCCCCCCTCCCACGCTCACCCTCCCCGCTCCCGCGCTTTGTCGACGATGGGATGCCGCGGGGGGCCGTAAGTCCGCCATTTGTCGACAAAGGGCGGGAGCTGGGGGTCGTGCGGCCACCTTTTGTCGACAAATGGCGGGAGCTGGGGGTCGTACGGCCGCCTTTTGTCCACAAATGGCGTAAGCGGGCGCTGTCAGTCAGGCGCTGGGCTGGCCCGCCGCCCCGTTCGGCGAGGGACGAGCGAGCCGGGCTGATCGGGCTCGCGGTGCAGCAACGGACCCGCGACGGCAACGGCGTCGCGACCGGCGGCCTTCGCCTCGTACAGCGCGGTGTCGGCAGCCCGCACCAGATCAGCGGCATCCCAGCCGTCGCCCGGCACCACCGCCGCCACCCCGAGGCTGACGCTGAGCACTCCGGACGGCGAGTCCTCGTCGGTGATCCCGGCGACCCGGACATCCTCGAGGACCTGGCGTGCCACCCGCTCCCCGCCGCGAGCGTCGGTGTCCGGCAGCACCAGGGCGAACTCCTCGCCGCCGTAGCGCGCGGCGATATCGCCGCCGCGGCGGGCGGAGTCCCGCAGGCGCACTGCGACGGCGCGTAGCGTCTGGTCACCCTGCTGATGCCCGTACCGGTCGTTGTACGCCTTGAAGCGATCGATGTCGATCATGATGACGGCCAGCGGGCGTCGACTGTGGCCATGCGCCGTGAATTCGCGCTCCAGCACCTCATCCAGCGACGCCCGGTTGCCGATCCCGGTCAGCGGGTCCACGAGCAACGAGCGGGCCAGTTCGCGATTGACCCGGCGCAGCTCATCCTCCAGCTTGCGCCGCTGGTCGACCTCCGCGGCCAGCTCTGCGGCCGTGCCGGCGAGTCGGCGCCGCAGCCCGTCGGAGTCCAGCGCCGCCCGCTGCCGGATCACCACCTCCTCGATCCGGGACACCAGGTCGCGCTGCACGGCGTCGGCGCCATGACCGACAGCGGCGTCCTGCCGGTACATCAGCAGGCCGTACTGCCGCTGGCGGTCGATGAGCGGCTGCACGGTCATGGGTGGCTCGTCGCTGTCGGCTCCTCCCAGCAGCTGCTCGAGCGCGTATGCGGGATCGTCGACCGGCCGCGCCTCGCCGTCCGCGTAGGCCAGCACGACCCGGGCATGCGGACCCGTGGCAGCACCCGCCCCATGCCCGGTCACGTCGGGTTCGTCGAAGAGCACCAGGAAACACGTGGACACGCCCAGCTGCGGCAGGAAGCCGACGACCTCGGCGACCAGTTCCGGCACCGACCCGGCCGCACTCAACGCGTGGTTCATCGCGACCACCTGCCGCAACCCGACCAGGTCGCCGCGGTCGCTGGCGCGGGTGCCGTCGGCTCGCACGGCGGCGAGCCGGGCGACGACCTGCCCGTGGATGTCCGCGGCCGGAAAACTGCCGTCGTCACGAAAGCGCCGCCACACGATGTCCATGACGACGCGCGAGGCCCCGATCAGCCAGGTCGTGGCCCGTTCGAGGTCGTCCACCGAACCGCTCGGCCTGCCCCACGATCCCACCCACCCTTCGTCGAGGACACCGGAATGCATCTGATCGTGGAGATGCTCCAGCCAGCGACGGGCCCACGAGCCGTCGATGACCGGTGGGCACGGCCCGATCTCGGCCTGCACCACGTGAAACATCGATTCGCGGTCGCTGACGATCACCGAGGCGGGGGTCCGCCTACCGGGCGAGGCGGCGTAGGGCCGGGTCGAGCGGCGCACGATGAGCCGGCCCTCGATCCGCACCGCCCGCGGCTGCCGATCCCCATTGAGCTGCGCCACCAGCAGATCCGCGGCCGCCTCCCCCTGCTCGTACAGGCGCTGGTCGACCGTCGTCAGCGGTGGCCTGGCGCGAGCGGTTCGGGCGTCGCCGTCGAAGCCGGCCACCTTCACCTGGTCGGGCACATTGCGTGAGTGGTCGGCCAGCGCGTCAAGCACCCCCTCGGCCATCTCGTCGTCGGCCACCACGATGGCGTCGACATCCGTGTCGACGCGCAGCAGCGCCGAGGTGGCCCGGTAGGCGCTCGCCCGGTCGTCACCGCCGTCGAGCAGCCTGGAGGCGGGCACCGCGATACCGCGCTCGGCGCACGCCGCGCGGAACCCGAGCTCGCGCTCGTTCGAGTCCGGCACGGCGAGACCCCGGACAAACGCGGGATGCCGCACTTCGCCCTCGTCGAGCAGATGGGTCATCAGCCGCGACATCGAGGTGCTGGTGTCGCACCCCACCGTCGAGACCTGTGGGGCGTGCGTACCGACGATGACCAGCGGCAGCTCAGCGAGCCTTCCGGGCGGGCCATGCCGGCCGAACGGCGGGTACGTCAGCGACACCAGACCCGAGAGTTGTGCGCTGCCCAGCAGCTCGGCCAGCACGATCTCGTCACGCTCTGCCGCTTGGCCCGCGACGTAGACCATGAGCGCGATGCCCTGCCGACGAAGCCCCGCCTGCAGGCCCTGCACGACCCGGGCATGACGAGACGCCAGCCGGTCGACGACGGCAGCCACCCGAGGGCGGGGACTGCGCTGCTGCTCGCTCCCGGCGGAGCGCAGGTGCCCGGCCGTACTCACCATCGTGGGCCGCGGAGTGGCCACCTCGCCGGTGTCGGGCAGCGACTGCAGCGACGGGGCCGGCTCGGGCGCCGGCCGCGTGGCTGGCTGGCGGAGGAAGTCGTAGATCGCCGTCATGGGCGCCCGCCTGCCGTCACGCCTGGGCGGCACCTGGCCGCTGCGGTCGGATTCAAGCGGAACCACCCCCATGCGGGACGCAGCGGACAGATTGCCCTCAGGCTAGGGGCAGTTGGGGCATCCGGTCGCCTTACCGCACCGTGGCAGCGTGTGATGTCGCGGCCCACCACTCCCGGCCGGGCTACATCCAGGTCGGCCGGACGGGCGGTTGCGGCACCGGGTCACCGTCGAACAGCGGCTGCCGCCCGCCCACCCGGTCACGCAGCTGAGCAGTGGTCAGCAAGCGGGCCGCAGCCGATCCCCCGGACAGCCGACGCGCCAGGTCGGGCAATGGCAGCGCCCGGTCCGAGGCCACCAGAATGACGTTGCCCGTTCGGCGGCCGCGCCAGGTCGCGGGTTCGGCGATGGCGAGGACACGGCGCCAGGACTGCAGCGCAGTGCTCGCCTCGGCCCGCAACAGGTCGAACGGGGCACGATCGCTGAGGTTGGCCACGTAGCAGCCGCCGGGCGCCAGCACCCGGGTCACCGCTGCGGTGAACCCGGTGGACAGCAACCGGGGCGGGACCGCCATACCGGCGAAGGCATCCCGGATGACGAGGTGGTAGGCCTGCGCCGGCAGGCCTGCAAGCCCGTCACGGCCGTCGACGGCGCGCAGCTTGAGGTGGCTGGTGGAGCGCAGCCCGAGGTGGTCGCGGACAACCTGCAGCAGCGGCTCGTCCGGGTCGAGCAGCACCTGCCGAGAGGCTGGCCGGGTGGCAGCGACGTAGCGGGCCAGCGTTGCGGCACCGGCACCCACGTGCACCGTGTGCAACGCGTCGAAGGCGGGCGCCAGCAGGTCGATGACGTGCCCGATCCAGCGGATGTAGTCGAAGGCGAGGTGGGTCGGGTCGGCGAGGTCGACGTGGGACTGGTCGATGCCGTCAAGCCGTAGCAGCCACTGCTCGCGGGCTCCGGTGACGGCGACGATCTCGGCCGTGCCGCCTGCCACCGGCCACTGCCCGGCGGTGGCCGCGCCGGTGCCCGTTCGCGGCCGCCGCGTGGTCACGGCGGGTCCGGCGATGTCCGTCGGTGTGCCGTCAGGGTCGCGCCGACACTCGCGAGGCAGATGGCCGCGATCCCCCACCACTCGCCGGGGGCCAGCAGCTGGCCCAGCAGCACCAGCCCGATGAGCGCCGCCAAGGCCGGCTCGATGCTCATCAGGACGCCGAAGACGCGAGCAGGCAGCCGCCGTAGCGCCTCCAGTTCTGCGCCGTAGGCCACCGCCGTGCTGAGCAGCGCCACGGCTGCGGCGAGCCCGACCACCTGCCAGTCCCACAGCCGGCTGCCCGCGGCCAGCCCCACGGGCGTGGTCAGGATCGCGCCGATGACGAGCGCCACGGACAGCCCCCGCATCCCCGGCACCAGGCGCCCCACGCGTTGCGAGATGAGGATGTAGCAGGCCCACAGCGCACCGGCGATCGCGGCGAACCCGATGCCGATGAGGTCTGCTCCATGGGTACCGGCGCCGATCAGGGTGAGCCCGGCCAGTCCGGCAGCGGCGAGCACGGCCCATGCGGCGTCGGTCCACCGGCGCGACAACGCCATGGACAGCGCCAGCGGTCCGGCGAACTCGATCGCCACGGCGATGCCCAGCGGGATGCGGGCCAGCGACTCGTAGAACGACCAGTTCATCCCGGCCAGCACCACCCCGAAGGCCACAACGGTCCACCAGGTCCGGCCGTCCCAGCCGAGGCCCTGCGGGTCGCCGCCCTGCGGGTCGCCGCCCTGCCGGTCGCCGCCCTGCCGGGAGTCGCCGCGCCGTCGCCGAAGGATCGCCGCCCACGGCAGCCGCGACGGCGGCCACAGCACCGCGAGCAGCACCGCCGACAGCAGCAGCCGCAGCCACACCGCCCCACCCGGCCCCGCCAGCGGGAACAGGAACGTCGCCACCCCGGCGCCGATCTGCACCGACCCGATTCCGACGAGGACCAGGCCGACGCCGGACAGCGTCCGGTCCCGCGTCTGGGTCACACGTCAGCGTCCCACCGCGTACCCCTGCATGCCGCGCGGGTTGGCCCCGGCACGCAGCCGCCCATCCGGTCCGCGCCCCACCGCGCACATCCGCCCCAACGACCACGGCCCGCTGACCGTCACCTGGTGCCCGCGTCGCCGCAGCCCGGCAATCACGTCGTCGCCGATCCGGGACTCGACAACGACCTGCTTGGGATGACTCTCCCGCGGGTGGAACGAGCTGGGCACGTGAGTGGTGTGGAAGACCGGATAGTCGATCGCCTCCTGCAGGTTCATCCCGCCCAGCAGGTGGTTGAGCAGGAACCCGAGTTGCCACTGGTCCTGCTGGTCGCCGCCCGGCGTTCCGAACGCCAGCTCGGGCTCCCCGTCGCGCAGGCAGAGCGACGGCGACAGCGTGGTGCGGGGCCGCCGACCCGGCACCAGCGAGTTGGGCAGGCCGGGCTGCAGCCAGGCCATCTGCAGCCGGGTGCCGAGCGGGAACCCAAGGCCGGGCACCACGGGCGAGGATTGCAGCCAGCCCCCGCTCGGCGTCGCGGCCACCAGGTTGCCGAACCGGTCGGCAACGCTGACGTGACAGGTGTCGCCGGTGGGCACCACCGCCTCGCCATGGCGCGACAGCGTCGGCTCCGATGTCGTGGCGTCGAACTCGTCGATCCCGGCGGCCCGAGCGGCGGACCCGGCCATCAGGTCGGGCAACCGGGGGTCCAGCCCGGCGGGGCTGCCCGGCCGTAACCCGCCGTCGGCCTCGTCGCCGATCAGCGCCCGGCGCTGAGCTGCATATCCGGCCGACAGCAACTCATCCATGGCGACCCCGGCGGCGTCGCCGTACCAGGCCTCCCGGTCGGCGAACGCGAGCTTCGCAGCCTCGACGACGGTGTGGACGAAGCCCGCCGTCCCCGGGACGAGGTCCAGTCCGTCGAGCAGGGCGAGCTGTTGCAGGAGCACCGGTCCTTGGCCCCAGGGCCCGGTCTTGCAGACGGTGAGGCCATGGAAGTCCAGTGTGGCGGGCGGCTCGTAGGAGGGGTGCCACGCGGCCATGTCGTCGCCGGTCAGGAGGCCCGGGTGCCGGCCTCCGGAGGAGTCCCGGTGCGGCTGCCGGGCGAAGTCGTCGATGGCGGCGGCGACGAACCCGTGCGACCACGAGCGCAGCACATGATCGATCTGCCCCTCTCGGGCGGTGGTGGCCGCCTCGGCCTCGCCGACGAGGCGCTGCAGCGTCGCCGCCCAGCCGGGGTTGCGCAGCCAGGCTCCCGTGTGGAGATAGAGCTGCCCCGATGTCGGCCACTCGTCGACGAAGAGGTCGGCGACGCTCTCGACGGTCCTGGCGATGGCGGGCAGCACGGGAATGCCCGTGGCGGCGTAGTGCACGGCCGTGTCTGTGACGGCCCGCAACGTGACGGTGCCATGGTCGCGCAGCAGGGTCAGCCAGGCCGGCGTCGCCCCCGGCACAACGGCCGCGAGCAGGCCGGCCCCCGGCACCATCGCCATCCCCAGGCCGGCGAAGTGCGCCGGCGTCGCCGCGGCCGGGGCCACTCCCTGGCCGCACTGCACCGTCGGATCGATGCCGGGTCCGGCGAAAACGGCAGACAGGTCGCCGCCCGGACCATTGAGGTGCGGCTCCACCACCTGCAGTGTGAGCCCGGCGGCCACCGCGGCGTCGAACGCGTTGCCTCCCGCCTCCAGCAGCGCCATCCCGGCCGCGGAGGCCAGCCAGTGGGTCGAGGAGACCATTCCCACGCTGCCCTGCAGCTCCGGCCGGGTCGTGAACATCACCCGGGCGACGCTACCCATGGCCACCGACACCGGTACGCGCCTGCGTCAGGGGTCGGGGAGGATGACCCGATGCGCATCCTGGTGACCGGGTCAAGGGGCAAGGTGGGACGGGCGGCAGTGGCCGCCCTCGACGCGGCGGGTCACGACGTCACCGCGAGCGATCAGGCCCCACCGTCGTGGGACGCCCCTCTCGATGACGCGCCGGCCCACCTGCGGCTGGCCTACGTCCACGCGGACCTCACGGACTTCGGGCAGACGTCGTCGCTGGTCAGCGGATCCAGCAGCGATCCCCGCGGCGGCGGCGCGCGTCGCTTCGACGCGGTCGTGCACGCCGCGGCGATCCCGGCACCCGGGCAGCACGCCCCGCATGTCGTGTTCGGCAACAACCTGATGGCGCTCTTCGGCGTCGTCGAGGCGTGCGTGCGCTGGGGGGTGCCGCGCCTGGTCAACATCTCCAGCGAGACGGTGCCCGGCTTCATCTTCGCCGAACGGCCGTTCCTCCCGGCCTACCTACCGCTGGACGAGGCGCACCCCGTCACACCGCAGGATCCGTACGCCCTGGCCAAGCATCTTGGCGAGCAGGTGTGCGAGGCAGCCGTGCGGCGCAGCGACCTGCGCGTGATCTCGATCCGTCCGACGTGGGTGCAGGACGCGACGAGTTGGGAGCGCAACCTCGGCCCGCTGGTCGCGGACACGTCCGCGGCGGGCGTGACGGGGTGGGCCTACATCGACGCCGACGACCTGGCCGAGGCGATCCGGCTCGCGGCGGAGTCGGACCTGCCCGGCCACGAGGTGATGTACATCGCCGCCGACGACACGATCGGTGGCCGGGATCTGCACTCGGCGTGGCGCGCCGCCTTCCCGGGCGCTCCCACCGAGTTGCGCCCGGTGTCGCGGCCGGATGCCAGTGGCATCGACACCGCCAAGGCGAAGCGCCTGCTCGGCTGGGCGCCCCGGCGCAGCTGGCGCGACCACCTCGACGAGGCCGGCCGCGCCCGCTGACCCGTCAGGCGGCAGCGAGCTGTGCGTCCCGCTCAGCGGCGGGCAGATCGCTCTTGCGCACCTTGATCAACAGCGCCGTCGCGACGAACGCCGCGATCAGGAAGCCTGCACCCCACACGAAGGCGGTGTGGTATCCGCTGATGAAGGCCTCGTTCCGGGTGACCAGGTCCGGCTCGCCCTGCAGGTTTTGACCTGCGAAGTAGCGGCTGACCGCCTGGGTGTACACCGTGGTCAGCAGCGCGGTGCCGATCGAGCCGCCGATCTGCTGTGCCGTGTTGAGCGTCGCGCTGGCGACCCCGGTGTCGCGATCGGCGACCCCGAACAGCGCCGTGCTGGACGCCGGGATGAAGACCAGCGCCATCCCCAGACCCATGATCATGATCGCAGGGAAGACCTCGCCCCAGTAGTTTCCCTCCACTCCGACCCGGGTCAGCAGCAGCATGCCGGTCGCGGCCATCGCCAGGCCGACGAGCATCAGCGGGCGCGGCCCGACCCTGGGCAGCAGCTGCGCCGCCACACCGGCCATCGCGATGATGCACACACTGAACGGCAGGAAAGCGAAGCCCGCCGCCAGCGGGGAGTAACCCAGCACGATCTGCAGGTAGAACGTGAGGAACAGGAACATGGCGAACAAGCCGGTGCCGACGAACAGGAACGTCAGGTAGGCGCCGCCGCGGTTGCGGTCGAGCACGATGTGCAGCGGCAGCAGCGGCTCGCGGGTGCGCTGCTCGACCAGGACGAATGCGACCAGTAGCACCACTGACAACGCCAGCAGGACGATCGTCAGCGGGTCGTCCCAGCCACGTTCGGGCTGAGCGGCCAGCGTGAAGCCGTAGACCAGCGACATCAGGCCCGCGCTGGCGAGCACGATTCCGGGGACGTCGTAGCGGGTCTTGCCCTGGGCGCGGCTCTCGCGGACCACCAGCAGCGCCCCGACAATGGCGATGATCGCGACCGGGGTGTTGACCAGCAGCGTCCACCGCCAGGAGGCGAATTCGGTCAGTACCCCGCCCAGCAGCAGGCCGATCGCGGCACCGCCGCCGGCGATGGCGCCGAAGACGCCGAACGCGCGGGCCCGCTCCTTGGGCTCGGTGAACGTCACCGCGATCAGCGACAGCGCGGCGGGGGCCATCAAGGCGGCAAAAGCGCCCTGCAGCGCGCGGGCGGCGAACAGCACCCACGCCTCGGTCGCCAGGCCGCCGAGGGCGGACGCGATCGCGAAGCCGACGAGGCCGATGATGAAGGTTCGCTTGCGGCCGGTGTAGTCGGCGATCCGGCCGCCCAAGAGCAGCAGGCCACCGAAGGCGAGGGTGTAGGCGGTGACGATCCACTGTCGGTCCACGTCGTTGATTGCCAGCGCCTCCTGCGCCTGCGGCAACGCGATGTTCACGATCGTGGCGTCCAGGACGATCATCAGCTGCGAAATGGCAATGACCGCCAGCGCCAGCCAACGACGGGGATCGGGTGCGACGGTCGTGCCAGTGGCGGTGGGGCTGCTCATGCTTGGCTCCAACTCGGAGGATCACGCGGTCGGCGTCGGCGGTCTGCCGCCGCGCGGCCTAACGCCGACTCGCCACCCTTCATTCCGCGACACCCCGGCCGGCCCGGGCCGTCCGCCGCCCCCCCGGCTTCCGTGACAATGGAGGAACGGGGTCACGCCGCGCGCCACGACCAGGTTTCTCCAAGTTCACGGCGGGTAGGCGGGAGCGTTCCGCGTGCAGGGTCAGGCGGCTGTGTGGACGGTCGGCACGACCTCGGCTGCGGAGGGCGGTCCGGGCGGGGTGCCGTCGCCGAAGGGGTGGCCGCCCAGCTGCTCGCGGCGGTGCGGGGTCCGCCAGTTGGCCAGGTCCGGGCCCTTGGGCACGATCATCGTGGGATTGATGTCGGTGTGCACGATGTAGTAGTGCTGCTTGATCTGCTCGAAGTCGACGGTGTCGCCGAAACCCGGTGTTTGGAAGAGGTCGCGGGCATAACTCCACAGCGCCGGCATCTCGCTCAACTTGTTGCGGTTGCACTTGAAGTGGCCGTGGTACACCGGATCGAATCTCGCCAGCGTGGTGAACAGCCGGACATCCGCCTCGGTGATGGTCTCGCCGACCAGGTACCGCTGCGTCGCCAGCCGCTCCTCCAGCCAGTCGAGCCGGGAGAACAGCCGGTCGTATGCGCGCTCGTACCCAGCCTGCGAACCGGCGAATCCGCACCGGTAGACCCCATTGTTGACGTCGGTGAAGACCAGCCGCGAGACCTCGTCGATCTCGTCTCGAAAGCGCTCGGGATAGAGCTCGGGGGCGCCGACGCGATGGAACCTCGTCCATTGCGTCGAGAAGTCGAGGGTGATCTGTGCGAAGTCATTGGTGACCACGGCCTTGGTCGGCACGTCGACGATCGCCGGCACGGTGATGCCGCGGGGATAATCCGGGAACCGGGCGAAGTAGGCCTGCTGCAACCGTTCGTAGCCGAGCACGGGGTCGACGCCACCCTCGTCGAGGTCGAAGGTCCAGCTGCGCTGGTCGTGCGTGGGCCCCGGCGTGCCGAGCGAGATGGCGTCCTCGAGGCCCACCAGCCGCCGCACGATGATCGAGCGGTTGGCCCATGGGCACGCCCGCGCCGCGATCAGCCGGTAGCGACCGGCCTCGACCGGCCAGCCGCCCGAGGCCTCTTCGCCGTCCGCGGTTATCCGGTCGTTGATGTAGTTCATGTCCCGGTCGAACTCGGGCCCGCTGACATAGCCGGCAGCGGCCTCGTCGGAACTGGCCGGGTCGGTGCTGGTCGCCATGACTCAACGTTAAGCGGGCACCCGGGCGGCGGCGCGTCGGGGCGGCCGGCAGTCACCTGGCTGCCGCCGTTTTCCGCATCGGGCGGATGTCTGCAGTCCTCGCTACGCTCAACGCAACGAGCGTCGGCCACGACGTCGGGAGGGGGCCTCATGGCAGAGACCACACCGACTGGCTCTGCGTCGAGCGCACCCGCCGGCTCCGGGTCGACCGCGGTGGGGGGTCCTCCCTCGCGTTCGTCCAACAGGTTCGCCATCGGCTGCCTGGTCGCGGGTGGGGTGCTGGTGGCGGCGATGATCATCGGGGTCGTCGCGATCGGCACGATCGCCGAGCGGCTCAACCCGTTCCGCAGTCCCATCTCAGAGCAGACGATCGACCGCTCGGGCCCGCCGGTGCTGCTCACCTTGAAGGATCTCGGGCAGTACGACGCGGCGACTGCCTACTACGAGCTGGTGATCGATGTCGAGACCGACGTGGACCCGTTGCCGTCCTACCTCGCCGGGCAGCGGGTGCTGTTCGTCGCGGCCGGCAACGTCGACGCGTCGGTGGACTTCACTGCGCTCGACGCCGACGCCGTCGTGATCAACGAGGAGCGGACCAGCGCCACCATCACCTTGCCCGCACCCACGCTGGGTGAGCCGCGGCTGGACAACGATCAGAGCTACGTCTACAGCCGGGACCGCGGCATCATCGACCGCATCAACGAGGCGCTGGGTAACGGCTCGGAGCAGGATAACCAGCCGCTCTACCTAGCTGCCGAGGACCGGCTGGCCGAGGCGGCGGCATCCAACAACGACCTGAGCGACAAGGCCGAGGAGAACACGCGGCGGTTCCTCACCGGGCTGCTCACCTCACTCGGCTACACCGACGTGACGGTGATCTTCGAGGATGCTCCGGTCGTCGCACCCACCGGGCAATAGCCGCGGCGTCAGTCGGGGAGGAAGGCCGCGAGGTCCAGCTCGACGGGGATCGGGCAGGCACGTACCGACGTCCGCGTTCCGGCGACCACCACGTGGTCCTCCTCGTAACGAGCGCCGTCGTCCGTTGCCACCGCGGACTAGGGCGACGTCGGGAACCAACGCGTTGCGGCCGACGACGACATTGATCTGCATGTAGGTCCTCAGGTCCCGCCGGTCGGACAGACCCAGGGCTGCTCGCACACGATTGCCAACCCGAACGCGGTGTCCTGGCGTGCGAGCGACGGTGCCTCGTCCACGATGATGTCCCCGTCCAGCAGTTCCAGCCTTGGCCCGGTCCGGCGCTCAGCGCCACCCTATCGTCAAGCGTGTAACGGCCCGGCCGATACTCCAGCCCCGCGCTCATCTGACTCACCGTCCTGCGGCACTCGGTGGCGGGCACGGTACGCCGGTGCCGGATACTCGGCCGGGTGTCCAGGCGAGGGTGGCTGCTGTTCGCGGCCGTGTCGGTGCTGTGGGGTATCCCCTACCTGCTGATCAAGGTGGCGGTCGAGGACATGCACCCGACCGTCATCGTCTTCGTCCGCACGGCGCTGGCGGCCGTGCTGCTGCTTCCGATCGCCGCTGCCCGCGGCCAGTTCACGGTCCTACGGGGCCACTGGCGGCTGATCGCCGGCTTCGCCGTCATCGAGATCGCGCTGCCGTTCACCCTGATCAGCATGGCCGAGACCACGCTGTCCAGCTCCCTGACCGGCCTGCTGATCGCCATGGTGCCGCTGCTGGCTGCGGTCGGCGCGCGAGTGATGGGACTGGACCATCGCATCGGCCCGGTGCGCATCACCGGGCTGCTGCTCGGCCTGGCCGGGGTGGCGCTGCTGGTCGGGGTGGACCTGCGGGGCGCGCAATTGTTGGCGGCATTGGCCGTTGCGGGCGCCGCGCTGGGATACACCATCGGCCCGATCATCCTCAACACCCGCCTTGCCCACCTGCCGGGCACGGGCGTGATCGCGCTGTCGCTGGCGATCTCGGCGCTGGCGCTGCTGCCCTTCGCGGTCCTCAACCGGCCCACCGAGCCGGTGAGCGGTCAGGCCTGGGGTGCCGTCGCGGTGCTCGGGGTGGTCGCGACCGCGCTGGCCCTGCTGGCCTTCTCGGCACTTATCGCGGAGGTGGGAACCTCACGGTCCGCCGTCATCACCTTCGTCAACCCGATCATCGCGCTGACCCTGGGCGTCGCACTGCTGGATGAGCACATCACCACGGGGATGCTGATCGGGTTCCCGCTGGTCATCGCTGGCTCGGTACTGGCGACCCGAAGCCAGCAGCCGCCGCCCGCAGCCGCGCAGCCGAGTGACGTCCCCACCGGCGGCCGGTCACTGACGCACCCCTGATCGAGGTGCATACGGTTCGTTCATCCTCGGACTCAAGGAATGTCAACAGTCGCTCCAGGTCATCACCCAGGACATCGACACCACACCCTGTATCGCAGTCCGGTCGTCAGGCCCAGATCAGGCCGCGCGCCGGGTCGGCGAGGACGGCAGCGACGTCGGTGAGGAACGCGCTGCCCAGCTCGCCGTCGACCAGACGATGATCGAACGAGACCGACAGCGTCGTAACCCACCGCACTGCCAGCTCGTCGTCGACCACCCAGGGCATCTTGCGGATCTGGCCCATAGTGAGGATCGCCGCTTGCCCGGGTGGCAGGATCGGCGTCCCGCCGTCGACCCCGAAGACGCCGACATTGGTGATGGCCAGCGTGCCGCCCAGCATCTGCGAGGGCTGCAGCCGGCCCTCGCGAGCGGTGGCGACGATGTCGGTGAGCTCCTGCGCCAGCTGCGGCATGTGCATCTCGTCCGCATTGTGGATCACTGGAACCACCAGGCCACGAGCCGTCGCCGCGGCGATGCCGAGGTGGACGCGCCGCCGCAGCACGACCTCCTGCCGGGCTTCGTCCCAGGTGGCGTTGACACCCGGGTTGCGCCGGGCCGCCAGGCATACCGCCTTGGCGATCACCAGCAGCGGCGAGACCCGCAGGCCGACGAACTCCTTGTCGGCGCGCATCCGCTGCACGAAGTCCATCGTGGGCGTGACGTCGACCTGCACCCATTCGGTGACGTGAGGCGCGGTGAACGCCGAGAGCACCATCGCCTCCGCGGTCGCGCGCCGGACCCCGCGCACCGCCACCCGGACGTCATCCGGCTGCGGTACCACCGGGGGGCTGCCGAGAACGCGGGCGCCCGGTCCAGGACCTCCCGAGCCGTTCCCACCGCCAACCGTGCCACCCGTGCCACCCTCGCTACCCGTGCTCCCCGAGCCGCGCAGCACGTCGGCGCGCGTGATCACGCCGCCCTGCCCGCTGCCGGCGATGTCCGACAGCTCGACGCCCAGCTCGCGGGCGAGGCGACGAATCGGGGGCTTGGCCAGCGCACGGCCACCACCCGGCCCTGGAGCGACCGCGGGTGAGCTGGTGTGCGGTGCGTACCGCCGGCGCCGGCCCGTGATGACCGCGGCAGCATCGCGGGGGCCGTACCCGACGAGCATCGGCTGCCGGGCCCCTGCATCGCCCGCCATGGCCTGGTCGGCCCCGCCCTCCTCGGCGACCGTCCGGGCGCTCGGCGTCGCGTCACCGGACGCGAGGTCACCGGCGGCGAGATCACCGGCGGCGTCGGTGCCCGGCTCGGCCCGGGCACTCTGCTCGGCGGGTGCAGCTGCGGTGATCCCGAGGATCGGCGCCCCGACGGCCACCGTCTGGCCGGGCTCCACCAGCAGTTCGACGACAGTCCCGGCGAACGGCGACGGCAACTCCACGACGGCCTTGGCGGTCTCGATCTCGACCACGATGTCGTTGATCGCGACCGTGTCGCCGACCGCGACCCGCCACTCGACGATCTCGGCCTCGGTCAGGCCCTCACCGGCGTCGGGTAGCCGGAAGTGCCGCACGGTCGGCTCGCTCACGGGCGCACGCTCCTGGTCGATGACTGAGGACGATTGATGACGAAGGGTCAGTAGCTGAGGACACGGTCGACGGCATCGAGGATCCGCTCGGCGTCCGGCAGGTAGGAGTGTTCCACCCGACTCGCCGGGTAGGGCGTCGCCCAGCCGCCGACCCGCACCACGGGCGCCTCCAGCTGGTGGAAGCAGGCCTCCTGGACCTGTGAGGCGATCTCGGCTCCGAGGCCGTGCGCCACCGGCGCCTCGTGCGCCACCACCAGCCGACCGGTCCTTGCGACGCTGGCCAGCACCGGTTCGAGGTCGAGCGGGGCGAGGGTGCGGAGGTCGACCACCTCGATGTCCGCACCTGCGGTGCCGTCGCTCGCCCGCTCGGCCGCGGCGGTCGCGGCCGCGTCCAGCGCGGTGCGCACCAGCGGCCCATAGGCGACCAGGGTGACGTCTCGCCCGGGACGCACGATGCGGGACTCGTGCAGTTCCCACTCACCGGTGGCAGGCCGCACCGCGAGATCCACCTCGGACTTCTCCCAGTAGCGGCGCTTCGGTTCGAGGAAGATCACGGGGTCAGGTGAGGCGATCGCCTGCTGGATCATGAGGAAGGCGTCCGGCGGCGTCGCGGGTGTCACGACCCGAAGCCCCGGGGTGTGGGCGAAGTACACCTCGGGGGACTCCGAGTGGTGCTCCACCGCCCCGATCCCCCCGCCGTACGGGATCCGGATCACGAGGGGAGCGCTGACCTGACCACTCGATCGGTTGCGGAATTTGGCGAGTTGCGTGGTGATCTGGTCGAAGGCGGGGAACACGAAACCGTCGAACTGGATCTCGCACACCGGCCGGTACCCGCGCATCGCGAGCCCGATCGCGGCCCCGATGATGGCGCTCTCGGCCAGCGGCGTGTCGATGACCCTGCCGTCACCGAAGTCCTTCAACAGTCCGTCGGTCACCCGGAACACCCCGCCCAACGCCCCGATGTCCTCGCCCAGCAGGAGCACCGCGGGGTCGTCGTCCATGGCAGCGCGCAGACCGGCATTGATCGCCTTCGCCATGGTGATCACGCTCTGGTTCCTGTCAGCCGGGCCGCGGCCAGCGGTGGGTCGGCCTCCCCGGCGAGGTAGGCGGCGAAGGCGGCCCGCTCTCGCTGCAGCGGCGGGTGCGGCTCGCCGTAGACGTGATCGAACATCGACATCGGCTCTGGGTCGGTGAGCGACAAGCACCTGCGCCGCACATCGGCCCCGAGATCGGCGGCCTCGGCCGTGATCGTCGCCAGCCACGTCTCGTCGGCAGCGTCGATGCTCAGCAGGTGGCGGCGCAGCCGCAGGATGGGATCACGGGCGGCCCACAGCTGCTCCTCGGCGTTCTCGCGATAACGGGTGGTGTCGTCGGAGGTGGTGTGAGCGGCCATCCGGTAGGTGTAGGCCTCGATCAGGGTGGGGCCGCCCCCGCCGCGGGCGCGCTCCAGCGCGATCCGGCTCACGGCCTCGACAGCGAGGACGTCATTGCCGTCCACCCGGACACCGGGCAGCCCGAAGCCGGCCGCCCGCCGATAGAGCGGGATCCGTGACTGGCGTGACGCCGGGACCGAGATCGCCCACTGGTTGTTCTGGCAGAAGAAGACGAGCGGAGTGTTGAAGGCGGTCGCGAAGATGAGGGCCTCGTTGACGTCACCCTGGGAGGTGGCTCCGTCGCCGAAGTAGGCGACGACCGCGGTGTCGCGTTCGGCGTCTCCGGTCGCGACGGCGCCGTCGCGTTGCACCCCCATGGCGTACCCGGTGGCGTGCAGCGTCTGGGCGCCGATGACCAACGTGTAGAGCGCGAAGTTGTGCTCCGCAGGAACCCAGCCCCCCAGGTCGACGCCGCGATACAGCGCAAGGATCTGGGCGGGGTCGACACCGCGCGTCCACGCCACGGCGTGCTCGCGGTACGTCGGGAAGACGTAGTCCTGGGGCAGCAGCGCCCGGCCGCTGCCGATCTGGGCGGCTTCCTGGCCCTTCATGCTGGCCCACAGGCCGAGCTCGCCCTGCCGCTGCAGGGCCGTCGCCTCGTCGTCGAACCGCCGGCACATCACGAGATCGCGGTAGCGGGCCAGCAGTACCTCACCAGTGACGTGGCTGACCTGCGCGGCGTACTCGCCGTCGGTGTGGCGCTCGCCGTCGACGGACAGCAGCCGGATCATGTCATCGGCGCCGTCGGGCTCCAACGGGCCGTCGAAGAACTCGTCCATGGCAGGGCCTCCCAGCAACGCCGACGATCCGGGGGCCGCCGACTACACGACCCTAACGCCTGATCGGTGCAGGCGGCGGACCCGCTGGTCGCGCTGTCACCGAGCTGCGGTGCCTGGTCGCCGGCGTCGGGAGTCGCGACGCTCGGTCGACTGTGGGGAGGTGCCGGGCTGCGGCGGGATGGCGCTGCCGTCGTCCTGCTCGTCCTCGACCAGGTCCTCGGGGTCGTCGGCGGCGGACGGGGGTTCGGGCGCGTCCTCGTCGGGGTTCGGCTCGACAGGGGCCGGCTCCGGCTCGACGGGCGCCGGCTCGACAGGTGCCGGCTCAACAGGTGCCGGCTCAACAGGTGCCGGCTCAACAGGTGCCGGCTCAACAGGTGCGGGCTCGACAGGCGCGGGGAGTACGTCCGGGGAACTCGGGACTGGCTCGCTGGTCGAGGTGATCAGGGTGCTGGTCGGCTGGGTGGTCGAGGTGCTCGTCGGCTCAGTGGTCGGCTCAGTGGTCGGCTCAGTGGTCGGCTCAGTCGTGGGTTCGGTGGTCGGCTCGGTGGTCGGCTCAGTGGTCGGCTCAGTCGTGGGTTCGGTGGTCGAGGTGCTCGTCGGATGACTCGTCGACGTACCGGTTGGGGTACTCGTCGAGGTAGTCGACGGGCTGGTCGCGGTCGAGGTGGCCGTGCCGGTCGGCTCGGTCGGCTCCCCGGTCTCGGTCTGCGTGACCGTCGATGTGACTGTCGACGTGACCGTCGACGTGACGGTCCAGGTCACGGTGACGGTGGGCGTCGGTTCGACCGTGCTGCTCATCGAGGGCGTACCGCTGGGGGTCACGGTGTGCTTGACCCGTGTGACCGTCAGCCGCCACGGCGCCACCGCCGTGGCGAATTGATTGGTCGAGGCTCGCGCAGCCTGCGTCACCGGCCCAGTGCCGGAGGTGGACCTGGGCGCCGCGCTCGTTCGCTCTCGCTCCGATGCGGCAACGACAGCTGCCTCGCCCGGCTCCGGCGGCGCCGTAGGGGCGGACGTGTTGCCGGCGGTGCTGCTGAACGTCGGCGTGGACGGTGGCGATGTCGTCGAGTTCGTCGCCGTCACCGTGGTCGGCACGGCCGGAACGCTCGGCGGGTCCGGCAGCGGCGCCGACAACGAGCCCGACGCGCTGACCGGCGACGACTCCTGCGCGTAGAGCACCCAGCTGGCCAGCGCGACGGTGACGACGCCCACGCTGGAGGCCACGCCGAGGGCAAGC
>Ga0163144_10003544_pt1 | contig 35517 bp, 25 predicted proteins | sample OliLak19BULKMAT1_FD_123175 | JGI IMG/M metagenome (GOLD analysis project Ga0163144, IMG submission 123175) | Freshwater microbial mat bacterial communities from Lake Vanda, McMurdo Dry Valleys, Antarctica - Oligotrophic Lake LV.19.BULKMAT1 | ecosystem: Environmental > Aquatic > Freshwater >...
AGCGCGAGGTGGAGGAAGATCGCTTCCAGCGGATAATAGCCTGGCGGCAGGGCGTAAATCATCCGCGCGTGGCGCAAGAGCCCTTCGGTGAGAAGCGCGGGCAAGGCGCAGAGCACGCCCGCCTGCGGCACGTCGGCGGCGGCGGTAAACTCCAGCGCCGCGCCGTCCAACAGACCGCAGGCCGCCAGCATCCGGTCCATGACGCGCGTCTTCCCGTAGCCCAGCGGCGCCTCGCTGTCGGCCAACGAGCGCTCGCCCAAGCGCGTCGGGCTCACCTCGGTGCCGGCCGGATCGAACGCCGCGCGCGCGACCGGCGTAACCGCGGCGGCGAACGCTACCGGGGCGGCACCGGCTTTTTTTTACCGCCGGCAAGCGTTCCGCCGCGATCGCCTTGCGCAGCGTGTCCGGCAACACATCGGTCCGCTCGCTGACGCGTGCGATGGGCTCGCCGAGCGCGAGCCAGGCGCGCGCCTGCTCAAGCTTGGCCGCAGTCAGCTTCGAGCCTTCACGCCGCGGCTGCGGCGCAAAAAAACCGGGCGCGTAGCAAAAAGCAGCGTGGCAAGGCGGAAGTTTTTTGAGTTCGGTGCCGCTCTACGAATATTGGAAAGCGCGTGTTCAGGCAGTTGTTCCTAAAGCGAAAGATGAGCAATGGGAATATGGTCGTCGAATCGTTCTCCCAGAGGTCGCAGGATCGAGGTTTGATATTCGAGAGAAACGTTCTGCAGGATGGAATCTCCCCCACGAAATTGGGGATGTTGATTTTGACGCCAATCGGGTTGTTCTGGCCTTCAAATTCCCCGTTGATGGTCTGCCAAGAGAATTGATTTTTGAAGGGCCGGGCGGGCAGTTGTGAGCGGCGGGATTGAATGAATCTTCTTCTGGCGGAATGAAAGTGACCAGTGGGGCGGTGGTGTCCGTTCTCCGGGTTTGGGCATCACCGGGACCGTTGGCCCCTGCGTTCCCTCGTAGCTTTGCAGCGCTCTTCGCTTCAGCCATTCATCGCAAAGGAAAGGGGGTCGGCCGAGGACGATCGTCGTTTGTGCGTTGAGGATCTGCCGAATTGGGGGTTTACTGGTCCGCTCTTGTACCGGTGAATTCGCCAACCGCAGATCTCTCGACGACGAATGGGCCGCCTTCTTCCGCGGAGCGGGTTTTCCACGTCCGCGGTCTGACGAAAACCTATGGTTCCGGGGAGGCGGAGGTGCATGCGCTCGACGGGGTGGATCTCGATTTTCATGCCGGGGAACTGATTGTGCTTCTCGGCCCCTCCGGTAGCGGAAAGTCGACTCTGCTCAACCTGCTCGGCGGACTCGACGCGGCCACCTCCGGGACGCTGCTTTATCGCGGCTGGGACTTGGGTGGCGCGGACGAGGAGGGGCTGACCCTCTACCGGCGTGAGGCCGTGGGTTTTGTCTTCCAAGCCTACAATCTGATCCCGAGCCTGACCGCCCGGGAGAACGTCGGTTTGATCGCGGAGTTGGCGGAGAATCCGATGCAACCTGAAGAGGCGCTGCGAATGGTCGGATTGGGTGCCCGCCTCGACCACTTTCCCGCTCAGCTCTCCGGTGGTGAACAGCAGCGCGTGGCGATTGCACGGGCGATCGCGAAACGACCCAAGGTGCTGCTCTGCGATGAACCCACCGGGGCCCTCGACGTGCGAACTGGCGTGGTCGTGCTGGAAGCGATCGAGCGAATCAACCGCGAGTTGGGAACGCTGGCCGCGATCATCACCCACAACGCGGTCATGGCCGGCATGGCCGACCGGGTTTTCTCGCTCTCCGATGGACGGATCGTCCATGCCCAGTCCAACGCCCGACGCGCGGCGGTGAGTGGTTTGGAATGGTAGTCACCCGTCCACCCGCCCGGACCGCCCCTCTGGGTGCTCCACCGGATTCCTTTGTCCCTGCTCAACGTCAAACTTCTGCGAGATCTTCGGGCTCTGAAATCCCAGGCCTTGGCGGTCTCGCTGGTCATGGCCTGCGGTCTCTCGATGATGATCATGACCCGGAGCCTGATGCTGTCCCTCGAACAGGCGCGGGTTCGCTACTACGAGAGTTATCGTTTTGCGGAGGTGTTTGCGTCCCTCAAGCGCGCGCCCATCCACGTCGCACGTCAGGTCGGGGCGCTGCCCGGCGTGGCTGCGGTGCAACCGTCGGTCGCACGGATGGTGACGCTGGACTTGCCGTCGTTGCCGGAGCCGGCGATGGCTTGGTTCAACTCGCTCCCCGAGCGAGGTGAACCGCTCCTGAACCGGCTTCACCTCAGGGAGGGACGCTTGTTGGCGCCGGGTTCGCGCGGTGAAATTCTGGTCAGCGAGGCGTTCGCTGAAAGCCATCGCCTGAAACCGGGCGATCGACTCTCGGCGATTCTCAATGGCAGGAAGGTGCCCTTGCGCATCGCCGGCATCGTGCTCTCGCCGGAGTTTGTCTTTGAGGCGCCTCCGGGTGCGGCGCTGCCCGACAACCGCACCTTTGCGGTCGTCTGGATGAACTATGAGGAATTGGCGCAGGCCTTCAGCATGGACGGGGCCTTCAATCAGCTGAGTCTCGTCCTCGAGCCGGGAGCGTCGGAGAGTGCGGTGATCGCGGCGGTGGACCGGCTGCTCGTCCCCTATGGCGGATTGCGTGCGTATGGACGGGCCCACCACGCCTCGGATGTGCGGGTGAACGACGAAATCCGCGTCCTTCAGGGCCTGTCCGTGGGTTTCCCCCTGGTCTTCCTCGCGGTCGGCGCATTCATGACCCACGCCGTCATGAGCCGGCAGATCACGCTGCAACGCGAACAGATCGCCATGCTCAAGGCCTGCGGTTTTGGGGGACGGGAGATCGGCATTCACTACCTGAAGTTCGCCCTCGTGATCGTGAGCGTGGGCACGGTTCTGGGTGTGATCGCCGGCGTGATTCTCGGCCACCGATTGGTGGAGATGTATCACCGCTTCTTTCGCTTTCCGGACCTGCATTTCGAACTGGCCACGGGCGTGTTGGTGGCGGCGGCTCTGGCGAGTGCGCTGGCCGCGGTCGTCGGGGTCTGGGGCGCAGTCCGGCATGCGATGCGGCTTCCTCCGGCGGAGGCGATGCGGCCAGAGCCGCCGGCCCAGTTTCGGGCTTCATTGGTGGAGCGCGCCGGCCTCGGTCACTTCTTCAGCGCTTCCGTGCGCATGGCTTTCAGGAACCTCGAAAGAAAACCCGTGCAGGCGGCTCTGACGAGCGCGGCGCTGGCCTTGGCCACGGCGATCTTGATCATCCCCAACGCCTTTCGGGATGGAGTGGCCTATATCCTCGATTTCCAGTGGGACATCGTTCAGCGGCAGACGGTGTCGATGGCCTTGGTCGAGCCGGGACCGGCGCGAGCGCTGGCGGACTTCCGGCGGTTGCCGGGTGTGGTCTCGGCGGAGCCGTTTCGGGCAACTCCGGTCGAACTCGTGGCGGGTCCGCGCTCGCGTCGACTGAGCATCATCGGCCTGACGCCGTCGGGCATCCTCAGTCGGGTGGTCGATGCGGATCTTCGTCAGATCGTATTGCCACCAAGGGGGCTGGTGCTCTCGGCGAAGTTGGCCGAGGTGCTGGGGGTTGGAGTGGGCGATGAAATCCGCGTGCGCTCGCTGGAGGGCAAGCGGGTCGAGCGGGACGTGCCCGTGGCCGGCCTTTCCGAAGATTTCGCCGGGGTCTCTGCGTTCATGGACCTGAGTGCGCTGAACCAACTCCTGTTGGAGGGCGACGTGATCAATGGTGCCTATCTGTCGGTGGATCGGGGTCGTTGGGTCGAATTTCTCACGGAGGTGAAGGAAACGCCGCGCGTCGCCTCAGTATCGGTGAAGGACGCGATGCGCGATAGTTTCCGGAAAACCACGGCGGAGAGCATCGGACTGTTGCAGACGATGTACCTGACGTTCGCCATCTTGGTGGCGTTTGGCATCGTCTACAACAGTGCACGAATCTCGTTGTCGGAACGCGCCCGGGAGCTCGCCACCCTGCGAGTGCTCGGCTTTACGCGTGGCGAAGTGGGTGCGGTGCTCGTCGGCGAGCTGACCGTGATCGCTTTGTTCGCGGTGCCGTTGGGATTGTGGCTGGGCGGGCTCCTGACCCGGGTGTTGTTGACCACGGTGAATACCGAGACGGTGCGCCTGCCGTTGGTGCTGACGATGGAGAACTACAGCTTTGCGGCGGCCGTCATCACCGTCGCGACGACGCTCTCGCTGCTGTTCGCGGCCCGGCGGATCAAAGAATTGGACCTCGTGGGGGTTTTGAAAGTGAGGGACTGACATCATGACCACCTTCCTGCGTCGAACCTCGGAGCGGGTCGAGCTGGCCTTGAACCCGGCGTTCGTGAGCGCGCGGGCGCGGGACAATTCGGGAGTCGCGGCGGGCCCCTCTTCTGATCGATCCATCCTCTTTCCATGAACGACACCACCGTCACTCCCCCACCCTTCCCGGGCAAACGCGCCAGCCAGCGGAAACGCCGTTGGCTGCCCCTTGTGGGTGGACTGGCGCTGGTGGGTTTGCTCGTGGTGGGCCTTTGGCCGCGGGCACAACCGGTCGAGATAGCGACGGCGCGTCGCGGTCCGCTGAGCGTCACCGTCGATGACGAGGGCATGGCGCGGGTGGTGAATCGTTATGTCATCGCCGCGCCGGTTTCCGGTCAGCTTCGTCGCATCGAATGGAAGGCGGGAGCGCCGGTGGAGGCCGGCAAGACGCTCTTGGCGATGATGGAGACGGGTGCGGCGGATCTGCTCGATGCCAGCCGTCTGGCGCAGGCGGAGGCCCGGCTTGGGGGAGCGGAGGCCGCGAAGCAGGCGGCGGCGGCGCAGGTGGCGCGGGCGGAAGCCGCGCACGCCTTGGCGCAGGTCGAGTTGCAGCGGGTCCGTTCCCTCTGGCAGAGCCGCACGGTTTCGCAGCAGGAAGTGGATACGGTCGAGGCACGGGAGCGCGTGGCGGCCCAGGAGTCTCGGGCGGCCGGCTTCGGCCTGCAGGTGGCGGAGTACGAGCGCCAGCAGGCGGAGGCGGTCCTTCGTCGGGGACGGGCTGGTGCTCCTGCCGCGGAGGAACCGGGAGTGTCCTTGGTCTCACCGGTCAGCGGACGGGTCTTGCGGGTGTTCCAGGAGAGCGCCCGGGTGGTGCCGGTGGGAACCCCTCTGCTCGAAATCGGTGATCCGACGGATTTGGAGGTCAAAGTCGAGGTGCTCTCGCGCGATGCCGTGGCGGTTCGGCCCGGGGCCAGGGTCTGGCTCGACCAATGGGGCGGCGTCGACGCGCTGGAGGCGCGGGTGCGTTGGATCGAACCTTCGGCGTTCACCAAAATCTCCGCCTTGGGCGTGGAAGAGCAGCGGGTCAACGTCATCTGCGACCTGGTGAGCCCGATCGAGGCGCGACCGACCTTGGGCGATGCCTACCGGGTCGAGGCGCGCATCGTCGTTTGGGAGAATCCGGATGTGCTTCTGGTTCCGGCCGGGGCGCTTTATCGGCGTGAAGGCGCGTGGCGGTCGTTTGTGGTCGAGGGAAACCGGGCTCGGGAGCGGACGCTCACGGTGGGACGGAGCAACGGGGTTTTCACCGAGGTGACCGAAGGTTTGCAGGCGGACGAGCGCGTGGTGGTCTATCCCGGTGACAAGGTGGTGGAGGGGCGTCGGGTGCGCGGGCTGGAAGTAAATCCGCGATGACGCGGCGGTGCCTTGCGGACGCCCGTTAAGATCGTCCTCTGCGGGACCCTCCACCCGGATGAGGGACCGGTCCGTCCCGCTCCGCCCCTCGGCGCCGCCGAAGCCAAGGCAGGGTGCATGCAAGAGCGCCGCGCGTCGCAGAGGCGGAATCCCGTGCCCAACAAAAACCTGGGAGTAACCCATTAGGTTACTTCCCTTGCCGATCATCGGAGGGGCAGAAGAGGACTTGGGAGGTGAGCAACGACAGGCAGGCACCCGGCTTGGTGGAGAGTTTCTCGCGGATCACGGGCCAAGTCCACCACCTGCCGAAGGTCATCGCCCACCGCCAAGCCGGGTGCCCGCTTGTCAGTCTGCGCCGCGCCGGTGGATTGGGATCGGTCATGCACCCTGGCTCGGCGGAGGCGGTGCAGAGGGGGGAACGGGCGATTTGATGACCGGCTGTTCTCCAGGTTTGGCCATCACTGAGCCTGTGCGCCGCCGATTTCGACAGTTACCAAGGCTTCGGTTCGGGAGTGAACCGGCCGGATCGGGATCGTTCGGCCACATTCGATGCTTTTGCCCTTTCCGCGGAGAGTTTCGGGCGATTGCCTGCGGGGATGGAGCAGGACGATAGAACGATCGTGGCCTTGGCGACGCCGGTGGGGACTGCGGCGATTGCGCTGGTGCGTGTCAGTGGACCGCTAAGCCGTGAGTTTGCATCCGGGTCATTGTTCGCTGGCCGCGTTTTGCGGCCGCGGCGGGCACATCACCTGGACTACGTCGACCGTCACGGCGTATTGGTCGACGACGTGGTGGTGGTGGCCTTTGCCGCGCCCTCCAGTTATACGGGTGAGGACGGGCTGGAGATCAGTTGTCACGGCAACCCCTACATCGCGCAGCGGATCATCGATGACCTCTGTTCGCGGGGATGTCGCCCGGCGTTGCCGGGTGAGTTTACGCAGAGGGCGTTTCTTGGAGGACGGATGGACCTGAGCCAGGCCGAGGCGGTCATGGATCTGATTCAGGCGAAGAGCGAGCGCTCGTTAATTGTTGCTCAAAAACAACTTAGGGGATCTTTGGGGCGGCACCTGCGACCCCTGCAGGATCAACTGCTGGAGGTTTCAGCGCAGGTGGAGGCCTATATTGACTTCCCGGAAGAGGATCTCCCGCTGGAAGATCGGGCACGCGTGATCGAATCGGTGAGAACTGTTCTACGTGGAACAAGAACATTGCTTGCAACAAAGCAATTTGGGGCGATGATTCGTGAAGGAATTCGTACGGTGATTGTGGGGGCACCGAATGCGGGGAAGAGTTCGTTGCTCAACCGTTTGGTCGGCTTTGATCGGGCGCTGGTCTCCCCTGAACCGGGAACGACACGGGACTTTCTGGAGGAGTGGATTCGGGTGGGCCCGCATGCCTTGCGACTGACTGACACCGCCGGACTTAACCCTAAACCGGCGAGCGAGATTGAACGCCGTGGGATTGAACGGACGTATGAGAGGGTCGCGGACGCAGACTTGGTGCTTTGGGTGGTTGATCTCTCCGACCCCTCCCCTGCCCTGCCTCCCCCGTCGGTGATCGATCAACTGACGGCGGAGAAAACGATCCTTGTGGGAAACAAGGTGGATCTCCTCGGTGAAACGGTTGGTTCAGCGGAGCGGAGTTCGACTGCGGACATGCTGAACGCGATGGGACGACTCGACGCGCTGCTCGGGCGTGCGAGCGTGAACGCGAGTGCGGGTGAAGGTTCACGATGTCTTTCATCGATGAAGAAATCGGTGGTTTCGGCGGACAGCGGCGCGGGTTTCGATGCCTTGGTGGCGGAGATTGTGACCTGGGCCGATGGCTTTCAGATGAATGTCGGCGATGAAATCATCGCCGTGAGTGCACGGCACGCGGATGCCCTTGAGCGGGCGCGCATGTGTTTGGAAACTGCGCTGGCCCAGTTGAATCGACCCGAGGGGATTCAGAATACGGAATTGCTCGCGAGCGACGTCCGGGGATCATTGGAGGCTTTCGGTGAAATCTTGGGAAAGTACGACCACGAGCAAATGCTCGATCGGCTTTTCGCGACGTTTTGTATTGGGAAATAGTCCCAGTTAGGCGAGGGTGGCGAATGATTTGCCATGAGTGAGCGCTTCCTTGAAGGTTACGACGTCATTGTCTGTGGTGCCGGCCATGCGGGCTGCGAAGCTGCGCTGGCGTCAGCGAGAATGGGAGCCTCTACCCTGCTTCTGACCGGTAATCTCGACACGGTTGCCCAAATGAGTTGCAACCCGGCAATCGGCGGACAGGCCAAGGGTCAGATTGTGCGGGAGATTGATGCCTTGGGTGGTGAAATGGCAATCAACACGGACTTTACGGGGATCCAATTCCGCCTGCTAAATGAGTCCAAGGGCCTGGCGGTTCAATCTCCCCGGGCTCAGTGCGATAAAAAGGCCTATCAGTTCCGGATGAAGCACACTTTGGAACTTCAACTGAACCTGCGGACGTTCCAAGCCACGGTGACTGGGTTGATTTTTGAGAGCGGACGGGTTGTCGGAGTAAAGACGAACCTGGATCTGGAGTTCCGTGGGGCTGCGGTCGTGGTGACAACGGGGACATTCTTGCGTGGGCTCATGCATATCGGGCAAAACAAGAATGAAGGCGGCCGTATGGGCGACTTCAGCGCCAAAACACTGTCGGCGAGCTTTTTGGAGGCCGGGATCGAGTTGCGACGACTGAAGACGGGGACGCCGCCCCGATTGCTTGGGCGTAGTTTGGATTTCTCGAAAATGCAGGAACAAAAAGGTGACGAAGAACCGACGCTGTTTGCCTTCCATGATACCCGTGCACCCGAAGAAATGTTCCACGTGGAACAAACGGGCGAGCGTCGTCTCGGTTGGTTGCCGGGCCAGGCGCAGGTTTCCTGTTGGATGACCTACACGACGGATGAGACGGCTCGTTTAGTGCGCGAAAATCTCCACCGGTCGGCGATGTATTCGGGCGAAATCGAAGGCGTCGGCCCACGCTATTGCCCCAGTATCGAGGACAAGTTTGTCCGTTTCGCCGACAAGCCGCGGCATTTGCTCTTTCTTGAGCCCGAGGGACGTTCCACCAACGAGTATTACATCAATGGGCTGTCGACGTCCCTGCCGTTTGAGGTTCAGTTGGCGATGGTTCGGAGCATTCCTGGGCTTGAACGGGCCGAATTGCTTCGGCCGGCTTATGCAGTCGAGTACGATTTTGCGCCTCCGACTCAGCTTTTTCCATCCCTTGAATCTAAAAAGGTTCAAAATCTCTTCTTTGCCGGTCAAATCAATGGTACTTCCGGCTATGAGGAGGCCGGTTGCCAAGGTTTGCTTGCTGGCGTGAACGCCGTCAACAAGGTCCGCGGCCGGGAGCCACTGATTGTTGGACGTCACGAGGGATACCTCGGTGTGCTCGTGGACGACCTCGTGACCAAGGGTACGGATGAGCCGTACCGGATGTTCACCAGTCGCGCGGAGTATCGACTGCTTTTCAACCATGGAAGTGCGGAGTTCCGCCTGTCGCATCACGCACGCGCGCATGGGTTGCTCTCACCGGAGCGGCTGGCTCGAATCGACGCCAAGCGCGCCCAACTGGACCACTGGCTGAAGGTCTTCGAAACGGAGCGTCCCGTAAGAGGGCAGGGGACTTGGGGGGATTTGACTCGACGTGCGGTTACGGGTGGAGGCCATCCGGTGGACTATCCAGAAGAATTTGCCTCCCTGCCCGTGGCAGTCCGTGACGAGGTCATCTACCGCATCAGTTACGCTGGATATCTGTCCCGCGAAGAACGTCAGATCGCCAAACTCTCCCGGATTGAGAAGGTTCGGATACCCTCGGGGCTGGATTATGCGACGATTCGTGGCCTGCGACGCGAGAGCGCCCTTAAACTGGCCAGCCTCCGTCCCTACACGTTGGGTCAGGCCAGTCGCATCAGTGGCGTAAACCCGGCGGATATCAGCATTCTCTTGATTCTAATTGAGTCGCGCCGGGGACAACCGGGGCCGGATGGTCCCTCTGCGACAACCACGTAGAGCGGTGGAGATCGAGCGATTCAAGCTCTGATTGCATTCAGTGGGATCACGGGGAGGCCGGAATCGGAGCATTTGACGGCGAATGGCCGCATAGGAACGCGAATTTCGGAAAGACGAGCACGGTTGTGTTGGTAACGTGAGTAAGGCCATCATTTAAAGCAATGTAGGTGCTTTGCGTCAAATCGGTGTCGTTGTAACATTTGTGAAACGGGGCGGATTTGCCCTCGGACGATTTGCTCCCATGGATTAGCTTGTTAGCTATGACGGAGCTGAAGCCGAAGAAAATACTCATCGTCGATGATGAATCCGATGTGACCGATCTTGTGGCCTACCACCTGAAGGCGAAGGGGTTCCAAGTGGAGGCGCTCAATGATCCCAACAGCAGCGTGGGCGTGGCCCGCACCTTCGTGCCCGATTTGGTGATCCTGGACGTGATGATGCCGGATTTGAATGGTATTCAAATCTGCCGGATGCTTCGCGCGGATCCGAAGTTGAAGCGGGTCCCGGTGATCTTCCTCACCGCAAAGTCCGAGGAAAACGACCGCATCCAGGGGCTGGAGGTCGGAGCCGACGACTATATATCTAAACCATTCAGCATAAAAGAGTTAATACTTCGTGTGCAGTCGATCATTCGTCGATTGAGTGAGGGTCGGGCCGACGAGCCGAAGAAGCTGCAGATCGGAGAGATCCTGCTCGATATCGAACGGCACGAAGCGTTCGTCAGTGGTCAGCCGATCGACCTGACGGCGACCGAGTTCAAACTGCTGCGGTTGTTGATGGAGCGGCGCGGCCGCGTCCAGACCCGCGAACACCTGCTGATCAACGTCTGGAATTACGAGACGGAGATCGAGACTCGTACAGTGGATACGCATGTCCGTCGTCTTCGCGAGAAGCTCGGCACCGAAGCGGAATGGATTGAGACGATTCGTGGAGTGGGTTATCGCATGGCCGAACGCCGCGCTCAGGAAGCCTCCACCTGAGCCCCGGCCTCGCGCGGATCGTTCTCAACCGATCGTGATTCGCGGCCGCGTGGTCAGCATGGGCCGGCATGATTGCGTCGGGGCCCCTGAGACCATACCCTTCTCGATCGCATGCACACCGTTGTCACCCTTCTGCTGGCTCTCGCGCTGGCCGTGGTGTTGCTCAAACTGTGGAATCACCGGCGCTCGGTTCGTCGTCTGCGCAACTCGCTGCTCAACCGGAAACCCTTCCTGAGGGAGGATTTGCCCGGCGCCGGTGGCCCGGACTGGGATGATCTCTGCGATCGAAGCAATGAGCTGATCGAGGAGGCCAACCGGCTCCAGCAATTGCGCTCCGGCCAATTGGCCCAGTTGGAGGCCACCCTCGGAAGTCTGCAGGAAGCCGTGCTCATCGTTGACGCGACGAATAGCATCATGCTGGCAAACAGAGCCTTGCAGGGCATGTTTCCCCGGGCAGTCAATATCCTGGGCCAGCGTTTGGAGTTGGTGCTGCACAGCGTGCAGTTCCTCAATTACGTCGATGCGGTCCGTCAGAACCGGGCGACGCCGCAGCACGAGATCGAGTTTGTTGAAGGCAATCAGGTCACGTGGGTGGAACTGACCGGCGCGACCATCCCTCCACTCAATTTTGCCAAGGGGCCGTGGGTCCTTTTCGTCCTTCACGACATCACCAAGCAGAAGAAGCTCGAACTCGTCCGGAAAGAATTCGTCGCCAACGTATCCCACGAACTGCGAACCCCCCTCAGCGTCATCAAGGGTTACATTGAAACCCTCGTTGATGGTCACGAGGAAATCCCGATCGAGGATCGAACGCGTTTCCTCAAGACCATTCAGCGTCATACCGATCGCCTGAATTCCCTTCTGGAGGACTTGCTGACACTCTCCCGGTTGGAGTCGATCAACCCGGGACTCAAGCGGGAGTCGGTGGTATTCGCCGACTTGATTCAAGGGGTGGTGGAGGACTATCGCGGCCGCTCCCCGGCATCCGCCCACGTCATTTCACTGACGACGGATCCGGCGGTGGGCTCGTTGACGATCGACCCTTTGAAGGTGACGCAGGTCTTGGGCAACCTGCTCGACAACGCCCTGAAATACACGCCCAAGGGTTCCCACTTGGACGTGAGGGTGCAACTCGTGGATGGCGAGGTGGAGGTGCGCGTGCGGGATGACGGCCCCGGGATTCCGGCCGAAGATCTGCCCCATCTGTTCGAGCGTTTTTATCGCGTGGACAAGGGTCGATCGAGAGACAAGGGGGGCACCGGTCTGGGGCTCTCGATCGTCAAACACATCGTGCAACTTCACGGTGGCCGGGTGTGGGTGGAGAGCACGCTCGGCAAAGGCTGCTCGTTTTGTTTTACTTTGCCATTGAGGGGGTAGGGGACTTTGTAAAGCGTTTCCGTGGTTGTGGGATCCTGAGACTAGGAGGGTTTCGACGCGCCGCGCGGTGCCCATGCGGGAGTGTGGTCGGCCGGTTCTGCGTTGAACCGACTGCCTCGCAGGTGGATGTTTTTCGTTTTGTTCCGTCCCTGCCATGATCGAACCCATCATCGTCAACGACTACGAGGTCCTGCAAGCAACCCGCCGTGCCGAGTTGCTGGCCGAACTGGAACCGCAGGTGAGGGGCCACCGCGAGTTCACCCTCGAAATTGGCGCCGGGCACGGCCACTTTCTCGCGGCGTATGCGGCGGCCCATCCCGACCGCTTCTGCGTGGGCATCGACATCATGAGCGACCGGGTTCGCCGGGGGCTGCGCAAGCGTGACCGGGCCGGTTTGGCCAATCTCGCCTTTTTGCATGCGGATGCCGGTGATTTTATGGCCGTATTGCCGGACGGCGTGTCGCTTGCGGAGGTCTTTGTCCTCTTCCCCGATCCCTGGCCCAAGCGCCGCCATTGGAAGAACCGTCTGATCCAGCCCTCCTTTCTCGAAATCCTCGCGCGGCGCGCTCCTGCCGGAGCCCCCTTGTATTTTAGAACTGACTACGAACCCTACTTCGAGGAAGCTCTGGCGGCGATCGACAGCCACGCCGATTGGCAACTCAGCCAGGAAACGGCGTGGCCGTTTGAACACGTGACCGTCTTCCAGGCCCGGGCACCGTCGCACCAGTCCCTGGTCGCGTTGCGTCGTGAGCCCGGTGCCGGTGCAGCGGGTCGCACCGGATCAGCCGCACCGGACAATGAACGCACTGAAACGCGACCGGCTACCGCTGAGGCTGCGGATTCACCCAGGAAGGCGTCGCCAGCTCGGTCATCAGGCGCAAGCCTGGAGCGCCGCCCAGCAGGCGGGGGATGATGTTGATCAGTGCCGCGACGGTCGCGGAGTCCCCCGCGACTCCGCCGGCCAGGGTGAGATGCAGGTTGGGATCTCCCTTGACCACGATGGTGTCGTGGGGATTCGGTGCATCGAGGAACATCTGCAAGTCGAGCACGATGCGGGCCTCTCCGGCGACGCGACCGATTGCGTGTTGGTGCAGTCCGCAGGTCAGTCCTCGGGCAACGTTGAAAAACGGGGTCATGATCGGAGCAGGCGCAAGCACGGGTTCACAGGTTTCCTCGACTGACTCGAGTATCCAGCCCATCGAGTGGGCGAGGAGGGCGAGCGACTGCTGGAATCCGGCATGCCCCGCCTTGCCGGAGGCGAAACGGGCCCGGAAATCATCGGGGGCCTGACCGCTGCCGATCTTGGCTTGCAGGGGCTGCCGGCGCGTCGAGGCATTGACCACGCGTTCGACATAGATCGAGTCCACGCGGCGGTTCACCCCGGTGAGACAGATGGGCAGGATATCCATCACAAACCCCGGGTTCACCCCGGTTCCCACCACGCGCGCCCCCGTGCGCCGGCAGAGTGCGTCGTACTCGTCCGCCAGTTCCGGGGTCTTCAGACGCGGGAAAATCAATTCCTCGCAGGTCGACGCCATGCTGATGCCCTGTTCAAGTGCGGGGCGCACCTGCCCGAGCGAAGCCGCGGCGCTGGAGGAAGCGGTGTGCAGAATCACCTCGGGTTTCGCCGCTGCCGCGGTGAGCTCGGCGATCGAGCCGTAGACCTTGGTCTTCTCCAACCCGGTTACTCCGGTGAGCTCGGTCAGGCTGCGGCCGATCTTGGCCGGATCAATGTCGACGCCTCCCACAATTTCCAACCAGGCCTGCGTGGCAGCCAGTTTGAGTGACTCGAGGCCGATCGGGCCCAGCCCGAATTGAGCGACTTTGATTCTTTGCATGACAGGATGGTGAAGGACGGGCGCTGCATGTGTGATGCCAAGCGGCACCGACCGCGACGTTGCTTTTCGGAAATACCACGCGCCCACGCAATCTTTCAAGTCCGGCTGGGAGCCATCGCACTCCGATCCGTCACCGGAGTCGGACGGGATCTCCCCGGTTCACCGATGAATCCGATCGGATGAAAATCGTTGTGAATTGGGCAACGGTGTTGTCTAAGAAATAACCTAAAGTGACTTCTTTTCGATGTTGAATCCGTCTTCCTGCGGAATCAGCGAATGATGAGGAGTGGCATAAGCAGTGCTCACCGTCCCTTTTTGACCCATGCAAGCGTTTGCACACCACGACACCACCCACCTGATGAAAGCCTGTTCGAGCAAACCCGCACCCCGGCGAAACACCAACCGGCCAACGCTGGCCGCCCTGTTGATCGCCGCCCTGCCTGCCTTCCTGAATGCGCAGTCCGTGCCGCCACCCGCGCCACCTCCTGCGGCCGCTCCCGCCGAGGAGGCGGTCACTCTCGAGGCGTTCACCGTCACCGGCTCCAACATCCGCCGGGTCGACGAGGAGAAGATCCTGCCCATCTCGATCCTTGAGTTGGACGACTTCTCCGTCCGGGGCACACCCACCGCGGCCGAACTCCTGGAACTGCTGCCCAGCGGCGGGGTGATCAGCCTGGGCGAGACCAATGTCCTCGGGGCGGATGCCCGGGGGGACAATGTCGCGCTCAATCTCCGGGGTATCGGATCTGGAAATACCCTGGTGCTGGTGAATGGCCGGCGCATGGCCCCGCACCCGATCAGCCAGTCGGAGGGCGGCGTGCCGTCTCTCGCGGTCAACGTGAACCAGCTCCCCACCGCGGCGATCAGGCGGGTCGAGGTGCTCCGCGACGGCGCGTCCGCCATCTACGGGGCGGATGCCGCCGCGGGGGTCGTCAACACCATCCTGCGGAAGGACTACGACGGCTATGACCTCTCCATCCGCGGAAGCCTGACCCAGCGGGGCGGCGCCGAGGATTGGCGCGTCACCCTCTCGGGCGGCGAAAACTTCAACGGTGGCAGGACGAACCTCGTGGCGATGATCGACTTCTATCACCGCGACCTGCTTGGCACCAAGGACCGCAAGTTTTCCCGGGACTCCGATGTCAGGCGGGTGCGCGAGGTTCCGGAGCCTTGGAGCACCACCGACACGGATTTCGACAACCGGTCGACGTCGTCCAACTTCGGGAATTTCATCCGCGGCAGTTTCGACGCCAACGGAGTGTTTGTCGGAGCGCGGCCGACGGCGAACCGCGGCATCACGACCTCGACCACCCCCTCGACCACGCTGACCGCCTCCACTGCTGGCACCTTTTTCTTCGTGCCCCTCGCCGACGGAGGCACGGGATTTCGTCAGACGACGCCCTCGCGCGCGGTCACCAGCGTCGAACGTGGCTACTACTACAATCTCAATACCGACCGGGTGCTGTTGCCGGAAACCGACCGGTTCAACTTCATGGCCGCCCTCAACCACGAGGTCAACGACACGCTTTTGGCCTTCGGCGAGCTTTCCTACTACCGGGCCGACTCCGCGTTGCATCGCGATCCCGCCGGTGTGGACGGCACGGACGACCTCAACATTTACGTGTCGAGGAACAACCTCTGGAACCCATTTGGCTCCCGTTTCTACCACCCGACCGGCGCCGCGAATGTCGACGGGACCGCACGCATCGTCGGCGATCCGGCCGACGTCCTGATCGCCGGCGGCACCGGCGTGCGTCCGCGTGAATTCAAGGCCAAGGATGTGGACGTGCGGTCTCAATCGATCCGTGCCGTTGGCGGTCTGCGCGGCAAGACCTTCGCGGATTTCGAGTGGGAATCCGCCGTGTTGTACTCGCGTGCATGGACGCGCGATGAGGAGGGCAACAACATCCGGGACAGCCTGTTCCGTCAGTCGCTGCTCCGCACGGATACCACCGCCTTCAACCCGTTCGGCTATACCTTCAAGGTCGTGGGCACGACGGTGCAGATCGATCAGCCCTACACCAATCCGGCCTCGGTGGTGGATCCGTTGTACGACACCTTCATCCGGGAGGGCCAGACCGAGCTTGCGACCTGGGATGCCAAGATCAACGGATCGCTGTTCGATTTCTGGGGCGGGCGGGTCGGCGCGGCCGCGGGCTTGGAGTACCGCTGGGAATCCTACAGCGACTGGCGTCCCGTCCACCATGGTCTGAATCCCGCGGGCTTCAGCCCGATCCCGAACGACAACGACTTCATCGGTCTCAGTCCGAATTTGAACCTCTCCTCCGATCGCGCTGTCATGTCGGCTTTCAGCGAGGTTTTGGTCCCGATCGTCGGCAAACCCAACCGGTTGCCGCTGGTCCATGCGCTTGAGCTGTCGGCGGCTGTCCGATACGAGAGGTTCGACAATTTCGGGGATACCGTGAAGCCGAAGTACGGCATCGCCTGGCGCACCACCGATTGGATGCTCTTCCGCGGCTCCTACAACGAGTCGTTCCGCGCCCCCAATCTCGTCCAGTCCAACACGTCTCCACTTCAGCGCTCCGTGACCGGTGTCTCCGACCCCTATCGGTTTGAAGTCACTGGACTGATCACCGATGGATCGACCAACCGCACGGTGTTCCGCCAGGGGAACGACGCCCTCCTTCCCGAGCAGGCGGAAACGGTCACGGTCGGTGTGGTCCTCGAGGTTCCCCTGGTCAAGGGTCTGACGATCACGGTCGACTGGTGGCGCCTAAATCAGAATCAGGTCATCGACAACCTGACCGCCACCGGGCAGCTCACTCGCGACGAGGGCTTGCTCGATGCGTTCACCCAGGCGGCGATTGCCGGCGGTCAGAATCCCCTGACGCTCGACGTCGGTTCGGGAACCCCCGCCTACAAGGGCAATACCAAGGTCACCCGGGCGCCGGTCACCCAGGCGGATCGCGACGCCTACGCAGCCTTCAACGCCACGCGACCCGCGGCTCAGCAGCGGGCGCCGGTTGGTCGCGTGATCTCAGTGGTCGACGACTACCTCAACCTTGCAGGACGTGATCTGGAGGGCATCGACATGGCCGTTTCCTACCGTTTGCCGAAGCTGGCCGTCGGACAGTTCACCCTCAAGGGGGAGGCGACCTACAACAGCAAGTTCAACGAGAAACTGGATGAGTTCTCCGAGGTCGAGACAGTGCTCGAGGAGGATGGCCGCGCGAAATGGCGGGCCAACGCGAGTTTGACCTGGAGGCTCGGGAAATGGGGGGCCGGCTGGTTCACCAGCTACTATGGTGGCTCAATGGATCCCGGCGGAGCCACGACCCTGACGGTGTACAATCAGCTCGGTCAGCCCGATTACATCCGGGTGTTCAACGACATTGGCGGTGTGGTGCGTTACCGCTACTGGATCAAGGACACGTATTCCCACAGTGCCTACGCGAGCTACCGGTTCGAGCGTCGGAAGGATTTCCTGAAGAGCGTCTCGGTCCGCGTGGGTGTGACCAATGTTCTCGATGACGATCCTCCGCTGGCCGACGAATCCCGCGGTTACCAAGGCGGCACCGTCAGCGCGAAGGGCCGTTCCTACTACGTTGAGATCGGCAAGAAATTCTAAAAAGAAGCCGGGGAAGAATCCCTCTTCAAGCCGCCCAATTCCATGACCATCCGGATCTCGCCTCCCCTCCTGCTCGCACTTTGGTGTTCCGTTGCGGTTGTTTCCGGTGCCGTGCCGGTTCTCGTCGAGCCGGTGGAGGCCCGGCAGGGCATGGTCGTCGCCGGTCACCCGGAGGCTTCCGCCGCCGGGGTGGAGGTGCTGAAGGCGGGAGGCAATGCGATCGATGCGGCTGTGGCCGTCTCGCTGGCGCTGGGTGTGGCCGAGCCCTACGGCTCCGGGTTGGGGGGTAAGCTGATGTTGCTCTACTATGAGGCGAAGACCGGGAAGACCCATGCCGTCGACGGCATGGATCAGGCCGCCGGATCGATTGACCCGGAGTCGTATCGAAAACTCGACGACCGCGCGCGCTACGATGGCTGGCGGTCCGTCTGTGTGCCGGGGCTCGCCGCGGGTCTGCACACCGCCCACGCGCGATGGGGCGCACTGCCCTGGGCCGCGGCGGTCCGGCCGGCGATCGCGCTGGCGCGCGGAGGCTTCACGGTTCTGCCGAAGACGCGCAATCTGTTTGAGGAGCGCCTCGACAAGCTGCGCGGGGGTGATGCCGACATCGCGCGAATTTTTCTCCCGGGTGGCCGGCTCCCCGAGGTGGATTCGCGGCTGCCGAACGAGGATCTGGCCCGGACGATGGAGCTGCTGGCGAAAAATGGTGCCGATGGCTTCTACCGGGGTCCGGTGGCCGAGGCGATCGTGGCGGCGTCCCGGCAGGGCGGAGGGTTTCTGACTCTTCAGGACCTCGCCGGTTACGAGGCGAGGGTGACCACCCCGATCGGCATCGACTTCCGCGGCTACCGGATTCTGGGTGGGCCGCCCCCGACCACCGGAGCGGCCCTTGTCCTGACGATTCTCAAAGCACTTGAGCCTGAGACGCTCTCGCCACCGCTGCGAACGGTGGAAAACATCGATTTCATCGGGCGAATCTGGCGCGAGGTGCAACCGGCGGTGCAGCGCGCGATCGCGGATTCACCCAACGCCCGCCGGCAGTTCGACGTCCTCAGCGGCCCGGATGCGATCCGGCTGATTCGTCAGCGTGCCAAGGCCTCCGCGATCGAAGGGCGGAAGGCGGCATTCGTCGGCGAATTGGAGTCGGTTCACGCGTCCACCACCCATTTCGCGGTGGTCGACGGGCAGGGCAATGTCGTCTGCGCCACCCAGTCGCAGAGCCTGCACTTTGGCGCGGGTGTGGTCGCGGCGGGCGTGGTGATGAACGATTCGATGAGCAACTTTGCGTTCGCCGAGGAGAAGAGCCCGAATTTCATCGCCCCCGGACGACGCCCACGCAGCACGATCACGCCGACCCTGGTCTTCAAGAACGGCCGGCCGATCATGGCGATCGGGATCCCCGGCGCCGCTCGCATTCCCACCGCGGTGCTGCAGGGCTTGATCGACATCCTCGTCTTCGAGCGACCCGTTGCCGATGCGATTGGCGACACCCGCCTGCACTGGTACAATCCGCTCGAGAAGGGAAAGCCCGATGCGATCGAGGCCGAGACGTCGCTCGGTGCCGCGGAGGTCAGCGGCTTGAAGGCATTGGGATGGGATGTGGTCTTGCGCGAGGCCCCCGGGACCGGTCGTCACTTTGGCGGGCTCAACCTCATCGAGATCCGACCCGACCGCACGCTCGTGGGTTACGCCGACCCGCGCCGGACGAATGCGGCGATGGGATACTGAGTCGACGGGGTGATCAACGCCGGGCATGTCCGGTCGTCCCGGGCTTTGCCCCGGGGTTGTGGGCGGCCTCGATGAGGCCGCGACGGGTACGACGGGTCCCGGCCTCCATCCTCCGGGTTGTCAACGCGATGCCAATCCCCGCGGCCTCGGCGAGGCCACCTACAACAGCAGTCCCCCGCGTTGACGCCCGAGCGTGCTCATCGATGGCGCTCAATTTAGCGCCCCTCGATCACGTCCCTTCGCTGATAGCTGAAGGTCCAGTCCGGGTTGATCGTCACGGTCACCGATTTTCCTGCACGGATGTCGGGACAGAGAGAATACCACGCATGATCCTGGTAGGGCTGGAAGCGGTATCTCGGCGCGTTGAGCATGAACCCGGCCGCGAGCAGGCCCGCGGCGGTCCAGCGGATCCACCGGTCCGCCGCGACCGTGGCGGCAAGAGTGACCACGACCCAGAGGAGAAGCACCTTGGGGATGAAGAAATAGCGGTCGCCGTTCGCCAGGTCCGGGAAATGCCAAAGGTCGAAGCGCTTGCGCAGGGTGGTGGACGCCAGCAGCAGGGCGGTGAATCCGAGGAAAACCAGTAGCTCGCGACGGTGAGGGCCGTCTCGGGTGGCGGCGACTCCGATGAAGAGCACGATCAGCGAGCCGGCGGCGATCGCCGCGCCGCGGCCAAACTCGGGACGAGCCGCGACACCGAGGAAGAGGGTGTAGGGAAGACGATAGGACACGTTCGCCCAGAGTGAGAGGGCGGAGAAGTCTCCCACGAACTCGCGGTCGGGCGGCCCCTGCCAGATGAACCAGGCCTGCGTGGACGCGGCCGCCACGATGACAATGAAGAGCACCCCCGAGGCGGGCGACCGGCGCTGCCAGGCGCGCAACGCATAAAAAGGGGCCGTGAAGAGGACGAACGGTCCGGAAAGGCCGGCGAAAACCAGCACACCGAGATCCGAGATCCACTGGAACGTCGTCGACGCGTCTCGTTTGATCAGCGTCAGGAGCAGCGCCAGAGCCGCGATCCACTGCGCATTGGTGGGATTGAAGAACACTTCCCCCGAGTGCGGCACGAGCACAACTGCAAGCGCGAGCAGGGGTTTTCCTGGCAGGTCGTGCCGGTTCGACAGACAGCTGAGGATGACCACCAGGAGCACGGCCACCGCGCCTGCCGAGAAAAAGATCGGTTGAAGAAACGGATCGAAGTGCGCGGCCGTGCCCGCGATGGTGCGTGGAAGCAGGTGCAGGTAACCCACCCGCGGAGTGAACAGTGCACTCCACCCTCCCTGCTCCGCCTCCATCAGAAAGAGGAAGTCCTCCGCCCAAAACTGCGGGTTGAGAAACGCATCCGGACGGCGCAGGAAGAGGATAGCCACCGTCGCCGCCAGAACCATGGCCATTTGCGGCACCCCTCGGTCGAAGCGCGTCGGAGTCATCACCGCGAAGGTTTCCGCCCTGCGACAGGCACCGTCAACGTCATTCTCCTGCGTCGCCCAGCGCCTTTCGCAACGGTGTGATCAAGGTCGCCATTCCCTTGTACGCCACGACCTCATCGGGAAGGGTTCTGAGCGTCTGCCGCAACGACTCACGCCGCATCCCATCCGCTGCGACGTCTCTCATGAGGTGGAGATAGGAGCGGATGGTGAACACGACGGCACCCGTTGCCGGCAATCGCCGCAAGGTCTGACGTTCCACGCGGAGAAACGTGGCATCGAGCACGGTGGCGTCCGTCAGATCCAGCCGCCCCGGAACGGGATGCGGCGCAAAGAGCTGATCGCTGTCGTGGATCGTCCAGTTGAGCCGCCAGACGGGTTTTTCCACGGTGATGCGTTCAAGAAAGTTGCGCGTGGGCGCGGCGAGCGCCGCCTTGAAGCCGGGCACCGGTTGATGAATCGCACCGGAGTCGAGGCCGAGTTTCTCCGGAAGATTCCAGCGCGAAGGAAAGCAGACCGATCCGGCGGTCAGCCTGACCGGGGCCGCCGGTGAAAGGATGCAGACATCCTCCTGTATCCAGAGGCTCATGCATGCGAGCAGCCTCTCGGCGTCGAAATCCGCTGGGGGTGACAGCGGATACATGCAGCCGGTGGCGAGCACGCGCAAATGTCCCTGCTCGCTGCGATAGTCCGACGGGTGGTGCCGGGGCAGATGATCGGCCAGGACGGTGTAAAGTTCCCGGCAGGCGTCCACCGTGTCCGGTTCGGCGCAAAGAACGAGGGCTCGTTCCTTTCGCAGCAGTTCCTCCTTGAGCTTGAGCCTGGCCGCGTCCGTCGAATCCGGCTCGATCCACGCTGCCAGGTCGAGCGGCTTGAGTCCCATGGCCGGCCCAGCCGTTTCGCCGGTGAAAGGAAAGTACGGGAGCACGGGGAAAGCAGAACCAGGAACGCCGTTTCGCCAATCCGGAAAATCGACCGCGCCTCCCCGCCTCCGGGCTGAGCCGAAAGCGAATCGTGCATCCAAACTCCGACCCAATGTCATCCATTCGATGACATCCCGATCCGCCGTCCCGGCGGGAGACCGCGGCGGTGGACGGTGAAAACGGGATCGGTAGCAGGCGGACGGGTCCCCCGGGCACCGGAGTGGATGTCATCTATTGGATGACATTGGGTTGGGAGCGCGGAGGGGATTGATGCGGGGAGGGGATGGAGGTGGGGGTGGGGACCGGATGGAAATCGGATCGACACCGGGCAGTTGGGGGGACGGACTGCCGGGAGCTTGATGAATCTTGCCGGTGCCAGTCTCCTGCTGCTCGAGGACGAAACCCTTCTCCGGAAACGTCTCGCGGCCCATCTGCAGAAGCTGGGGGTGGAGGTGACGGCGGTGGGGTCGTTGGCGGAGGCGCGCCGGGTGCTGCTGGATCTCAGTTTTGATTTTGCGCTGCTGGACGTCCACCTTCCCGATGGACGCAGCCTCAGTCTGTTGCAGGACAAGGCGATATCGGCGCATACGGTGCCGATCATCATGACGGCGGAAGGCGGCGTGAGCGGGGCGGTCGAGGCGATGCGACTGGGGGCGGCGGATTACCTGGTCAAGCCCTTCGATCCCGATGAGTTGGCTCCCCGTTTGGCGCGGGCGCGTCGCGATCGCCAGACGCAGCGTGGAGACCAATTTCGCAAGCAACAGGAAGCAGCCACGGCGGTGGGGTTTTTCTTTGGGGGATCGCTCGCGGGAGTGCGGACCCAACTGGACAAGATCCTCGCGGCGGACGCCCGGCTGGCGTCCACCGGAGCGATGCTCCCGCCGGTGCTGATTGAAGGTGAGACCGGAACGGGTAAAACCAGCCTCGCGCGTTGGCTCCACCGTCGGGGCCCACGGGCTGATGGACCTTGGATTGAAGTCAATTGCTCCGCGCTTCCGGAAAGCCTTGCTGAATCAGAACTCTTTGGACATGAACGGGGTGCATTCACTGATGCGAAGGAGGCGCGCATTGGGTTGCTCGAGGCGGCGGAAGGCGGAAGCCTGTTTTTGGATGAGGTTCCGAGTCTTTCCCCAGCGGTGCAGATCAAGTTGCTGAAGGTGATTGAGGACCGGACGATCCGGCGGGTGGGCGGCAATCGGATGGTTCCGATCGACGTCCGCTTGATTGCCGCGACCAATGTTGATTTGCGGCAGGCGGTGGCCTCGGGGAAGTTTCGCGAGGATCTGTTGCATCGACTGGACCTCTTTCGCGTTCGGATTCCTCCGCTGCGGGAACGCGGCGAGGATGTCATCGCGTTGGCCGAAGTGCTGGTTGGCCAGGTGGCCCAGCGATATGGACTGCCGGCCGGTGAGATCCCGGACGCCGGGCGGACGCGGCTTTTGATGCATCGCTGGCCCGGAAATGTCCGGGAGTTGGCCCATGAGATCGAGCGGTCCCTGGTCTTTGATGATGATAAACTTGTGTTTACGGGACTCGTGCGGACGACGGTTGGGGCTAGTCCCTCGGGCGAGGATTGGCTGAATCCGAATTTCCAGTTCAAGCCAGAAGGCTTTTCGTTGGAAGCAGCGATTGACCGTCTGGTGAACCAAGCGCTGACCCAGAGCGAGGGAAATGTCTCCGCCGCTGCCCGGCTTCTGGGGGTGTCGCGCGATAGTGTGCGGTACCGCCTGAAGACCGAGGGTAAAGGGGCGGAGACGCAGTAAGTCGATGGGTTGGGCGGCGGAGTCGGAGTCGGAGGAGAAACGCGTTTCGCGTTCCTCTACGACGGAAGGGGGAGCTTGGAGGTGCGGAACTCGGAACGAGTTTCGTGGTTTGAGGGGATGGGCAGAAGGAGTTTGAGGTGAAGGCAGGCCTGTGCCCGGGCGTTGGGAAAATTTCCCCAACTTGGGGAACAAACTTGGGGCAGGATACCCAAAGTGGAGTGCTGAAGGATGGATGCAATAATCTTAACTAACTGATTTTAAATAGTTTATAAAACTATCTGAGTCTGGCACGGCGGCTGCAAAAGAGGTCGCAACGTTAGTCCAAAACTCATCCATTCCATGAACGCTCTCATCTCGAAAACCTTGACCCTCGCCGCCGCTTTGCTCGCCGGATCCACCGGACTTTTTGCCCAAGCCGCTGACACGCCCCCCGTTCGGCCGACCACTCCGGTCGGCTTGGGTCTGAACATGCCGCGGCCCGGTGCGACGCCGACTGAAGTTCAGACGATGATTCGGCAGTTTGATGCCCAGCGGGAAGCCTTGCTGGCGCAGCGTCGGGTCGAATTGGCAGCGTTGTTGGCCGCGACCGCTGAGCAGCGGGCCGCCTTGCTGGCGAAGATGCATGAATCTCAGGCCGCCCGTCAGGATCAGCAGCGCGAACTTGCCCGTAAGATCCGCGAAGAGCTCAAGACCTTGCGCGAAGCGCGGAAGAATGGCGGCGGTTAAGTCGAAAGTTTTGCGGTTGCGGCAGAAGCTGGCCGCGCCCGCTTGCCTTCAAGGCGGAGGTCTGATGACCTCCGCCTTGTTCGTTTAACGAGGACTTGCCGGTGGTGCGCACGCTGATTTCCAGGATTTGGCTGCTGGGTTTTCTCGGCGGCATGATGGCGAGTGAGCCCACGTCATTGACTGCGGCAGAAGCCACGCCGGTCGTGCCTCCGTCGCTGACTTCCCTGAGCACGACCCTGGCTTCGCTGACCGAAGAAGAACTGGCGGCTCTGCCCCCGGAGCTGCGGGCGGAATTGGAGGCTCTCAAATTGCCGGTTTGGCAGGTGGGAGGAACCGTCCGCGCGTCGGCCGGCTGGCGCGACAACGTGCTGCTGAGCTCAGTCGACGCGGACGATCGGTTTTTCCTGCGCGGGCAACTGGAAACCTTCGGGTGGCGTCTGCCCAAGGGCGATTGGGAGTGGGTGGGTTTTCTCAATGGGGACGTCACCCGGTACCTCGATCCGCCGTCCGAAATTGCGGGTGAACAGGAGTGGTTCGCGCACGCGGAGGTGCGCTGGCAGCCGCGTCCGGCGGTCCGGGCGACGTTGACCACCCAGGGATATTTCCAGGATCAGGTCTTCGATCTTTCCGCGACCGAGGCGGAACGTCTGGTGGCCAGGTTGCGGGTTCAGGGTGCGATGGCGGGGGGTGAAGTGCGGGTTTCGCCGTCGTCGGTGATCTCGCTGACGGCCTTTGGCCAAGGGCATCGGAGCGACTACCGGGAGTTCCAGGAGGATTTCGATGAGGGTAAAGTCGGAGGACGACTGGTCTGGACGCCATCGGGTGGGGTCACGCTCACGGCGAGTTTGCTTTCGCGACGACGGGACTATGCGGAGCGCCCCGAGTACACGGCCGGAGGGCGGGCGTTGACCGGCACCCTGCTCTCACTCACCCAGCAGGAGGTGGAATTGAAGGCCCAGTTTTCCCGTGGATCGTGGAGTACGTCGCTGGTCGTCCTCGGTCTGGAGAACCGGGATGATGCGTCGGGGTATTTTGACTACGATGAACGCCGCGCGAGACTGGCGTTGGCCTGGAAGAAGGAACGATGGCGGCTTTCCTTGGAAGGGGCGGGGGTACGCTACCTTTACCGGGTGCAAACGGTGGGCACGGGATTTGATCCGCCGAGGCGGCGGCGGGAAGACGCCGAGGTTTCGATGAGAGCGGAACGCAGCGTGCGGGAGCGCTGGACGCTGTTCGCCGAGGGCCGGTGGGAACGCAGCCGGAGCAACGAGGAGAACGCGAGTTATGCCACGAAAGCCCTGCTCGCCGGAGCGGCTTTTGCATTCTAGCGTCCCTCGACCATGGCCTTGATCCCGACTGCCGCCTCATTTCGACGCCTGCCCCTGGCAGTGACGCTGGTTGTCCTCGGGGTGTTTGCCGCATTCGTGGCCTTGGTGACGCTGCGCTTGAGAGTCGATCTGCATCGCCAAGTGCTCGCCCGGGAGGCGGAGTCGCTGATGGCGGTGGTCCGATTGCAACAAAGGTTGGCGGAGGAAGAGTGGATGGCGCTGGGCTTGACCCAGCCCGACGAGGATCGGTTTACCACCTTGTTGCTCACCACTCGGTTAAGGGGCGTGCTGGCCCTTCGGTTGTACGACCCGACCGGACGGCTGCGATCGGCTCTGCCCTCGATCAGTGACGCGATGTTGTCGCTGCAGGATTGGACGCGGTTGGAGCGGGGCGAGGCCTTCGCCCGGCTGGGACAAAACCAGCCGTTGATGGATCTGATTGAAGGAAGCGACGTGGAACCGATCCCCGCTGATCAGCAGGCACCGGCCGTGCTTGAGGTCATCGTGCCGCTGGAGGAACCGCTCCTGCACGAGCTGGGCGGGGCGGCTCAGTACTTGATGGACGGAGAGCCGACACGCGCTGAGTTCGCCCGGATCGATCGCGGACTGATCCAGCAAGGGCTGCTCGCGGTGGCGGGGGGCGGAGCCTTGATTGCAGGTCTGCTGGTCTGGGCGTTCTCGCGATTGGGTGAGGCGCATCGCCAATTGCAGACGCGTTCGGAGGATCTGGCACGGGCCAATCACGAGCTGATGTTTGCGGCCAAGACCTCCGCAGTAGGTGCGATCAGCGCGCATCTCATTCACGGCCTGAACAATCCACTCGCGGGGCTCGAGGGATTCGTCAGGGCCGGGCCGACCGCTGTCCTTGGCGGGGATGGCGGCGGAGATGCGTGGCAGGCGGCGGCGGAGACCACGCGGCGATTGCGAGCCATGGTCAACGAGGTCGTCAGCGTGCTGCGTGATGAAACGGCGGGACTGGACCTTTCAGTAACGGCGGGCGAGTTGATCGAAAGCGTTCAGGGAAGGATGCAGGCCGACGCGGCACGCGCGGGTGTGGGTCTGAGGATCGAGTCAACGGGTGGGGCAATTTTGAATGGGCGCACTGCCAATCTCGCCGGTCTGGTGCTGCGGAATCTGGTCGCAAACGCGATTGAAGCTTCGGGTGCGGGTAAATCGGTCATGGTCAGTTGTGTGGCAGGTGGAGTGGTGGCGGATTTCTCGGTGAGTGATGAGGGGGCGGGTTTGACGGACGCGGTGCGTCAATCGCTGTTCCAGCCTCTGGCCAGTACCAAGGCGGGTGGAGGTGGCATCGGTCTGGCTTTGAGCCATCAATTGGCGCGTCACGCTGGCGGACAACTTGAGCTCGTGAGCTCCTCGGCCGCTGGCACGGTGTTCCGGCTGAGTGTTCCGACGGGGTAGGAATGGCCCGGAGCTGGGCTGGATAAGCGGTGCCCGGGTCCGGTGAGGATGGTTGACGTGGTTCTGCAAGGCATTTGTTGTGACTGGGAAGCGCGGGTTCGGAGGGCATGCTTGGGAAGCATGTCCCGGCCTCGACGAGGCCAGCTACAACGGCAGCGGCAGATGGTTTGTTCGGGATGGGCGAAGATTTCGGCGCGGCCGTCTGATTCGTCCGTGACACCGATGGCGATGCTTCGATCAACTCATCACTCTCATGTTTGTCCCCATGCTGGCGAGAACCGCGTTTCTGTTCCTTGGCGTGATGGTCGGCCTCGTTGGGCGCCTCGGGGCCCAGGCTGACGGAGCGATTCGCTGGTCGTTCACCACCGGCGGCCTGGTGCTTTCCTCCGCGTCGCAAGGGCCGGATGGGACCCTTTACTTTGGGTCGCAGGATAAACGCGTCTATGCGATCAAGCCAGGTGCGACGCAGGCGACCACGTCGTTGAAGTGGTCGTTTCTCACCGGGGACTGGGTTGATTCGACCCCGGCGATCGCGGCGGATGGAACGGTCTATGTCGGCTCGTGGGACGGCAAACTCTACGCCTTGCGCGATGACGGCACACGGGCAACCAAACTTTGGGAGTATGTTGTCGGGTCGTTCATCGTTTCCTCGCCCGCGATCGGCGTCGACGGGACGATCTATGTTGGCACGGGTGATTCGAACCTCCTCGCAATCAATCCGAACGGCACGCTCAAGTGGACGTATCCGGTGGGTGACTGGGTCGACTCGTCCCCGGTTGTCGGACCCGACGAAACAGTATATTTCGGATCATGGGACGGTTCGTTTTACGCGCTCACGTCCGGAGGCGTCCTGAAATGGAAGGTGACGACTGAAGGCGGCGTCCTTGGAGCGGCGGCGCTGGCGGCGGATGGAACGGTGTATTTTGGCTCCCGTGACCGCCGCGTGTATGCGGTCAACGGGGCCGGAGTGGTGCTCTGGAGTTTTCTTGCCGGAGACGCCGTGGAGACATCCCCGGTGATCGGGGCGGATGGCACGATCTACTTCGGCTCGAACGATGGCCGCATGTATGCACTGCTTCCGGACGGCACGGAGCGCTGGCGATTTCCGTTGGCGAGTCAGACGGCGCTGCAACCGCTGCAGTCGACGGCGGCGGTGCGGGCCGACGGCCTGATCGTTTTTGGATCGAGCAACAACGCGGTGTATGCGTTGCGCCCGGATGGCACGCAGGCTTGGCGGACGACGGTGACCGACTGGATTGACGCCTCGCCGCTGATCGCTCCTGACGGCGCGATCTATGTCGGCTCCTACGATCGTCGGCTCTATGCCTTGAACAGCGCGAGTGAGCCACTGGGGACGGACTGGCCGCAATTCAAGCGCGACGCGCTCCGGAGCAGTCGCCAACCCCTCGGATCGATGCCGGCTGGAGCGGGCCGTCTGGCCAATCTTTCGGTCCGCTCGGTTGCAGGTCAGGGCGAAAACACGCTGATCGTGGGCTTCGTGGCTGGGGGTGCGGGCGAACGACGATTGCTGGTTCGGGGAATTGGACCGACGCTCGGGCAGCCGCCGTTCAACTTGAGCGGAGCATTGGCCGATGCCTACCTGAGGCTCTTCGACGGAAGCTCGATCCAGCTGATGGAGAATGACGATTGGAGCTCGAGTCCGGATACCGCGTTGATCGCCGCGACGTCCGCCCAGGTCGGCGCCTTTCCGCTGTTCAATCCGTCCAAGGATGCGGCGCTGGTCCGTTCGGTCGAGGCCCCAAATGGATACACCGCGCACATTTCAGGCACGCAGAATGCGACCGGCATCGCCCTGGTCGAGGTTTACGATGCGGAGGGGGCTGCGGGTGCCCGTCTGGTGAACCTCTCGGCGAGATCGCGCGTGGGCACCGGCGGCGACATTCTGATCGCCGGTTTCGTGATTTCCGGCGGCCCGCGCTCCGTGTTGATCCGGGGGGCTGGACCAACGCTGGGTGATCCACCGTTCAATCTCCCGGGGATCCTGGCGGACCCGCAGCTCCGCCTTTATCAAGGCAGCCTTTTCCTGGCGGAGAGCAACGACTGGCCCTTTGCGACCAACGCCGCTGTGCTGGCCGCGACCGCCCAAGCAGTGGGAGCCTTTCCGCTGAAGGCGGGCGGCAGGGACCCGATGCTTCTGGTCACGCTGCCCCCCGGCGCCTACACAGCGCAGGTCAGCGGGGTGGGTGCCACAACGGGCGTCGCCTTGATCGAAGTTTACGCAGTGCCCTGATCTGGGCAGGCGGCTCGGACTCCCCGGTCCGTTGTGACTTACGCCATCATCAGCAACAGCGAAGCCACGGCCACGACCACGCCGACCACGGTGAGTCGTGAGAGGCGCTCCTTCCAGACGTAGTGGGCGAAGAGATTGTCGATCACGACCACGCTGCAACCGGTGATCGGAAAGTAGAACGTTCCGGGGAAATGGCTGAGCGCGATCAGGACCACTGGCATGGAAATCGTGTTATAGAGCCCGATTCCCGCCCCCAGGGCCAGCGATCGTCCTGGCACGGGAATCCGCCGGAAAAGGATGAATCCGTAGCCGACGGTGCCGCCGGTGATGCCCGCGGCGACGATGATGTGCAGCAGATAAGGATCCAGCCCCGCGTAGTGGATCGACCGCATCAGCGTGAAACAAAGGCCTTGGAGGAGAAAAACCAGGGCGAGCAACCTGAAGGTCTTCCAAGTCGTCCGGCGGCCGTTTTGCCCAATGCCGGCGGTCATGAGGGAAAGTGCGACCAAGGTCAGGATGAGGGCGCACACCTGGGAGGCTGACATGACCTCATGCCAAAGCCATACTCCCAGGGCCATGGGTAATACGATCGACATTCGGAAAGCGGTGAGCACGGCTCCGACCGGGGCCACGCCCAAGGCGTAGTTCAGCGTCCACAGCGTGAACCAAAAAACGGTCCCGGAGACGACTCCGGTGACGATCGCCGCGAGTGGAGGCCAGGATGCGCCAGTGACGACCAGATAAATCAGCACACCCGACGCCAGCAGCAGGTAATTGGTCGCGACCACCACCGGAGCCGCATGCCCCTGGCGCTGGCTGTACTTGAACAGCTGCAGGAAGACAAAATCGGAACAGATCGCCAGTATCAGCCAATGCATGGATGACTAGGCATCACCCCGTGATTGGCGGATGTCGACCCTGCAGAATCCGTCCGTTTCCCGCCGATCGTGGAGAAGAATCAGGGAGCGTGAACCGGCGATCGCGGCGGTTGGGGCGATTGGGGCGATTGGGGCGATTGGGGCGGGGAGGGCACGATTTGCGTCTGTCACTTGCCGCCTGGTCCGACCGCAAGCAACGTCGGGCATGTCATTTCCTCACGTTCGTTGGTGGACACTGGGATGGGTGGTCCTTCTGGGCCCAGGGAGTGTCGGAGTGCTTCGGGCGGGCTTTGAACTGTCCGGACGGATCACGCGGACCACGGGCGCGGATCCAACGGTGGTCGTCGAGCGGGAGTGGCTGGAGGAGCGGCGCTTCGAGCCTGTGGCCACGGGAACGTTGGTGGACGGACGCTTTCAGCTGCGCGTCGAAGCGGAGCCGGGTCTTTTTGTTCTCCGTCTGGGTGATGCCCGGGTCTCCTTTGTGGCGGGTGAGCAGCAGCGTCTGCAGGTCGAGGAAACGAGCCAAGGAAGTTTGCGCGTCGCGGGTGCACCGGACCAGCTGCTGTATGCTGAGTATGAAGCGTTTCGCACCGCCTCGCTGGCGGAGCGGGTCCTGCGGGTCCGCGAGGCAATCGCGCGGGCTCGCTCCGCGGGCTTGGCGGATGAGGTGAGTCGCTTGACGGAAGAGGAAATCAGCGGTTATCAGCAGCATCGACGAGAACTGGTGGATTTCACCCTTCAGCGACTGGGCGAGTCGCCGGCGCTTTACGCCGCCTCGTTGCGCTGGGAGGGCGACCACCGGCTGGCTGAGCTCGCCGCGGTGGTGCACGCCTATGCCGGCCAACATCCCGAGCTGCAGATTTCCCGGCGGCTCCTCGAAAGAATCCTGCGTTTTCAGGCGACGGCCATCGGCTCGGTTGCGCCCGACCTTGTGGGGCCCGGGCCGGACCAACTCCCGGTCTCCCTGCGGGAACTGCGGGGGCGCGTGGTCCTGGTCGATTTCTGGGCCTCGTGGTGCGCACCCTGTCGGAGCGAGAACCGGCACCACGCGGAGCTGTATCGCATTTACGGTGACTCCGGATTTGAGATCCTCGCCGTTTCGGTCGATCACGATGGCCGGGCCTGGAAGGCCGCGATCGCCCGGGACGGGGCGATCTGGCGCCAGATCGGCGATCTGACCGGCTGGAAATCCCCGTTGGCGGCGCGCTATAATGTCACCGCCCTGCCGGCCAGCTTCCTCCTGGACCGGGAAGGCCGCATCGTCGCCAAGGATGCCCGTGGGCCGGCGCTCGTCGCGCTGCTGGAGAAACTTTTACGCCCGGCGAAGCTGGCGGCGGACGGCGGCTGACGGAACGCGGAGCTCACCAACGCGCCCGCAGGCCGACCCGCAGCCTGCGAGGTGAGTCGAGGGTCACCACCCCGTCAGTGGAACGACCGGTTTCGACAGCCTGATCAGTGAGGTTCTCCACGGCGAGGAAACCATCGAGCGCCGCTGTCAGCCGGCGGGTGAGCTGGGCGTCGACCGTGGTCACCGCGGCCAGAGCCAGTCGGTTTTCGTCGTCCTCGTATTGCTCGCCGAAGTGACGGGCCCTCAGATCGAGCGTGACGGAAGCCGGTGCGATCCAGGTGAATCCAGCGGTGATGACGCGGCGGGGCGTTTGTGCGAGACGGGTCCCGACAAGGCTTGGCTGATCGGAGGCGGCAGTGACGCGGGCGTCGTTCAGCAGAACGTCGACGGAGGCGGAGATGCGGGCGGTGGGGCTCCAGCGCACGCCCGCCTCGAGGCCGCGGACGCGGATTGATTCGAGGTTGCGACGCTGGCGGCTGATCAGCGTGGGGGTGCGGGACACGGTGACGTTCGCGACGGCATCGTGGAGCGCGTTCGAGAACCCGGTGAGGAACAATTGCAAGGGCCCCCGTTCGAAATCGAGCCCCGCCTCGCCACCGGAAACCGTTTCGTTGCGGAGCGCCGGATTGGCTTCGGTATTGACGATGCCGACACGGAATGGCCGGTGATACTCGTTCAAGGTGGGCACGCGGAAAGCCTGGTAGCCGGCGGCGCGGACGCGCCAGCCCGGTGACAGAGGAGCCGTGAGTCCGAGCCTGGGGCTGACGGCGATGCCGTCCTGGTCGGCAAAGCGATCGTCCCGGGTGGGGGCCCCGGTCGCGGGATTGATCTCCCGCCGGTGGCCATCCCGCTGGGTCCAGTGATCGACACGCAATGCGAGGGAGGCGCGAACCGGGCCGAGCAGCGTGCGGTCGTGGCTGCCGAAGACGCCGGCGAAGGTTTGTTCGCCGCCGGCGAAACGGCGGCGGGTGAAGCGGCCCGCGGAGAGCAGGAAGTCCTCCCGGGTTTCTCCCCGGACCCAGCGCGCGTCGGCACCGACGCTGGTGCGTGACTCCGAAGAGCTGGCATGTATCCAGCTGGATGTCACGCTGGCGCCCGCGGCTGAGCTTGGCACGGAAAACTGATCATTGGCCGGTGTCTCGGAGATGCGGGTGGGGTCGACGGCGGTGAAGTAACTCTGCAGACGCTGATCTTGGGCGTAGACGAGGGCGGACCATGACCGGTCGGCCGAAGGGGGGCCCTCGAGGGCGAACGAGGTGAACGCCTCGCGGGAGGCGTTGCGTTGGAGCGGGGTGCCGTTGCCGCGATTCTCCTCGAAACCCCGGGCGGTGACGGTTGCGAGGATGTCGGGCGAGAGCGCTTGGCGCCACGCGAGCTGCACCAGCCGGTGGCTGGTGTCGAGCGGCCGGTCGACGGGTCCGCGCTGGTTGGGGGCGAGGAGGTGGGCTCCGTCAGATTCGAGGATTGAGGCGTCGAGTCGCAGGGCGCCGCGTCCCGCGGGCAGGGACGCGGAGAGTTCGCCGTGAAAGGTGCCGAAGGACCCCGCCGAGAGCGACGCGGTGCCGCCACCCTCGAGGGAAGGCGGTTGGCTGAACAGTGCGACCGTGCCCCCCAGAGCGGCGTTGCCCCAGGCTCCGGACCCTCCGCCGCGGACCAATTCAGCGCCGGCGAGCGAGAGGCGGGCGAGCTTGCCCCAAGCGATCCAGCCGCCAAAGGGATCGTTCAGGGGAACCCCATCCAGCAGGATGAGCGAACGGCTGGCCCCGCTTGGACCGAGACCGCGCAGGGAGACGCCCTGCGCGGTGGGATTGGCCACGAGACTGCCGCTGCGCCGGAAGAGGCTGAATGCGGCCGATTCCCGCAGGACGGAGTCGACCGTGGAGCCGGGCGAGGCCTGCAGTCGGGCGGCGGAAAACACTTCCACCGTCATGGGCACTTCGGAAAGCGGCACGGGTGACCGAAGGGCGGAGACCACCAACGGGGCAAGCGCCGCTGGCGGAGCCGGCGGTGTGAACGCCTGCGCTAGGACGGGGAGCGGCTGACCGAGGCCCAACAGCATCGCAAACCCCATCACTCCGGCGAGCGACCGAGCACCCAGACCGGGTTGAGGGGCGCTGGTAAGGTGTGGGGAAGAATCGCGTTGCATCACCGGGTTATGGGACCGGCGGACCTAAAGTTTCCAGCGGAAGCACTAGCCACTGGCCGAGGGCGAGGCCTCCGAGCGTCAGATCGCCGAAGCTTTCCCGGTGAAGGGAGGTGACGGTTACCCCCGCTGCCGCGGCGAACATGCGGCGGACTTGATGGTATCGGCCCTCGGTCAGCGTCACTGCGGCTTCGCGAGGGCCTCGTGTTTCGTAAATGGCTGGTTCGCAAGGGTCCTTTTCGCCCTCGAGCAGGAGCGTGCCGGCGGAGAAGATGACGTCCAGATTGGGCGGCAAATCCCGATCCACGGTGACGAGGTAGCGTTTGGGGACATGGTGGCGGGGCGAGGTCAGCCGGTGGACCAGGGCGGATTGATCAGTCAGTAGCAGCACCCCAGTGGTTTCCTTGTCGAGCCGACCGATGCTTGTGACTTGGGGAGTCCGCTCGCGCCAGCGCGGCGGGAGCAGATCGTAAATGCTCGGTCCCCCGCTGGAGTCGTGCGAGCAGATGCGGCCCAACGGTTTGTGCATCAGGATGAGGAGTCCATCCGGGTGATCGAGCGGAGCGTCGTCCACGAGCACCGCCGACGCCTCGACCTTTTTCGACGGATCGAGCAGGCGCGCGCCGTTTCGGTCTGAGACCCCGTGGGTTCGGAGGAAATCGCGCGCCGCGCGTCGGGAACAGTAGCCGAGATTGGCCAGGAGCTGGTCGAGTCGCCGCATGGAACGGTTGACCTCAGGCCAGCGAGTGGACCGTGTCCAGCGAACTCCGTGCCGCGGGTTGAGGTTGCGGATAGACTTGGACGCCGGGGTGCGAGACCTTGGACGGCATGTTGCGTTGGACTCTCCTGGTGACCGCTTGCCTTCTGTTGGCGACTTCCTGTCTGACATGGTTGCGGGCACCGACGATGGGTACATGGAAGGCGGCGATCGTTGTCGGTGAGTATGGCCATGCCCTGGTGGTGGTGCCACTTGTGCTCGCGGGCGTGGTCGGGTGGACGTCGCGCGCCGGCGTTTCGATCGTGGGAGGGGTGACTTGGCTGATGTTGGGGCTGACAGTGGCCTCGCTGTTGCGGCCGGTGGTGGTCGCCCGCGGACTGGCGATGGACCTTCGGGATCGCTTGGTGGTGGCATTCGGACGCACCACGCTGGATCGTGAACCCCTGAGCCTGACGACGTTGTTCGTGCCGGACGCGGAGATCGAGGTGCCGGTCGAGACCCGACGTTTCACGCCTCCGGGATCCACGGTGCCCTTGGACGTCGATGTTTATCGGGCGACCCGGCCGGACGGGTCTCTCGCGCCCTGCGTGGTGATGATCCATGGGGGTGGCTGGGACACCGGAGATCGCAAGCAGCTCGCGGCGCACAATCACCGCTTGGCGCGTCGGGGTTATGCGGTGGCGGCGATCAGTTACCGACTGGCCCCGGCGAATGTCTGGCCGGCCCAGTATGATGACGTGGTGGCGACGCTGAACTATCTGGCGCGCGAGGCAGCCGAGCTGGGAATCGACCGGACGCGGCTGGTCCTCTTTGGACGCAGCGCGGGAGGACAACTGGCCACTGCGGTGGGGTATCGCTCGGGTAATCCGGCGATTCGGGGAGTGGTGGCGTTCTATGCTCCGCACGATCTTCACTTTGCCTGGTCCATGACGAAGGAGCGTGACGTCTTGGATTCGTTTAAGCTCATGCGCCAGTACCTTGGCGGTTCGCCGGACGAGCGAAAGGAATCCTTTGACGGTGCCAGTGCGTACCTGTGGGCGAACTCGAAAGTCCCTCCAACGCTGCTCGTCCATGGGCAGATCGACTCGCTGGTGTGGCATCGGCAGAGCGAGCGGTTGGCAGGGCGACTGGCCAAGGAAGGGGTGCCGCACCTCTTCCTCTCGCTTCCATGGGCGACGCATGGGTTTGACTTTAACGCCACCGGTCCAGGGGGCCAGCTTTCGTCCTATGCATTGGATGCGTTTCTCGCCGCGGTGACCCGCTGAGTTGCCCGTACCCGGCGCCCGCAAACGCACTCGCCCCGTGCGCACGAGGCGAACGGGGCGAGGCGGGTTGATGCCGTATCTTAGGTTAACTTGTCGAACGGCTTACTGCAGCAAACGGAGCGCGGTCTGAGCCGAACC
>Ga0163144_10003545_pt1 | contig 35511 bp, 25 predicted proteins | sample OliLak19BULKMAT1_FD_123175 | JGI IMG/M metagenome (GOLD analysis project Ga0163144, IMG submission 123175) | Freshwater microbial mat bacterial communities from Lake Vanda, McMurdo Dry Valleys, Antarctica - Oligotrophic Lake LV.19.BULKMAT1 | ecosystem: Environmental > Aquatic > Freshwater >...
CAAAGACGCCAATATCCGCCAGGCATCCGCGTACGCGCTGGGCAACCAAGGACCGGCGGGCTTGAAAGAGCTTGAAGGCGCCTTTCCCAAGATCAAGGACGGCGTGGCCAAGGCGGCGGCGATGCAAATGTTCGCCAACACCGGCTATCAGCCGAAGGCGATTATTCCGGATATCATCGCGTCGCTGAAGGACTCGAATAACCAAACGCGCTGGACCGCCTGCATGGTGCTCGGCAATATGGGGGCCGCCGCCAAGGAAGCGGTCCCCATGCTGCGTACTCTGCTCAAGGACAGCGACAACAATGTTCGCGTCCATGCCCAGAACGCGCTGAATCGCATCGGCGTGCCTAAGGATGACTCGAAGTAATCCCTGGAACGCTAAGCCGCAAGCGGCAATTCAGGAGCCGGCGCTGGAAAGGACCTACCCTTTCTCGCGTCGGCTTCTGTCTTCTCGCCCCGCCGATTCATACAAAATAATCTGCCATGCCCCATCCAACGAGCCTGAAGCCGGCGCATTCCGCCGTCCTGATTGTCGACGTTCAGCAAAAGTTGATCGGGAAGATTCCCCGCGCCGACGTGCTGGTGCTCAACATGGGTTTCTTGCTGGACGCCGCCGCCCTGTGCGGCGCGAAAGCTCTGGCGACCGAGCAATATCCCAAGGGCTTGGGCCCAACCGTGCCGGAGCTTGCCGTTCGGTTCTCGCAGCGCCCCGAAAAGCTGACGTTCAGTTGTTGCGGGATTCCGGGCCTTGTCGACGACTTGGCGAACGTCGGCCGCAAGCAGATCGTCCTCGCGGGAATCGAAAGCCATGTCTGCGTACTCAATACGGCTCTGGATCTGCTCGCGGAAGGATTTCAGGTCCATCTTTGCGTGGATGCGGTTGGCAGCCGTTTCGAGATCGATCATCAGACGGCGTTGCGCCGGCTTGAACGCGTCGGCGTCGTGCTGACTACCGTGGAGACGGTCGGCTTTGAATGGCTGGGCGGCGCCCAACATCCCCGCTTCAAGGAATTCAGTGGTCTAGTGCAGGAACGCGCCAAAAAGGTACACGCTTAGAAAAACCAAGGGTTGGAAAGCCCAGGGACGGCCGTCCCTGGGCTTTCCAGCCGCATCAAAAAATCTCTCAGCATCCTCGGAGGCTTTCGTGTCGATTCCCGGTCAGTTGAATCCTTCGCCGCGTCTTTTGCTCGGCCCCGGCCCTTGCGACGTGCATCCGCGCGTCCTCTCCGTCATGACCACGCCGCTGGTGGGCCACCTGGATCCTCAATTCCTCGTCATCATGAACGAGGTGCAGGAAATGCTCCGCCAGGTCTATCAGACCAAGAACCAATTCACCTTTCCTGTTAGCGCCACGGGCATGGCCGGCATGGAAACGTGCATGGTAAACCTCGTCGAACCGGGCGACAAAGTCGTGGTGTGCGTCAAGGGATTCTTCGGCGTCCGCTTGGTGGAAGTCGCCGAGCGTTGCGGGGCGGAGATCACCAAGCTGGAAGTCCCCTGGGGCAACGTCTTCGATCTCAACCAGATTCGCGAGACGCTTGCCAAGGTTCGCCCCAAGGTGCTTGCCATCGTTCATGCGGAAACTTCCACCGGCGCTCGTCAGCCGATCGAGGAACTCGGCAAGATTTGCCGCGAATTCGACACGCTGCTTTTGGTCGACGCGGTGACGTCTCTCGGCTGCATCCCCTTGGACCTGGACGGCTGGGGCATCGACGCGGTCTATAGCTGCACGCAAAAGGGCCTCGCCTGCCCGCCGGGCCTCTCTCCCGTCTCGCTCAGCCCGCGCGCTTTGGAAGCGATGAGCAAGCGCAAGCACAAGGTGCAAAGTTGGTATCTGGATATGACCATGGTCCAGAAATACTGGGGCGACGACCGCGCCTACCATCACACCGCGCCAATCACGATGATCTACGCCATCCGCGAAGGACTCCGCCTCGTCCTCGAAGAAGGTCTGCAAGCGCGTTGGCAGCGGCATGTCAAAAACCATGTCGCGCTCAAGGCCGGACTCAATGCCCTGGGCCTCAAATACTCGGCCATCGAGGGGCATCAGTTGCCGCAACTCAACGCGGTGTTCGTGCCCGAGGGCGTCGACGATATCGCCTTCCGCAAAAAGTTGCTCACGGACTTCGGCATCGAGATCGGCGGCGGCCTGGGCGCGTTCAAGGGCAAAGTCTGGCGCATCGGCCTCATGGGCCAAAACAGCCGGGCCAATATCGTCTTGCTGTGCCTCGGCGCTCTCGAACAATGCTTGACCGCTCAGGGCGTCAAAGTATCCCCCGGCGCGGGCGTTGCCGCCGCGAACGCCGCTTACGCCAAATCGTAAATCTCTTAACCGCCGCTTGCGGCTTAGCGCGTTTGGATGTTTCCTGTCGCGCTAAGCCGCAAGCGGAGAATGCGCGGATTTCATGTTTCCACTTTCTCGACCCCGTCGTCTGCGTCAACATCCCGTCTTGCGCGACTTGGTCCGCGAGACGACGCTGTCGGCCGCCGACTTCATCTTGCCGCTCTTCGTCCGCCCCGGCAAAGGCATCAAGAAAGAAATCACGTCGATGCCGGGCAACTTCCAACTCAGCGTGGATCGCCTGATCGACGAAGTCGGCGCGGCCATGGATTTGAAGGTCAACGCCTTCATCTTCTTCGGCATTCCCAGCGGCAAGGACGCGGTCGGCTCCAGCGCCTGGGCGGAAGACGGCATCGTGCAACAAGCGCTCCGCGCCGTCAAAGCCGCACATCCCGGCGCCTACTTGATCACCGACGAGTGCTTTTGCGAATACACCGACCACGGACATTGCGGCATACTCACCGAACATCAAGGCCGGCTCGATGTGGACAACGACCTGACGCTGCCCAACCTCGCCCGGCAATGCGTCAGTCACGCGCGGGCAGGCGCCGACATGGTCGCCCCCAGCGGCATGATGGACGGCATGGTCGCGACCATTCGTCACGAGCTGGACAACGCCGGCTTCACGCGCGTGCCGATCATGAGCTACGCCGCCAAGTACGCGTCCGGCTTCTACGGCCCCTTCCGCGACGCCGCCGAATCCCCGCCGCAATTCGGCGATCGCAACACTTATCAAATGGATCCGGCCAACAGCAACGAAGCAATGCGGGAGGTAGAACTCGACGTAAAAGAAGGCGCGGACGTCATCATGGTGAAACCCGCGCTTTCCTACCTGGATATTATTCGCCGGGTGAAGGACCGCTTCCAAGTTCCCACGGCGGCGTACAACGTCAGCGGCGAGTTCGCCATGGTCAAGGCCGCCGCCGCCAAAGGCTGGATCGACGAAAAACGCGTCGCTCTGGAAATCCTCACGAGTATCAAACGCGCGGGCGCCGACATGATCCTGACTTACTTTGCGTTGGACGCGGCGCGCTGGTTAAAATGATTGGACCGCTTGCGGCTTAGCGCGTTGAAACTCGCGCGATCCCTGTCGTGCTAAGCCGCGAGCGGCGGAAAAAACGTCATGTTGCTCGGCAAAAAGATCGGCCCCTATCTCGTGGAAAAGGAACTGGGCAGCGGCGCCATGGGGGCCGTCTTCCGCGGCAAGCACACGGGAACCGGCGATCGCGTCGCCATCAAGATCATCGCTCCCGGCCTGACCGCGAACGAATCCGCGATGCGCCGTTTTCAGCGCGAGATCGACATCCTCAAGCAACTAGAACATCCCAACATCGCGCGGATTTATCGCAGCGGCAAGCTGCAAAACACGCCCTTTTACGTGATGGAATACATCGAAGGCCAATCGCTCGACCTGGTTCTCGGGCGCCGCGATCGCCTTCCCTGGGAAGAAGTGGTGAACATCGGCCGGCAACTTTGCGCCGCCCTGCAATACGCCCACGAACGCGGCATCATCCATCGCGACTTAAAGCCGTCCAACCTGATGTTTCTCAAGGACGGCACGGTCAAACTGACCGATTTCGGCATCGCCAAGGACACCGACGTCACCTCTCTCACCGCGGACAACTCCACGGTCGGCACGGCGGCGTACATGTCGCCCGAGCAGTGCAAAGGTTTACGCGACTTGACGCTCAAGAGCGACGTCTACTCCATGGGCATCATGTTTTATGAGCTGCTCACGGGACGAAAGCCGTTCCATGCCGAGACGATCATCGAGATGTTCAAGCAGCACACCAAGGGAACCTTCACGCGGCCCTCCCGCCTCGTGATGGACATTCCCATCTGGCTCGATACGCTCGTGTGCCAATGTCTGGAAAAGGAACCGGAGAAGCGACCGCTCAACGCGGCCATGGTGGCCGACTCGCTGGCTTTGGTACAGGAGAAATGGGAACTGCAAGTCAGCGCGGGCGTCGAGGCCGCGAACAAGCGGAAGATCGACAAGGTTTCCGTCGAAGGCACGTTGGACGAGGAAGACAAAGACATCGCGCGCGCCCTCGTGGGCAAGAAAAAGAAAAAGAAGAAAGCCGTTCCGTTCTATCGCAAGGGCTGGTTCAGCATTCTGGCGTTGCTCGTCGTCCTGGGCGGCGTGGCATACGCCGGCTATTACGTGTTCTTTCGCCCGCCTGACGCCGACGCCCTCTATCGTCGACTCGCGGCCCAGGTCGAGGCCAAGGAATATCCTGACCGACAACGCGCTCGCCCCTGGATTGACGAGTTTCTCGATTACCATCCCACCGACTCGCGGGCGGCCAAGGTGGCGCAATTCCGCGACCAACTCGCCGTCGAGGAAATCGATTACACCACGCACAACCGTCGCTACGCGAAATTCCGCGCTGAAAACAAGGAAGAAGAAACCGCCTGGGCGGCGCTGGACGCGGAGGACGGCGGCAAGCTCAAACAAGCCGCCGAGATATGGAATGAACTGCTCAGGCACAAAGGATCCGACGATTTGACGAAGCGGGCCTGGGCGCTTCTGAGTGAGAAATATCTCGGCGAGTTGAATGCGGTCGAGAATCTCTATAAGGAACTCAAGGACGAAACGGCCAAGACAGCCGATACAAAGAAGCTGCTTGAGTCGGCCGGCAAGGACAAGGCGCTCGCGCTCGAAGCGGTGCTGGCGGAATCCGCGGGGGAAAAAGCCCGTGCGCTGCTCACCTGGGGCGATTTGAAAAGTAAAACCGAAAGCGATCTTGAGGCTCGGCGCTGGTATCTGCTCGCCGCCTGGCGGTATCGCGAGGTTGCGTCGGCGGTGAAGTAGCAACGCGAGAATCCCGTTGCTTGCGCAACGATTTTGGTACTTTTGTTGAGAGTTTTTCCCATGAGTGCAGCCCCCTCCCGACCCCGCAGTGCCGCCGCTTTCGAACGTGCCGTCACACTTATTCCCGGCGGCGTCAACAGTCCCGCGCGGGCGTTCGGCGGGGTCGGCGGACAGCCGATCTTCATTGCCCGCGGCGAAGGCGCCTATTTGCACGATATCGACGGCAACCGTTATCTCGATTACGTCGGTTCCTGGGGTCCGTTGATCCTCGGACATTGCCATCCCCGCGTCGTACAGGCCGTCACCGAAACGATGGCGCGCGGCGCGACGTTCGGCGCCCCCACGGAAATGGAAAGCGACCTCGCGGAGTTGATCTGCCAGGTCGTCCCCTCCATCAAAATGGTCCGCATGGTCTCCAGCGGCACCGAGGCGTCGATGAGCGCCGTCCGCCTCGCTCGCGGCTTCACCGGGCGGGACGTCATCGTCAAGTTCGCGGGCTGTCACCATGGCCACGTCGATAGCCTGCTCGTCTCCGCCGGATCCAGTGCGACCACGCTGGGCGTGCCCAATAGCCCCGGCATCCCCGTCGGCTGCACCAAGGACACGCTCTCGCTTCGCTACAACGACATCGAAGCCTTGCGAACCGCCTTCGCGCAACATGGCGACAAGATCGCCGGCGTGATCCTCGAACCCGTCGTCGGCAACATGGGCCTGGTGACTCCGTCGCCTGAGTTCCTGAAGGAACTGCGTCGGCTCACCCACCATCATGGCGCTGTGCTCATCTTCGACGAGGTGATGACCGGCTTTCGGCTCGCCCTGGGCGGCGCCCAAGAATTGTTCGGCCAAGATCCGGACCTGACCGTCCTCGGCAAGGTCGTCGGCGGCGGTTTGCCGGTCGGCGCTTACGGAGGCCGCGCCGACATCATGCGAATGGTCATGCCGGCCGGTCCCGTGTTCCAGGCCGGAACCCTCTCCGGAAATCCCCTGGCGATGGCCGCGGGATTGGCGACGCTCAAGGAACTGCGCGACCGTCCGCCCTACGCCTATCTTGACAAGCTGGGTCGGCAGATCGAGGAAGGTCTCAAGGCCGTATGCCAAAAAGTCGGCATCCCGCATCAAGTGCAACGCGTCGGCAGCATGTGGACGCTGTTCTTCACGGACGCCGTCGTTACCGATTATGACTCGGCGAAGACCAGCGACACCGCCCGTTTTGGCCGATTTTTCTGGGGCATGATGGATCGCGGCGTTTACCTTCCTTGCAGCCAATTCGAGGCCGCGTTTCTTTCAACCGCTCATACGGAAGAGCACGTCGCCCAGACGATCCAGGCCGCTCAAGAAGCTCTGGCGGGGGGAGCCGCGTCATGATCGTCGCGTTCATCGCCGGGGTCGTGATGACCATGCTCGGCCTGGCGCTTCTGATCAACGGCAAGGCAAAGCTCGGCAGCCGCAAGATCAAGAAGGCCTGGGCGTGGCGGCTCGGCGTGTTCCTGTTGGCGTTCTTTCCGGTCATCCTCATCGAGCGGTTCTTTCTCAATCGCTATGATCCGGAGGAAGAGGAGATCGATCGCATCGTCGTCCACGGTTGTGTGACCGGATTTTGGGTATTCGCGGCGCTCGTCATGCTGAAGTTTGCCGCGCGAAAGCCGACGCGACCCCGTCCGGACACGACGGCAGTCGCCGAGGGGGCGGAAATGATCGATCCGACGGCGCCTTTCGAGCAACCCGCGGAGTCCGAGTTGGGTTTCGGCGCGCCGCTGCCCACGCCCGAGGCAGCGCCCCCGGCAAAGAAACGAAAAGGGCCCGCCCCGCAGAATCCGTTCGATTTCCAGTGATAGCACACCAGGCAGCGCTTCCATATCATGACTGAACCGTGGGTGGCTACGCATGCGCTTCGATGTGCGTGCCTACTCGAAAAGTGAACATCGGCAAAGTACCTTGTCATGAGCAATGAGACGACCGTGATCGACGGGGTTGGACCGATGCCCGTTCACCGGCCGCGTGAGGTGGCCGAGTTGCAGGAAATCGTGCGCCGCGCCAAAGCGGAGGGACAGGCCCTTTTTCCGATGGGTGGGGGCACATCGCTTGGCCTGGGAAATCCGCCCCAACGAACGGGTTGGGCGGTCGATTGTCGCGGCTTGGATTCGATCCTGGACTATCCCGCGCGCGACATGACAATCACCGTGCAAGCGGGCGTTTCCATCGCGCGCATTCAAGAAACGCTTGCGAAAGAAAACCAGCGCCTGCCTATCGACGTGCCTCGGCCCGCGGAGGCGACGGTGGGCGGCGTCGTGGCCGCCAATGTCAGCGGGCCGCGCCGACTTGGTTTCGGCACGTTGCGCGATTACGTGATCGGCATCAGCGCGATCAACGACGACGGTGAGGAATTCAAAGCGGGGGGTCGCGTCGTGAAGAACGTTGCGGGCTACGACATATGCAAACTCCTCGTCGGCTCGCTGGGCACGCTCGGGATCATTTCGCAAGTGACGCTGAAACTAAGGCCGCTGGCGGAAGCGAGCGAATTGGTGCTTCTGCCCGTCAGCGAAGGCAAATTGGCGGAGTTTTTGGATCGGTTGCATGAAACGCGCACCAGGCCCGTGGCTGTGGAACTGGTCGATGCGCAATGGGCGGGCCACGCGAATGACAACAAAGAGGCATGGACGATTTTGGTGGGTTTTGAGGGCAGTCGCGAAGCAGTCGAGTGGCAGGTCAAGCAGTTGACGGACGAATGGCGCGGGCAAGGTGAGGTGAAGTCGCCGGGAGCGGAGGCCGCGCGCGGATTGTGGGATGCCTTGATCGCCCCGCCTCGGGACGATGCGTCCTGTATATTCAAGGCAAACCTGCTTCCCAGCGGGCTGGCCCATTTCTGTCAGGAGCAGCGTAAAGCCGGCGCCTTCGCGATCCGGGCGCACGCGGCCAGCGGCATCGTCTGGGGATACGGCAAGCCTGGGTTGACGCCGACCGACGCAAGCGTGATGCTGAATACCTGGCGCCAAAGCGCCGCCCAGGCACAGGGCAGGGTAATCGTCGCGCAGTGCCCCTCGGAATGGAAAGCAAGCCTGAGCGTCTGGGGACCGGAAGCCGACGACGCCTGGCTTATGCGCGAAGTGAAAAGCAAGTTCGATCCCCGCGGCATGTTTAATCCGGGGCGTTTTGGCGGTTATTGACAGATGCTCTCCCTCTCCCCGCTGCGGGGAGAGGGTTTCCACGAATCTCTTCACGCGGTATTTCATGCAAACGACCGTTTCCGAACCCAGTCGCACCGAGTTGCCTTTGACGCCGCCCGCCTTCAACGCGGGTATCGACTATGAGCTATTCCTCGACTGCGTGCATTGTGGGTTATGCACCTCGGCGTGTCCCACCTATGTGGAATTGGGCGATGAGAACGATTCGCCCCGCGGCCGCATCTACCTGATGCGCGCCGTGACGGATGGCAAGATCGAACTTAACAACGAAGTGCGCGGACATCTCGATCTGTGCCTGGACTGCCGGGCCTGCGAAAGCGCGTGTCCCTCCGGCGTGCAATACGGCAAGCTCATCGAACCGTTCCGCATGGAGATGGGCAAGAGCCTCGACCCGACGGCGAAGCTCGGTTGGTTCAAACGTTTCATGCTGTTCAAGATCACGCCCTACGCCGGCCGCATGCGCTGGATGCTCAAGCCCGCGAAACTCATGCAATGGCTGGGCCTCGATTGGCTCCTGCGCAAGATCGGCTTTTTCAAGATCCTGCCCAAGTCGCTGCGGCAGTTTCACGAGATGCTGCCGCCGCTCACGAAACATTACGGCAAGCTGCCGGAGGTGCTGCCCGCGGAAGGAAAGAAGCGGGCCCGAGTCGCCCTCTTTGTCGGCTGCGCGGGCGATGCGTTCTATCCGGGCACGACCTACGCGACGGCGCGCGTGTTGCAAAAGAACGGCTGCGAGGTATGGATCCCGCGCAGCCAGGGTTGCTGCGGCGCCTTGCATTACCATTCGTCTCAGGCAGGACCGGCCCGGACCTTCGCGGAACAGAATTGTAAAACCTTTTTGCCCAGCGATATTGCCAACCAGGTGGACGCGGTCATCGTCAACGCCGCCGGCTGCGGGGCGATGCTCAAGGAATACAACCACCTCTTTCATGGCATGCCGATGGAGGCGGAAGCGACCCGCCTGGCCGCCAAGGTGAAAGACATCAGCGAATTCCTGGTCGAGTTGGGCCCGATCAAGCCCGAGCATCCGCTCAACATGACAGCGGTGTACCACGACGCCTGCCATCTTTGCCATGGGCAGCAAATCCGCAAACAACCCCGGCAACTTTTGGAAATGATTCCGGGGTTGCAACTCGTGCCGCTGAGTGAGAGCGAGATCTGCTGTGGCGCCGCCGGCAGTTACAACCTGACGCAACCGGAGATGGCGGAACGGCTGGGCCAGCGCAAAGCGGCGAACCTCCTGGCGACGGGCGCCGACGCGATCTTCTCAGCCAACGTGGGTTGCCTGATCCAGGTGGGGCGCTACGTCCGCAAGGAAAAGCCGAAGGTGTGGATCGCGCATCCGATCGACGCGTTGTGGGCGAGCTATTCGGGCGGGAAGTGAACGAAACCTCATCCACATCAGGCTACGCCGCAAAATTCACGTCTCAGCAAACCACGCAATCCACGATTGGATTGCGTTTTGCATTAGCGCGTGCCGTGACCTATATTTCCGCGGGTCCCAATCATAAACCGAATGCGGAGCGAGTCATGGCAGTCGTGGAAGGCTATCCGAACGGGGTGTGGAATCGGCTGCAAATGCCCGTGCCGACGACCAAGGACATCGTGCTGACACCGGCACGTCACACATACATGTTTCAGGGTTGGAAGGACGAGATCGTCAATCGCATGATCGCCGGCGCGATGTTCGCGGTACGCGGCGACCAGCTAGATCGATTCGACATGACCGGGCAGGGCGAATGGGAGGAATTGGATCGCGCCTATGGCTGGTTCGACACGGCGCCTGGCGACCGGATGGAACGGTCTGCCGCCGCGGCGACAGGCGCGGCAACGACGGCCGCGGCGCCGTCCTCCCGTTCGACGTATTTGAAACCGCCGGCGCCGCGACCCGGAACGCCAATGCGCCGGGCATCCAGCCCATCGCCCGCATATAACCGCACCGCGCGGCCCAGCCCCGCGCCGGCGCCCGTCGCGCCCCCGCCGCCGAGCGCGCCGCAGCGATCCAAGGCCGCCTTAGGTGGGTTTGCCAAAGGCATCCATGTGGGCCTCTTCACGACGTTTGAAACGATTCCCGGCACCTTTCTACCGCAAACGAAGATGCCCGCACTCGGCGCGGGACTCGCGAAGAACATCATCATGGGAGGCATTCCCGGCGGCGAAATCGTGGAGCACTTGAAGTCCGCCTACGAGGCCATCGAAAAGGCCCGCGACGCCCACGAACTGGTCGAACGGTTGCGCGGCGCGCATGTCTACGACAACGGCAAGAACTGGGAGTTGATGCGCCGGCCGATCAAACACGTCGACGAAAGGAAAGTCAGCGAGGTCAAGAATTTCTTCAGAACGCACACGGGCATGGGAGAACAGAAAGTCATCGTGGTTCTCTCCCTATTGCCGGGCCGAAACATGATGCGCATCCCCGTGTCCGGCGCCGTCAAGCTGCAGATCGTCGCCAATTTCTTGGATTCGATGGATGCGGTAAAGGGGTAGGGGAAATGCAGAAGTGAGAAGTGAGAATGCAGAAGTCGGGAGGGGACGGGCGGCGGCCTGTCCCCTCCCCTTTTTTGCGCGCGGATGATCGTGGCACGCTCTTCGGTACCCCGAAGGGCGTGCGGCCCCCGACAAGCCGTTCCGGTTCGTCAAGGCGCCCGCTCGAGCAGGCGGATGGTGCGGTTTTCGGTGGCGCTCAGTTCCATGTCGGTGGTCATACCGCCTACCTCGATGGTCATGGTCCCGGTCATGGGAAACGTGCCCGCATAGGAAACGAGACGGCCCTTCGCGCGGTCAAACAGTACCGTGCTCTTGGCGCCGGACGACTTGAGGTCGGCCTTCGTGATACGAAAGGGTAGTCCTCCCCCTTCTTTGGGCGGCAGATATTCGAACGTCGTGGAGACTTGGATTTTTTCCAGGCCGTCGGCGGGGCCGGAGTAACTCATGATGTCCTTGAAAAGAAAAATCCCCAGCGGGCCCGCGGGCACGCGCAGGCGGCGACTCCAGCGGTCGCCGATTTTGACGGGGTTTGCCGGCAGCGCGCCGAACGCCATCTCGATGGACGATTTCAGCAAATCCTCGGTGACGATCGCGGAAAAGACGTTGACCTCGTCGCCGGGGAATTCCCGGCGCGCACGCGTCATCAGATCGGCATACCCCTCGAATTTCTCCAGCGATCCTTTGGTACTGAGGTGAATGCGAAAGACAACGCCCTTGACGAGCCGTTCCAAGAGGTCGTCGGGACCGGGAGCGGGCGGGCCGCCCTCTTGCTTGTCGCGCCAGGACACGATGGTCTGCTCAAGGACGAATCCCTTTGGTCCGGCCGACTTCACTTCGTACCGCGAGACGCGCCGATTGGTGTTTTTTTGCTGAATCGCTTTACCTACGATCGAAAAACTCTGGTCGGCGATGTTGGACTCTTCCATGAAGAAGACGTCGCCCTTTTGGAATTTCCAGGCAAGGACGGTTTGCGCGGACGCCGGCGGCGCACCGAGCGCCGCGGCCACGAAACAAAACAACGACGCACGGAGTAACATCTGCGTTTCCTCAGGCAATAGACTGGAACGTGCGGAATCGTTCTCAGACTATCCGCGCCGGAACCGGGGAGCAATAAAAAAGAGAGGAAGCACTCTGGGAACGCGCCAAATCCTTACGACCGGGGCATTCGGAATGTGCGGCGGCGAAAAAGTCGTCCCATCCTACCAACGTAACATTGGACAAGACCGGAAGATCTGGTAAGCTGTGGGGCCTGAGACTCGTCCGTTTCTCATGAATACTTAACCGATACGGGTAAGAATGATAGGGTGCGACCGGCTCCTAATCCCTTCCGAGGTTTGGATGAACCTGCTTAAGCTCCTGGAACAGAAGAACGTCATCAAGACCGACGATGTCGCGTCCATTAAGCAGGCGCAGAAGGCCAACCCGCAAAAGTCCCTGCATAATCTGCTCGTGGATCAGGGGTATGCCAAGGAAGAAGACATCCTCCCAATTCTCGCCGAACAGCTTGGCATGGAGCTTGTCGACCTTACCAAGGTGCAGATCACCCAGGAGGCGATGCGCAACCTGCCCATGCGGCTTGTTCATCGCCGCGGCTTGCTGCCCTTGTCCCGCGACAACGGCACCCTTGTCGTCGCCACCGGCGATCCCTTCGACGTTTATTCCATCGATGAATTGCAGACGCTGACGGGGTTGCACGTCCAACCCGTGCTCGCCAGTCCCCGCGAAATCGCCCGGCTCATCAAGATCCACTTCGGCGTCGGCGGCGAAACCGTCACCGCCATGGTCCAGGATCGCCAGAAGGAAGCCGTCGAACTTCTCGAGGAAATCGAGACGGACGACAGCGAAATCGCCAAACAAGCCCAGGAAGCGTCCGTCGTCAAACTCGTCAACGAAATCCTGGTCGAGGCCGCCAACGAGCAAGCCAGCGACATCCACATCGAACCGGAAGAAAAGGGCTTGCGGATCCGCTACCGCATCGACGGCATCCTGCAAGCGCAGTCCCTGCCGCCGGAAATCAACCGCTTTCAGGCCGCCATGATCAGCCGTCTGAAAATCATGGCCCGCCTCAACATCGCGGAGAAACGCTTGCCGCAGGACGGCCGCATCAAGATGCGCGTCAACAACCGCGAGATCGACGTCCGCGTCTCCATCATCCCCATGATCCACGGCGAGGGCATCGTGCTGCGTCTTTTGGACAAGACGCGCATGGTCTTCAACCTCGCCAATGTGGGCATGTTGGAGGACACCAGTGCCGCATTCCGCAAAATCATCGATCGGCCCCACGGCATCGTCCTGGTGACCGGCCCCACCGGCTCCGGCAAGAGCACCACGCTTTATAGCGCCCTCAACGAAATCAAGGACGACACACTCAAGATCATCACGGTCGAAGATCCGGTCGAGTATCATCAAGACGGCATCAGCCAAATCCAGGTGCATCCGAAAATCGGCCTCACGTTCGGCCATACGCTGCGCAGCATCCTCCGCCATGACCCGGACGTGGTGCTCATCGGTGAAATTCGCGACATGGAGACGGCCGAAAACGCCATCCAGGCATCTTTGACGGGCCACTTGGTGTTCAGCACGCTGCACACCAACGATGCGCCCAGCGCGTTCACGCGTCTGATCGACATGGGCGTTGAGCCGTTCCTGGTGTCGTCGACGGTGGAAGGCGTCATGGCGCAGCGTTTGGTTCGCATCATCTGCAAGGAATGCAAGGAGGAATACGAACCGCACCATCCGGATTTGCCGACCGATTTTCCGGGGATGAAGGAGAATCAACCGCCAAAGAAGCTGTGGCGGGGGGCCGGTTGCCGGAAATGTCATCAGACAGGCTACAAAGGGCGATTGGGCATCTTCGAACTAATGGTGACGGGCGACAATATCAAGGAAATGGTCATGCAACGGACGAACTCGCACGTCATCCGCGCCGAAGCCCTCAAACGCGGCATGATCACCCTCCGCCAAGACGGTTGGCGCAAGGTGCTAAGGGGAATGACGACGATCGACGAAGTAGCCCGCGCGACGGCAGCCGACTTTAGTTGAAAAATTCAACTAGGCTAAGGGAAATGACTACGCTCGCTTCAGCGTCAATTGTTTCGTTCGAACTTCTGCATTCCTAATTCTAACTACTGTATTTTTTTACAATGCCTGATTTTGCCTTCAAAGCCCTGTCCAGCGCCGGTCAACGCAGCGATGGCACGCTCACCGCCAATAGCGAGCGCGAGGTGATGACCATCCTCGATGGGCGCGGCTTGTTTCCCGTTGAAATCGCGATGGTCAAGAACGCGGCCGTCGCGACGAAGGGCGGCCGGAAGGTCAAAACCCGCCACATGGCGACCTTCTTTTCCCAGCTTGCCGACCTCTTGCGCGCCGGCGTCCCACTCTTGCGCAGCCTGGAAATCCTGGAACGCCAGCGGTTCCAAGCAGCCCTCAGCGAGATTCTGAAAGAGATCCACGTCAAGGTCGCCGACGGCACCAGCCTCGCCGACGCCATGGGCGAATATCCGCGCACGTTCAACGATCTGAGCGTCAGCATGGTCCGCGCCGGCCAGGAAGGCGGTTTTCTCGAAGATGTGCTCGAACGCATCGCGATCTTCACCGAGCACCAGGAAGACTTGAAGTCCAAGGTCATCGGCGCGATGGCCTATCCCATCTTCCTGCTCGGCTTCGGCCTGCTCGTCCTGAACGTCCTCGTCATTTTCTTCGTCCCCAAGTTCGAGCCGATCTTCAAACGGCTTCAGGAAAAGAACGAAATGCCGGCCGTCACGGAAGTCCTCCTCGGCGTCAGCTACGTCATGCGCGGCTACGGCTGGATCATCCTTCTCGGGGTCATCGCGTTGGTCGTCGGCATCCGCATGTGGGCGCGCACTCCGGGCGGCCGCATGTCCCTGGATCGTTTCCGGCTCAACATGCCGCTTGTCGGCAACGTGTATCTGAGCTTCGCGCTGTCCCGCTTCACGCGCATCCTGGGAACCTTGCTCCGCAACGGCATCCCCATTTTGCAGGCCCTGCGCATCGCCAAGGACTCCACCGGCAACCGCGTTTTGAGCCAGGCCATCGAGGACGCGGCCGAAAACGTGACCGCCGGCAACTCGCTCGCCAAGCCTTTCAGCGAGTGTCCCTATTTCCCGCGCGACGTCGTGGAGATGGTGTCCGTCGGCGAGGAAAGCAATCAGCTGGAGAAAGTGCTTCTCGACATCGCCAATGCCCTGGAGAAACGCACGGCTCGGCAACTGGAGTTGTTCGTCCGACTGCTGGAGCCCTTGATGCTGATGGTGATGGCGGGTTTCACGTTGTTCGTGGTCGCCGGCTTGTTGCTTCCCGTGTTCAAAATGGGGTCCGCGCTATGAAAACGACACGGCGAGCCAGAAGCGTCAAACGACACGGCGAGCCAGGAGCGTCAGCGACTGGAGTACGCTTTGACGGGTAGACACTCCGGTCGCTGACGCTCCCGGCGCGCCGGATACGGTACAAAAATTCATTGTTCCTTAATTAGAAAAGGTTTACGCTGAGACGATGGATAAGAAGTGTTTTGAAAGGGACCTAGTCATGCTCGTTCGGAATCAGAATCGTCGCATCGCACGCAACGCCTTCACGCTCATGGAAATGATGGTCGTGGTGGCAATTATCGTCGTCTTGGGCGGCATCGCCGTCGTGGCCATGCAGACTTTCAGCGACCGCGGCAACGAAGCGAAAGCGGCCGCCGCCGTTAAGCAAATTGACGAGGCGGTCTTCTATTACCAGCTGGAGCACAAGACCTATCCTCCCAGCCTGGAAGCGCTAACGCAGCCTGATATCTTTGGCAAAACGTACCTGAAGATGGAAGCGCTGGTCGCTCCTTGGGCGGGCGCGCAGTATCAAGTCGATGCCAACGGCCCGCGCAACCATGCACTCAATCAAGAAAAGCCCGACATCTTCATCGTCCATCCCAGCGGGAAGTACATGTGGGGCAATTGGGCGACCGGAAAACTGGCCATGGGTAGCTAAACGACCCCATGACAAACTAGGAAAAAGTCGACGCCTCGTTTATCGCATTATCTAGGAACCTCCCATGAACCCGCGCCAAGGCTATACCTTGCTGGAACTGATGCTGGTTCTGGCATTGATCGTCGTTGCCGCGGGAATCACGTTTTCCCTCGCGGATGTGCTGCTCAACAGCAACAAAGCCGCCGCCTCCCAGGATCAGATCCGCGCGGCCTTGGTGAAGTTGCGCAGCCGGGCGATGGCCGAGGGACGCGCCTACACGTTCCAGGTGATGAACAACGCCGGACAGTACAAGATCGCCCCCGACGTGGAATCGGAGTTGACCGCCAACAGTGAGGATCCGCCGTATCAGCAAGAGACGAATCTGCCCGAGGGCGTTCTCTTCGTCAAACAGAAGGAATCACTCTACGGCAAGACGGCTCCCCTGGGCGGCTCGACCTACGAAACCGCCGTGATCTTTCACCCTGACGGCACCGCCTCGGCGGACGCGCTGCTCATTTTCGGCGTCCAGGGCCAAACCGCGCGGGCCATCCGGATTCGCGGTTTGACCGGTTCGATTCAGCAATTCGACCTCAATGGACAGGAGGTCCAGCCATGAGAATCTCCCATCGTCACGGCAAGCGAAAGGCTTTGACCTTGCTGGAAGTCGTGACCGCCCTGGCTATCTTCATGGGCGGGGTATCGGCGTTGTATCAGCTAATTCAAAACGCTTCGTACCGGGCGATCCGCGTCGACTGGAAAGCGCAGGCCAGTTTGCGCTGTCAAAGCAAGATGGCGGAATTGACGGTCGGCGTCCAGGCGCTCGAATCGACGGATATGCAGCAGTTTGAAGATGACGAAGCGTGGCAATGGCGGACCCAGGTCGATGAGGAATTCGCGGGCCTTTACCGGGTCTACGTGGAAGTACAACGGGAATTGCCCAACGGCGAAGTCATCAAGTCCGATCTGACGCAAATGTTGCTTCCGCCCACGATGCGGGGCAGTTCCCTGGATGTCGCCAGCACGCCGGGCGCGACAACTACCACGCCGCCCGCTACGAAGAGTTCGAGCGACATGAGCACGGGATCCACCGGATCGACGACTGGCACGGGGGCCACCGGCGCGACCGCGCCGGCGGCGCCCATGACGACAACGCCCGCCGCGCCGATGGGGGGAGGTATGAAGCGATGATAACTGCCCGCCTTCGCCGCGCGCCGCGACCCGCCTTTACTTTGTTGGAAGTGATTTTGGCCCTTTCGATCGGGGTGGTATTGCTGGGCGCGCTTTACTTTGTGCTTTCCGCCCAGGTGCGCCTGACTCAAGCGGGACGCGACCTGCTCGACGATAGTACGATTACCCGCGCGGTGTTCACCCGCATCAGCCAAGATATTCAGTCCACACTCGCCCCGCACGATTTTCGCGTTCTCCCCGATTACGCCGCGCCGCCGACCGAGGAAACTACCGACGGTTCAACAACCGATTCCGGAACGACCGACTCGGGCTCGACCGACTCGGGCTCGACCGATTCGGGCACGACCACGGACGGCGGAACAACCGCATCCGAGCCGATGAAAACGACCACAACCACGGTGCGCAACACGGTCGACTTCAACATCGGCGTGGAAGGCGGCGAGGACTACCTGATCTTAACCGTGGGCAAGGCACAACGTCTGGACGGCGATGCGTCGCCCGCCGAATCGTCCGGTCTACGCCGCATTCTTTATTGGATCGTGCCCGGCGAGAAGGGCGGCCTCGCGCGGTACGAAATCAAAAACGCGACCGGGGACGAGGTCAAGATGATGCCGGCGGACGTGCCCGACCCTGAAAACAAGGTGATCGCTCCCGAAGTCCTCGGTCTGGCGTTTGAGTATTTCGATGGAACCGGATTCTCATCGTCCTGGCGCGGTTCCGACCCCGCGGGCGATCTGAATAACCCCATCGGACCGCCGTCGGCGATTCGCGTATCCTTGCAGATCCGCAAAAGCGGAGCGCAGCCAACGCCGGACGGCGAGGCGCGGACAATCCAAATGCAACACGTCATCGCGATTCCAACGGGCAACCACTTCCCTCAGGGAGATTCCTAAGCATGCGCTTGCATTGGGAAAATACCGGCCTTGGTCGTCGGAAACGCTCCGGCATCGTATTGCTCGCGGTGCTCGTCGTGCTCGTGCTTTTGTCGCTGGCCGCCTACCAGTACACCGACCTGATGATGGCGGAGTACCAGGCCAATGAAAACTACCATACCGTGGCGCGCGTGAAGGGCTTCGCGGAATCCGGCGTACATTACACGGCCGCGCTTTTGAGCAACCCCGAGCACTGGGAGAACATCCTCAGCAACAATCCGTTCGACAATGAGGATGTTTTCGGCGCGGTGCCTGTAATGGGGGGAAACGGAGCGCCCGCCGGCTATTTCAGCCTGATCGCGCCTCTAAACCCGGATGACGGCGGTTCCGGCGGCGCCCATCGCTACGGCGTCACTGACGAAACAGGCAAGATCAACATCAATGCCCTCATGAAACGCGACCCCAGCGGAGATCAGCTTTTCGAGATTTTGAAAAAACTGCCCAACATGAACGACGACATCGCTGCCTCCATCGTCGACTGGGTGGACGACAATACCGACGTCTACGGTTCGGGACAGGGCGCCGAGGATTACAGCGGCAGCGGCTATCGCGCGAAAAACGGCCCCCTGGACAGCCTGGAGGAATTGCTGCTGGTGCGCGGCGTGACGGAAGACTTGCTCTTCGGCAGTGATGTCAATCGCAACGGCGTGCAGGATCCCGGCGAGGGCAACGGCGGCGGCTTCGAGCGAGGTTGGTCGGCGTTCTTAACGCTGCATAGTCGCGAACAGACTCTGAACAATCGCTCGCTGCCGCTCACCTATGTGAATCAAGACGATCTGGCGACGCTATACGAGAATCTACTCGACTTGGAGGTGTCGGAGGATTTGGCGAAATTCGTGATTCTCTACCGCCAATATGGGCCCGCAAGCAAGTCCGGCGGCAGCCAATCCATCGGCCGGACAATCGCATCGTTGTTTAAGCGAGGCACTGGCAAATCGGGTGGTTCCTCCAGCACGCCGACCCCCGTGCCCGGGAATTTGGCGGACTTCGAACCCAACTTCGACAAGTTAGGCGGCCGACAGATTCGTTCACTATTCGACCTAGCGGACGCGCAGGTATCGGTGCCGGGAAAATCCTCAAAGGAACCCGCAACGTTGTACGACAGTCCGATTCTCGATCAAAGCATGCGCGCGGAATTGTTGCCGCAGTTGTTCGAGGCGGCGACGCTCTTCGAGGAAACGGACATTCCGGCGCGGATCAACATCAACACGGCGCCGCGCGAAGTGCTCGCGACCTTGCCCGAGTTGACACAGGCGGACGTCGATGCCATCGTCAACCTGCGCCCCAAGTACTCGTCGGCGGAAGCGCCCTCGAGCAGTTATCAAACGCCCTCCTGGCTGCTTTTGGAAGCGGGGCTGAAGGCGGATACGTTGCGTCGGATCGAGAAGCTCGTCACCACGCGCTCGCAGGTGTTTCGCGTGCAAGTGTTGGGCTATGTCGACGAGAAAAAAGGGCCGGCCGCACGCGTGGAAGCGGTTATCGACACGAACGGCGGCAGGCCTCGAATAATCGCGTGGCGCGATCTTTCGGAATTGGGAAGAACCGCTCGGTAACGCGAGGAAACGACTCGAATCCGCGAATGGAACTGACTCTTTGGACAGCGCGACGTTAGGCGCCCGTGTTTATCCGGAGCCGCGTCTGGAAGAGGTGAAGCCTTGGCACGATTTATCGCACTGGACTTGGATCAACGGCAATTGCATGTCCTGTCCGTCAGCACGGGCAGGGGAGGCAGCCGTTTCGAACAAGTATTATCTCATGCATTTCCGGAAGATTTGACGCCTTCCTCAGGCGAGAGCCTGGGCAAAGCACTGCGCGACGCGCTCAAACAGTTGGGGGTGCAGCCTGCCCCAATGATCGCGTGCGTGGGACGAGACCGCGTCATCCTGAAGGAGGTGCGCTTCCCTGGGGTTCCGAAGAACGAGGAGGCGGCGCTGGTTCGCTTCCAGGCTTCCAAGGAATTGACGGAAGCGCCGTCGGAAGTCGTCATCGATTACTTGCTGCTTTCCGAAGCCGGCGTCCCGGGGCCGCGCCTGGCGATGGCCATGGTCGTTCGCCGCGACTTGATCCAGGCAATGAACGCCGTGGCGCGGGCCATCGGCGTGAAATTGGTCGGGGTGCTGCCGCGCCCAGTCGCGATGGCGGCGGCGCTGGATCGCGCCAAGGCGTCCAATCCGGGTGAAAGCGCGGCGGTGGTCAACTTGAACGACCGTTGGGCGGAGTTCTGCGTTATTCGCGACGGCAAACCGCGCTTCTCGCGATCCTTGTTGACCACGGCAACCTTGATGCAGGACGTCAAGCGCAGCCTGATGCTTTACGCGGCCCAGGAAGGGGAAGAGGAGCTCCCCCAGGTGCTTTACCTGGGCGGCCGGCCGACGCCGGATGTTTGCGAGGCCTGGCGCAGCGCGGTGGGACTTAAGGTACAGGGATTGGACCCGTTCGAGCAAGGCGATAAGACGCCGCCGGACGCGGAGCGCGGCGCGTACTTGGCGGCGACCGGTTTGGGGCATCTTGCGGCTTCCTTTCCGAATTGGTCCGTGAATTTCGCGCGGCCCAAGGAAAGCGGACCGGCGCGCAGCGAAAGCCGACGCAAGAATATGGTGCTTTCGGGAATCGGCATCGGCCTGGTCGCGCTGCTTTTCTTGGCGGGATTCGTCTACGTCTTGATGCGCCGCGGCGAAGTGGACGCGCTGCGGGCCCAGGAACAAGATCTGGAAGTGAAGATCAAGGACTATGGGCAAGACAAGCCCACCGTGAATGCGCTGCGGGAATGGGACGCGGGAACGGTCTCCTGGCTTGACGAACTCTATGACATCGGCGCCACCTTTCCGCACGTAAAGGGCGTACGCATCAATCAGGTCAACGCAACGACGCTCGTCCGCAAAGGGCCGGCCGACAAGTATTCCGGACGGATCATGGTCCACGGCTTCGTGCCCCGCGACAAGACGAATTTAGTGAACGAATTCGTGCAAACAATGATGGCGACGCCGCGCGGCCTCCAATCCAAGATCCCCGGCAAAAAGGCCGAACAGTCCGTTCTCGTCGCGGTGCAAAACACCAAGCCGGCAGCCGACGGCTCGCAGGAATTTCAACTCAAGATTGATGTGGCCAAGCACATGCCGCCTGAATTTCAGGCGTTGCTGCCCACTCCCAAGACAAGTCCCACGGTCAGCACCAAGGGAAGCACCAAGGGCAGTTCCAAGGGCGCCCGAACTTTCACTAAACCGGCGGCGAAAAGCGCCCCGGCCGAGGAGACCGAAGAATGACGCAACGTGAACAGGGAATGCTCAAAGTGCTCCTGGGAATCCTGGGCGTCGTGGTCGTCGGCGGGGCGTTCTATTTCGCCCTGTTGCGCCCGCTGGCCACGCTTTCTCAGGAAGAGGAGCAGGTGCAGGACTCGCTCGGCAAGAAAGAGATGATTCTGCGTTCGCTCATCACGGATCGCAAGCTGATTCACCTGGCTAGGGAACGCAGTCTGCCGGTGCAACCGCATCAGGCCGCCATCGAATATGGCGACTATTTGCGGGCGCTTTTGAAAAACGCGGGCCTTGTGGATGTCAATTTCCAGGGACCGACGAATCTCGATACCAAACCGCTGGGAACCGGCGCCGGCGCCAAGGCCAAGAAGGCGACGCAAACCGTCATCAATTTCACGGTGCGCGCCAAGGGTAATTTTGGCCAAGTGGTCAAGACGCTTGAATCGATGCAGACCACGCCGGTCATGCACCGCGTCAAGAAACTCTCGCTCGATCGCATCGACATGAAAGACACCGAGGGCCGCCTCAGCGTGAACTTGGAAGTGGAAGCGCTGATCCTGCACAACATCCCTTCGGATCACAAACCGACGCTGACCGCGACGCCCAAGATGGATCCGCCGGGAACGAATGCGAGCCGGGAATACGCGATGTTGAGCAAGCGAAATTTCTTCCTGGGATACATTCCGCCAGCCCCGCCGCCTCAAGTCGCGAAAGCCAAGAAAGACGAAACGCCCGAAGTCCCGGAGGATCCGCCGGATCCGTTCGACGTGCGTGAATACGTCCGTCTGGAGCATACGATTCCCAGCAATGAGGAAGCGTATTTCCGCAACGTCGCCACGGCCGACGGGGCGATTCGCATTCGCCCGACGCCGGGATTCAGCACGATCAAGATTTACAACGAGAACCGTAAGCGCGTGCTGGTGCAGGGCAAGGTGCTGCGCGTCGATCAGCGCGACGTTTATTTTTCGGTCGGGGAGGATATTTATGGCTGGCACATTGGGCACTCGATCGCCCAAGCGATGCGCAGGCCGCTCTCGACTGCGGAGTTGCGCGAAATTGGCCTCTTGAAGGCGGAGAAAAAGACCACCAAGACGGCTGGGGAAACGCCGGCAAGTGAGGAAGCCGCCGGTCCCTAAAAGCCGACCGGCATTCGCGCAAAATGTGGAAGATTAAAAGATTAAATCTACTCGACAGGAGGCAACTTCGACTTTATTTATTTTGCAGAATGTCCTATGGACCCGTCCCACAGCTATTCAAGACGGGGAGTCCGGGTTCGCGTTAGCATGCGAGTCTTTGGGGAAACACGCGAAACCGGTAAATTGGGGATATCACCCGCTAGTTTCGGGGGTCAACATGACAATGATCAGATTCAGACATAGTGCGACCGTCCTGGTCTTGGGCGTAATGAGCCTGGGATTTGGCCTGTCCCATTCGATGGGGCAGGACAAGAAGGAACCGGACGAGAAATCCAAGGCCGGAGAAACCGTAAAAGCAAAAGAGAAACAGCTTCTCTTTGAGATGAGGGCCAAGCCCTGGGAACAGGTGATCGAGTGGCTCGTGGACCAGACGGGCACGCCGTTCGTCTCGGAGATTAAACCGCCCACAAGCTCGTTCACCTTCATCGCGCCCCGCATCGCGGGGAAGCCGAAGTTGTACACGATCCCCGAGATCATCGACATCATCAATGAGGGCCTGCTGGCGAAGAACTTCCGCCTGCATCGAAGTGAATCTTCTTTCAAGCTTTTCGCCGCGGACATGAAGATTCCGTCGCACGAGGTTCCGCTCGTTTCGCTGGACGCTTTGCGCAATGATTACGGATCTACCCAGATCGTGCAGGTGAATTACAGGCTCAAGAAAGTGGAGCCCGATGACATCGCCGGCGAAGTGAAGAAGCGGATGGGGCCGTTCGGCGAGGTGACCGCGCTCACCAAGTTCGGCAGCCTGCTCATGCAGGACACGGCCGGCAACCTCCGGCGCATCGTCGAGTTGATTGACGACTACGAGAAGAGCGAGGAAGGCACCAGCGATACGTTCTCCTATCGCTGCAGGTACGTCCGCGCCAGCGAGGCGGCGGCCCTTTTGAAAGAGTTCCTCGGAAATCCCCAGGAAATCATCAAGACAACCACGCCCGGCGGATCAGGCGGCGATCGGCGCGGCGGCGACTCCAAAATAACCTCGACCAAAGTGCGCATGCACCAAATCACGAGCGACGATCGCACCAATACGGTGTATATCAACGGCCCGGCGGACAAAACCGCTCAAGCGAAAGCCGTACTCGCCAAACTCGACGTACCGGCGTACCCTGGCGCTACGGAACTCGAAGTAGGCGCGCCCCTGGTCTTGCAACAGTACCCCGTAAAGGGGAACGCGGACGCCACGGTGAAGATGATTTCCGAGATTCACAAACCGTCGGCGACCTTCAAAATCTGGGCGACGAGCGCGTCGCAGATTACCGTTTATGGCACGCCGGGGGACCAGTCGACCGTCTCCGCGATGATTCGCGGCGGCGGCATCCCCAGCGTCACGGAATTGGTCCAACTCTCCGTGCTGGATGCGGCGCGACTGGCGGAAACGCTCAAGGCGATGTTCGGCGGCGACGTCAAAACCGGCGGGCCGTACATCGAAGCCGACGGACTGCGCAACAGCATCATCGTCAAAGGGAATGCCGACCAGGTAAAGGAGGTCAAGGAGGCCATCCGCGCCTTGGAGGTTTCCCCGCTCAGCTTGAGCGGCAACGTGCGAATCATCGGCCTGGAAAAAGGCGGCGCGGGCACGCTCGGCGAAGCGATCGAACGCATTTTCCCCAAGATGCGCGACAATCCCTTCCTGCTGATTCGTCCCGGCGCGGCCGAACCCGTGCCTATGATCCCCAAAGCCATTCCCAAGGCGCCGGCCAAGGACACGAAACCGATCGCCGCTCCCAGGAAGCTGGTCCCTGTCTTGCATGAGGCGGGCGACAAGGGCGGTCTGGTCGATCCGACCAAAGACAAGGCAAAGCCCAAGTCGAAGTCCCCTCCGGTTACGATCACCGCCTTCGGCACGAAGCTGATCGTCACCAGCGAGGATATGGAAGCCTTGGCCCTTGTCACCGAATTGGCTCGGCTTCTCACCGCGCCCCCTCCGGAAGGCGGCGGCGATTTCGAAATCATTCGCCTTAAGAACGCCAACGCCATCGACGCGGCTCGTTTGCTCGATGAAGCTTTCAACGGCCCCAAGAGCACGGGCGGCGGCGGGCGCGGCGGACCGAGCGGCGGCGGTGGTGGCGGGCTCACGGGCGGCATCGCGGGAATGATGCTTTCCGGCCTGGGTCTGAGCGGCGGCGGTTCCAGCGGCGGACGCGTGGAACGCATTCGCATCGTGGCGGACTCGGCGACGAACACCTTGCTCGTTAAGGCCAGCCCCCTCGACATGCTGACTCTGCACAACCTGCTCACCAAGGCCATCGATCGCGGCGACAGCGAAAGCGGCGCCCTCATCGGCACGCACATCATCGGCCCGTTGCAAAACGCGGCGGCCAGCGACGTGGCAACCATCATTCGCGACGTTTATAAGGAAGCGATGACCAAGTCGTCCGGCTCATCGAATTCCGGAGGCTCCCCTATCGGCTTCCCGTTTGGCCCGCGGCCTTCGGACGGCGGCGGATCGTCCAGCAAGGCCGCCGCGCTTTCCGTCGGCGTCGACGATAAAACGAACAGCCTTGTCGTGGCGGCCACGCAACCCTTGTTCGAGGACATCAACAAGCTGGTCAAGGAACTTGATACTGCGGCAGGGTTATCCAACACCTCCGTCAAGGTAATCCCCATCAAGGGCATCGACCCGAACGTGATCCAACAAGCGATGGACGCGCTGCAAGGCCGGACGACATCGTCGTCGACGCGCCGTTCCAGCACGGACGGCGGATCTGGGTTCGGCGGCGGCGCGGGCGGGGCGGGTTTCAGCCGTCCCTTCGGCGGCATCGGCGGATTCGGCGGCGGCAGCGGGCTTCCGGGAGGCGGCCGCTTCCCGCCCGGCGGCGGCTTCACGCCGGGAGGCGGTGGATTCACGCCCGGCGGCGGTGGGCGCACAGGCGGCGGCACAGGCGGCCGGCGCGGAGGCGGTGGCCGAATGAGTATGGCCGTGCCCCCTGGAGGACCGGATTTTTTCGCGCCACGGGTCATGGATGACCCTGAAGCAGTGCTCTTCGATCCCCGAGCCGAACACTTCGTTTCCGCGGACATCGGCTACTTTGCAACGACGCCCCCCAGTGAAATGGTCCGACCCGCCAGCACCGCCCTGTTAGCGCAGGGCGAGCCCAAGGCGGGCGGCGAACCGGAAAAGAAAATCGACGGCCCGGTCGCCCCCATGGGCGGCCCGAAGGCCGGCTTCCAGATCGATCCCAAGAAGCCGTTCGATTCCGTTCCCTTCCCGCGCCTTCCCATCACGGTGGAGGCGCTGGAGGAATTGGGAGTCATCATCCTGCGGGCGAGCAACCCCAAGGATCTCGAAGCGGCAATGGAAATCATCCGCTACATCCAACAATTCGCGGAGACGGCCGAGATCGAGATTCGCATGGTGCCTCTGCAGCAGGCGGATCCGCTCGTCGTCACCAATATCCTCAATCAACTCTTTCAACGCGTGGTGATCGGACCGCGAGCCACAACCTCGGTCGCAGGCGCCGCAAGGCCGACGGTCACTCCCGGCGGAGCGCCCGGAACGCAGCCGACAGTCACTCCGGCCAACCCGACCGCGGTCAATCTTGTGCTCATACCCTTGCCGCGCCAAAGCGCGATCTTGGTGGCCGCGTCCAAGGCACGCATCGACGACGTCATAAAGGAAATCCGCAGGCTGGACGTTCCGGTCGCTGTGGAAAGTCAAGCGCAGCCCTTCGTCTTGAAGCGGGCGCCCGCGAACCGGGTTGCCCAGTTGATTTCCAGCTTCTACCAGTCGCGTAACCCGCTTGAAGGAACGCAGAACCTGATCCGGGTCACATGGGACGACGCGACCAACACGGTGTTCGTGCAGGCGTCGCCGGCGGACATGGTGGAGATTCGCTCCTTGATCGGGCATATGGACACGTCGGCGCCTGGCCCGACTAATGACCTCAAAATCATCCAGTTGAAAAGCGCGGTCTCCGACGACCTCGCGAATATCATCACGCGGGCCATCGCGGATACCTTCACCGGCACCGGCACGGGTGGAGCCGGCGGCTTGGGCGGCGCCGGCGCCTTGGGCGGCGCGCCCGGCGGCGGACTGGGCGGCGGCGGCTTGGGTGGAGGCGGCCTGGGCGGTGGAGGACTAGGCGGTGGTCTTGGCCAAGCCGGCGGGCTCGGCGGGCAGAATACGCTCGGCCGACAAACCAAGATCGCCAACCTTAAATTCGTGCTCAGCGACAAGCTAGGCAAAGTCTTTGAGTCAGGCGTGCTTTCCGACATCCGCATCACCTCGGACGCGCGGACCAATCGACTGATCATCATGGCGCCCGAAAAGACCATGCCCTTGCTGTTGGCATTGATCCAGGAGATGGACGCGCCGCCCCTGGCGCGATCGGAGATCAACATCTTCACGCTCAAGCGTGCGGATGCCACGCAGACGGCTCTAACCCTTCAGCGTCTGTTCTTGGGTTCGGGCGGGCTGGGCACGCAAGCTGGACAGGCCGGCGGCGGACTTGGCGGCGGCGGTTTAGGCGGCGGCGGCCTGGGCGGCGGAGGACTCGGCGGCGGCGGCTTGGGCGGAGCCACGCTCGGCCAACCTCGGCCCTTGCAACTCACTCTCACCGGCGCCCCGGTGCCGGGCGCTCCTTTGGTCGACTTGCGCCTAACAGTCGACGACCGCACCAACAGCCTCGTCGTCGCGGGCAGCCGCAACGACCTGGACATTATCGAGGCGATCATCAATCGGCTCGAAGACGCGGACACGCAGTATCGCCGCAACTTCGTCTACAGGCTGCGTAACGCGCAAGCAGCCGATGTGGCGGCTTCGCTGACCGATTTCCTCTCGAAGTCGATCAACATTCTCAAGGCCAGCGGCCAAAACACGTTCTTCACGTCTTTGCAACAAGAAGTGGTCATCACGCCGGATCCGATCAGCAACACCTTGCTGATCAGCGCCTCGCGGGATTACTTCGACGACATCATGAAGATCGTACAGCAACTGGATGCATTGCCGCCGCAGGTGGTGATTCAGGTGCTGGTCGCCGAGGTGAACCTTTCAGATAACGCCGAGTTCGGCGTGGAGATTGGCTTGCAAACTCCGATTATCTTTAACCGCGGCATCGACGCGACGACGGGGGCATTGGGATCGTTCTTGACGCCGGAGGGCGCCACGGTCAACTCCTCGGGTTTCAACTTCAACAGCACTTCCCCGCTTCCCAACGTGAATCCGGCTTTTGGCCCGCGGACCGTGGGATTCCAGGGACTGGGCAATCTCGGCGTGGGCCGGATCAGCCCGACGGGCAACGTGGGCGGCTTCGTCTTCTCCGCGGCGAGCGACTCGTTCAACTTGCTGATTCGGGCGCTCAAGGTGCAAAGCCGACTCGACATTTTGAGCCGGCCGCAGGTGATGACATTGGACGGCCAATCCGCACGGATCGCCGTGGGCCAGGACGTACCGTTCTTGTCGAGTTCGACGATCACGGGGAATGGGCTCGCGCAGCAGAGCATCGACCGCAAAACGGTGGGTGTCTTGTTGGAAGTGACGCCCAAGATCAATCCGGACGGCACGGTGCTGTTGCGGGTGATTCCCGAGATCTCAAGCGTTGTGCCGCAGCCGATTCTCTTGGGCAACGGCGTCATCGGCACGGCGTTCAACATTCAGCGCATCGAAACGACCGTGACCGCCTACGACGGCGAAACGGTGGCGCTGGGCGGACTCATCACCAAGATCGACTCGAAGTCCGAGAACAAGATTCCCTGGCTAGGCGACCTGCCGGGCGTGGGAGCCCTGTTCCGGTATCGCACCAACAGCAAGGCCAAGCGAGAGTTGATCGTCATCATGACGCCGCATATCGTCCGCTGCCGGGCCGACGCGGAGCGAGTCCTCGCCGAGGAAGCCCGCCGCATGGACTGGGTATTGGGCGACGTGTACAAGATGCATGGGCATGACGCGCAGCATATCTTTGGCCCGGCGGGAGCGCCCGGGGGCAAGGGAGTATTGCCCGGCCCCGTGCCGCCGACGACGGGACCGACTCATCCCATGGGTACGATTCCCGGATTCGTTCCGGAAACGGCGCCGTCGCCGCGGATCGTTCCCAAAACGACCGGCGCCGTTACCTCGCCGATCATCGTAAACACCGCGGCCACGAAACTGCCGGCCCCGACGCCGTTTTATCCCGCCGCGGCCACGCTCATCCCGACGCCGGTGCCCGCGACCGTGCCCAACATCGTCGACCTCCCTGCGGGAATGTTTCCCGCGGCGGGATCGACGCCGATCAAACCCGCGCCGATTCCGGTTCCGCCTATGACCGGGCCGACCCTGCCGCCGACGACCTCTCTTGCGCCGGCCCAACCGACGGGAGTGCTCGATCCGGCGATGCTGAGTTCGGTGGACGCCTGGACGAAGGGCATTCCGATTCCGGGTAAAGACAGCCCCATCGCGACCAATCGCGTCTTCACGAGTCACTATCCGACGATCACGTCACGAAGCGGAACGACGCGAACGGTCATCGGTCCGGTCGGTCCTTCCTCATCCTTGTCCCATGGAAGGGAGAACATCTCATGGCCAACCCCGCGTTGACCTCTTCGGCGGTTGCGGTTCGGTCAGGAAACTGCCTAGTGGCGACAGGGACGAAGGCGCTGCTGATGGGCGCGTTTACCCTGTCGCTGGCGGGATGCGTGACAACGGAGAATTGGATTGCGTCGCGCATGCCGACGACGCCACACAAAGGTACGGCCGTAAGCGAGGTTTCCATGATCTGGAGGGGCCTCGCGGTCACGCAAGACTCGGTGAACGGGGGCCGTCCTCTACCGGGCATCGCGGGCCGCATGTATCTCATCGGCCCGGATCTGGGAACGCCCTTGCTTTGCGAGGGCAAGGCGGTTATCGACCTGTACCATCCCAACGAGCAGGGGAAAATGCAAATCCTGGAACGCTGGGAAATCGATTCGGCGACCCTGCAACGGCTCGCGCGTAAGGACGTCATTGGCGACGGGTATACGCTGTTTCTGCCCTGGTCCACGTATAACCCGAGCATTGTCCAGGGGCAGATGCGCGTGACGTTCCTCCCCGCAAGTGCGGCCAACCCTGTGTACGGTCCACCGACAATGGTGAATATTCGGCCCGCCGCGCCGATTCCCATCCAGGAGCAACGGATCGTGGAGCCAAAGGTGCCCACGCCGTAAACCAAGCGAGAATTTGCCGACCAATGAAGTGGGCGCCCCAAGTCAGCAGTGGTTACTTTGGGTGCCATGCCCACGGCTTTGCGTGGGCATGCAGGGACAATATCCCAGGTCTAGGGCTATTGGCATGGCCGCATCTCAACACCGCATGCCCACGCAAAGCCGTGGGCATGGCACCCGGCAAGAGACTCGCAGCCGTGGCAGGCTCTTTGGTAATCCAAAGGGCGTGCGGTCCGGGCTGCTGCCGCACGCCCTCGGAGTACCGAGAGCGTGCCACACGGCGCCAGCCGGCGAAGCTCTGCCCCTTCGTGCCTTTTGGGCTTGCCCCATTTATCAGAAAAAAGTACCAATATTAAGCGATGATTAGAATCATCAATCCGACTGTTTCCGACGATCTCCGCCATGGCCGCGGACTCGCGCTCGACTTGGGCGCCGGACGCCGTGCGCGCGCCGGGTATTACGGCGTCGACCACATCGAACTGCCGGGGATCGATATCGTGGCGGACCTGAATCGTCCGCTGGAAGGTCTGCCCGACAATTGCGCCGATTCCGTGTCCACATGCCATGTGCTGGAGCATGTGCCGGATTTCTTGGGGCTTCTATCGGAGATCCATCGCATCACGCGCCCCGGCGGCCTCATCGAGGTCGTGGTGCCGCATTTTTCCAATCCCTATCACTATTCCGACCCGACGCATGTGCGGACGTTCGGGCTGTATAGCTTCTTCTATTTCGCGGACGAAGCCAATCAGCCTCGCCGCAAGGTGCCGAATTTCTATTTGCCGATTCGGTTTCATATCGAAAAAGTGTCGGTCCGGTTGCTGACGGGAAGCTTACTGAGCAAGCCGTTGGTGCGGACGGTCGACTTTCTGGTGAATCGATCAACGTGATTGCTGGATTGGTTCGAACGCCGCTTATGCCGTTTGTTTCCGGCGGAAAGCATTCACTACGTCCTGCGTCCAATCAAGGACCAAGCGACAACGTCGCTGGCCGCATGACGCCCCGTAGGACAGGCTTCCAGCCTGTCCATGTTCTCGCAGCGCCCCGAACAAACGCAACAGACAGGCTGGAAGCCTGTCCTACGGGAGCGTTGTGTTACACCGTGCCGAGCAAATCGCCCAGCAGATTATCCTGCGGGTAGCTGTGCCCCAAGTGCTGCCGGAAACCTTCGGCGAAGGCGACGCCGCGTCCCTTGGCGCGTTCCTGTCCCCAAGAACGCATGGCTTCGAGATATTGATCCATGCCATGGTGCTTCATCAGCCAATCGCGCTGGCTGGCGTGGGCCGCGAGCATGTCGGCTTTCACGTCGATGACGGCGCTAATGTCCACGCAGAAAGCGGGTGGAATGTCGCGGCCCAAGGGATCTTTGCCTTCCAGCGGATCGCAGTAATAAAGGTGGGGAATATGACCCAGCGGCGCCCCTAGCTTTCGGGCGGCGAGGAAGTTGGGAATCGGCGCCGCGAAGGCCGCGGCGCGGGTGATGGTGCTGGTTTGCTCATGGTCGAGCATGTAGTCGCTCGGACTGTGCGTGAAGAGGATGCTCGCGCGCGTTTCGCGGATGAGCCGGGTCACTTTTTCCAGGGGCGCCTCGCCATAGACGACGAGAAGATCGCGCTCCTCCAAGCAGTGATACGTGGCGCCGATCAGCGCGGCGGCGGCCGCGCCTTCACGCCTGCGAATTTCGCTGATGGTCTGACCGTCTTGTTCGACGCTGCCGCAGTCGCCGGGCGTCATCGAGGCGATATGCACTTCGTAACCGTGTTCGCGTTTCAGGCGGATGAGTGTGCCCGCCAGAAGAAACTCGGCGTCGTCCGGATGGGCGAGGATGGAGAGAGCTACCTTTTGCATGGTACGATCCGGCAATGGGAAGCGTGCCGGTAGGATACCGGCACCACGGCGTTGACGTAACGTGCCGGTAGGATGCCGGCGCTACGGCGTTGACGCAACGTGCCGGTAGCATCCCGGCACCACGGCGGTAGGACGATTAGTGATGGCGACGAATGTCCCAAGCCTCGAAATGTGGCATGCGTGTTAAGGTGGAAAGCGTGGCGGCAATGGTGCGGCGCTCCGCGGGGTTCGACGGGAGGGCGGCCTTTTTCTTGGGGTCTTTGCCGCCTTCGTAGCCGCGTTCCTTTTCCTTGGCCTTGCGGATGATGATCCAACCGTCGTAGCGGTCCTTGGGGTCGGATTTGACGAACCAGCCGAATTCGAATTTGTCGGCCATCTCGTTGAGGATCTGTTCGACGGTCTTGTCTTTGGCCACATAGGTGAGCTTGGTGTTGAGCGACATGCCGCTGCCGGTGTCGATCTTGAACTTGATGGGCTTGTCCATCTCGCCCTCGATGTCCTGGAAAATGGACTGCGTCCGGACATCCTTGGCTTCAATCGAAACCTTCTGCTGGATTCGCTTGCGGGAAGACGCGGCGCCGGCCGAATCTTGGGCAAAACAGTCGCTTCCAATCAAGAATCCCATCGCTGCAAGAACCGCGAAATGTAACGTGCGTACCATGACCAACGAACCTCCTGGGAAAGAGGCCGGCACGAGGCAGGCCTTGGCGAGACGAAATTACCTCGGATTCGCATCGCCGCATGCGCGCGAATCCGAATCGCCGACAAGTTTATCCTACCAATTCGCACGGGGAAAAACGCATGTGATTTTTTCCCGCTGCTCACCTTAAAAACTTGCCTGAAAATTAGTACAATGAAGGAAGAAAAACACCGCTATTTTCGCTGTTTTCCAGGCGCTCCGCGACGAAGAAATTCGTCCTCCCCCCGAGCACGAAATCATGCGGAAAAATGACGTTCCCAGTCTGTAGAAAAGGACGGACGCCTTGCCCGACGAAACCCTCCCTCCCGGCGACGCCCCTCCGGTTGCGCCGCCCGTCTCCGCTTTCGACGACGGCGAGAAATCGCTGCGGATCGAAGACGAGCTCAAGGACAGCTATCTCAGCTACGCCATGAGCGTCATCATCAGCCGAGCGCTCCCAGACGTTCGGGACGGCCTCAAACCGTCGCAACGCCGCATCCTCTTGGCAATGCACGATCTGGGATTGAACCCCGGATCGTCGACCACGAAATGCGCGGGCATCGTCGGCGAAACGATGAAACGCTACCATCCGCACGGCGACGGCGCCATCTATCCCACCCTGGTCCGCATGGGCCAAGAGTGGAACATGCGGCATCGCCTCATCCAACCCCAAGGCAACTTCGGCTCGATCGCCGGTCTGCCTCCCGCGGCCATGCGGTATACCGAAGCGAAGCTCACTCCCGTCGCGGCGGAGATGCTGGCCGATCTGGAACGCGACACCGTCGATTTCATCGACAACTACGACGGCAAATATCGCGAACCGCTCGTTTTACCCAGCAAATTCCCCAACCTCATCGTCAACGGCTCCGACGGCATCGCCGTGGGCATGGCGACCGAAATCCCGCCTCACAACTTGGGCGAAGTTTGCAACGGCCTGATCCGAATGATCGATGAACCGGAGGTCACGGTCGATGAATTGATCGAGATTATCCCCGGGCCGGACTTCCCCACCGGAGGAATCATCTGCGGGCGCGCGGGCATCTACGACGGCTATCGCACGGGACGCGGCAAGTTGACGTTGCGAGCGCGGGCGCATGTTCACGAGGAAGGCAACCGCACGCAGATCATCATCACCGAGGTTCCGTACCAACAAACGCGCAACCGCCTGCATGAGCAAATCGGCGAACTCATCAAAGATGAACGCATCAAGGGCGTCAGCGCGATGCGCGATGAATCGAGCGCCCGAACCGGCGAACCGGTCCGCCTGGTCATGGATCTGAAGCGGGACGCCGATCCGCAGCTGGTGCTAAACCAGCTTTACCAATATTCCCCGCTGCAAAAAACCGTCAGCATCATCACGCTCGCTTTGGTCGACGCCCGGCCCAGGACGTTGTCGCTCAAACACGTTCTCGAAGAGTTCTTGAGGCATCGCGCCCAGGTGATCCGCCGCCGCACGGACTATCTTCTGCGCGAGGCGAAACGGCGCGGGCATGTGCTCGAGGGGCAGCTGATCGCCATCTCGTCGCTGGACGAGGTCATCCGCGTTTGCCGTTCTTCTTCCAACCGCAGCGCGGCGAAGGAAGCGCTGCAAGACCTGGAAGTGTCGGCGGCCCTGATGGAGCGTGCGTTGGGCGCGGACCACTTCTCGGCGCTGCAGCGCGAGATCGGCGTGAGCGCCTCCTATCGCATGACCGAAGCGCAGGCGGAGGCGGTGGTACGCATGCAACTGGGCCAGCTGGCGGCCCTGGAGAGAGATGAAATTTTCAAGGAATACAACGACTTGCGCGGGCATATCCGCTCCTATGAGGAATTGTTGTCGAGCGAAGCCAACATCCTCGCCGTGATCCGCAAGGATTTGACCGAACTGCGCGACAAGTACAGCGAAGAGCGCAAGACGGAAATCACCGACGAGGAGATCGGCCGCTCCACGCCCGAGGAATTGATGGTCGAGGAGACGAACGTCGTCACCTTGAGCCATCAGGGCTACATTAAACGCCTACCGATGAACACCTATCGCACGCAGCATCGCGGCGGGCGGGGCGTCTCCGGCGGCTCGACGCGGGATGACGATTTCATCGCGCATTTCTTCGTCGCGTCAACGCATGCCTTTCTGCTTTGCTTCACGAACAGGGGCCAAATTTATTGGCGGAAGGTTTACGAGATTCCGCAAATGGGCCGAACCAGCGCGGGGCGGGCGATTGCCAACGTACTTTCTCTCAAGGAAGACGAGAAGATCACGAGCATCATCCCCGTGCGGCGGTTCGACCCGAATTTCTATCTCATGATGGCGACGCAGCGGGGACTGGTGAAGAAGACGTCGCTGGAAGATTACAGCAGGCCCAAGGCCGGCGGCATCATCGGCATCGCGCTGGAGGAAGGCGATACGCTGATCCAGGTCGTGCTGACCAAGGCGGGTGACGAAATCATCCTCTGCACCAGGCAGGGCATGGCGATTCGCTTCGACGAAGCCGACGCCCGCTCCATGGGACGCAACACCAAGGGGGTGAAAGGAATCTCCCTGATGGGTAGCGACGAAGTCGTGGGCATGGTGGTCGTCGATCCCGAAGGCGCCTTGTTGACGGTTTGCGAGAACGGCTACGGCAAACGCACGCCGTTCGGCGCCAAGATTGTCGACGAGGACTCGGGGGAGCCGACAGACGACTCCGCGCCGGCGGAAGCCGCGCCGGTCGAAGCCGCGCCGGCGGAAGCCGCGCCGGTCGAACGAGCGCCGGTCGAAGAAGCGGGGGAGGAGGCGGCGACGGAAGACGAAGCCGCCGTCGATCGCTCGGCCATGCGTTATCGCAAACAACGTCGCGGCGGCAAGGGCCTGCGCGACATTCGCACCTCGGCACGCAACGGCCTCGTCGTCGGCGTCCTGCCCGTAAGCGACACCGACGACATCATGCTCATCACCACGCAAGGAATGGTCAATCGCACGCATGTCAGCGAAATCCGCCTCGTGGGCCGCAATACGCAGGGCGTGCGCATCATGAACATCAAGGACGGCGACAAGATCACCTCCATCGCCCGCATCGCTCCCGAGGAGGACACGGGCAACGACAACGCGGACGATACGCCGGACGCCCTTCCCCCGGTGGAAGGCGGCGAGGCGACGACATGAACCTCCTCGTCACGGCCGGGAACACGTTGACCCTGATCGACAAGGTTCGGGCCATCACCAACGTTTTCACCGGCCGCACGGGGACGGCGATCGCCCTGGCGGCTTACCGTCGGGGCCATCAGGTGACATTGCTCACGTCCCATCCAGAACGGCTTGGCGAGTTCGCCGATTCCAAGAACCTCGATCCTCTGCGCTGGCGGCTCTTTTCCTACCGCACGTTCGAGGAGTTGGAGGCGTTGATGGCGCGGCGACTGACGGATGCAACCCTGGATGCCGTCATCCACTGTGCGGCCGTCAGTGATTATCGCTGTGTCGGCGTCTTCGCGTCCGAGGAAGGAACTCGGTTTGACGTCTCGAAACAAACCTGGCAATCCTCGCCCGGAATGGATC
>Ga0163144_10003547_pt1 | contig 35502 bp, 26 predicted proteins | sample OliLak19BULKMAT1_FD_123175 | JGI IMG/M metagenome (GOLD analysis project Ga0163144, IMG submission 123175) | Freshwater microbial mat bacterial communities from Lake Vanda, McMurdo Dry Valleys, Antarctica - Oligotrophic Lake LV.19.BULKMAT1 | ecosystem: Environmental > Aquatic > Freshwater >...
CCATGTACCCGATGCGCCCGGAACATTCGCCTGCCCTCCTAATTTTCCTTCGGCACCTACTTCACGAGCCACCGTTGTAACTTGATCGGAGAATGTTGCAAGCGTATCAATCATCTCATTGATCGTATCCGTTAATTGAGCTACTTCGCCTTTAGCATCAATAGATAATTTCGATTTCAGGTTTCCTTTCGCAACTGAGGTAACAATTTTAGCGATACCCCGCACCTGTCCTGTTAAGTTGGATGCCATTTGATTTACATTGTCTGTCAAATCCTTCCAAGTTCCACCTACTCCTTTTACCTGCGCTTGTCCTCCGAGTTTTCCTTCTGTACCAACCTCCCGCGCCACACGAGTTACTTCGGATGCGAATGAGTTGAGCTGATCCACCATCGTATTGATCGTATTTTTTAAATCGAAAATTTCTCCTTTAACGTCAACCGTAATAGTTTTAGATAAGTCACCGCTTGCCACCGCTTTTGTTACCTCTGCAATGTTACGTACCTGCCCGGTTAAGTTACTTGCCATTTGATTTACCGAATCCGTTAAATCTTTCCATGTTCCGGCAACACCTGGTACAAATGCTTGCCCGCCTAATTTTCCTTCTGTTCCTACTTCTTTTGCCACTCGTGTTACTTCAGATGCAAAGGCACGTAGCTGATCCACCATCGTATTAATAGTTTCTTTGAGCTGCAAAATTTCTCCCCGAACATCGGCAGTAATTTTTTTAGACATATCTCCGTTTGCTACGGCAATTGTTACCTCGGCAATGTTACGTACCTGAGTTGTTAGGTTACCGGCCATTTGATTTACCGAATCCGTTAAATCTTTCCATGTTCCGGCAACTCCGGGTACGTTAGCTTGCCCACCTAATTTTCCTTCCGTTCCTACTTCACGAGCAACACGCGTTACCTCTGAGGCGAAGGCACGAAGCTGATCCACCATGGTATTCAACGTTTCTTTTAATTGTAATATTTCTCCGCGTACATCCACCGTAATTTTACGCGACATATCTCCGTTTGCTACGGCAATCGCCACATCCGCGATATTCCGCACTTGCGCGGTAAGATTTCCCGCCATTTGATTTACGCTGTCTGTTAAATCTTTCCATGTTCCCGCTACGCCCGGTACATCGGCTTGCCCTCCGAGTTTTCCTTCTGTTCCCACCTCTTTCGCAACGCGTGTTACTTCCGATGCAAAACCTCGGAGCTGATCCACCATGGTGTTGATGGTATTTTTTAATTCTAAAATTTCTCCTTTTACATCCGCTGTAATCTGACGAGACAAATCGCCTTTTGCTACCGCTGTTGTTACTTCGGCAATATTACGCACCTGACCCGTTAAGTTAGATGCCATTTGATTTACTGAATCCGTTAGATCTTTCCATGTTCCGCCCACACCTTTTACTTCTGCCTGTCCTCCTAATTTTCCTTCCGTTCCCACCTCTTTCGCAACACGCGTTACTTCTGAAGCAAAAGAGTTAAGCTGCCCCACCATTGTATTAATTGTATTTTTTAATTCAAGAACTTCTCCTTTTACATCTGCCGTAATTTGACGTGACAAATCACCTCTCGCAACGGCAGTTGTTACTTCCGCGATGTTCCGAACTTGCCCGGTAAGGTTGCTCGCCATCTGATTTACCGAATCCGTGAGATCTTTCCATGTTCCGCCCACACCTTTTACTTTTGCCTGTCCTCCGAGTTTTCCTTCCGTACCCACTTCGAGCGCCACACGGGTTACTTCCGAAGAAAATGAGTTGAGCTGATCCACCATTGTGTTGATCGTTTTCTTCAACTCTAAAATTTCACCTTCTGCCATTGCCGTGATCTTTTTAGAAAGATCTCCGTTCGCAACGGCTGTGGTTACTTCGGCAATGTTACGTACTTGTCCGGTAAGGTTACTTGCCATTAGATTTACACTGTCGGTCAAATCTTTCCAGGTTCCGCCTACGCCTTTTACTTTTGCCTGTCCTCCGAGTTTGCCTTCTGAACCTACCTCTCGCGCCACGCGGGTTACTTCCGCACCAAAAGAGTTGAGCTGATCCACCATCGTGTTGATCGTATTTTTCAATTCGAGAATTTCTCCCGCAACGTTTACTGTAATTTTTTTAGACAGATCTCCTTTTGCAACGGCTGTTGTTACTTCCGCAATGTTCCGCACCTGATTGGTAAGGTTGCTTCCCATTTGATTTACGCTGTCTGTCAGATCTTTCCAAACACCACCCACCCCGCGCACCTTTGCTTGCCCGCCCAATTTTCCTTCTGAACCTACCTCACGCGCCACGCGGGTTACCTCCGAAGAAAATGAGTTGAGCTGATCCACCATCGTATTGATCGTATTTTTCAGCTCAAGAATTTCTCCTTTTACATCCACCGTAATTTTTTTGGTAAGGTCTCCTTTCGCAACGGCCGTGGTTACGTCCGCAATATTTCGCACCTGAGTGGTAAGGTTGCCCGCCATTTTATTTACACTGTCTGTCAAATCCTTCCATGTTCCGCCTACTCCTTTTACCTGTGCCTGTCCTCCGAGTTTTCCTTCCGTTCCTACCTCACGCGCCACACGGGTTACCTCTGAAGAAAATGAATTGAGCTGATCCACCATCGTATTGATTGTATTTTTCAGCTCAAGAATTTCTCCTTTTACATCCACTGTAATTTTTTTGGAAAGATCTCCTTTCGCAACGGCTGTGGTAACTTCCGCAATGTTCCGCACCTGACCGGTAAGGTTACTTGCCATTTTATTTACACTGTCCGTCAAATCGTTCCATACTCCTGCAACGCCTTTCACTTTTGCCTGCCCTCCGAGTTTTCCTTCCGTTCCTACCTCACGCGCCACACGCGTTACTTCCATCGAGAAAATGTTGAGCTGCTTTACCATTCCGTTTACCTCTTTGGCGATGCGTAAAAACTCTCCCTGAAGCGGATTGCCCTCAATGGATAAAGGCATATCCTGTGAAAGATTTCCTTTGGCAACCGAAGTAATAACGTGTGCGATCTCAATGGTAGGATGCACCAGATCAGAGATAAGTGTATTCACAGAATCAATGCAATCACCCCATGAGCCGCGTGCTCTATCCAGCGTAACCCGGTTGGTTAGTTTTCCCTTCTTACCAATACTGTTTCCTGCTTTCTCAAATTCAATGGTCATTCTTTCATTCATATCAATAATGTCATTGAGCGTATCGCAGATAGTTTTTTTCAAGCCCAACTGCCCATCAGGCATGCGGACAGAAAAATTTCCGTTGCGTACCATTTTTAGAATTTTAAGCAGTGCAACATCTGTCAAAATAATATCGGTAACGATTGCGCGTTCGACATTTTCTATATTTTGTATCCCATTTGCTTTATGCGCGCCATTTGTTTTAGGATGTTGCCCGTTGTGTTTGTGATGTCCATTACTTGGCTTCACGCGGACGAGTTTTGATTTTTGCTTTACGGTTTTTTTCATTTAGAGATATAAAGGTTTATTTTTTTAAAAGTGCCTGTCGGAAATTATAATACAAAGTAAATTTAATGAAAAAAAGCATATTTCATCATGGGTATATTTGAGTTTGTTAAACGATTTTCTACCAAAGAAGCCTGTGAGCAGTATCTGCGGGGAAAAGGACGGAAGAAGGTATCGTATCCTCCAGTTGTCACCAATCACTTCATTACTGGTTTCCTTCTTCAAAGCAATGGAAGTGCGTTAATTGTGGTAAAAGAACTAATCTGAAAGCAGGAGCAATGATGAAAAGTTCATTCTCCTGGAAGTAAGTTTGGTTTAAATCAATCAATTTCTATCTGACTTCTTAAAAACTCAACCAAGATTAGCATTAGGGGTGTAACATTGGATCGGAAGGAGGTATAACATTCATGCGAAATATACAAATAGCGATTCAAACAAGCAAAAACCGGCTTGGAGTTATTGTGACAATGACCCTTCCAACGGAGCTAAAGGTGGTAAGCTGTATAACTGGTATGCGGTAGGTGATCCCGGGGGACTTGCCTGGATGGCTGGCATATACCAAGTGATGTAGAATGGAAAGAGTTAACCGATTATTTAGGAAGAAAAGATGTTGCGGGATACAAACTGAAATCCAGCAGCGGATGGAATACCTGGGAGTGTAACATTGGGAACGGCAGTAACAGCAGGGATTTTAAAGGCCTTCCGTGTGAATAGCGTGGAGATGAGTCGGGTGATTCCAAATTCACAAGTACCGGCGTTCCCTGAAAACTCGTTTATACTGAAGAGTTTTCGTCACTTGCCGAAGCTAAAAAAGAGAAATTAAAATTAAACGGATGAAATCCCGAAAATTTATAGAGAATTTGATTGCCGGTCGGTAGAGCATCCCGATTTTATCGGGAGGGCCCTGGGTTCGGGTCCCAGCGGGATCACAAGCAGCTGTCACATTATACAGCTGCTTTTTTATGTCATTTACTTCTTATATGCTGCAATGCTGAACAAGGACAACGTGGTTTAGTGCATAAATATGGAGCGCCGAATATAATGAACAAATTATCTGAAGCCCTGAATACACGAGCACGGGTACTTTAATAGAAGAAAACGCTAAGTTTTACTGTTTAAATTGCAAAGAATTCCAGAAATTAGAAACTCATTAGAAAATCCCTAAAAAGCGGATGGGTGATACGCTCAGGGTAAATTTGCTTGAAAACCACCCGGACAATGACAGGCATTAATATCTTAATCGTTGAAGACGAACAAAAAATAGCTGATTCCCTGAAACAGGGTCTCACTGAGAACGGCTTTTATACGCAAGTAGCTTATGATGGAACCATGGGCCTGAGGCTGTTCAAACAGGGAATTTTTGGCCTTGCAATTCTGGATATTAACCTTCCTGGTATCAATGGTTATGAATTATGTAAGGCGATCCGCCAAATTGACCCGAAAGTACCGGTCATGATATTAACTGCCATGAGTACTGTTGAAGATAAAATTGAAGGATTTGACGCTGGCGCGGATGATTATATTATCAAACCGTTTGACTTCAGAGAACTGCTTGTTCGTGTAAGGGCTTTATTGAAAAGAATTCATAGTACCGTCGCTACCGGTGTTCAATTAAAAGCTGGTGACCTCGTGATGAACCTCGATTCAAAGGAAGTGACCCGTGACAACAAAAATATTCAGCTTACGGCCAAAGAATTCCAGTTGCTGGAATATTTTCTGCGGAATAAAAACCGTGTACTATCCCGGGCCGATATCGCCTTAAATGTATGGGATATCGATTTTGATAGTGGCACCAACGTTATTGATGTGTACATAAATTACCTTCGAAAAAAAATTGATAAGGACTTCAACTCCCCTTTAATCCATACACAAGTAGGAATGGGATACGTGCTAAAAGACAGCTGATGAAAATTGCTTTTAAGATAAACCTTTTGTTCACCGGTATCGTTACCTGCATCCTGCTAGGTATGGCCATCCTGGTTTATAATCTGAGCAAAGAAAATGTACGCCGGGATTTCAGTCAACGAATTAAAAACCGGGCCGCCAGAACTGCTTATTTATATGACAGGTTCAGCAGTGATACTACCAACCTCCTAAAATCAATTGATGCGAACTCCCCGCCTGTTTTGATTAACCGGAATGTCGGCATTTATGATACAGGTTATAGAGAGCTGTATGAATTTCATGATACCAGTGCCGGGGAACTCCGGCCCGATACAATATGGCTGGACAAAGCCCGGGAAAATGGGGAATATTTTTTGAACCGTGATAATATAGAAATCGGGGTTTTTTATCATACCAATCAACTATTCGTGCTTGTTGCTGCAGAAAATATTGAAGGCCGTGCTTATATCAACAATCTCCGGAGGATATTCAACATTTATTTCCCGGTTGCAGTGCTCGTGTCCCTGCTCGCAGGATATTTATTTTCCCGGACGATCATCCGGCCCATCAAACAGACCATCCGCGATGTAAAGCTGATCACTTCACAGAATCTTTCGCATCGCCTCTTTACCGGCACAGGAAAAGATGAGCTTGCGCAATTGAACGGAACTTTCAATGAGCTGCTGAATAGACTGGAGGAATCTTTTGCCATGGAGAAAAGATTCATATCGAACGCTTCTCATGAATTGTCAACCCCGCTTACGGCTGTTTCGAGCCAGATTGAAGTTTCCCTGTTACAAGAAAGAAGCCCGGAAGAATACAGGGAGGTATTGTTATCCATTTTAAAGGATGCCCAGGGACTTCACCAGCTTACACGGACACTGCTGGAAATAGCTAAGGCAGGAAGCAATGGCGCTATTTCGCTGGAAAAGGTGAGGATCGATGAAGTATTGATCAAAGCACATAGTGTTGTGCTGCATCAAAATCCTGACTATAAAGTGGAACTGGCATTTGCTGAGTTACCGGAGGACGAAAATGAGTGTATGGTTTTCGGCAATGTGCATTTGCTCCAAAGTGCTTTTAAAAATATCATTGAGAATGGCTGTAAATATTCACCTGATAACAGGGTAAAATCCGACTTGTTATTCAACGGATCAGTAACAGAAATCCTGTTCACCAATAAAAGTGACTTTCTTCCAACCGATGAAATTGAAAAATTATTTGAGCCTTTTTATCGGAGCAGTAATGCAGAAAATAAACCAGGTGTCGGTCTCGGACTCACGCTAACCCGTCGTATTATTAGCCTTCATAAAGGAACACTGACTCTTCGCTTCGATCCTGAAAAAGGGACGGTCATTCATATCGTATTACCTACGCTGAAGAAATGAAATTCTAATTCTTTTCTAATCTGGCCTTAATGCCCTTCTAACGGTACAGGTTTACCTTGTGCTCATTGTTTCATTGAAAATTGTCACACATGCAAAAGCTGTTCAATAAAATATTGGTTCCCGTCAATTTCAATCGAAACACTGGCCTGGTAATGGATAAAGCCATTCAAATCGCAAATTTTTTTTCCTGCGATATCCACTTGTTACATGTGCAGACCCCCAATTCTGTGGTCCCCTTTTTGTATGATGGCCGCTTTACAGGATCTTTTGTTCAAACTTCCAATGCAAACTTAGTTAACCAGCTGCAAGAACTGGAAGCACAATGCCGTGTGAAACTCAAGGATGGCTTACTGATAAGAAGTACCGTTGTATCGGGTCACTGGTTTGCGGCCATGAAAGAAACAATCATTTCCAGCCATATTGATCTTGTTATTATACCAAAGGCAAGACGCAAATTTGCAAGTTCCCTGATACAACGGATCGATCTTGACAAACTTTCCTTACAGACAAAGTGCCCCATACTTACAGTAACCCGGAGTTTTAATGCCGGTCACCTTCAAAATATTGTCGTACCCGTTCATGATTTCCTGCCGGTAAAAAAACTCAGTATCGCAACTTATTTATCAAGCAGAAACGACAGCCGGATACACCTGATGGGCAGCGGTCACGACAGCAATGGTAAAAGTGCTGAAAGCAGTTGCCTGCATAAAGCATATCACCTCTTGAGCGATTATAGTAATGTAAGGATACACTGTGCATTGCCGGCGAATACAGATAGCCCTGCCAATACCCTCTCTTATGCGAAAACAATCAACGCTGACCTGATCGTAGTGAACACTGGCAAAGAATCACTCTTCCGAGGATGGTGGAACAAGCTGGTAAAAAAATATTTATATAAGGAATCGGATATTCCGGTCCTCACAATAGCGCCGCAACCCTAACCAATTTCTCTAATTTAAAAACTGATAACATGAAAACAAAAAATATGTTCCCCCTACTCCTTGTCTTCGCTTTCGCTCACCCCGCAGTTCGGGCGCAGGGTATCGATGAAGTAAAAGAGCTGATTGATAACCAACAATATAAATCTGCTGAAATTGTTTTGGAAAAAACCACCGGCAGTGACAATAATCCGGAATTTAATTATCTCCTGGTAAAAACTTATCTGGAGCAGGATAAGAAAATTGAAGCCAGGACTTTTATCAATACCCATTTAACGGGAGCAGGTAGTGCTGATGCTGCGCCGTTTAATCGTATCGCTTATGCACGCTACCTGTTAAGTACCGGTAATAAAATTAAAGCGAATGATGTATTTCGTTCCCTGGCCAGTGACAAAAAGAACCAACGTGACCCTGCATTATTAATGGCCATGGCGGAAGTATCCATCGAAGAGAATGATGGTGATGCATCCTTAGCACTGGATTGGTTGAAAATAGCCCAAAAAAGAGATAAAAATAATGCCGGTATTGACTTGTTAAAGGGACAGGCTTACCGCAAGCTGTCAGACGCCAGTAATGCTTATACTTCCTACCAGGAAGCTTTGAAGAAGGATCCCAACAATTTAAAAGGACATTATTTGCTGGGCAAGATATTTACCACACAGAAAAATGCTGATGTATACCTTCCCCATTTTTTGAATGCCTATGAATTGGATCCAGGTTATGCACCAGTGCTCAACGAGCTATATAAACATTATTATTATCTGAATAGTAAACTCGCGAAGAAATATTTACTGGAATATATTGCGCACTCCGACTATTCACTTCAAAATGAATACGATCTTATCGATATATTGTACCTGAACGGAGACTACGAAACAGCTATTGATTCAGCCAGCACACTCCTGTCAAAAGAAGGAGAAAAAGTAAAGCCCCGATTATATAAACTGATGGCTTATTCCGCTGCCAAATCCGGCGATAGCACAGCCGCATTAAAGTTTATCAACGATTATTTTGACAAAGAAGATCCCCAAAAATATGTGGCTCCGGATTTTGAATTGCGGGCACAGCTAACAAACATCCTTGCCGGCGCAGAAACAGAAGTTGCAGCATATTATAGCATCGCCGCCGAAATGGATACCGTGACAGCTAATAAAGCGAAGTATGCAACTACTATTGCCGGCCTTTATAAAAAAGCCGGTGACGCCCACCGCCAGGCTATTTGGTTGGGAAAACTCTATCAATGGAAAGAGAAGACAAATAATATTGACCTGTTCAATTGGGGGCTTGCCTATTATACGGCGAAAGAATATCAATTGACCGACAGTGTTTTTAGTTTATATACTGTCCGTTATCCCGATGATATTTATGGCTACTACTGGAAAGCACAAGCCAATGCTGCAATTGATACCAGCATGATTGATGCCCTCGCTATTCCCAGTTACCACAAAGTGGTGGAGATCGGTGAACGTGATACCATCACCCATAAAAAAATGCTGGTAAAAGCATACGGCTACCTTGGCGGATATGAAGCCAACATCACCAAAGATTATGCGAAATCGTTGCAATGGTTCGAACGATATCTTTTATTGGACAATGATAACGCCGATGTCAAACGCTATGTTGAGATGCTTACCAAATGGATCGCCGATAAAAAGTAACCTTTTGAACACGTTTTTATAAATTAGTTTTTCTCACCAGGTGCGTTTTGGTATGGGCTGGAGATTTATTCTTACGGCCCTTTTTTTTCATCTTAAAAACCCGTTTATGATCACCGTCATCATTCCAGCACTTAATGAAGAAAAAACCATCCGGCATGTCATTGGTCTTGCCAATAATTCCACCCATGTCAATGAGGTTATCGTAGTGGATGACAAATCTATGGACAATACGGTAGCTGAAGCACGGCAGGAAGGAGCCATCGTCATCACTAGTACCAAACTTGGCAAAGGGGCCTCCATGAAAGATGGCATATTGGTAGCCAGTAATGAAATTATCGCTTTCCTGGATGCTGATATTGTTACTTATCCAACCGATGTTATCGAACGCCTTACCGCACCGCTCCTGGATAACAAGGCAGATTTTGTGAAGTCCTATTTTGACCGTCAGGCCGGTCGTGTGACAGAGCTTGTCGCTAAGCCATTGCTTTCCATTTTATATCCTTCCTTTCCTAATTTCCGCCAGCCATTAAGCGGCATGATCGCTGGAAAGAAAAGTCTTTTTGCGCAATGCGAATTCGAAGAAGGATATGGTGTTGATATCGGCCTCCTCCTAGATATGCATAGCCTGGATGCACGTATTTCTGAGGTAAGTATTGGCACCATTGAGAACCGTATGCAACCACTGGAACAGCTGGGTAAAATGAGCCGTGAGGTGGCCAAAACCATTATGAAAAAAACAAAAGCAGTCAATGTGCAAAACCTTGAAACCTTTGAAAACATTAATGTGATCCGGGAACAGATGGAATTTGCCATACGTGAAAGATTAACCTCCCTGAAAAAGATCGCCATCTTCGATATGGATAATACCATTCTTCGCACCAGCTTTATCCATTCGGCTGCTGCCTCCTTTGGTTTCAAACAGGAGTTAATGGATGTTGTTACCAATAACAGCAACCCCTTTATCCGCACCAAACTCATTGCCCGGTTCCTGCAGGGCAAAAATATCGGCGATTTGCTTACAATAACAGACAGAATTGAAGTTACCCCCCACCTGCAGGAGATTGTTACCGAATTAAAAAAGCAGGGTTATATCACCGGCATCATCAGCGACAGTTATGATTGCATCACCAACCATATTAAAAATAAATACGGGTTTGATTTTACAATCTCCAATGAACTGGAATTTTCCAAAAGCGTTGCCACAGGTGAAGTAAAGATTCCTTCTTTCTTCCTGGCCGATAACAAGAGCCAGTGCAAACATGATTATTGCAAACTGAATGCGATGATCAATATCTGTGAAAAATATGCGGTCGATATTAAAAATACGCTGATGGTAGGCGATGGCGAAAATGATATCTGCTGCATCAAAAAAGCTGGCATAGGGGTGTCTTTTTGTTCAACGCATACTATGGTAGATTCGTTAGCAGATTATATCATCAAAGAGCCTGATTTTAAGCTGTTAATTCCTATCTTAGTCTGATATGGAGACCATTATTCTGGTTGCAGTTTTCCTGCTGGGTTATATGACTATTGCTTTTGAACACCCGCTGAAACTTAACAAGGCGGCATCGGCCCTTATCACTGGTGTTTTATGCTGGACAATCTATACGGTCCAACGTGGTTCACCTGAAACCGTTACAGAGGAACTTCTAGATCATCTTGGTGAGATCGCTTCTATTTTATTTTTCCTGCTCGGGGCAATGACCATCGTAGAACTGATCGATTCGCATAACGGGTTTGATATTATTACTGAAAAGATCACAACCACCAGCAAACGAAAATTATTGCTCATCATCACCCTGATCAGTTTTTTCCTCTCTGCTTTACTCGATAACCTGACCACGGCGATTGTCATGGTATCCTTATGTGCGAAATTACTTACCGAGAAAGAAGACCGGCTCTGGTTTGCCGGGATGGTTATCATTGCGGCCAATGCCGGCGGTGCTTGGTCACCGCTTGGAGATGTCACGACCACCATGCTCTGGATTGGCGGCCAGATCACGGCACTTAATATCATGAAGGAACTGATCCTTCCCAGCATAGCTGTTTGTATCGTACCGGCACTTTTGGTAGCCCATCGTTTCCGTGGAATGAAGATTGTACCGTTACAGCACCCGGTTCGAAGCCCAAAAGAAAAAAAAGAAGGAAAAATTATCTTGTTTTCGGGTGTCGGTTTCCTGGTATTCGTTCCGGTGTTTAAAACGCTTACACATCTTCCTCCGTTCATGGGTATGCTGCTGGCACTTGGTTTAATGTGGGTAATAACAACTATTATTCATAAAGGAAAAGAAACGGGGGTTGCACAAAAATATACCGTCACAAAAGCATTGCAGAAAGTGGATACCCCGAGTATCCTTTTCTTTCTTGGCATCCTTCTGGCTGTTTCTGCTTTACAATCATTTGGCTTATTAACTGATCTTGCGGCTGGACTCGATAGCACACTGAAGAATGATTACCTGATCGGCGCATCGCTTGGTTTGTTGTCTGCTGTAGTGGATAATGTCCCTTTGGTTGCCGCTACACAAGGCATGTATGACCTGTCAGTTTATCCAACCGATCACCATTTCTGGAAATTTATTGCCCTGACTACGGGTACAGGTGGAAGCGCTATTATAATAGGTTCCGCAGCCGGTGTTGCGGTTATGGGTATCGAAAAAGTCAATTTTATGTGGTATCTAAAAAAGATCAGCTGGCTTGCGCTGCTGGGCTTTCTTTCCGGTATCGCTGTATATCTTCTCCAGTTACAGCTAGGCTAAACAATCGCTTCATGGGAATTAAAAAACTCTATCAATATATTGCCAGCTTTTTACGCACCCGGTTGAGCCGTGTGCAGTTTATTATGGTGATCGCAACGCTGGTGGGCTTTGCCAGTGGTATAACGGCGGTGTTATTGAAAACCATTGTACATCGCCTCCAGCATGAGGTAGAGAGTATTTCCTTTCACCGATATGCATATCTCCTGTTCCCCATGATTGGACTATTGCTGGTCGTTTTTATTACCCGTTATTTTTTCGGTGGCCAGCTGGAAAAAGGAATTGCCATGGTATTAAAAGCCATCGCACGCAAATACTCTTTCATCCCTGCCCGCCATACCTATGCGCATGTAGTTACCAGCTCCATTACGGTTGGACTTGGAGGTTCGGTAGGTCTTGAAGCACCCATTGTGGCGACTGGTTCAGCACTTGGTTCCAATATTTCCCGTATCAGCGATCTCAACTACAATGAACGAAGTTTATTGATTGCCTGCGGCGCTGCTGCCGGTATTTCTGCCGTATTCAATGCCCCTATTGCGGGCGTGATTTTTGCAGTGGAAGTGTTATTAACTGAAACCGTAGTCAGCTATTTTATACCCTTGATCATTTCCTCTGTGATCGGTGTTCTTTGTTCGAAGATTATTTTGGAAGAGTCATCTCTATTTAATTTTGTTTTGAAACAAAGCTTCGATTATCATAATGTACCCTGGTATGTGGTACTCGGTATCGTGTCCGGTTTCGTATCGTTGTATTATGCTCGTCTATTTAAACGAAGTGAAAAAATCATACATGCCTGGAAACTTAACCTGTTTGTTAAAGCTCTTCTTGGCGGATTGCTTTTATTCGGGCTCTTTTTCGTGTTGCCCCCTTTGTTCGGGGAAGGATATGAAAGTGTAAAGGTGGTAGCCAACGGTTCATTCACGACCTTTTCCGACAATACGACGCTTTTTTCCAGGTTAGGTGAGAATTGGGGAATTATTGCATTCACTGCACTGATCGTATTGCTTAAACCAATTGCTGCCGGCATTACTATCGGAAGCGGAGGCAATGGGGGTAATTTTGCTCCTTCACTTTTTACCGGATCGTATCTTGGATTTTTGTTTTCTAAACTCCTGAATAATGTCTCCTGGATCAATATACCCGTCGGAAATTTTTCTTTGGTCGGCATGGCCGGTATGCTGAGCGGTGTCATGTATTGTCCTTTAACCGCGATCTTTCTCATTGCTGAGATCACGAATGGTTATGAACTTTTTATTCCCTTGATGATCGTTTCTTCCATTTCATTTTTTATTGTAAAATCTTATGAACCGTATTCAATGGATCTGAAAAAACTCGCATTAGAAGGCCAGGTCTTTACGCATAAAAAAGAAAAAAATATTCTCACCTCCATCAGCTTACAAGAGATGTTGGGAGAAAGTTATGATACAATCAGCATTGAAAATAAGTTGCATGACCTGGTTGAGATCATCAAGCGAAGCCAAAAAAATATCTTCGCCGTTATTGATGCAAAGAACCGGTTTGCGGGAATCATTGAACTCAATGACATTAAACAAAAACTATTTCAACCCAACGAGTTTGATCGGGTTACAATAAGGTCTTTAATGAAAAAACCAGCAGCCATCCTACAGATAACAGATGATATGCATACCGTTATGGAAAAATTTGATCACACACAAAGCTGGTACCTTCCGGTCCTGAATAAGGAAAGACGATTTCTTGGTTTTATTTCCAAAACAAAACTTTTTAATAAATACCGGGAGATATTAGGTGGCCAGGGAGATTTGTATGAAACCTGATAGTCAGGGAATTTTTTTGGGAGAGCAATGCCTGAATTAAGCAACGTTCTTTTTAGATCCTATGGCAACACTCGATAAAAACAATACTGGTACCATCTCTCCGCATCAAAGGCTTTTTACAAATTGGTTTCATTTACTAACATTTACGTTTTTTTTGGTCTATAAAAATGCTTTCGGGTGGAAAAAGGTAAATTCAAGAAACAAGTAGCGTTGCTATGGAGTTTTGAAAATCAGCTTCTTGCAATAAGGCTGTATAATTATAAAAAAGCTTCAAAAAGGATTTGAAATTGCCAAAGGGATCACTAAGCAGGCGTTCAGGCTTGCTTTTTAAATTAAATCCCAGTCGGGTTTTCCGATGACTATACTCCCGCTCCTTTTTGCCCTCGATAACCAGGCCAACTAGCTTTTCATAGCAGGCCCTCCGTTTTGCACAATTTTCAACTAGGTTTGTAGTACTAATTAAATAAGCATGTCAGTATATTTTAAAGACAAGGTAGTAGTCGTAACCGGCGGAACCGATGGGATCGGTAAGGCATTAGTAGAAGCATTAATTACGATGGGGGCAAAAGTGGCTACCTGCGGCCGTAACCATGATAAACTTTATCAATTGCAGTCCGAACATCCTTCGGCCGACCTGCATACTATGGTGGCTGATGTGAGCAGCGAAAATGATTGCCGCCGTTTTATGGAAACTACGATCAAAAATTTTGGCGGTATCGATATCCTGATCAATAATGCCGGCGTATCCATGCGGGCCTTACTCAAAGATGCTGACACCGAAGTCGTAAAAAAAGTAATGGATATTAATTTCTATGGTACCGTTTATTGTACCAAGTATGCGTTGAACTCCCTTATCGAAAGAAAAGGAACGATCGTCGGTGTGTCGTCAATAGCGGGGTACAGAGGTTTGCCTGGAAGAAGCGGTTATTCTGCCAGTAAGTTTGCCGTGCAGGGCTGGCTGGAAGCCATTAAAACTGAACTGATGCACGATGGAGTGCATGTAATGTGGGTATGCCCGGGCTTTACTACATCTAATATCCGGCTGGCTGCTCTCAACAAAGACGGGAACTCACATGGTGAAACCCCGATGGATGAAAGTAAAATGATGAGTGCGGAGGAATGTGCGAATCATATATTGACAGCTACACGGAAAAAGAAAAGAACCCTGGTTCTTACCTTTACGGGCAAACGAACTGTCTTTATGCAAAAATTCTTTCCCGGGTTAGCGGATAAGCTGACGTATAAATTTTTCTTTAAAGATGGTAAACTCATAAAGTAAATGACTACCTGCTTATAACAATCGTTTAATGGAATCACTTAGAAACATACTAAACAGTAGAAGAAAACACATAGATTTAGTATATAGGATATGCGGCTCAGGTAAATTAATCAGTAAATTTAACATGAGTACCCATTCAAATAATAATGAATCCCGCCCCAACTAAAAACCCGAAACCATAAACTATAAACTGTTTTGCCTTTACTTACCTTAACATCAGACATTGGCAGCCCCGATTATTTAGTGGGAGCAGTAAAGGCACAGCTATTACAGCTAAATCCGGAATTCCAGATCATTGATATTTCCCATAATATTCCTCCCTTCAATTACCCGCAGGCAGCTTATGTCTGCCAGAGTGCCATCCGGAATTTCCCGGAGTTTACTTATCATCTTATCCTGGTCAACCTTTTTGAAAAAAAACCAGAACAGTTATTACTGGCCTTTCATAAAAATCAATACCTGCTATGTGCTGATAATGGCTTGCTGACAATGATCCTGGAAGAAACACCCGAGATCGTGATCGGCATCCCGCTGGAAAAAACCGCGATCAAGAACACCACCCACCTGACATCTGTGATGGGCAAAGTGGTGAATCAACTGGTCAACGGCGAATCCATCCAGAGTATCGGCATATCTGATGTGAAATACCTGGAGAAACGTCATTTACGACCCATTCTTGAAAACAATTCCATTGAAGGGCAGATTATTTTTATTGACAGTTTTGAAAATGTCATTGTCAATATCACCCATGTCCAATTTGAGGAACAAAGAAAAGGAAGAAGTTTCCGGATTGTTTTTAAACGGGATGAAATAATCGACCGCATCAGCGAAAGCTATGCCGATGTGGCAGAAGGTGAAAAGCTTGCTATGTTCAACAGTGCAGGCTATCTGGAAATTGCCATCAACAAAGGCAATGCAGCAGGGCTATTTGGCCTCAAAGGTTTTTCTGAAAAACTCCGGCAGGGACAACTCTCCTATCAAACTATTAAGGTTTATTTTGAATAGGGAAAGCTCATTTCTCGCAGCCATAAAACCAGCTGGAACTGTCTTTATTTTGCGCTTCAAAACAGAAGTACGATAAATTTCGTTTAACGGGGCTGAAATCTACTTCTGAAACCCTATTTTTGCTTTCTTTCAATTCCGGGGTAACCATCCTATTACCAGGGAAATAAAACCAATTGTTTAGATTATGAACTTCAAGAAAGTCAATAACATTACCGGCTGGGCTGTATTCCTGATTGCTTTAGGCACTTATTTTCTTACCCGTGAAGCAAGAGGTAGTCTTTGGGATACCGGAGAGTTTATCGCCAGTGCGAAAAGCGTTCAGCTTCCCCACCCTCCCGGTGCCCCGTTATTTGTGCTGCTCGGCCGTTTCTTTATCATCCTGTTTGGCGATAACGGGCATAGTGCTGCCAGTGCTGTCAACTTTATGAGTGCATTGGCCAGTGCCGGTACGATCTTATTTCTTTTTTGGTGCGTGACGCATTTTGCCCGTAAAATGTTTGTGAATACTGGTGAACAATTAAATGCATCACAGATTTTTACAACGATGGCTGCCGGTGTTGTCGGGGGCTTAGCATATACCTTCAGTGACTCGTTCTGGTTTAGTGCGGTGGAAGGTGAGGTATATGCGCTTTCTTCTTTTTTTACAGCCCTGGTATTCTGGGCGATGCTGAAATGGGAACATGCGGATGAAAATGCCGGGAATGATATTCATGCCCGGGCCCGCAGTGATCGCTGGATTATTTTCCTGTTCTTCATGATGGGCTTGTCGATCGGTGTTCACTTATTGAACCTGTTAACCATCCCCGCGATCGTGATGATCTATTACTATCGCCGTTACAAAGTTTCCACTACTGGTGCCATTATTGCCTTTCTCATCGGTTGTATCATTACCGGCCTGGTGCAGCTTGTCGTTATTCAATACTCCATGAAAGGCGCCGGCCTGTTTGATGTGTTCTTTGTGAATACCTTAAAGATGCCTTTTTTCTCTGGCTTTGCTTTCTATTTCCTTGCATTGGCAGCCCTTATCATTTGGGCCTTACGGTTCAATGAAAAAAGTATTTCCAAAACCAAACTCATTATTTTCTTTATCCTGTTTTTAGGCTTGTCACTTTTGCCTTTTATAGTCAATATGGGTTCAGGTGGTGCCAAAGTATTTAAGCTTTTACTGGTTGCAGGTATAGCTTATGCCATTGGATATTTCCTGAAACCGGGAGCCCTGAAGATTTTAAAACTCTCCCTCTGGTGTTATGCCTTTATGATGATCGGCTATTTCATGTATTTCACCGCCCTGATCCGGTCCAATGCTAACCCGGCTATTGATATGAACAATGTTGATAATCCTATCAGCCTTGTTTACTACCTGAGCCGTGAACAATACGGTGAAGCTCCCCTCTTAAGAGGCCCGCATTTTTCCGCCAATTATAAATATGGTCCTGATGGATATGTAGAACTGAAAGACGGGGAAATGAAATATGTAAAAGGAAAAGACCGTTACATTCCGATTGGCCGGGAAAAGAAACCGCAATACGAAAGCAGCGATATTCAATGGTTTCCGAGAATCTGGGATTCAAGTAATGATCAGTACCATGCCGAATTCTATGCAGAATGGCTGGGCATTGAACAAGATCAGCAGAGCGGGAAATATGCCGCTCCCACGTACGGCGACAATATGGTTTGGTTTTTTAGTTACCAGATGAGCCATATGTACTGGCGCTACTTTATGTGGAATTTTGCCGGTAAACAAAATGATATACAAGGCCTGGGTAATAAGCGGGATGGCAACTGGATAAGTGGCTTTTCCTTTATTGACAATAAACGGTTAGGCGACCAGAGTAAGTTGCCGGACAGTATTAAAAATAACAAAGCACATAATACCCTTTTCCTGCTCCCTTTCCTTTTTGGTATAGTTGGTTGCATCTACCAATTCCTGAGAAAAAGAAATGACTGGATCGTAAGTTTCCTGCTCTTCTTTATGACGGGTATTGCGGTTGTGCTTTACCTGAACCAGCCGGGTAACCAGCCCCGTGAACGGGACTATGCGTTTGTAGGTTCCTTCTTTGCCTTCGCTATCTGGATCGGGCTGGCAGTGGTAGCCTTTGTAAAAATGGCCAAAGAAAAAGCTGACCAACTGACTTTCCAGAATATGCTGATCGGCGGAAGCATACTTACTTTCTTTGTCACTTTTATGAGCAGCTTCCCCGGGCCCGGTGGTGCTGCCATGATGACAGCCATTTTCGCCACGGTATTATATGCAGCAGTTACCGCAGGTATTACCCTCCTGGTAAGAGCAGTTTCTTCCGGCGGGCAAAATGCAAAAACATTGAACCTGGCTACTACCGTTATTTGTATGGCTGTGCCTTTATTAATGGCACAACAGGAGTGGGATGACCATGACCGTAGTCGTAAGACAACTGCACCTGATATGGCCAAAGACTACCTGGAAAGTTGTGCACCAAATGCCATCATCTTTACATTCGGGGATAATGATACCTACCCGTTGTGGTATGCCCAGGAAGTAGAGGGTGTTCGCCCGGATATCCGTGTTATCAATAACAGCCTGTTGGGCATTGACTGGTATATTAACCAGCTTCGCTATAAAGTTAACAATGCTGATTCACTGGATGTGCTCTGGTCACCTGAACAGATCGAAGGACATAACAGGGAATTTCTACGGTATAAATTACAGGGTGATGCTGCTGAGTACTATGATCTCTATGATGTGATGAAGAATGTACTGGGTAAACCCAATTTCGATAAGGAAACAGGCCGTGATGTTGGTTTTGGAAGTTTCCCCGTGGCTAAATTTAAAGTGCCGGTAAATATTGAAGCTGTAAAAGCCAATGGTACCGTCAATTCCACAGATAGTGTTTTATCCGAGATAAAATTTGAGATACCGGAAAGCAAACTAAACCAGGGACTGGTCCGCAGCGATTTTATTATTTTGAATATCATCGCTTCGAATGCTGCGAATGGATGGAAGCGACCTATTTACTTTACTTCACCAATGGGTGAGCTTGGTTTTTCCCAATACCTGCGCAAAGATGGTCTCTCTTACCGCCTTGTTCCTGTGGCAACCAAACAACCACAGGCCAATTGGATAACAGACCAGGCCCTGCGCCAGATGCGGTTGGGTGGCACACAGATCAGGGATAATAACAGCGATACGATGTACAAAAACCTGCTGACCAAATATGAATTTGGTGGGGCTGATAAGAAAGGCGTGTATTTTGATGAAGAAAACCGTCGCCATATCCTGAACCTGCGGGCACTGTATGCCGAAGCCGCTGGTAACCTCGCCGATGCCGGTAAAAAAGACGAAGCGCTGAAACTGATCGATAAAGTAGAAAAAGGGATTGACCCTGTCAATATGCCTTATGCATTGGTAAGCCGTTATAACAGTCATAACCAGACGGGTCTCTTATACCTGGAAGCCCTTTATAAGTCTGGCAAAGCTGACCTGGCAGAAAAAGTTCGGCTGAGCATGCGGAAGGACCTGGAGCAGCAACAAAAGTATTATAACTATATCCGGGACAATGAACCCAAAATGTATGGCGGATTCGAAAGATCTGAAGCACCGATCAATGAGATCATGCTTGAAGTGTTGAACCTGATTGAGAAAAAATATGCTCCACAGGTGCAGGCCAAAACACCCACGGAAGGCAATAACCCTACGATCATTAACCAGACCAATAAGGATTCCGGAGTGAAGAAGGACAGTAACTAATACAGTTCCATTGGAATGATATCAAAACCCTCTGCCCCGGCAGAGGGTTTTTTGTTTTGAACTTCTTACACATTATGTTGTTATATTTTACATCGTACAGAACCTATAGTGTTAAGTTATTTGTTGAACGAATCAGCGGCCCGGTATTTGTCGTAAATTGTACATTTTATGAGGGGTTTTAATTTCACCAGATTTGATGCAGACAGTGAAGGCAAGAGCAAGTTTGACCAGTTGCTCAGTCTCTTTATGCAAATTCTGACCTACACCAGCGGGGATGTGGGAGAATCTATGCGATGGATGAATGAGCTGGACAAACAGTACAAGCTCACGGATGATGAATATGGCATGGGTGATTTTATTGATGATCTGAAAGAAAAAGGCTACCTCACCGAGAATAATGAAAAAGGTGAAATAAGAATAACACCCAAAACTGAACAGGGTATCCGAAGAAGCAGCCTCGAAGAGATCTTTGGGAAACTAAAAAAAACAAAACAGGGCGATCACCATAGTTTCAAACCCGGGCAGGGCGACGAACTGAACCCGGATACCCGCCAGTTCCAGTTTGGGGATATGCTGGAGCAAATTGATTTTACAGAATCGATTCGCAATGCACAGATCAATCATGGTATCGACAGCTTCCGGATTCAGGAAGATGACCTGAGCATCCGCGAAACTGATTTCAAAGCGCAAACATCTACGGTGCTGATGATCGATATTTCCCACTCCATGATCTTGTATGGAGAAGACCGGATCACACCGGCTAAAAAAGTGGCGATGGCATTGAGTGAGTTGATTAAAACAAGATACCCGAAAGACACCCTGGACATTGTAGTATTTGGTAACGATGCCTGGCCGATTGAAGTAAAAGACCTTCCTTATTTACAAGTGGGCCCTTATCATACCAATACAGTAGCTGGTTTGGAATTGGCCATGGATATCCTGCGCCGCCGTAAAAATCCCAATAAGCAGATCTTTATGATCACCGATGGAAAGCCTACCTGTTTGAAGATCGGGAAACGCTATTATAAAAATAGTTTTGGCCTTGACCGGAAAGTAGTGAACCGTTGTATCAACCTGGCTGCGCAATGTAAAAAACTGAAGATTCCGATCACCACTTTTATGATCGCCACTGATCCGTATTTACAAAAATTTGTACAGGAGTTTACCGAGATGAACAACGGGAAGGCATTCTTTGCCTCGCTGGATAAGTTGGGAGCTTTTATATTTAAGGATTTTGAAAGTGGGAAGAGGAAGACAGTTTATTAACCCCCTGTCCTCTAAAGGGAGAGTTCGGTCAATGATTTATTTTTTTTCTGAAAATTTCTGAGAGAAACAGGTAAAAGAAATTTCAAACCTTAAGGAACTTCCCTTCCCTGGAGGGGCGAATTAAGGAAAAGTATAAAATAAGTAATCCGGGGTGGGTTGATGATTAGCGAACAAACCGATAAAGAGTGCGATGCAACGAAGATGCCATGAAAAACTAAAGCTGGCAAAAAAATAAAAAAAAAATTAAGATGAACATCAAAAACATAAAAACACTCGGCGAACTGAAAGCAAGCGGTTATCAACCCAGGAGCATTAAAGAAGAGATACGGCAGAACCTGATCACTAAGCTGAAAAAAGGCGACCCTACCTTTTCCGGCATCGTGGGGTATGAAGACACCGTGATTCCGGATGTGGAAAGGGCTTTACTTAGCAAGCACAATATTTTATTTCTCGGGTTAAGAGGCCAGGCCAAAACAAGAATGGCCCGGCAAATGACGGAACTGCTGGATGAATACATTCCATCTGTTGCCGGCAGTGATATCAATGATGACCCTATCAAACCAGTGTCGAAATTTGCCCATGAAGAAATTGCCACGCATGGCGATGAAACACCTATTCATTGGATCCACCGCAGCGAACGCTATGGTGAGAAGCTGGCCACACCTGATGTAAGCGTGGCCGACCTGATCGGTGATATTGACCCGATCAAAGCAGCCAACCTCAAATTAAGCTTTGCAGACGAGCGGGTCTTACATTATGGCATCATCCCCCGCAGCAACCGGGGCATATTTGTGATCAATGAATTGCCCGATCTGCAGGCAAGGATACAGGTGGCTTTATTCAATATCCTCGAAGAAGGTGATGTGCAGATACGGGGTTTCAAATTAAGATTGCCCCTGGATATATTATTTGTATTTACTGCCAACCCCGAAGATTATACCAACCGTGGTTCAATTGTTACTCCTTTAAAAGACCGTATCGAAAGCCAGATACTGACCCATTATCCAAAGACACTGGAGAATGCATTGGAAATAACAGAGCAGGAAGCGGAGATCAGTGATGAACAAAAAGCAAGGGTGAAAGTGAGTGATCTCGTAAAAAGGCTGATCGAACAAATAGCGTTTGAAGCAAGGGCCAGTGAATTTGTAGATAAAAAAAGCGGGGTTAGTGCGAGATTAACCATTTCAGCTTTTGAAAACGCCGTTAGTTCTGCCGAAAGAAGAGCCATCATCAACAATGAAAAACAAACACAGGTCTGGATGAATGACCTCGTGGGTATCATCCCTTCCATTACCGGTAAAGTGGAGTTGGTCTATGAAGGCGAGCAGGAAGGGCCTTACCAGGTAGCCATGAACCTGGTGGACAAAGCGATCCGTACACAATTCGTTCAGTATTTTCCTAACCCTGACCAATTAAAGAAAAAAAGGAATACTGGTAAGCCTTCGCTGGAAGAAAAAGTGGAGCAGAATCCCTACAACCCCATTACACAGTGGTTTGACAAAGGCAATAACCTGAACCTGTCCTTCAATACGAGTGATAAGGATAAAATACTATTGCTGTACAAGGTGGATGGCCTGCATCAACTGGTCAAAAAATATTTTCCGAAACTGAATGAGGAACAGGCGGCCCTGATGATGGAATTTGTCCTTCACGGTCTTTCTTCCTATTCACTGATCAGCAAAAAAATATTTGAGAATAAGGTAGAGTTCAAAGACCTGATGGGCAGCATGATGAACTTTACAGAGAAAGATTTTGAGTTTGACGAGGAAGCGTAAAAGAACTATTGACCGGGTCAGCTGGTTCGGATCAAATAATGTTTACTTCTCTTTCCAGTTGAACAGCAAATTTTTCATTTACGCTCTGTAAGATATTCTCACTAAGCTGGTAGATATCTTTACCCGTGGCACTGCCATAGTTCACGAGTACCAATGCTTGTTTTGCATGACAGCCCGCATCACCCCGGCGAAAACCTTTCCAGCTCGTCCCGTTTTTGTCGGGGCCAGATTGCTCGATCAGCCAGCCGGCGGCAAGCTTATAATTACCATTGGCTAACAGATGAGCAATAATACCGGGGAAGCTTAGCCGCAATTCTTCATACTTTCCGGGTGTTACTTCGGGGTTTTTAAAAAAACTACCGGCATTGGCTATCTCGGCCGGGTTGGGCAATTTTGAAGAACGAATATTGATAACAGCATCTGATACAGCCCGGAGAGAAAGCTCCTTAACCCCCATTCTTTCCAGTTCCTGTTCGATAGCGCCATAGCTGGTATTGAAATATGGCTTTTTTTGCAGCTGAAAAGTAACATTCAGTATGACAAACTGGTTTTTATACTTCTCTTTGAAAATACTATCACGGTATCCAAATGCACAATCATTCCTTGTAAATGTTACCAGTTTTTTTTCTTTCAAATGAAAAGCTTCCAGGTTATAAAAAACATCATTGGTCTCTACCCCGTATGCCCCGATATTCTGCATGGGTGATGCACCAACATTTCCGGGAATCAGGGACAAGTTCTCTACACCTGCCCAGTTGCGTTTGATACAGTACAGCACAAACTGGTGCCAGTTCTCCCCTGCTCCCACTTTCACATATACATAGTTATTGTCTTCATGCAATTCAGCGATACCAGTGATCTCATTTTTTAAAACTAGCCCGTCAAAGTCTTTCGTGAGTAATAGATTGCTTCCACCACCGAGGATCAGGTTAGGAGTTTGATGTTTAAAGTTTAAGGCTTCCTCCAGGGCATCTATTTCTTTAAAGCTGGCAAAATACCTTGCTTTCGCATCGATTGCGAACGTATTATATGGCCTTAGCGATATATTTTCCTGGATTTGCATACTGCAAACATCCTTAATTTTATCAAATCAACTAAAAATAGGTTTCAAGACCAATAAATAATCAAAGCATCTTCTTTTAGGTTGTAAATTCAAACCACCAAGATTTAAATAGTTATACATGAAAAATTCATTCCTTTTTATTTTTTTTTCCTTCCTTACCCATTTAGCCCTGGCGCAATCAGCAGAAGCATTATACAAAACAGGAGATTCGCTTTATAAAGTGAAGGACTATAAGAATTCTGCAACAACCTATTCTGCTGCAATAAAGATGCAGGGAAAGACTGCGGATCTCAGTAATTGCCGGAGGGCTGCCAGCCGATGGTCAATGGCCAATGTTCCGGATAGTGCTTTTTACTTTCTTACAATAATGTCAACATCATCCCTGGTTTCGCAAGGAGATGTAAGTGGCATGAACAGTGACAAAGATTTTGCTGCGATAAAGAATGATAAAAGATGGAAACCGTTGATGGATAAAATATTGATCAAAGCGAACAGCAATTATAAAGTAGAAGAGTTTATTTATGGCAGAAAAGATGGTATTGCCCTGACCCTTTTGCAGGTAAAGCCAAGAACGAAAACAAACGGAAAAGCTATTGTATGGGTAATTGCAGGCTCCTGGTACTCCTCTTACCAGCAGGCTGAAAGAACGATTCGTCCTTCTGCTATGTTCGTTGATAAGGGATTTACTGTGTTTTTAGTTATCCTCGGTTCACAACCGCGATATGCTATCCCTGATGAGATCGAAGATGTTAAAAGATCAGTCCGGTATATACGGTACAATGCGAAAAAGCTTTTGATTGACCCTAACCATATTGGTATTACGGGTGGATCTGCCGGCGGGCATCTCTCCCTTTGTGTAGCAACTGCCGATGATAAAACAGATAGTTTATCACAGGACCCCATCGACCGTGTATCGTCAAGAGTACAGGCAGCAGCGGTGCTGTATCCGCCAACAGATTGCCTGAACTGGGGAGGCCCTGGTTTTAATTTTATTAATAATAAGATGCTGCAATTGGCAAACAGCATCTATGGTGCGTTTGATTTTACCAAATGGAATGAAAAGACAGCCACCTACGACCATATCACAGATTCCAGCGCAAGGAATAAAATAGCCCAGGATATGTCCCCCATTTACTTTGTTTCTGCGGACGACCCTCCTGTTTTTATTATTCATGGCGATGCAGACAAAACAGTACCACTACAACAATCAGAAACATTTGTTGCCCGGTTAAAAGAAGCCGGAGTTGAAAACAAATTTGTTGTAAAGAAAGGAGGTATTCACAATCCCAATACCATGCTCCCGGAGTTTTTGGATTTTGCAGGTTGGTTTGAGAAAAATTTGAAATAAAAAATCAAGCAACCGCTTTTAGGGCACCATTCCTAATCAAATAAAGAAGCTGAAGCCGTAAACCAATTTTTATTATTTCACAAGCCTATTATGACAGCAACAATTATCGGCGCCACGGGTCTTACCGGCGGTTATTTACTGGAGGATTTATTACAGGATAATTATTATGATACTGTGCGTATACTGGTACGCCGCCATATCGAAATGACCCATGCCAAACTGGAAAAAAAACTGGTGGACTTTGCCGATGCTGAAAGTTTTCAATTGGGTCTTGAAGGCAGCGACACAGTCTTCTGTACCGTTGGCACCACCCAAAAGAAAGTAAAAGGCAACAAAGAAGATTACCGGAAAGTGGATTATGATATACCCGTGAAGGCGGCCCGGTTTTGTAAGTTAACGGGCTGTGAAAACTTTGTACTGGTTTCTTCCGTTGGGGCCAATAGCAAAAGCAAAAACTTTTATTTACAATTGAAAGGTGAAGTGGAAGATGCGGTAAAAGTGGTGGGGTTACGATCCGTACATATTATCCAGCCCTCTGTACTATTGGGAGATAGAAAAGAATCCCGGACAGGAGAAAAAATTGCAAAAGCAGTGATGAAAGCAATATCCTTCCTGCTTCCTTCGAAGTATAAAGCGATACAGGGAAAGGAGGTGGCAAAAGCAATGATACTTCTTTCGAAGATGGAAAAAGAGGGAGCAACCACTTACCAATATAAAGATATAAAACAGGCCCTTTCAACTACTGCATAAACAATATTACTAATTTGCTTTATACACTTCATAAACAAAGCAGGGCCAGGTAGCCCTGTTAACATAGATTCCTTTGGAGGGCCAGGGCAAGAAGGTTTTACAGTAATACAGTATTTTACCAGGAAAGTCCACCGACTCAAAATCGTATCGGGTAGCTTTCATTCCGGAGTTATAAGCAGAATCGATCAGCAAAAATTTTTTTGACCTGAAGTCTTCCATTAGCTGATCACTCAACGCTTCAGCATGTATGGTATGAGCAACCCTCCAGTCCTCCATCGGGTCGGTCGAAACATACAAAGTGGATGAAATAAGTTCAATTTGCCGTCCCGCCGTATCCACCAGCGCTGTTGTACTAAAGGTTGCAAATTCACCTTTTTTTCCGTGAACAAAACTTCCGGATTTATCCTTCATGTATTTTTGAATGCCGGCAAGATCACTATAGTCGGCCACTCTTAATAATTCATTGGCTGACAAAAAAGAGGCCCCTGCTGCAGAATTATTTTCGCCGCCTGTATCATTCATTGATTTTGCCGGTTCCTGTACTTCAGCTGCCTTATTTTCCGACTTGTTCCCACAGGAATACAATAATAATACGCATATATAACCAACAGGGATAAACGACAATATTTTCATGCTATAAATTTACTTGTTTATATAATGATTCCAACCAGGGACAAACTTCCTAATAGCTACAAAATCGCCGGCCGCCGGACTTGTTTAAACTTTTTCAGCATTAAGGTATTAATTATCCAACAACTAAATACCGGTAACAGCAATATCACAAAATAACTAAAATAAGAGATCGTAACAACAGGCCGGGGTAAAGCTTCCACAAAAAACTGGTTACCGATCGTGTTGCCGGAAAAGACAACCATCTGTAAAAAATTCCAGCCAAAATGAATAGCGATGGGAATATACAATGAAAATGATTTTGCATAGCCATAGGCCAGTACCAATCCCATCGTTCCGGTTATAAGAAACTCGATCGCCATTAGCATAGGATTGCCCCATAATTCATGCGAAAACCAGTGATAGACCCCAAATGCAGCAGCAGAAATAAGGATAGCTTTCGTAGCACCGATTTTCCTGATGAGAATATATAAGAGCACTCCCCGGAAGATCAGTTCTTCAAACAAAACTGATTTCAATGTAAACCAAACCCCTTCCAATATGAGTGGAGCATTGATGTCAGGGTTTAGTATCCAGCTTTGCTTTGCAATTATTATTTTCAGTAAAAAGCCTGAAGCTGCACAGGCGGCTGTTATCAAAAAGAACAAAAGGAAATCACGCCCCCTTTTCTTTGTTGGTCTAAATCCTAAAATACCCAGGTCCCCTTTTTCATAGAGCAAGATAATCAACGAGGAAATAGCGAGTTGAACAATTATACCGATCATACAGACATAATAATAAAAAATCGATCACAGCGTACCTGGGTGCATTTCAAATCCGAAAGTTATCAGATCTCACTTTACCTGACCCACCCCTTTCGTATAGTAGCTAATACGAAATCTCCTCTGCACCTCCAGGGAGGGGACGAAAAGGCTTATAATTCTAAAAGCTTATAGCAACCTTGAAGTTACATCAGATAGATATCGGATATTGTTTCATGTGACCCACCCCTTTCGAAAAGTAGCTAATACGAAATCTCCTCTGCCCCTCCAGGGAGGGGACGAAAAGGCTTCTTTTTCGAAGAGCTTATAACAGGCTGCGTTGTTACCATCCGTCATTCCTTAAACCGAATCCACGTCTGCTACAATTGTTACACTACGGAAACTTTTATACTGGTGCACGATGGCCACTTGTTCCAGCAGGTCTTTTTTACATTGAACAATTGTCTTCCCATCTCTCGGTAGTTTCAATAGCAATTCCATCAGGTATTGGTTCCGGATACGGCCTATGACGGGTTCAGCCGGGCCAACAATATACTGACCGTATTTTATTTTCAACGCATCAGCGTACGCTTGTGCAGCTCTTTCCACCACTTCTTTAATCTTATGCTTAAAGCTGATATGGATAATGCGGGAAAAGGGAGGATAAAAAAATTCTTTCCGTTTCTTTAGTTCTTCGGCAAACATACTTTTAAAATCATGCTGTTGTACAAATTGCAATACCGGGTGATTGGGCTGTGAAGTTTGTACCATTACCTTTCCTGATTCCTCTTTCCTTCCGGCACGACCACTCACCTGTTCCATCAATTGAAAAGCTCTTTCATTCACCCGGAAATCAGCAAAATGTAATAAACCGTCTGCATCCAGGATACCGACCAGGTCAACCGTATCAAAGTCAAGTCCCTTTACCACCATTTGTGTGCCCACTAAAATATCGATTCGTTGCTGTTCAAATTGCTGTATCAGCACATCGTGGGCATTCTTTCCCCGCACCGTGTCAATATCCATTCTCGCCACTTTGGCATCGGGGAAGGTTTCCTGCAATTGCTCTTCTATTTTTTCCGTACCGAAATTTCGTTGGGTAAATTTATCGCTACCACAGGCGGCGCAACTATGCACCGGCGGATAAGTAGTCCCGCAATAATGACAAACTAATTTATTGCTGAGCTTATGAAAGGTGAGTGATACATCGCAATACTTGCATTGTGGTATCCAGCCGCAGGTACTGCAAACCTGGTAAGGCGAATAACCCCGCCGGTTCTGGAAAAGTATAACCTGCCGGTTCCTTGCAATTACTTCATTTACTGCTTCTATCAATTGCGGCGACAACATGACTTTCGACCGGTCCTTCTGCAAGATCTTTCTTGTATCCACCATTTCGATCGGAGGTAACTGCAGATCACCATAGCGTTGCAGCAATTCTACCAGGCCATATTTACCGGTAGTGGCGTTATAATAACTTTCGACTGAAGGTGTGCCACTGCCGAGTAATGTCTTTGCACCAAAGAGCGAAGCATAATAAATAGCTGCATCTCTCCCATTGTATCGGGGCGCCGGTTCCTGTTGCTTGTATGACGAATCATGTTCTTCATCACAAATGATCAATCCCAGGTTCTGATAAGGAAGAAATACAGAGGACCTGGCGCCCAGTATCACCCGCAATTCTCCGTTCTTTACTTTATTCCATATCTCTACCCGTTCATTCTGCGAGAATTTAGAATGATAGATACCGATATAACCCCCAAAATGTTTTTGCAGGCGTCGGATGATCTGTGAGGTGAGAGCGATTTCCGGTAACATATACAGTACCTGTTTACCCTGTTTGATATAGTCTTCGATCAGTTTGATGTAGATATTCGTCTTCCCGCTTGATGTAACCCCGTGTAATAAGCAAACCGGTTTAGTTTTTAACCGTTCCTTAGCCTGCTCAAAAGCTTTTTGTTGGGCCTCAGTCAATTCAAAATCAATCTGAACATTTTTAGGCAAATATTTGATCCGGTCAATGATCCGTTTTTCTGTCCAGAGTATCTTTTTCTCTACCAATCCTTTTAGCTGCGCATCCGTTGCTCCTGATTTTTTTAACAACAAAGATTTTACCACCTCTCCTTCCGTTTTCATCAGGTGCAGGTAACTTAACAACAGCTCCATTTGTTTCGGCGCTTTTGTCCAGTTGTTCAGCAGGTCAGAAAGTTTGTCCTCATTATCATATTCCGGGTTCAGCAGCACATAAGTCTCTTTTTTGGGAGCATAGGTTTTCTTCAATGCTTCCCAGACAAAACAAACTTTTTTATTAATCATCCGGTTGATTACCGGATATATATGCGGGGAATCGAGCACCTGTTGAACTTCGGTAAGACTAAGTTCTTTTTTGATCAGTAAGGCTTCAGCAATAATATATTCATCATGATCCAGGGTAGAAAAATCGTCGCCGTACTCTTCATTGTATACCAGGATCGTTTCGCTAGACAGTTTGAAATGAGCAGGCAAAGCAGCGGCCATCACTTCCCCTTCGCTGCACATATAATATCCGGCGATCCATTCCCAGAGTTTTAGTTGTTCTTCAAATACCACCGGTTCCACATCCAGCACATGCAGAATATCCTTTGTTTCGAAAGATTCGGGTTTATCCTGGTGAAGTTTTTTTATGATCCCTGCATATTTTTTACTCTTGCCCAGGTTTACTTCCACCCGACAACCCACTTTGGCTGTTTCCTGCAGCGATTCAGGAACAGACCATGTATAATTTTTAGGTAAGGCGGCCGGGATAATTACTTCGGCATACGCCATCATCCTTAAAGAAGAGTCAGATTCTGTTATATTTAAATTGTTTTCCTGCATTGGGGCGTTAAAGATAACGATGAATTAAGGATGCTTTAGTATGACATTACCCGTTCTCCCGTGCTTCATTGTCCTGGAGTTTTTGTGACTGACTGCGGCAGGCAGGTTTCAAAGCAAAAAAAGTTTTGAAACACGAGGCACCGGGATACCAAGTCACCACTATCTGCTGTCTATTATCTAACTCTCCTTGCTGCATCATACTGGATCAGTTTCTTTTCCATGATAGCATACACTTCCTCTTTCAATTTCACTACATCCTTAATCGTATAACCGGCCACAGGGATCTCATCCAGGTAAACGATCCGGTTGCGGCCAGGCGTCATATGAAATATGCTTTCGTAAGGCATACGGCGGTATGCATCCAGGAACAACACCGGTTTGACCGGTGTTTGTGTTTCAATCGCCACCCGGAAAGCGCCATCATAAAACTCTTTTAAAGGTGCTGTAGTCATATTAAATGTTCCTTCCGGGAAAACCAGTACAGAAATGCCTTTGCTGATCAATGATTTTAATACTCTGACACTATTGGCCCTGTTTGATGCGTTGCTGCGGTCCACTGTTACAATGGCATTCCGGTAAATAAACCCGAATACCGGTACTTTGCTTGTCTCCACTTTTCCCAATGGGCGAACGGGCTGGCGATAGGCTTTGGGTATCATGGCGGCATCCAGGTAAGAAATATGATTACTTAAAAAAATGTAGGGCTTGCTTTTATCATGGGGTGATTCATATATTTTTTTATACCAGATAAAAATCAACAAGAACCAAATATCAGCCCAGATCATACAAAGCCGCATGACCATATTGCCCCCCCGTATCTTTCCAAAAAAACTGACGATGATCGCAAAAGGAAAAATCAGTAACATGACAGCGATAAAACTCATGAGCGCATAAACACTGTAGATCCATTTCAACGGCAGCAGCAGGTGCTTCATCAGTTCCGGTTTTTGTATTTATCATCGTCGCCAGGGCAGCTGCAGCTGAAATTGGTTTCCAGGTCTATAACGGTCACCACCGTGGTAGCTTCATTGCATTGTGCATACACAATACGGACCCGCTGTTCGTCTTTTGTTCTGCCTTCCACCGCATAGCGGGGACAACGATTATTATTTAGGTCGCTTTTGTTATAATTGATTTTCCCATCCTGCATGATCTCTTCTACTTCTGCCTCCGAAATCTTTCGGCATTGCATACGGCATTTTGCATGCTTACTGTATTCCAGCAAAGTGGTCCGGCGGTCAAAGCCCCTGTCCCTGTCAGTAGTATTACTGGCCGGGTCCTTTTTGGTAGTAGTTGTTTTTGGCTTAACGGTTGTTTCTTCTTTCCCCTTCACCAATTTTACAACGACCAGTATTACCAGCAGAACTCCGATGAGGATATATGGTGCCCATTTTTTATTCAAAACCAGGAATTTTATACAAATTAAAAGCAAATCCATGATAGTCAGTGATTAAATACAAGCACACGGAAAACACGGATCAGAGGGATAAACACGGATTTGACGCTACTGTGCAGCCTATAGGATTTCCATTTTTACCTATGAATCCGTTGTGATCCATTAAATCCAAGTCGTCCGTGTTCCCATATTTTCTTGCTTATCTTTACGCCGCTATGGCAGAATCCAGAACAGTGGCTTTTCACACCCTCGGTTGCAAGCTCAACTTCTCCGAAACATCTTCACTTTCCCGTCTATTGGAAAACGAAGGTTTCGAGAAAAAAGAGTTTGCTGAACTGGCGGATGTATATGTAATCAATACCTGTTCGGTAACAGAAAATGCAGATAAGGAATGCCGTCACCTGGTACGCCGAATCCAACGAAAAGCACCAGAAAGCCTGGTGGTCATAACCGGTTGTTATGCGCAATTGAAACCAAAAGAAATTTCAGCCATACCGGGTGTGGACCTTGTACTGGGCGCTGCCGAAAAATTCAATATTGCCCAACATATACGGGAATTGGCTAAGGGTGATTCTGCAAAGATCTGCAGTTGTGATATCGAAGATGTTTCGGGGTTTCATGCTTCCTGGTCAGTCAATGACCGGACGAGAACTTTTTTGAAAGTACAGGATGGTTGTGATTATAACTGCTCTTTCTGTACTATTCCAATGGCAAGAGGAAAAAGCAGGAGTGATAGTATTGACAACGTGGTGAAGCGGGCAACTGAATTAGCCATCAATGGGGTGAAAGAAATCGTACTTACCGGTATCAATCTCGGTGATTTCGGAAAAGGTCCCGACGGGGCCAGGGTGACAATGGCGATCAATAGCCGGGAAGAAAATTTCTTTGAACTGGTAAAAGAGCTCGACAAGGTCGAAGCCATTCAGCGGTACCGCATTTCCTCCATCGAACCAAACCTGTTAACCAACGAGATCATTGAATTTGTTGCCAACAGTGATAAGTTCATGCCGCATTTTCATATTCCCCTGCAAAGTGGCAGCAATAAGATACTGGGAGCTATGCGCCGCCGTTATAAAAGAGAATTGTATGCAGAACGGGTGGCCCTGATCAAAACCCTGATGCCGCATTGCGCTATCGGTGTGGATGTGATCGTCGGTTTTCCCGATGAAACAGAAGAGGATTTTAAAGAGACGTTCGATTTCCTGCATTCGCTGGATATTTCCTATCTCCATGTGTTTACTTATTCAGAAAGAGATAATACCCATGCGCTAACCTTAAAGCCCGTTGTTCCTGTGCATACCCGGCACGAACGGAATAAAGCACTCCGCAATCTTTCTTATATGAAGCTGCAATATTTTACACAGCAATTTGCCGGACAAACCCGTAAAGTTTTATTCGAGAAGAACGGGAAGCAGGAAATGATGGAAGGTTACACAGATAATTATATCAAAATAACTTCTCCCTTTAGGAAAGAATGGGCGAACGAGATCGTTGAATGGACCATCTGATGAATATATCTATAAAAACAACAGGGACCCGATAGCAGCTATAAAAAGTATACTACCAATCGTTCCGAAAATAATATTGATATTACGGCCCCGGGTATCATCTTTCAACACATATTTTTCCGGTTGTGCAGGATTATAATACAGTGGAACTTCCTTCCCTTTTTGAAGTAAGCGTGGTTTCCGGGAATTAAAATGTCGGAGCAATACTTCCTTATCCGGAAATGGCTGATACCGTATAATTGATTCATAATACCGGTTCCCTTTTAGTCCTGTTCTTTCAATACAATCCACGACCCTGCCAGTAGCCAGCTTGTTAATTTTAATGATCTTTTTCCGGCGGCGATTGAATATTACGATGATGAGCAGAAGGAGGCAACCCCCGGTAAACAAGATAAAAAAAAGAAGAAGGGCTTCAGAAGAAAATTGCATACTTCAAATCGATGATGACAGAAAAAATTACCTAAAAAAAGAAGATAAGTGGAACGTACTGGGCTCGAACCAGTGACCCCTACTCTGTCAAAGTAATGCTCTGAACCAACTGAGCTAACGTTCCGGGGGCGTAAAATTAGTGGTTTTCCAGCTTCTTTTTCTTCCCGGTGCAACTTTCCTGCTTTAAGTTTGTCATTCATATATACCATGCAAAAATACCTGGCGACCATACATTTCGAGATGAGTGAAGCGTTCATGGACCTGGTTCCTCCTCACCGCACTTATATCAATTTCCTAATTAAGAAAGGCACTATCGACCATTATGCTGTCAGTATGGAAAGCCAGCGTTCCTGGATCACCCTCAATGCTGAAAGCAAAAAAGAGGTGGAAAAAATTCTGAAAAAATCCCCGTTGTTTAAATTCTGGAGATTTGAGATCGATGAATTATTTGTACTGGATGGGCAACATTATCGCCTGCCGGAAGTGAATCCTAATTAAGCTAGTGGGGTTTGGCTGGTGGGAAGTGGAAATACAGCCCGTCGTTCTATTTAAAATTTTCTGCCAGCTATTTTTTAACACCTGCCCACCACATAGGTTTTTGTTTCAGCACTTTTTTGTACACAGGGCATTTTTCTGAATGTGCTCCTGGTAAATACCCAGTGCTCTTTAAAAACTCATTGACGATCTCACCGCCTGTAAAACGGAAAGTTGTTTTGAACAGCATCACCCACTCCTCTTTTGTTTTGGGATGATGTGTATCCAACCAGTTTTTGAAAGATCCTGACTCTTTTTGAATGATTTTGATTGCTTTGGCGTTATGCATAGCCGATTCTATCTTCAGCCGGTTCCGTATGATACCTGTATCCTGCAGTAGTTTTTCCTTTTTCCTGCCGGTATACCGAGCGACCTTGTCAATACTAAAATCATCGAAAGCTTTAAAAAAGTTATCTTTCTTTTTCAGGATGGTTTCCCAGCTCAGGCCAGCCTGATTGATCTCGAGAACCAGTCTTGCAAAAAGCAGGTTATCATCGGCGATTGGAAAGCCGTATTCGGTATCATGGTAGGCCCGGTGAACCGTATCTTTTCCTTTGCCCTGCACATATTCGCAGTAAGTGGTTGCCATACAGTCTAATTTAAATGAAAAATCCCATCTCGTTTTAAACGAGACAGGACTTGTGGGAGTTGACGGGTTCGAACCGCCGACCCTCTGCTTGTAAGGCAGATGCTCTGAACCAGCTGAGCTAAACTCCCAATATTTCAATTTCATTTAGTTCGCCGACCCTCCCGATCTCTATCGGGATAAACTCCCTTTTTCGGGACGGCAAAGATAGGGTTGTGATGCTTCGTAAACAAAAAAAGCAGCCGTTTTTATGAAAGGCAATAGCAGTAAGACTTTGCTGGTACTAAAAAAATTGCAGGAAAACTGAAAAACTGGCATTTTAAGGCATTTTAACCGATTCTTCCACGTTCAGCTAATCAATTTTACTTGCCAATCTGCTTGCAAATTGGTCGATTATTTTTTGGGAACAACTGTATGCTACAACTTAATTTAGAACTAAAACGAGCTTTCGGTAAGCACTAGAATATTTTTTTCTGTTTTCAAGTTTTATTTTTAGTTAGAAAAAGATTTCAGTTAAGTGTTACAGCTATATCGGTTCTATCATCACCAAACATCTCCTCACCGGTTAAACAATGTGTGTTAAAATTAATTGCAGGCAGTAGAAAAGATATTTTATCGAATAATACGTAAACAGTTAATGGATTTATTTTAAACCAGAAACAGGAATATCTTCAAATTTAGTGGCATCTGCTGCTGCAAGCAGATAATCCTTCACTGAATAAATAATTGCTTTACTGGAAGAATATAATTCCCGA
>Ga0163144_10003549_pt1 | contig 35486 bp, 29 predicted proteins | sample OliLak19BULKMAT1_FD_123175 | JGI IMG/M metagenome (GOLD analysis project Ga0163144, IMG submission 123175) | Freshwater microbial mat bacterial communities from Lake Vanda, McMurdo Dry Valleys, Antarctica - Oligotrophic Lake LV.19.BULKMAT1 | ecosystem: Environmental > Aquatic > Freshwater >...
CAGCAAGAAATTTTCGCGCGATATCTGGCGCAGACAACCGTTGTGGATATGCCCGCGGGGTTTTCCACCAAACAATTGATGATGCCCGGCGGCTTTCCACGTTGCCGTGACCGGGATGATGAGCCGTTTCTGGCGCTCGCGTTTCATGCCAAGGCGGCCGTGCTGGCATCACGCGACAACGCCGTTTATGGATTGAAGTCGCGCGCCGCCAAATTTGGCGTGACGATTCTGAACGTTCAGCAGCTCATCGCCACACTCATCGAACAGTTGGAAAATTGCGCCAGCAGCGCCGCTTAAACGGCAGTCAGAAATATAGGCGACTGAAAGCTTTCGCGCCGTTGATCGACTCCTTCCCCCCGTCGCCGGTGCAAGGAGTCGATATGCGATGCTCGCGCTAGATTGATTTTGTTGCTTTAATTCTTGCCCGCTGCGTAATTCACTCCGCTGCACGCGTCCCATTTTTCTATACCAAGCCTGCAAAATCGCCATGTCAAAACCCACCATCAAACTCATCGGCACCCCCGCCTCGCGCGTCATGCGCAATATCTGGATGCTCACCGAACTTAAGTTGCCGTACGACCATGATCCCATCGTCACGTCCGACCCCGCGCTAAAGCAGCCGCCCTACACCGAGTGGAACCCAAACGCCAAGGTTCCCATTTGCATCGTCGATGGTTTTGCGATCTACGAATCTCTGGCGATCAACCTGTATCTCGACATGAAATTCCCCTCCGCGATCAGCCTCAATACGCTCGAGGAAAAGGCCCAAGGCATCCAATGGGCAATGTGGGCCCTGACCGAAGTGGAGTTGCACAGCTTCAACTGGTATCTCAATACCATCGGCAAGCCTGAGGCTGATCGCGACCGCGCGCTCGCGACCTCGTCGTGGGAGAAAATACAAAGGCCGCTGGCCGTGCTGGAAAAAACGCTGATCGGCCGCGCCTTTATTCTCGGTGGCAGTTTTACCGTTGTTGACTTGAACACGGCTTCGGTGATGTACCGCGCGCTGGCGATGCCGCTGGAGAATTTCCCGGCTGTGCGGCGTTGGCTGGACCGCTGCTGGGCACGCGAAGGTGGGTTGGCAGCGCGGCGTGCACGTGGGGAAAATGTTTAGAGTTCCCTCTCCTCGGGGAGAGAGTTAGGGGTGAGAGAGGGAATTCACGTCCCATGGGGCGTGCCTCGCGAACGGTGTTCCGATGCAGCGGAATATGCGCACTGCAAGTGAGGGGTGAGTGGTAAATACCGCCCCGCATCCTTACTCTTCTGCCGAGGGAGAAGGAACGGAAGGTAGATCAAGCACTGGAGGCGCGTTCAGGCCAAAAAGCTCTGGAAACGCTCGTCAATACTAGAGTTTCTCCATATTATGCGCGATAGCCGGATTAGCCACCGCCACCCTCCCCAACGCCGCCGCAGCCACAATCGCCATCACCAGCGTGAACGCAATGCCGACGAACACCAGCTTGGGCAGGTGATTGTCGAGCAGCAGGCCGAAGGCAATCGGCGAGAGCGCGAGTCCGACATCCAATCCGGAGTAGACCATGCCGTAAACACGTCCAAATGCCGCCTCTCCCAATCGAGCCTTGGTCGCCGTGCGTACCAGCAAATCCCGCGACGGCCCGGCGATGCCGATACCAAATCCCATCGCCGCCATGATCGGCAATACCAGCCAGCCGGGCAAGGCGCCGAACGACAGCAGTACCGCGAATGCGGCGCCGCTGGCGAGTGCTGCCGCGACGTAATATTCATGCACGTTGCCGGGTTTGGCCAGGAAGCCGCCGAGTACCAAACCCATCGAGCTGCCGATAAGGTAAATCGTCAGCGCCGAAGTCGCCGCAGTCAGCGATAGCCCGTAAAGATCCCGCAGCAACGATGGCGCGAAATTCTGCAAGGCGCCAAAGCCGAAGGTGGAGAAGAAAAAGAATGCGAACGCAAACCAGACCAGCGAAGTACGCATGAAATACCAGGTGCCTTGCTTCGGTGTTGCGGCGGTTGCTGCCGAACTTTTGGCGGCAGCATTCAATTCGTATTGCAACAAGTCGCGTTTCCAGATCAGCAACGATAGCGCCGCCGCGCCGAACAGCGCCGCGCCAAGCCCCGCTGCGCGCCAGCCAAACGCCGTCGCCAGCGCCAGCATTACGATAGTACTCGCCGCCCAGCCAATGTTGCCTGACAGCCCGTGCATCGAAAATGCATGCCCTAGCCGTTGCGCCGATACACGCCGATTGATCAGGGCAAAATCTGCGGGATGGAATACGCTGTTTCCCATCCCGGCGACGGCTGCCGCAGCCAATAGTCCGATGAAGTTTGGCGCTACCGAAACCAGCAAGCCGGAGATTGTCAGCAGGCCAACGCCCACGCACAACACCCGATGCGCGCCGAATCGATCTACCCAGATACCGGCAATCGCCTGGCCGATGCTGGAGATCACAAAAAACATCGTCATCAGCAGGCCGACCTGTGCATAGCCCAGGCCGAATTCGGTCATGAACCACGGGAACAACGGCGGCAACATCAGGTGAAAAAAATGCGAAGTTCCGTGGGCGAATCCGACTAGCGAGATGATAGTGACGTCAGATTTGAGCGAGTCGGTAGTGGGCGCGATGGATGCCATAGCAACATTTTAGCCGCTCACGCGTTGATCGGTGACTGTTGCCGGTTGGTATTGCTTGTTACTTTATGCAGAACAGCCTGTAGGACGCTTACCTTCGTCCTTTGCAGATTGCAGACGCGTCACTTTTAATTGGGCGGCACCTATAATCATGGGCATCGCCGCGCCCAAATTTGAACTACCAACTGACTCCACCTAACCAACAATGTCATTCTTTGCCCGTCTGCTGTCCGTCAATGCACTCTTCGCCGCATTCCTGATTTGCGCTGGCCCCGCTTGGGCGCAGCTAGCGCGCCCCGACATTGCGGATCGGCCATCCGTCGACGCCGCAGTGCCGGAACTGGTGCTGGCGGAATCAACCGCGACGGCAGCTGTGCAGCTGGCCACGATCAAGAGCGCAAGCAAGGCGCCAGAAGTTATTCGCAGCCGCCACGTCGCTCTCGATCATTCGGTGTTGAAAAGCCTGCGCGCCGATGCCTCGGCTTCGCGGCCACAATCAATCCGCATCAGCTTTTTTGACGACACCAGCCTGACGGTGGATTTCACTCGCATCGACAGCATCGGCACGACAGGCAAGGCATTCCGTGGGACCGTACGAGGTGTTGCCAACAGCAGCGCAGTGCTGGTCGAAAACGCCGGGGTAATTTCGGGCAACATCAATATCCTCAACGATCGCTATCAGATCCGTAATTTTGGCGACGCTGGTCACGTGATGCGTCAGATTGATGTCACTGCATTGCCGCCGGATCATATGGCCATGCCAACCGGTCCGGAAACGACCGTACCCGTATCGCCCGCAAAGATGCGCAGTACCGGCGAAGCCGCCATTAACACCGCTTTCGACGATGGCTCCATCATTGACGTCATGGTGGTGTACACGCCGGCCGCACGGATTTCACAGGGCGGCACCAATGCTATGAAATCGTTGATCGATCTGGGCATCGCCGATACCAACGCCGCCTACGCAAACAGCGGCGTTACGCAGCGCATCAGGCTGGTCTATGCGGGCGAAGTGAATTATCAGGAAACAAACCTGATCGCCGATCTGGCGCGTTTGCAAGGTATAGCCGACGGCTTTATGGACGAGGTGCACGAGCTGCGCAATCTTTACGGCGCCGATGTGGTCAGCCTGTGGGGCAACTACAGCGCCGGCTGTGGCCAGGCCAATTTGATGACGACCGAAGAAGCTGGTTTTGCCAATCTGGCATTCAACGTCGTCGAGCGCAATTGCGCGACCAGCAATTACAGCTTCGCCCATGAGCTTGGGCACAACATGGGTTTGCAACACGACGTGTTTGACGGCAATGCCGGGACCATCGTCACGCCAGAGGGCAGCAGTACACAGACGTCGATCAACTACGCGCATGGTCATGTCGACCTCAACAACCGTTTTCGCAGCATCATGGCCATCAGCGCGCAGTGCGATACACAATCACCAGCGGTGAATTGCCCGCGCATCCCCTACTTTTCGAACCCGGTTGTCAGCTTCGACAATCGGGCAAATTTCCCGGGTGCCTCAGCCTCGGCCTCTACTGGCAGTCCTAGTGCCCAGGAAAGCCGTGCACTCAATGACACGCGCGACACCACCGCCAATTTCCGCGCGGCGGTAAACCTGGCCGGACCTGGCACGGTAATTTTCTCACCTGCCACATATGCCGTGATCGAGAGCGCCGCGTCCATCACCTTGTTCGCGACCCGTCATGCAGGCACTGCCGGCGCGGTCAGCGTGAACTTTTCGACGGTAGCCGGTACAGCCAATGCGGGAACCGATTACACGGCCAGATCGGGTGTACTTGCGTGGGCAAGTGGCGAGAGCGGCAGCAAATCGATCACCGTGCCGGTTTTGCAGGATGGTGTGCCAGATGGGCCGAAAACATTCAGCGTCTCGCTCAATGGGCCGACCGGCGGCGTCTCGATCGGCGTACCCGGCGGGTCCGCGGCGAATGCGGTGGTGAACATCAGCGACGCCGACAACGACAACTTCCCGCCAAACTGCATGATGCCGCTGACCGGCTGGACCACTTCCGGGACAGGCTGGGGCGTCGCCACGGATACTTTTTTTGGCCTCAACTGCAGCTTGAGGTCGAACCCGACCCCGGATGGTGGCAGCGCAAGAATTCAGTTCGAGGGCAATTTCACCACCGGCACAGTCAGCTTTGCGCGGCGGGTGTCCAGTCAAGCCGGCAACGACTGCCTGAAATTTCTGATCGATGGGGTTGCACAGAATCTGGGCGGCGCCTGCAACGGCGTCGGTATTGGCGGCGCGTCCGGCGAAGTGGCGTGGGGCCAGGTGAGCTTCCCGATTGCGGCGGGTGCACACACGTTGATCTGGTCATATGAAAAAGATGCAGCCGGTGCTGCCGGTGCTGATGCCGCGTGGATTGACAGTGTGGTGCTGCCGCTTGGTGGTCCGCCGCTTATCCAGAGTGCGTCACCGATTGGCGGCTTTCTCAATATCCCCTATTCCCACAGCTATATCTCCACCGGCAGCCCCGCTATTTCATACAGCCTGCTGGCGCAAACGTTGCCAAACGGGCTGACACTCAATGCCGCGAACGGAGTGATCTCCGGAACACCCGCCGCGCTGGGCACGTTTACCGGATTTGTACGCGCCAGCAACGGCCAGCTTCCCGTGGCGCAGCAACCTTTCTCGATCACGATCATCGGTGTGGTGCCAGATCCGCCGGTTATTGGCACTGCACTGCCGGGCAATGGCCGTGCCACTATCGCCTTCACGCGTCCGGTCAGCGTCGGTAGCGCGGATATAAGCAGTTACACGGTTACTTGCAATCCGGGCGCGATCAGCGCGACCGGCGCCGATTCGCCAATCGTTGTTGCTGACCTGATGAACGGATCGGAGTATGGCTGTGCCGTCACTGCGACCAATATTTATGGCACCAGCGGAGCGTCCGCAACGGTATTGGTCACGCCAGCACCTACCAAGCCCTCCGCACCGACAATTGCCGCGGTCATCCCGGCCAATGGACGCGCCTTTGTCGCCTTTACGCCGCCCTTATCCGACGGCGGTGCAACGATCACCAACTACACAGCGACTTGTAATCCCGGCGCGATTACGGGCTCTGCATTTTTTTCCCCGATCACGGTCAATGGCTTGAACAACGGCATCGCCTACACCTGCTCGGTGACCGCCACCAACAGCGTCGGTGCGAGTATTGCGTCAGCCGCGAGTGCATTGGTGACGCCGGCACCTGCGGCAACTCTCGCCCTCGTCAGTGTGGTCTCGCGCAAAACGCACGGCTTGGCCGGCGACTTTGAGCTACCGATTGACACCACGCAGCCCTTCACCGGCGCCGCTACGGTCGAGCCTCGCATGATTGGCGGCGGCCATACTGTGGTGTTCAAGTTCAATAGCTCTGTCAATGCGCCTGGTGCAGTTTCTGTCCGTGACGAAACCGGTGCCACAGTCAATGCATCGTCCATCGCCTCGGGTGCCGACGTTGTGGTCACGATACCGGCCATCGCTGACAAAAAAAGAATAGCTATTACGCTAATCGGCGTTAACGGAGGACTCGATACCAGCCCTGCGACGATAGGCTTACTGACAGGCGACGTTGACAACTCGCGTACCGTGACTACTCTCGATGTCGCCAGCATCAAGGCGCGCGCTGGACTGGCGGCGACGGTGCCGAATTTCAAATTCGATGTGAATCTCTCCGGTAGCGTGACGGCTGCGGATATTTCAATCGCCAAGGCGCGTTCGGGGTTGTCGCTACCGTAAATTGGTTAAAGTTAGCATTTGCGGGCCTCTCCAGACAAAAATGGCTGGAGATGCCCGCCATTGCTGACTTCTTCGCAAAAAGCTGCGGCCTATTCGACGATTTTTACCGCCGTGACGACCGCAATCGTTTCCGTGCGTTTGCATTTTGGGTCGCCGTAACAATCGCCGGCCTGAATGGTTTCAATTGCGTACGTCAGCTCGACTTGTTTGCCTTTGAGCGGCGGCTTCAGCATGCAAATTGGAAACAGACCGACCTCGATAAACTCGTTGTTTTTTTCATTGCGCAAAGTGAGATAGCACCCGTTGTCGCCCTTGTCGAGATCCGTGACGCGACCTCGGGTCTGTTTGAGCTCACTGCCTACTTTGATGACCCCGTCCTTGTACACCAGCGCAGGTGGCGCGGTGGGAACGGCGGGGGCAGCAGGAGCAGCCGGCACCTGGGCATACAATTGTAGAGATAGAAAAAGAGCAGTCATTGCGGCAGCCGCATGAATGCGAAGCATCAGACGATTCCCCATATTTTTGTCCTTGCGCGTCATAGTGACCGAATGTTACCGCAACATTTCACTCTTCCACCTTTTGTCGCCGTTTGCCGCCAAGCAGTGCACCGGTCGACCGTTTGGACTGCCGCGACCGTTCAAGGACTGGTTCAGCCGCAACAGCAGCCCCCTCCTTCTCTACTGGCTCATATGGCTTGCTGAAGTCGAAATGCGGCAGGTTGCTGGTCGGCATCCGTGATGGTGGCGGCGACTTTGCATGCGGCTGCCTTGCGTGCGGTTCCCTCGGTGGCGGCCGGTTGGTGTCCCGCTCTTCGCGTGGTGGCCGGCGCGCAGGCCGCTCGCTACTGCGATCCGCTTGGGGCTCGCGCGTTGGAGTGCGTTCTCGTGATCCTTCACGATCACGACTTGAACCTTCAAACGCCGGCGTCGGCAGCCGCGGAATTTCTCGCTTGAGCAGCTTCTCGACTCGGGACAGGAACTCCATTTCTTCCGGGCTCACCAGCGAAATGGCTTCACCGGGCGTGCCGGCGCGCCCGGTACGGCCAATTCGGTGTACGTAATCCTCTGGCGTGTGTGGCAATTCGTAATTGATGACGAAGGGAAGCGAATCGATATCGAGCCCTCGGGCCGCGATGTCGGTGGCGACCAGAATGGCCGACTTGCCCGCTTTGAACTCTTCCAGCGCCTGGGTGCGTTCGACCTGGCTGCGATCGCTGTGAATCGCCGTGGCGGGCAGCCCGTCTTTTTGCAACTGGCGCGCGACCCGATCCGCATCGCGTTTCATGCGCGTAAAAATCAATACCTGCTTCATGTCGCGCGAACGTACCAGATGCGCCAACAATGCGGCCTTTTTCGCGCCGGGCACTTCGAAAACCTGATGCGTCACCAACTCGGCGGGTGCGTTGCGACGGGCAACCTCAATCATTGTAGGACTGCGCATGAATTGCTCAGCCAGCCGCTTGATTTCATTGGAAAAAGTAGCCGAAAACAATAGGTTCTGACGAACCGGCGGCAACACCGCAAGGATGCGTTCGATGTCCGGCATGAAGCCCATATCGAGCATGCGGTCCGCCTCATCCAGGACCAGGATACTGACCTGGGAAAGGTTGATGCTCTTCTGCATCAAATGATCGAGCAGCCGTCCCGGCGTCGCGACGACGATCTCTACGCCGGAATGTAGCGCCTTGATCTGCGGCTTGATATCAATGCCGCCGTACACGACGGCCGCGCGCAGCGGCAGATATTTGCTGTAGGTGCGGACGGATTCCTCGACCTGGGCTGCGAGCTCACGCGTGGGCACCAAAACCAGCGCACGCACTGGATGGCGGGCAGGTGAGGAACTGGAGCTCGCATGCGGCGCCAGCAATTGCAGCAGCGGCAGCGTGAAGCTGGCTGTTTTGCCGGTGCCGGTTTGGGCGCAACCCATGATGTCGCGGCCTTCCAAAATTGCTGGAATCGCCTTCGCCTGGATGGGGGTAGGCTCGGTGTAGCCCTGCGCTTCAACGGCGCGGAGTAATTCTGGGATGAGATTAAGTGACGCGAAGGACATTCAAACAACCTGACTAAGAATTGCCCTTTGGATATTGCAGTGGCGCAGTTGAAAATCGCGGCCGGCGACAACGGGAAGCCGAAAGAGCGGGAAGGAGACGAAAAACTATTTCTGGACAAGTACCTGCGCCTATTGTACCGGCAGCGGGCTTTGGACGCGAGCATGCCTGGCGGATAGCCATTGGAGCAACTCCGACACTTTGTCAACAATTGTTTCAAACAGCCATTTTGTGAACTGCGTCACAGATTTACAAAAGCTCGAGGACGAAGATAGGGGCGTTGTTTCGAACGCTGCTAGCAGCAATCGAAGCAACAAAAAACTAGGCGCACTTCTAGGACCCTGGCTTGGGACCATGTCTCCCAAGAGGAAAGTCGTTATCGAACCGAAGTGGACCGGGTCCACTCCTCGATGCCAGAAAATGTGAAAGGGCACCCCTGCGGTGCCCTTTTTTTGTTCTGCCGCAGCGCCAGGGCATCAATCGCAAGAAAGATAAGCCGTGCGGTGTTCGTACGCAGAAGCGGTCTTTACAAGGTTGCCGCAGCGATAGGTGATCTCCAGCGATTTCCGATCTCCCGGCGAAGGGTCGCCACAGATCTTGTTGGTGACATCGATAGACGCGCTACGTCGTCCGTTTACCCGCGATCCAACAAAGCGCCGCGCATCACAGCTCGATCCGCCGTCAGGGCCATAAATGGCGCTGGTAACGGCAATCAACTGGCCCCTGGACTCTGATGGACTCTCGCTGCGCTGTTCGGTAATTGCCTTGCGGCGGCCTTTCTCGAACCCGTCTCTAAAGCCGTCGGCGTAACCCTCTTTGTAATCGGATGAGTCTTGCGCAGCCACCCCAAAACTCAACGCGAAAATAAAGGCCAGACACAGTACCTTCGACCAGCAGAAATTTGTTTGCACTTTCACTCCCTTTTTTGTCTGATATTGTCGGCATGATACTGCAACGCTAGTTGCGGATTGAGGCACGACTTCGCAAAGGAAGCGGCAAGATGCTCGACAGCAACGCCCGCCAATATGTTCAGCCGGTTTTCGACGGCATCGCTCGCACCTGCCTGAGAATCGGCATTGGCGCCAATACGCTGACGGCTATCCGGCTTGATCGATGCGGCCGACGGCAGGTTAGCGCGGATGACCAAAGCCAACCCGCTGGGGGCGATCCTCGACATCACCTTTGACCGCGTGGTGGAAATCGCGGTCATTCTGGCGCTGGCTTACAACCACCCTGACGCGCGCTTGCTGCTGGTGCCATTGGCGGGCATTATCGCCATTGCCATGTCGTTGTTTTTGTCGATCGGCGCGGCGGTTGCGAATCAGTCGGTCAAGTCATTCCACTATGCGCCAGGGTTGGGCGAACGTACGGAAGCCTTCATTTGTCTCTGTTTGATGATTCTCGACAGCGCGAGGCTGGCGCTCTGGACCTGGATTTTCATCGGCGTCATCGCGTTCACCATGGCGCAACGGCTTTATCACGCCTGGCGGATACTTTCGGCCGAGGCCGAGTAATCCGGTCCCGGCGGCTGCCTCTGGTTCAGGCGGCGAACGTCGCGCCGCCCGCGACTTCCTCGGCATTGCGATAGATGGCGCCATTCCTGGTGGCCATGAACTTGTCGAATGGAATTTCTTCCTGCTTGATGAACCCTTGCGCAGGCAGTGCCCCACCGGCGACCATTTCCACCACCGCGCAGAGGCTGGCTGCCGTCGTCCACGAAATTGCGCGCCAGCTCTCGCCTTCCAGCTGCATGGCGGGATAGGCGCGCACAAACTCTTCACGTGAAAGCCGCCCGTCCTTCTGGCCTTCGACGGCGGCGTGCACAAACACCACGTCTTCTGCCACGGCTGGAAGCGCATTGCGCAGGAGCTTGTTAGCCAATTCCCGTTCGTCACGGAGGTACAGCTCATTCAACAGAAAGCGCATCAGTTCGCAGTGACCCGGATAGCGCATGGTTTTGTAATTGAGCTCCTGCACGCGTCCCAGATAGGTTTCACACATGGTGCCAAGACCGCCCGAGGTGGTGAACGACTCCAGCACGAGACCGTTGACGAGAATCATCTCGAGGCCTTCCAGTGCCGGCACCATCTGTGTTTTGCCGTTGCGAATGACTTCGCAATCGTTGATGTACTCGTTGATTACGCCTTCCGGTGACCAATTGAGTGCATAGCCCAACTTGCCACGCGGGTGTTGCGGGAGTGCGCCCACGCGCAGCTCAATAGAACGCAAAGAATCGAAGCGTTTGGCCAGATCTGCACCGACGATGCCGATGAAGCCCGGTGCCAGCCCGCATTGCGGGGCCATGACACCTTTGGCGGTGTGTGACATTTCGAGGATCGCGCGCGTGGTCGCAACGTCCTCGGTCAAGTCGAAATAATGCATACCTGCTTCGTGGGCGATGCGAGCAATGCCGACATTGAGGTGAAATGGCAGACAGGAAATCACCGCGTCAACGCCCGTCAGCGTAGTTTTTAACGCAGAAAAATCGGCCACGTCTTGCGTGCGCACGTCGAACGGCAAATTAGCGGGTGGATTGGCGTCGATGCCAGTGACAGTGAATCCGGAGCGGGCCAGCAGCGTGCCAACGAGGCTGCCGACTTTGCCCAGGCCCAGTACGGCGACGCGTTCGAGTTTGGTGGTCATAAATTGCTCTCTCAATCAATTTCAATTTCTAAAATATGCAATCGACATGCGAGTGCACGGACGAATCAGCTCTTCGCGGGCAAGACAATACAGCAGTTTGGGCGTCTTGTCGGACTGGCACGCACACCGCACTCGCATCGCGCAATTTGGCCGGCAATCAGGCGAAGGTCATTTACCCGACAACCCCATCGATCTGCTGATCACTTCCTTCATGATCTCGTTGGTACCGCCGTAGATGCGCTGCACGCGTGCATCAGCGAACGCACGCGCAATCGGGTACTCCCACATGTAGCCGTAGCCACCATGTAGTTGCACACACTCGTCAACCACTTTGCATTGCAAATCGGTGGTCCAGTACTTGGCCATTGATGCTGTCGCGGTATCGAGCTTGTCCACCATCAGCAGTTCGGTGCATTTATCCAGAAACACCTGCGCCACCTGCACTTCCGTCTGCATTTCAGCCAGCTTGAAGCGAGTGTTCTGGTAATTTCCCACCGGCTGACCGAATACCTTGCGTTCCTTGACGTACGCCGTCGTCCAGTCAATGGCAGCCTGAGCGCTTGAAATCGCGGTAATGGCGATCTGCAAGCGCTCCCAGGGCAATTGTTCCATGAGGCAGATGAAGCCGCGATTCTCGAACGCCTCTCCGCCTAGCAGGTACTCGGATGACAATTTGACGTCATTGAAAAAAAGCTCTGCGGTGTCCTGGGCCTTCAAGCCGATCTTTTTCAACCGCTTGCCGGTCTCGAAGCCGGGCATGCCGCGTTCGACCAGGAACATGCTGGTGCCCTTGCCACCGGCCGCTGGATTGGTTTTGGCGACAACGATGACGAGATCAGCGTGCCAGCCGTTGGTGATGAATGTTTTGGAACCGTTCAGCACATAGTGGTCGCCATCGCGAATGGCTTTGGTCTTGACGCCTTGCAGGTCCGAGCCTGCAGCCGGTTCGCTCATGGCGATGGCGCTGATCATTTCGCCGCTGGCAAGTTTGGGCAGGTAGTTCTGTTTTTGTGCCTCAGTGCCGTAATGCAGCAGATACGGCGCGACGATCTCCGAATGCAGGCTATAGCCAATGCCGCTAAAGCCGGAGCGTCCCAACTCCTCTATTTCGATCACGGAAAACAATTTATCGACACCAGCGCCACCGTATTCCTCGGGCATGGAAGTACACAGAAAGCCGTTCTCACCGGCCTTGTTCCACACCTTCCGATCAACGTAGCCCTGCTCTTCCCAGTCCGCGTGGTACGGAGCGACTTCCTGCTCCAGAAACTTGCGAAAGCTATCGCGAAACGCGACGTGGTCTTCATTGAAAAGCGTGCGTTCGATCATGGGGTGACTTTCTGAAAGATTGAAATTGCTTAGATGCCTAAATCGACATCAAATTTCTAAATTGGCACTGGTTTGCTCCTTCCGCCGGCGACGGGGGTTGGGATGGGGGCGATGCCCACTTCAACTCCCCCATCCCAGCCTTGTATGCCAGGGGAAGGGACATTGCGCGAGGACGCAGCTTTCGCCTCGAAGCTTGAGACTAAGGCGCGCCCTTCTCGCTGGATTTGCCTATTGTCCAGGTTGCGCCGAGACCGAATGACGTGCCGCCATTCTTCAAATGTAGCGGACTGTCGCTGTTGGCGCTGTTTCCGGAGAAATCTTGTCTCGCGTAGCCGAATACCACGATATCCGGAGTGATTCGGCGAGTCAGGGCAAACTGCAGTCGCGTGGTAATCAAACCCGACTTGGCTTGATAGGCGCGTCGACTGGCGCTGGCGAAAGCGTTGGGCACGCCGTAGAGAAATTCGGTGTACTTGCGATCACCAAACACCGCGCCAGCCGTCGCCGTGAGGCCAAAGCCGCCACCGATGTCGCGATCTGAGTAAGACAACCGCGGCTCAAACGAAACGCCACGCGCGTTTATTCCGTCCTTGGCTTCGAACACGCCACGCAATGGCAAATCCAGGCGAACAACCGAGTCGGGCGTCGGTCGCAAAAGATTGATCCGTGCGCGCGGTCCGAACTCGAATTGAAAGCCGAGGTCCGGCATCCCGCGCCGAATGGCAACATCTTCGCTCGACGCGCCGAGTGCTGCGGCAAATCCAATGTCGAACTCCAGGGTTTCGGTCTTCATCACGCGTGCTCCGACCGTGCCGCCGTCAGCGCGAAGAATCGGGCCTCGGTAGATGAACCACGGCACGACAATCGTGCGGTTAACGTTGCCGGCAGCTCCCGGATAGGCTGGCCCACCAAGGCCGATACCTGCAACACCAGCTTCCCACAGGGGCCGGTTGTTGCCCTCGACTTCGGGTTCGGCTTGCGAAAATGCTGCGCTGGCGCAGCAGAGTAGTACGGGGTACAACAAGAAGGCTGCAAGTGGGAGCGCGGGTCGCATGGAGTTCGTCTCAAGTAAGTAAGGTGGACCGACGCCATTGCGAAGTCGGACGACTTCGAAAAAAACAGTAGCGCCGGGGGAAGTAAGGATTTTCGCACTACAACACGAAGACCTGCGCCAATGGACACGCGAGAACCGGAAGAGTTCGCGATATAGTGCTGTCTAGCGATCAACATCCGCGACGCCATTACCGCCATCAACGGTCAGCCGGTCGATTCGCAGGGGAATCTGGTGCGGCTTTATACGCAGTTCGGGTCGCTGGCCAACATCCGTGACGGGGTGCGGCGCAGCAGCGCACCCATAATGCTGTCTTGTATTATTCAAAATTAGCGAGGCCAGCGGCGTCTCGACTCCGTTACCCCCGCTTGGTCAACACCGCCTGCAAATCACGCGCTGAATTGATGTTGTGCTCAACAGCATAGCGCTTGGCTTCCATGGGCTGCTCGCGCATGGAGTCGTCGAGTGAAAACGAGTAGCGAGACGTAAAGTCGCAAGTGTAGGGTACGTGGGGCGTATTCTTGTCGCGCCAATCCTTGTTCAGGTAGACCAGATACCAGTGCGACATCGGCGGCCACTGGTGCGTGGGATCGCCATAGGCGCTGGCATGGCTCCAGTCGGGCGTGATGACCTCGGCTTCGCAACCGGGCTTCAATACCCGCCAGACTTCATTGAAAAATGTGATGCGCTCCGCCGCCGTCAGATGCTCGACGAAATGGGCAGAAAACACCCGATCCGCGCTGTTATCCGGCCACGGCCAAGGTGCCACGCGCAAATCGGCCACTATATCGACGCCCGGCAACGACAGGCTATCCACGCCGACGTGCCCTTCCTGTTTCTTCAGTCCACAGCCCAAGTCCAGCTTCATGGTTCCCCTGCCTGCATGTTAAACCCGTTGGTTGATAGCGAGAGAACGCGCCCTTCCCCATTGGATTGTTGGCGTATTCGCGTCACACAGTCTACATCTTCATGACGTACAATTAGCCCACTTTTCCCTCCCCTTCCTGAATCCCGTGAGCGCCAAAAAAATCAAATTCCTGCTGATCCGTTCGGTCATGGCTGTCGCTGCGACGTCGGCCCTGCTTCTCGTGCAACCTGCGCTCGCCGACGAGACCGTATCACTCAGCTTCGTCAATGCCGACATTCCTTCGGTCGTCAAAACCATCGGCGCACATACCGGCAAAACTTTCATTATCGACCCGCGTGTGACCGGCACGATGAACATTATCTCGCAGGCGCCGGTGAGCAAGGAAATCGCCTACCAGATCTTGCTTTCGGCGTTGCGCGTTTCCGGGTTTGCCGCCATTGAAGAGCGCGGCGTGGTGAAGATCGTTCCCGAGACTGACGGCAAAACTTCCGGTGCGCTGGTTGACCGCAGCACACAGGTAGCGGGTGACCGCATCATTACCCAGGTATTCACCCTGCAAAACGAAAGCGCCTCGCAATTGGCGCAAGTACTGAGGCCACTGGTGGCGCCGAACAATTTCATCGGTGCCTACCCCGGCAGCAATGTACTGGTGATCGCCGATTACGCGAGCAACGTAAACCGCATCGCCAAGATCATTTCTTCGATCGACGTTCCTGCGGGCGCTGAAATGCAGGTCATCAAACTGCAATATGCGAGTGCGGTCGATGTCGTCAATCTGATCAAGGGTCTGATGCCCGAGACCAATGCCAACCCCGCCAATCCGGGCGCGCCAGCAAAACTTTCGCTCGCTGTAGAGCCGCGCACCAATAGCCTGATCGTGCGCGCCGATACGCAGCAACTGGTGGCCCGGATTAGAACCCTCATTGCCGGAATCGATATTCCGACCGCCGCTGGCGGCAATATTCATGTGGTTTATCTGCGCAACGCTGAAGCCACGAAAGTGGCCGAAACGCTGCGTGGGCTGCTCGCGGGTTCGTCCGGTGCCGCCGCCAGCGCGCCTGCTGCGAGCTCTCCCCTCGCAGCGGGTGCCGCGCCAAACACCAGCACTGGCGCGGCTTCCAGCGCTGTTATCAGTAGCATTCAGGCATATGCATCGACCAATTCCCTGGTCATCGTCGCACCGGATCATGTTTATAACTCGCTCCGAACCGTGATCGACAAACTCGATGCCCGCCGTGCGCAGGTATACGTTGAGGCGCTGGTGGTTGAGGTCAGTGCGTCAGTGGCGTCTGAAATGGGTATTCAGTGGCAGGATTTGTCGGGCCTCAATCGCAACGGCGCACAGGTGATCGGCGGCACCAATTTCGGCGGTGCTGGCACCAACATCATTAGTGCGGCAGGCAATATTAGTGCCGTGAATGCGGGGCTGAACCTCGGCATTGTGCGCGGCAGAATCAATATCCCCGGCGTCGGCGAGGTCTTGAACCTGGGTGCCCTGGCGCGTGCGCTGGAAGCTGGCCAGAAGGGCAACGTGCTCTCCACCCCCAATATCCTGACGCTCGATAACGAAGAAGGAAAAATCACTGTCGGCCAGACCGTGCCGTTTTTGACCGGCAGCTTTACGCAAACGACGACCGGGGCCACCAATCCGTTTCAAACCGTGGAGCGCAAAGATGTTGGCCTGACACTCAAAGTCACGCCGCAAGTCGCTGAAGGCGGCACCGTCAAGCTCAAGGCCTTCCTTGAAGTCTCAAGCGTTGTGCCCACCACGACGGCCGTGAAATCGGTGGACCTCATTACCAACAAACGCTCCATTGAAAACACGGTACTGGTCGATGACGGCCAGATAGTGGTCATCGGCGGGCTGATTTCTGATGACAGCAAAAACAATGAGAGCAAAGTGCCGCTGTTAGGCGATATTCCGTTCCTTGGCAACCTGTTCAAATACCAAACCAAGAACCGCGACAAGACCAATCTGATGGTGTTCCTGCGGCCTACCGTGTTGCGCGATGGCAAGGCAGCAAATCAATTGACCGGCGAGCGCTACAACTACATCCGCAACGAACAGAATGTGCTATTGCGGGAGAATGAATCCTCTCTGCTGCCACCGACCGGCGGCGCGTTGTTGCCCGCCCCCGTTTCTCCGCCTGCGGCTCCCGCCACCAAATAGCCATGGGTTCGTCGAACGCGAAACAACGCGATGTCATTGAGAATGCAGACCCGGCTGTCGTCGGCATGTTGCCGTACCACTTTGCCAAGGCAAAAGGCGTCATTACTGCCCGGCAGCTAAACGACGAAATCGAAGTCTGGCTGGCGCCTGACCCAGCCTCGGCCACGCTGGCCGAAGTACGCCGAATGACAGGCAAGGCATTGAAGCCAGTAGTGCTTTCGCAAACGGAATTCAACACGAGGCTTGCGCACGCCTACACGGCAGCGGCCAGTGATGCCGGTGCCGACGATGCTGTGCAGGAAATCGCCAGCAATATTGAGAACGCCACTGATCTGGCGCAATTGACGCAATCGCTGCCTGAGATTGCCGATCTGCTGGAAACAGAGAACGATGCCCCCATCATCAAGCTAATCAATGCGCTGTTGACGCAAGGCGTGCGTGAAAACGCCTCCGACATCCACCTTGAGATTTTTGAGCGCCGTTCGCTGGTGCGTTTCCGCGTCGATGGTGCACTGCGGGATGTAGTCGAGCCGAAGCGCTCGCTGCACGCGGCAATGGTGTCACGCGTCAAGGTGATGGCCGAACTCGACATCGCCGAAAAACGTCTGCCGCAGGATGGCCGCATCATGTTGCGCATTGCCGGCCGACCGGTGGATGTGCGGGTTTCCACTTTGCCAACGGGGCATGGTGAACGCGTGGTGATGCGTCTGCTCGATAAGCAGGCGGGCCGCCTGTCTCTGGACGGGCTCGGCATGCCGGCCACCACGTTAGCGCGGCTGGACCGCCTGATCCAGCAGCCACACGGCATCATTCTCGTCACCGGTCCTACTGGCTCCGGAAAAACTACGACGCTGTACGCCGCTTTGTCGCGCCTCGATGCGCATACCCGCAACATGATGACAGTCGAAGACCCGATTGAATACGACCTCGACGGTGTTGGCCAGACGCAGGTGAATCCGCGTATCGAAATGACCTTTGCACGAGCCTTGCGCGCCATCCTGCGGCAAGACCCTGACGTGATCATGATCGGTGAGATTCGCGACCTGGAAACGGCGCAGATTGCGGTGCAGGCCTCGCTCACTGGGCATCTGGTACTGGCGACACTGCATACCAATTCGGCAGCCGGTGCTGTGACCCGGCTGGTGGATATGGGAATTGAGCCGTATCTGCTTGCCTCTACCTTGTCGGGAGTGCTCGCGCAAAGGTTGGTACGCAAACTCAATCCCGCTGCGCGGCAAGCTCGTGAGCCGGATGATGCCGAGCGGAACATGCTGAAGACTGCGATTGACCCTTTGCATCGCGAAATTTCAACGCTTTATGAGCCTGCAGATGCCGTCACTGGCTACAGAGGCAGGACCGGTATTTATGAGTTACTCGCCGTCGACGAACCCTTGCGCAAGCTCATTCACGATGGCGCTGCTGAAAGTGAACTCACGGATGCCGCAATGCGTAATGGCATGGTGCCGCTGCGTGAAGATGGGTTGCGCTGGGTGGCTGAAGGTGTGACATCGCTCGAAGAAGTGTTGCGCGTTACGCGTGATTAGACTGGCGATCCTGCTATTGAATATGTTGATTTGGTTGCAATCCCCCTCTCCCTCGATCCCTCTCCCACGAGGGGAGAGGGAAGGTGTAACCCCCTCTTCCCTCGTGGGAGAGGGCTGGGGAGAGGGGGAAGCTCCGAGGCACCTATCAAACATCTCCCGTAACAGCACCACTGAAACCTAGCAACCACAATGCCCGGCTACCGTTACACCGCCTACGATATTGATGGCCGCGAACAGCGCGGCGTACTCGAATCCGACAGCCCGCGCCTGGCGCGTTCACAGTTGCGCAATCAGGGGCTGTTTCCACTCGACGTCGCGCTGATCGAAGCGGCCAACGATGCTGATGCAAGTGCCGCACGGCGTAGCGGTAAATTGGGTACAGCGGACCTGGCTCGCGTCACGCGGCAGCTTGCCACCTTGCTCGGCGCGGGGTTGACGGTCGAGCAGACGTTCGATGCCCTGATTGAGCAGGCTGAATCCGAAAGAGAGCGGCAGTTGTTGGCACGTCTGCGCGGTAGCGTGCTGGAAGGCCACTCGTTGGGCAAAGCGCTTGCAGCTTATCCGGAGACCTTCTCCGATCTATATCAAACGCTGGTGTCTGCCGGGGAGACTTCAGGCAAATTGCCCGATGTGCTGCTGCGCCTTGCCGACCATGTCGAGGCACAGCAGGCGATGCGGCAGAAGTTGCTGGTGGCATTAATTTATCCAGCCATCGTGCTGACCGTTTGTATTTTGGTTGTCGGCGGGTTGATGATCTATGTCGTGCCGCAAGTGGTCGGCGTTTTTGAAACCACCAAGCAGACGCTCCCCTGGTTCACGCGCGCGCTGCTGGCGTTATCGCGTTTCCTGCAGACGACCGGTATCTTCTGGCTGCTCATTGGCATCGCTGCTGTGGTGGCCGCGCGTGCAGCCTTGAAGCGCCCTCACCTGCGCCGCCGCTGGCACGGCTGGTTGCTTTCGTGGCCTGTCATCGGCAAAACCATCCGTGCGCAGCAGTCCTCGCAGCTCGCCGCGACTCTGTCGATACTCGTCGGCAGCGGTGTGCCGGTGCTGGCCGCACTTACCGCCAGTGTTGGCGTGGTGACGAATTTGCCGATGCGCGATGCGCTGGAGCGCGCGGCGCTGAATGTGCGCGAAGGCGCCGGACTGTCGCAGGCAATCGGCCAGAGCAAGCGCTTTCCGCCGGTACTGGTGCATCTGATTGCCTCGGGTGAAGCCAGTGGCAAGCTGCCGCAGACGTTGGCCACGGCAGCAGATCAGCAGCAGCGCGATATCGAAATACGCACAGCGGCACTGGCGGCATTGATCGAACCGGCGATGATCCTGTTTATGGGTGCGGTCGTATTGGCGATTGTGTTGGCGGTGCTGCTACCGATATTTGAACTGAACCAGTTGGTGAAGTAAGCGTTCTAACGCGAAGATCGCCATTTGATGCGGTGTTTGGAGCGATATTGGCTGGGAAGGCCCGCCGGTGCTAGAGTTTTAATATTTTTTTACCCAACGGTTGCAAATGGTGATTTTTCCGTGATCACCCTCTCCCCCACCCCTCTCCCATCAAGGGAGAGGGGCTTGTTCTTCCCTCGAACCTCAAGAGGGAGGAACTTTTGCTTCCCTCGCCTCTCAAGAGGGAGGAGCTCTTGCTTCCCTCTCCCCTCGTGGGAGAGGGTGGAGCGGGGAATTCGCGTACCCATGGTACGCGCCCGCGTAACGACCAGACGCGGCAGCGGCTGGTGCGTCCTGCAAGGATTGAGGGAGAGGGGGTAAAGTAGATGGCGTCCTAAGCAAGCGGAGACCACCTCAATGGTCCGTCTCAAACCTCAAATCAAAACCGACATGAAAAAACCCACCGGCTTTACCCTCATCGAAGTCATGATCGTCGTGGTCATCCTCGGCATTCTTGCGGCCGTGATCGTGCCGAAAATTCTCGACCGTCCTGATCAGGCCAAAGTGACTGCGGCAAAATCGGACATCGCAGTGATCATGCAGCAACTGAAACTCTATCGGCTGGACAACGCGACCTATCCATCTACCGATCAGGGCCTGGGTGCATTAACTGTCAGGCCGACCACCAACCCGGCTCCGACAAACTGGAAAACCGGCGGCTATCTTGAGCGTCTGCCGAACGACCCGTGGGGACGGCCGTACCTTTTTCTCAACCCCGGCGTGAAAGGCGAGATCGACGTCTTCAGCTACGGTTTAGACGGTCAGCCCGGCGGAGAAGGACCGAATGCCGATATCGGCTCGTGGAATCTCTGATCTGTGACACTCCCGCTTCATCAGCGTTTGTCCCGAGGGCCTGGGCGCGGTTTTACCCTCATCGAAATCATGGTGGTCGTGGTCATCATCGGCATTTCCCTGCTGGTGGCCGTTCCCAAGTTGTTTCCCAGCGACGACGACATCACGCGGCGCGAAAGCGAACGCGTGCTTGCCGTGTTGCAGGTAGCACGCGACGAAGCCGCTTTTGGTGGTCGCGTCATTGCCGTCCGTTTTGATTCGGGCCAGATGCAATTTTTCGAACGTGACCCCGGCAATCCCGATCAATGGAATCCGTCGGGTTCTGCTGAACTGAAGCCCGTCACCTTGGTCGATTCAGTCAACGTGAAATTGTCCGTCGCGGGCATTGCCGTCCCGCAAAAGTCTGCGCAGATCACGTTTCTGCCGATCGGCGTGAGCCAGCCGTTTGAACTTTCCTTTGCGACGACATCGCTGGTCGTTACCATCGCCGGCGACGCCATCGGCAATCTGCGCTTCAAAGCACCGTAGACATCGATGCAGTCACGCGCTCGCGGATTCACGCTGATCGAAGTTCTCGTCGCGTTGGTCATTTTGGCCGTCGCGCTCGCAGCGGCAGCGCGCGCGGCAAATATCGCGACCGTCAGTGCGGAAGAATCAAAATTGCGCACGCTGGCTACCTGGACCGCACAGAACCGCATCGCACTGTTGACGGCGACGCGCAGCTTTCCCGGCACCGGCGTAACCAACGGTAAAAGTACCCTGGGCGGCATCGATTTTGAATGGCGGCAGACGGCATCCGATACGCCCAATCCTGCCTTTCGCAAGATCGAAGTCAGCGTATTGCGACCCAATGATCCGCAAGTTTTGACCACCCTCACCGCGTATCTGGTTCAGTCCAGCGGGGACGGGCGATGAAACACCGCCAGCGGGCCTTCACACTCATCGAGTTGCTGGTGGCGATGACCATATTCGCGGTGCTCGCGGTGATTTCGTATCGCACGCTGGATTCGTTGTTCAAGACGCGGGAACACCTGAACGTGCAAAGCAGCCGCCTGCGCGACGTCGCGTTGCTGTTTGCGCGATTGGAAAGCGACTTTGCCACCGTGCTGGCACGCCGGGTGCGCAATGCGGACAATCTGTTCGACGACGCGCTTCGTCTGTCGCCCTTGCCGCCTGCTGCCAACGATGCATCGCTGGTTTTTACGCGTTCCGGCTTTGCCGGTTCGGTCGGTGCCTTGACCAGTCCGCAGCGCATCGGCTACCGCCTCAAGGGCAACACGCTCGAATTGGTCATGTGGCCGAATCTCGACATGGCACCGCGAAGTGTTCCGCAAGCATATGCTGCACTGACCGACGTGCGCGAGGTCGCTTGGCGCGCCATGGACAAAGCCGGCAACTACGCCGCCGAATGGCGCTCAACCGGGGCTGAAGGCGCAACCTATTTTCCGACGGCGCTGGAACTTTCGATCACACTCGTGTCCGGCGAACAATACACGCGACTCTTTACCCTCCCGGCAGGACGATAATGCGGCGCCGTCTTTACTCTCCGTATCAGCGCGGAACTGCCATCATCACCGCCCTGCTGGTGGTGCTACTGGCCGCCAGTGTGGCCGCATTCCTGCTCGCCCAGCAAAGCCATGCGCTCACCCGCACCGCGCGTGCGACCGAACGCGCGCAAGCGATGTTGTTCGTGCAGCCTCTTCTGCAATGGGCGCGGGCATCGCTGTTCGAATTCCAGAAGAACACCAAGGTCGTTGACCTCACGCAGCGCTGGGCGCAACCGATCGGCGCGCAACCGATTGAAGGTGCACTGGCAACCGGTTTTTTTCGCGATGAGACCGGCCTGTTCAATGTGAATAATCTGGTGAACGACGACGGTCGCCAGAATCCGGCAGACCTCGCGGCATTCAAAAAATTGCTGGCGAATCTGGAGTTGAACCCACACCTCGCCAGCGCGATCGCCGACTGGATAGACAAGGACGATGAGACCAGCTTTCCAGGCGGCGCCGAAGACCAGACCTATCTTGCATTACCTCAGCCCTACCGTGCGGCCAATCAGCGGGTGTTGCAAATCGAGGAGCTCCATGGTGTTCGCGGCATCGACACCGCCACGCTCAACAAACTCAGGCCGTTCATCACCGCCCTGCCGACCCGTAGCAAAATCAATATCAACACTGCACCCCGGGAGATTCTGGCGGCAGCTTTCCCGGAACAGAACAAGACGGTGCTGGATGAACTGTTAGGCAGGCGCATCTCGCAGCCCTTCAAGTCTTTCGATAACGACCGTGACATCAAGGGCATCAAGGCGTTTCTCAAAGACATACCCGCGGCAAAGCTGGAACAACTGCTGGACTTCAACAGCCGCTATTTTTCGGTGTCCATGGGCATCAGCACTGGGAGTGCGCAACTGCGCCAATCTGCCCTGTTTCAGTTGCAGCCTGCAAACGCAGCCGCGCCGAATGCCGCAGCATGGCCACGTATAATTTGGGTCAAAGACGACTGAACAAGGCCGTACCCGTTGCAAAACCTCCAACTCCTGCTACACATCCCCGATTTGCCCAGTTTTAGCGCCGAAACCGGCGTTACCTGGCAGCTGTTTGATCGCCAATCGGACTTGCTGCGCGACAGTGGCGGCACCGCAACGCCATTGACCAGCGTACCCCGCGCCGAGCGCACGGTGATCGTCATTCCAGCGCGACGTGTGGTCTACATTGAAACCCCGCTACCAACCGTGTCCCTCGCCAAGCGGGACGCACTCCTCCGCTATGCCATCGAAGACAAGCTGACCATCGATCCGGCCACGGTGCATGCGGTCGTGCTTGGTGCAGCCGCGACGGGCAGCAATATGCATGTGGTCGCGGCGATTGATCGCGCCTGGTTCGCGAGCGCACTTGGTTGGCTGCGCGGCGCTGGCATCGAGGCATCTCAGGCCGTGTCAGTGGCAGCGCTCATACCCGTCTCTGGCGGCGAATGGGGCCTGCTGCTAGAGGGCGCACACGGCCTCGCGCGACGTGCGGACGGTTTCGCATACAGCTTCGACGTCGACAGCAACGGAAAACAAGACGGCGGCATTCCGCCCGATCCGCCGTTTGGCTTGGCGCTGGCGCTGAAGGAGGCGCGCAGCCATCAAGTCGCGCCTGCGCAATTGACCGTGTTTACAGATCAGCTTGCCGATGCCGCGTGGATCGACAACTGGCAACGCGCACTGGATATTCCCCTGCGAATTATTTCGCGGCCCACCGCCCGCTTGGTGGGGCCGATGGCCGGAAATCTGTTGTCAGGCGATTTTGCGACGCGGGCTAAGATTTCAGGAATAGCCGCAATGCTGAAACCGGTCGCGATCTTGTTGGCGGTGATTGCGAGCCTGCAGGCGGCTTTTATTGTCATCGATGCCTGGCGCCTGGATCAGCGGCGGATCTCGCTGGAGCGCGAAATGATTCAGGTTTTCAGGGATGCATTTCCGCAGGCGCAGGCGATTGTTGATCCACCGCGGCAGATGCAGCGCAACCTCGACGCCATGAAGCGCGCGCGCGGTCAGGGATCTGCCGACGATGCACGGTTGTTGCTGGCCCAACTCACGTCGATTCTCAGCGTCGAGCCGACGCTGGTTCCGCAGCGTGTCACGCTCGCAGATGGTGTTGCAAGCCTCGACGTCACGGTGCCTGACGCACAGATGCAGTCAACACTTAAGGCGCGCGCTGCCAGCATAACGGGCCTAACGTTTGCGGTTGATGCGGACAATGTCGTGCGTTTGAGTTTGAAAGCGGCGCGGTGATGGCAGCCAACTTGACCTTCCTGGGTGGCTTTCAGAAACGTGTCAGGCAAGCGGCAAAACCAGTTTTTGCGCGATGGGAGTCGCTGACGCCAAAACAGCGCAGGACTATAACGTTTGCGGTAATTTTCTTGTTTGCTGCAATGTTTCTTGCTTACGTGTTGCTGCCCGCGCTGAATGCACGTCTGGCGCTGCAAGCGCGAATTCCGCAGATGGAGTCGCAACTCGCCGTTATGCGCGGCAAGGCAACCGAAGTCGCAGCGCTTGCCAAAGAGCCAGTAGCAGCATCAGCGCCACGCGTGGCGGCCAGCGTGGCCGCACTGCAATCGATGTTTGGGCCGGCGGCGCAGATTACGCCTGTACCAGATGGATTTCGCGTCGTCATTCCCGCAATTGAGTACGCCAATTGGTGGGATAAGACCGGCGAGGCGATCACTGGCTTTGGACTGGTATTGGGAGAGACTTCGCTGGTAAGGGCGGCAGGGGCAGCGACGTCAGCGGTAGTGGTCGATATGCGCCTTACCATCGAGGCAGGTATTGCTACACCGGCCACGAGCCCGCCGAGCCCGGGCAAATGATTGCGCAGGAAGACTCTTCTCTATCAGCGATGAAATTGGTTCGCTGGTGGTGGCTGGCCGCAATTTCGTTCGTGATCGGTCTGATCGCGCTGGCACCAGCCGCGTTACTGAACCGCGTGGTGCCGCCCGATTCCCCGGTCCGTTTCGTAGCGGAGGGCGGCACCATCTGGAGCGGTCGTGGCCGCGTCAGCGTGTCGACCGACAGCACGCCGCTTAACATACCGGTCGCCTGGCAATTTGAGCCGACCGCCCTGCTGCGCTTGCGGCTTGGTTTTCATGTCACTGCCGACGGTCCCGCAATCGCGGGCACCAGCCGTCTCGGCTTGCGATCGGGAAGTATCGAACTGCGCGATACCGCCGTCACTGCCGATGCGCGAGTGCTGTCTGCAGCACACCGCCTGGCCGCTGTGTTTGCGCCTCAAGGCCAGTTGCGGCTGCAACAAGGCAAAGGCGAATCCCTGACGATTGGATTTCCTGGCGATGCCGATGGCGTCTCTCGTGTTGATGGCACGATGGGCTTGCAGGTAGAGAAATTTGTGCTCGGTGGGGTCGTCAACGCAGCCGTCGGCAGCCACGAAATCGCCCTGCAGGGAGCAGCAACCACCGTTAACTTCTCCATCCCGCGCTCTAGCGGCGCGTTAAAATTAGAGGGTGCCGGAAGCTTGACGCTGGTGTCACCACGGCGCTTCACATTTTCAGGCTTCGCGACCGCCACTAACGATGCACCGGCCACACTCAAACAACTCGGCGCGACGCTAGCGGATGGCCGTCAGCGACTCGAAATCAACACCCCCTGGTAACCCTCTGTCCGATGCCAAACAATATTGCTACCACTTCACCTAAGTACGATTCCCCCTGGTGGCTGGGTGCCGGCAGCTTCGGCGCGCACCTGCAAACGGTCTATCCCGCAGTTTTCGGCCGTCCGCCCGCCATATCGTATTCGCGTGAACGCTGGGATTCGACGCCGTTCGGCAAACCAGACGGTGATTTTGTCGATGTGGATCGGCTCGCCGGCGCCGCCGACAAACCGATACTCGTGGTATTCCATGGCCTGGAAGGGTCATCGCAAAGCCCCTATGCACTTAACCTGATGGCCGAAGCGCAGCGCCGTGGATGGCGCGGACTGGTGCCGCATTTTCGTGGCTGCGGCGGCGAGATCAATCGACTGCCGCGTGCCTATCATTCAGGCGATGCACCAGAGATCGACTGGATACTGCGCCGCGCGAAGGCTGAAGCCCCGAATCAACCACTGTATGTCGCTGCCATTTCGCTGGGCGGTAACGCAACCTTGAAATGGCTGGGGGAGCAAGGTAGTGCCGCTGCCGGCGTGGCTGACGCTGCCGTCGCCATTTCTGCGCCGGTCGATCTGACCGCAGCTGGCAATGCGCTGGAGCACGGTTTTTGCAAGGTATATACCAAGAGATTCCTGGAGACGATGAAGCAGAAGTCGCTCTCAAAGCTAGAACATCATCCCGGCATTTTCAATGCTGAGCGCGCATACAAGGCCACCACCCTGCGCGAGTTTGACAATGAAGTGACCGCACCGCTTCACGGGTACCGCGACACCGATGATTACTGGCTGCGGGCGTCGGCCAAGCCGGGACTCGTCGATGTGCGCGTGCCAACACTGATTCTCAATGCACGCAACGATCCCTTCCTGCCTGCAACAGCGTTGCCAACGGCGGCCGAGGTATCGTCCAGCGTCACCCTTCACTTTCCCGATGCTGGTGGCCACGTAGGCTTCTCATCGGGCCGATTTCCCGGGCACGGCGGCTGGATGCCACAACGTGTTTTTCATTTTATCGACCACAGGAACTAGACCATGTCACAAGTTGCAGCAGAAATTTTCAAAGCCTATGACATCCGCGGAATCGTCGGCAAATCGCTCACCGCTGAAACGGTGGAACTCATCGGCAAAGCGCTGGGCTCTGAAGCCAGCAAACGCGGTGGCCACACTATCAGCATCGGATACGACGGCAGACTATCTGGACCGGAATTCGCTAAAGCGCTGGCGCGCGGCATTCAGTCGACCGGTATGAACGTGATCAACATCGGCATGGCTGTCACACCGATGGTCTATTTCGCTGGTTTCCATTTCAGCACCGGTTCGGCCGTGATGATTACCGGCTCGCACAATCCGCCGGATTACAACGGCATCAAGATGGTGATTGAGGGCGAAACGTTGGCATTGGACGCAATTCAGGCCCTCAAACGCAACATTGAAACCGATACATTCGTAACCGCCGAAAAGCCCGGCACCTACGAAGAACGCGACCTCGCGGACGACTACATCGCGCGTATCGTTGGCGACGCCAAAATGTCCCGGCCGATGAAGATCGTTGTCGATTGCGGCAACGGCGCGCCCGGCGCCTTCGCCCCAAAGCTGTTCCGCGCGATGGGCTGCGAAGTGATCGAACTATTTTGCGAAGTCGATGGCAACTTTCCCAATCATCACCCGGACCCATCGCAGCCAAAAAACCTGCAGGACGTGATCCGCGTACTGAAAGAGACCGATGCCGAACTCGGGCTGGCTTTCGACGGCGATGGCGACCGGCTTGGCGTGGTGACGAAGGATGGCGAAATCATTTTCCCCGACAGGCAGATGATGTTGTTTGCGGCCGATGTGCTCTCGCGTGTACCGGGCGGCGAAATTATTTTCGACGTGAAATGCTCGCGCAACCTGGCGCCTTGGATTCGTAATCACGGCGGCAAGGCCACGATGTACAAGACCGGCCATTCGCTAATTAAACTGAAGATGAAAGAGCTGGGGGCGCCGCTCGGCGGCGAAATGAGTGGACATATTTTCTTCAAGGAACGCTGGTACGGCTTCGACGATGCGCTTTATTGCGGCGCCCGGCTGCTTGAAATCGTCAGCAAGAGTGCTGACGCGAACGCGCCGCTGAAGGCATTGCCCGACGCGATTTCCACGCCGGAGCTGAACTGGCAATTGAAAGAAGGCGAACCGCACGCGTTGGTCGACAAGATCCGCGAGACCGGCAAATTCGAAGGCGCCACCGAGATCATCACCATCGACGGCGTGCGCGTCGAGTATCCGGACGGCTTTGGACTGGCGCGCGCATCGAACACCACGCCGGTGATCGTGCTGCGGTTTGAAGGCGAAACACCCGAGGCACTCAAACGGATCGAGGAAGACTTCCGGCGTGTGTTGACTGCTGCCAAATCGGATGTGCCGTTGCCGTATTGATATCCTCCATAAAGTCACATACCTCCAGCACTGGCCGGCGTTTCTAAGGCTTTTTGCCCTGCAATGACCGTGGATGCTGGAGTTTGTTATTTTTTGTCTGGCGATGAAAACATTAACACTGTCATTTCGACCGTAGGGAGAAATCTGCTTTTGCATCCACCATCTCAAAGCAGATTTCTCCCTCCGGTCGAAATGACAGATTTAGAGAATGTGCTTCCAATGGTGGCGTGGCCCGCAGGAAAACAGTGGCTCAAAAGCCCAAACTGCGCGGTAATGCGTGTGGGGCAATCACAAACAAGCTGAATTCCAACCGAGTCTCTTTGCAGAAACTACCCTAAGCTGCCGCCGTATCGCCTCGCCAGAGATATCACAGGTCCGAGAAGTACCCATAACTGCCACGGTTGCCGTGCCCAATGCGAGTGGACTGAGATGCTCGTGCGCGAAAGTCGCGCTGCTCGCTACTTCTGAAATTCGACAACCTTGGCCAGCAACGCGTTGACAGTACTGGTGTAAATGGCGGCTGTGGCGGGCAGCAGCAGGTTGGTCACTTCGTACGGGTCGCTTTGCAGGTTGTACAGCGCGCGGTTGTTGCTGCCGAAGTCGATGAGCTTGAACTGCGCATCGCGCACGGCGCTTGAGATCACCCCGCTGTTGCGGAAGTCCATGTACGCGTGGCTGCGACCGCTGAACGCGGCCGACGACAGGGCCTGCGCGAAGCTCACACTGTCGGCCGGGTTGCTGGTGCTTGATTTGGCGATCTCGGAGAAGGTGGCGAACAAATCGGTGCTGTTGATCAGCGCCGCATTACGCTGTCCCTGGCGCGTCACGCCGGCACCGGTCACGACCATCGGCACGTGAATACCGCCTTCGTACAGGCTGTCCTTGGCGCGTGTGCGCGAGAATGGTGCCTGCACCACGGTTTGCGGCGTGCCGTTGTCGCCGATGAAGACGACCACGGTATTGCTGCGCACCGCAGTCGGCAGCGAGGCGAGCAGGCGGCCCATTTCACTATCCAGAGCCTCGGCGGCCGCGAAGTACTTGCTGCGATCGCTCGAACTGCTGGTCAGCCCCGGCTGGCTGTGCAGCCCGGCGGGCGGCACGTGAAACGGTGTGTGCGGCGCGTTGTAAGCCAGCCAGAGCAGCCAGGGTTTGGTTTGTGTCGATACCCAGTTGATCGCCAGATCGGTGAACACGGTGGTGGCGTAAGTTGTCTGTGACGAGGTCTGGCCGTTGGTGGTAAGAGTCCATGCGTAGTAGTCGTTAAGTGCGCCGGTCAGAAAACCTGCGTAATACTGCGCGCCGTATAGGCTCGGACTGTTGGCTGCCGCGTTGTTGCCCGACACATGCCACTTGCCGATTACGGCGTTGGCGTAAGGCGTGGGTGCCTTGGTCACCCGTTGCAAGATCGTTTCGAAGCTTGTTGACAGGACTTCATCGACCTGCATCACGTTGGTATGGATACCGTAGCGGCCGGTCAGGATGCTGGCGCGCGTCGGCGTGCAAACGGGATAGGCCCAGGCGTTATCGAACACCACCCCTTGCGAGCACAGAGCTTGCAGGTTGGGCATCGACGGTTTCAGGCTGCCAATGGTGGGATGGCAAGGGCTGGCGTCGAGGCCGAAGTCATCGGCAATGACGAAGAGGATGTTGGGTGCTTGAGAGGCAACCGTGCAAGCGTTCACAGCCCCACCGGCGATGGCAAAGCGTTCCAGCGGCAGCGCGCCACTGACGACACCCAACTGCGGTAGCGAATAGGTGAATACGCCTTTTTCGCCGTCGCTAAAGTTGAATTCGAATATGCCAACCGCGACGTTCGAAGAGCCTGGAATGGGGCTCGTGATTTGTGAAAACGGGACGCCGCTTGCAATCTGGAAGATCGTTCCTGTAAAGCGCCTTGGGTTGTTGCTGTCCTGCGTGCCTTGCAAAGTCAACCAGGTCGCTTTGCGGGTCGGGCTGTAGCTGTACCAGCCGGCAAATACCTGCGAACCCTGATGCGATATTTGCAGCCCCCAATCCGATGCACTTCCGCCGCCCCACCAGTGGTCGGTGTAGTTCGTCAGGCCTGCGCGCGGCGCGGCGCCGGTCAGTGTCTGTAGCGAACACGCGGGCACCTGCGCGGCGGCGACAAAATTCTGTGGCTCCAGGTCGGCTTTGGTTTGTTGCACGGCACCGATGCTGTAGCTCAGCGATATCCGGTGGGCACTGCTGATGACGATCAAGCCGGTGCCTATTTTGGTGCCGGTGGCATTGGCGCTCGCGGTGATCTGCGCCAGCGGCGTACCGGTGTAGGTAAATATGTCGCCTTCACAGGTGCTGCCTGCGAAAGCGCAATCGAGCGTATTGAATGTGGTGGCGCCCTGCAGGTCGTAAGTAAACCAGACTGCAAAGGTGCGCGCGCCCTGCTGCTGAATGCTCAAGCCCCAGCCGGACTCCGAGGGTTTGTACCAGAAGCCCACCAGGTTTTGCGTCGATTGCGCAGTGGCGCAATTGCTTGCCAGCGCAAGCATCAACATCGCGATTGCGCCTCCCACAAATCGCCAGCATCGGCGAGCACAGAAAGCGATACACGGCAACATCAATTTCATCATGTCAGTCCCGCCTTGTATAATGGCACTGCATTCTCATCGCGCTTTGAGTGTTTTGATATCAGCGATGAGATCCGTAATCGCCGACTCTGCCATGCCGTTGTATACGCCGCGAATCCGCTTGTTCTGATCGATGAGCAACAGCTTTTCGGTGTGCAGAAAATCGCCTGTCGCTTCGACTTGGCCCATGTCTTCACTTGCAAAATAAGCAGATTTTGCAATCGCGTAAATGGCTGTCTTGCTTCCGGTGACCAGATCCCAGGCATCGCTGTTTATTTTGTGCGTTTTCGCGTATTGCTTGAGTGCATTGACCGTGTCGACTTCCGGCATGACCGAGTGGGAAAGTATGCGGATTTGACCGTCGCCATTGAATGCCTTTTGCACCAATGAAAGCTTGGAGGTCAATCGCGGGCAAATGCCCTGGCAGGTGGTAAAAAAGAACGAGGCGACGTAGATTTTGTTTTTGTAATTCGCATCGGTAATGGTTTTGCCGTTTTGGTTCGTGAAGCGGAATGCCGGAACCGTATGAAATGCCTGCAGCGCTTGGTCATTCGGCTCTAGCCAGTGCGGGGCAAAGTCCTCGCTGTTGTAATAGGGCAAGCGTTCTGCTCCATGTGCGGAACCCATGGACATAAGAATTGAAAATGCCAATATGACGCGTAACTTGGTACTCATGCCCGCCTCCTAAGACTTCAAACCCATACAGAGATTCGCGTTGCTCAGCCCGTAGATTCGGCCGTTGCGAATCTCAAAATTACTGAACAATTTGCCATTTGGCCGCCAGCCTTGTTGCAAGCCGACCGGCTCGCCGTGGTGATAGCTGTGGCGCTTGAATTGCTTGCCATCTTGATACCATTCCCAGGCGGTCCCATCGATCTTGTCGTTCTCGAATATCGTTTGGGACCGCAAATTCCCGTTTAACCACCAAGTCTTGGAGACGCCAGCGCGTAGTCCATCCACGAACGGCAGTTCATAGCCCAACATTCCATTTGCAAAATAGTTTCGGGCAACACCGTGGCGTTTCCCGTCTCGGAACTGATCCGTTGTCGCCTTCTGCCCATCAGCGTGAAAGGTATGCACATCCCCGGTAAACGGCGAATTTTGGTACATGCGCAAACCGCTTGCCGAGTCGATGCTAATGGCCTCTGCAGCCACGACCCACGGCGTACTGTCGGCAAGTGTATTTGCGGCTGCGCCGCCGGCAACTCCCAGCAACAGGCAAAACAGCAAAAGTCGCAGCGTTCGCATTGCCGTCCTCTAGTTCGAGATTGTGTTGGGTGTGCCCTGAAATGCGCCATCGAACAACAGGTAATCAGCCTTGCCATTGATGGTCATATAGATTTGGTTTTTGATGTGGTAGTGATACACGGGCGTGCTGGAGTATTGGGTGGTACTGGTATGGCCACCGGATGCATCAAGATCGCTCGGATGGCCATTGTTGGTGGTTACCGAGGTGCACTTCCGGCCGAACAGAAAAAACCCGTCGCGCAGGATCGCCATCACCTTTGAATCGTCGTTTGAAATCGGCGTTAGCTCAAGGTGGTAGTGATAAACCTGTGGGCCGGTATGCGCCCCATATTTGTCAAACCCGGAAATGACGCCAGCCGCTAAATTGACGTTGGGTCCCTCCAGGCCATTGAAGATCGGTGAGCCGGTGATCGCAATACCGATGGGACCCAAGTTCGTCGCCGTGGTGTTATTCGCCTTTTGCGGGTTGATCGGGACAGTCAAAAAATAGCGATTCGTGTATTGATCGATAAACCCCGGCGACATGGCCGCTACGGTGGTTTCCGGACCTGGGGCCTCGTATAAACCGCTGGTGCCCGCCGGGTTCCAATACGGCGATTTGTGATCCGGTCGGCCGGCGGCTTCAAGCGTGACGGTGCCCGCAGTGGCATTTTGCACCACCTTCACGTTGCTGCCGAAGGCCGAAAAGACCGCCGGAATTGTCGCCGTATTGGTCGTGGTTATCAGGGGGACATCATCAATCCGGGTTGCGACAACCTGCGCTCCGGTGGCGCTGCCGACGCCAGCATAGAATCGCTTGGTCTCGGGCATCCTGATCGGCAGTGCCAGACTGCCGCTGGTGATGTTCAGCGTCAACCCGCTAGTGGCCGAAGTGATGGTCCCGATTGCGGCACCACTCGCGAGGTTGCTCACCGTACTGGCACTATTGGCGCCGCTACCGTTGGCGATACGCACCAGTTGGGTCGTTGCGGCGCCGTTGACCAGGGTCGAGAGCGCCCAGGATCCCTGCAATTGGCCGAGCGTGTCGGCATAGGCCCAAAAGAAGCGTTGAATCGGTACGGATTCACTTTGCCAGTTCAAGGTGCCACGCTGGCTGCTGGTAAAGCTCACCGTTGCAATTCCTTGTGTAGAGTTCATGGTATTTGGCGCGAGATAGCTGCAGCCGATGCATTGACCGTTGATGCTTTGGTAGGTCTGCCCGCTGAATGTGCCAATGGCGGTCGTGGTATCGGTATTCGGCGTGTAATTGCCCTGTATGGTCAGCCACTCGGGGCGCCCGTTGCTGGCATATTGGAACGACGCGATAAACATCACATTGCCTTGGCGCTCAATCATATAGCCGCGCCCGGAGGCTTGTGCGCTCCACCACCATCCGTCTTCGGGATAGTCCAAAGCCAATGCGGGACGGGTCAGCGTCAGCAGGCTGGCAACGAAGGCCAAGGTAAATTTGCTAACGCGCATGCGGAGTCTCCATTCGTGAACTAGAGAACGATGCTATCGCGCAATTGTGCAGGGAAGATGGAGAAATTTAGAACCATTGGCCTTATACGAATCCGTCGCAGTCGCTTCGACAAGGTCGGAACACTGACATGGCGGAAAATTCGTCTTTTAGCCTTTTCGCACTCTGCGTCAATTTAAGCAATCAGCACGCACGGTCCAGAGTGCCAAAACCTATTTGCCCGGCATCAGGAATTTCGCGAAAAATGCTTCCGCTCGCCGCATGGTATCGGCGGTGGCGTCGACGTTTGCGGCGACCGCCGTGCGTTTTGGTATCGGCGTGTCATACGCGTGCGTTGCGCCGGGATAACGAACAAACTCAACATCACCTGTGCGGCTGTCCTGCGCCAGCTTCTCGCAATTCGGGTAACTTACCTCCTCATCCTGGGTGCCAATCAGCAGGAGCAACGGCGCGTAGGTCCGATAGTTGCTGCCGTAATACTTCGTGACAGGTGTGCAGGCTGGGTACACCGCGATGGCCGCACGAAAGCCTGAGTCCGCAGTTGGTTTTTCCAACCCGATGGTTCTCTCGGCCATGGTAGAAAGCGCCGCACTGCCGCCGTTCGACCATCCCTGCAGAAACACGCGATCCTTCTGCACGTCACTGCGTGTACGCAGGAATTTCAGCCCCATGTAAGCGTCGTACGGTCGAACGGTAATCTCGTTGATCTCCAGTGGCCGGCTGCCGTTATTGGTGCCCGCCTCGAAGCCCTTCGCGTAGTCGCGCGGGCCGAAGGTATCGACGTAGAGTCCGATGTATCCGCGTTCAGCCCAGAATTTTCCCCACAACGTCGTACGCGCGGCTAACGTGGTGGCATCAACTTTCTTTGCAGCGGCACTGAAAACGCCGGAACGCCCATGCAGCAGCACCACGGCTGGGCGCGGACCGGGCCACGCTTTTGCATCTGGCAGATAAAGGTAACCAGAGAGTTTGACCTTGCTGTCGGCGCTGTCGAAACTGACGGTGTCGGGCACCTGCGCAGCGGCGGCGGGCATGAGCAGCAAGGTGGCAAGAATGAGGAATGAGAGGTAAAAGGGACGCATGTCCGAAATCATAGTCCATTGTTGCCGCATTGTTGTCCCATCGGCGTCTCGACCAACGGCGCTCGCCTTTCCGCCACTTCTGCAATACGATGCCGACATGTCGACAAACAATCAATCTGCCCTCAACCCCGGGGTCGCCAAACGCGAAGTATTCGCCTGGTCGATGTACGACTTCGCCAACTCCGGCTATACCACTGTCGTGCTGACGGCAGTATTCAATGCCTATTTCGTCTCTGTGATTGCAGCGAAAGCCGAGTGGGCAACATTCGCCTGGACCGCGACGCTGGCAATCTCGTATATCGCCGTGATGATTGCCGGACCCATCATCGGCGCCTATGCCGATGCGCACGCTGCCAAGAAGCGCGTCCTGTTTGTGGCCACCATGGGTTGCGTTGCTTCTACCGCAGCGCTCTATTTCTCAGGCCCTGGCACGATCATCTGGGCGATGGTGTTCATCATCCTCTCCAACTTTTTCTATGCCATCGGCGAGAACATCAACGCCGCTTTTCTGCCGGAGCTGGCGCGGCCGGAATCACTGGGAAAGGTTTCCGGATGGGGTTGGAGCTGGGGTTATGTCGGCGGCCTCGTCGCACTGGGGGGATGTCTCGCTTGGATCATGACCGCCGAAGGACGCGGCCAGACCACGTCGCAGGCAGTGCCGATGACCAATCTGATCACGGCGGCGATCTACCTTGCCGGTGCGAGTCTGACGTTTCTGTGGCTGAAGGAGCGCGCGACGCCGGCACCGGTCGCCGATATTGCCGCGAACACATTTGCGCGCCTGCTGACGACGGTACGGGAAGCAGCGAAGTTCCGCGACCTGGCTTACGTGTTTTTGTGCGGCACTTGCTATCAGGCAGGCGTATCGACCGTCATCACCCTCGCCGCCATTTACGCCCAGGAAGTGATGGGCTTCACCACGACCGATACGTTGGTACTGGTGCTGGTCGTCAACGTGACGGCCTGTATCGGTGCGCTCGGGTTTGGCTATGTTCAGGATGTGATTGGCAAGAAGCGCGCGCTGGCCATTGCATTGGTAGGCTGGCTGTTCATGATCGGTTTCGCGTGGATCGCAGTGACCAAGCCGCTATTCTGGGTGGCAGCAAACCTCGCCGGTATTTGTATGGGCTCCAGCCAATCTGCGGGCCGTGCGCTGGTCGCTTATTTTTCACCAGCAGATCGGGCGGCGGAGTTCTTTGGGCTTTGGGGTGTGGCGACGCGCCTGTCCGCCGTGCTGGGGCCACTGACCTACGGCGCGGTATCGTGGATCAGTGGCGGCAATCACCGCATGGCAATGTTGATTACCGGCGTATTTTTCATTGC